>Ga0210390_10002737_pt1 | contig 15421 bp, 12 predicted proteins | sample IncBWH11OmetaG_FD_161050 | JGI IMG/M metagenome (GOLD analysis project Ga0210390, IMG submission 161050) | Forest soil microbial communities from Barre Woods Harvard Forest LTER site, Petersham, Massachusetts, United States - Inc-BW-H-11-O ... | reverse complement strand
CCGTCGACAAACCCCATTAGATCGCGGTCGTCGAAGTAACGAAATCCGTGTACTTCGTCTTGTGGCGTGGTTGCGTCTCCAATGCGCGCCATGATCTGAGTCGCCAGCTCGAAACATAAATCCATGCGTTTGGCGCGAATGTGAAAGAGCAGATCTCCAGGCGTGGAAACGGCATGGCGCGCACCGGCCCGAATCTCCCGAAAGGGATGCAGTTCTGCGGGGCGCGGCGCCCCGAACAGTTCGTCCCATGCCGTGGCTCCGAAGCCCATCACGCACGAGAGTTGCCCCTCGAGGTCTCGAAAGTCAACCGCGCGCAACAAGGCTGCCAGATCGCCGCAAAGCGAGCGAATGGTCGCAGCGTGTTCAGGGCCCTGTTTGATCGTGACGACCAGAAAGATCGCCGCACGAGTCAGCGGAGCGGCGACTACTTGCGGAACGCCGCGCGTCCGACTGGTGTGTTCCCCCTGGTTGATTAGATCGGATGCCATTCGGTGTCGTCCTCGCGGCGCGCTCGGCAAGCTTTCCCTGTTCAACGGACTAGGTGGGTTTGCGCGAACCCCCGCACAATAAACATAGCAAAGCAGGTGACATTTTCGCTACCGCGCACTGTGCGACATGTTCCCTTGCACCGACGGCGCCGACTGTCGGACAGAGTGTGCACTCTGGCAAGAGCGATCCGAGCCGGACATTACTTGATTCTTAATTTAACGCTTGGGCGCGGCGCTCGATCTTATCGGGAGCAAGGGGCCAGTGGTGGGAGCCACAGTCCGGCTAAAGAATGGGTCTGCGCGACCGATAGAGAACCTGTGATCACTATTCGGGCGGTGGAAGAGACTCCCGCGAATCAGACCGTTTCGCGGAAATTCCCAACAATCCAGCTCCAGACGATCCGTTCCAAACAATCCGTTTCGCGGGACCAAATAACGGAGGGGAGAGCCGAAACAGGCAAGAGCCCGAGTGCTCAAGAGGACATTCGCCGATGAGCGACTCTGAGATCGTTAACGAATTCTTAGTTGAGAGTTACGAGAATCTCGATCACAGGAACCGGGATTTGATTGCGTTGGAGAAAGATCCCTGCAACCAGCAGATTCTGCCCAGCGGTTTTTTTACTGCTCACCGCTCACGGCCGGGGCTTCGGTGTAAGGAAGGAGAGCGTTGGTGGCGAACATACAGCAGTTTTGCACGTTTTTCCTGAAGGGTCAGTTTTTCGGGGTGCCGGTGCAGCAGGTACAGGAAGTGATTCGCTATCAGGAGATGACGCGCGTGCCTCTGACCCCTGCGGTCATCCGCGGACTGATCAATCTCCGCGGGCAAATCGTGATGGCGGTGGACTTGCGCCGGCGTTTTGCCATGGAGGACCGTCCCGAGTCGCAACTGCCCATGAATGTAGTGGTGCGCACTGAGGATGGGCCGGTCAGCTTCCTGGTGGATGAGATTGGGGACGTGCTCGAAGTCGAGGAAGAAAGTTTTGAAAGGCCTCCGGAAACCATGCAGGGACAAACTCGCGAACTGGTGCGGGGCGTTTACAAGCTGCGAGAACGGCTGATGCTGGTGCTCGACACCGAGCGGGCGGTCACGGGCGGGGATACCGGCGTCCACCCCACCAGTTAAGCGACCTGGGATTCAGACTCCGTGGCGTCACTTCCAGCCGGGCGCGAACGTCCGGCATGGCGACAGCTCAGACGAAGTAGCGCAAAAACAGGAAAGCGCCCCCACCGGTGGAGTGAGATGACATTGTGACCACAGCTCCAGCCAAACCGACGATTGAGACGGAGGATCTGCGCGATCCCGCGTACTTAAAGATCCGCGACGCCATCTACCAGATCTCGGGGATCTATCAGCCAGAGGAAAAACTGTATCTGCTGGCTTCCCGCTGCGCGCGGCGCATGAGCGCTCTGAATGCGAAAACTCCTTCTGAGTACCTCGAGTACCTCACCGTCCGCGGAAACCGGGAAGCAGAGTTGCGGCTGCTGCTGAACGAAATCACCATTGGAGAGACTTACATGTTTCGCAGCCCGGCCCAACTGGAGGCGCTGCGCAACGTGATTCTTCCCCAGATTCTGAAAGCCAAGAGCGCCACTGGCTTCAAGCGTCTCCACATTTGGAGCGCCGGCTGCTCGACCGGCGAAGAGCCCCACACGCTGGCCATGTTTCTGCTGGAGGAAAGCGAAAAGATGCTGGCGGGGTGGACCTTTGACATTCTGGCCACGGACTTAAACGACAGGTCTCTGGCGGCGGCCAAGGCTGGCATCTACGGAGAATATGCTTTGCGCAGTACATCCGATGTCTTACGAAAGAAGTATTTCCGGCCCTACCACGACAAGCAACTGCAGGCCACGGACCAAGTGAAGTCGCTGATCCGATTTGACCGGGTGAATCTGAATGACGACAGCAAGATGACATTCCTGAAAGGAATGGATCTGATCTTCTGCTGCAATGTACTCATCTATTTTGATCTGGGCTCGAAACGCAAGGTCACGCAGCACTTCTTCGCGAATCTGCTGCCCGGCGGCTACCTGTTCCTGGGTCATGCTGAAACGCTGTATCAAGTGGACGACAGATTTCACCTGGTACATTTCCCGGGGACCACCGGGTATTTGAAGCCGCCCATCGGGTATACCGGCGGAGCCAAGCCATGAACCCGCGAAGACTCGAGCAAATCCGCAGCAAGATCGAAGCTTTGGAAGCCATGCCGGCAGTCCCGGCGATCGTTCTGCCGCTGACAGCCATGCTCCAGTTGCCGCCAGATCAAGTGAACATGGAAAAGATAGTCGAATTAGTTTCCTACGATGGAACCATCGCCGCCCAGTGCCTGCGCATGGCCAACTCACCTTTGTTCGGCCGGAGGAACGCGGACACGGTGCGCGGCGCGATCCTTGCGTTGGGACTCAAACGGATTGAGGCCATCCTGCTGGGTTGCTGCCTGAACCGGATCGTACCGCCGGACAAATGGGCTTTCGATCCGGCGACGTTCTGGCGTCACTCTCTGGGCTGTGCGCTGGTGAGTCGCAACATGGCGAAGCTGATCGGATATCCGGATCCCGAGAAAGCCTATCTCGCCGGCCTGCTGCACGACCTGGGAATGCTGGTGAACACGCTGGCCGCCACTGACGATTTTCGCAAATGCATCCAGGCCGCCCGCGATGGTCACGTGCCGCTACACCGCAGCGAAGAAGAGCATCTGGGATTCACTCACTGTGAAAGCGGCAAGATGCTGGCCGAGCAGTGGCATTTCTCAGGGGACGTGATCGACGTGATCGAATTTCACCACTCCGTGGCGGTGCCTGCAGGCGGAACTTTGGTGGCGCTGGTCCATCTCAGTGACTTGTTGTGCCGCTTGCGAGACCTGGGCTACGGATACTACGAAGCCATGGGGGTTGATTTCGCTGGGGACAGCGCGTGGGCCACACTGGTGGAAAGCTATCCGGCTCTGGCCAGCATGGACCTGGCCCGCCTCACCATGGATATCGATGGATCGATGGGAGAGGTCGTCGCCATTGTCGACGCAGTATTCAAGCCGTAGCTTTCTCGCTTTGGGGTGTACTGCGCATCAGTTCATCCGTGGACATCGCCCCCACTTGAACATTTCGGAGCACTGACGATTGCTCTCGCCACGCGTGGCACGGTTTTAGACCAATCATTGCACGCTGGGAAAAAACAAGGCCGCCGAGCGACCTTCGAGTCAGCCCCGAATCTGCAGAGAGATGATAACGGGCTCGTTTTCAAACAGCAGCCTGACCTCAAGGCCAGGGGAATCGGCGTTGGAGTACACGTTATAGTCTGTGCCGGTGATGACTGTGGGAACAGAAAGCATGCAGCCGTTGCCCATGCCGGAGATCTTGTTCTTGAAATTGCCGGCGATCATGTTACAGACTTCGCCAAGCGCATCCGCCATCTCCGGACCGACGGTTTCTGGCTCCAGGCCCAGCATTTTGGAAGCCATGAGCGCGGCTGACTTCTGGTCGCAACGCAGGCTCAACAGACCGCACATTTGACCCGCAAGTCCGACCATGGCAGTAAGGTCGAGAACGGCATCGTGCTCCGGAGACCATTCCGTCAGATGGCATCCCAGCATGAGCTCAAAGACTTCCCGCACAGCCACGTCGAGCAGCGGAATCCAGTTTTCGTGGCGATGGCCAGCGGCGAGCATTTCGGTCGCAGGCTTCATGATTTCACTCCTAAGAACGGAACCACGTGCTCCTTGACCTGCTCTGCGGTGAAGGGTTTGCGAAGATAGCCTCGAGCTCCGCTGGACAGCGCCTGTACCACATGAGACTCGCTGCCTTCGGTCGTGACCATGATCACGGGCACTCCTTTTGCTTTCTCGATAGTGGAGAGCTGCTTGATAAACTCCAAGCCGTCCATAACCGGCATGTTGATATCACAAAGGATCAGATCGACCTGGTTTTCCCGGAGCAGGCCCAAAGCCTCGGCGCCGTTTCCCGCCTCCAATGTCTGGCTCAGGTCGATGCCTGCCTGGCGCAGCGAGCGCGCCACGATCTTTCGCATGACCGAGGAATCATCCACTATCAGGGCTCGTACACTCTCCATGAAGTCACATCCCTTCCTCCGCCAGACGAGCCTCTACGGTGCGTCTTTTTGCCCAAGGCGGCCTTTTGGTATATCGGCCTGGAAGGGATGAGACTTTAGGAAGGACAATCAAGCAGAACTCGACGCTTGGCCGGGTGAGCGCTACGGTAACGTGCCAATGTGAACCCCGTGGCGTTTTCGGGCCGGTTCAGAATCCAAGGACTCATTGTTTCTTCTCCTCCGTTTCGACGGTTTCGTCCACGGGCTGGTCCTGATGCAGGTCGTGATAGAACTGCCGGAGTTTTTCCTTCATCTGGCTGTACTTGTGATACTCCTCCATTTCATGCCTGGCTTCCGCAGTGCGTCCGCTTTGCCGGTAGATCGTGCCCAGGCGGAAGTGAGCCACAGCGCTGGTAGGGTCGAGTTGCAGGGCGTGCTGAAGAAGTGCCTCGGCCTTCTCCGGTTGATTCATTGAGATCAGAGCCTTCGCCAGGCCGATGCTGGCCTCGGGATCGCCCGGTTGCAGCTTGACGGCGTGGCTGAAACGATCGAATGCTTGTTTGAAATCGGAACTCCGTAACGCGATATCCCCCAACCGGCACTCCGACTGCTCATCCAGCGGATTGGCCTCCAAAGCGGCCTTGTACTCTCTCTCAGCTTCTTCCTGGCCCTCCGCGGTCGACTGGGTCCGGAGCATGTCGGCAAGCTCGAAATGTAATCCAGGAAGCGTGGGATCGAGCTTGAGCGCGGCACGATAGTGCTCAATCGCTTCCGCGGTGTTCCCACGCTTCGCCAGTTCGTGTGCCAGGGCCTGCTGCATGCGAGCAGAATTCGGATTCACAATGGAAAGACTGAGAAGCGACTCGGCTGCCAGATCGGAATGAATTCTATAAGCGGTGTAGAGAAGCGCATCGTTTGTTGGATCCAGCTTGCGAAGATCCGTTACGATGGCTGCAGCTTTATCCAGATCGCCCGCCCTCGACTCGATTTCGATCAGCTCCATCCCAGTGTCAATGCGGATCTTCTCCTCCTGCACGTCGGGAAATGCTTTCTCCAAATCACCGCGAGCGGCCTCGACGTCGCCTGTGCGCTTTTCAGCGATACCCAAAAGAGCCTGAATCTTCGACAATGTGGGCTGCAGTTTCAGCGCGGCGCGCAGCTCGGGGATCGCAGCCGCGTACGCCCCTTGGAAGAACAGCAGCACGCCAAGGTTGCCGAGCGCGTCCACGTTACTGGGATTGAGGGCAACAATGGCCCTAAATTCGGGCACCGCCAGATCGGGCTTGTTCTCCTTCAGAAATTCCGCCGCTTTGCGAGCGTGGGATTCGATCTGCTGCTGGCGGGTCGGGATCGATTGTGAGAAACCCGCTAGCAATCCCAGACAGAGAACCACCCAGAACAAGGCAACAACCTGTTTTGTCCTCATGTCACGATTGTACGGCGGACAATTCGACTTGTTAGGAATCTCGTCCATGCCCCAGCAGAGAAAAAAGAAAGGGCGGCATTGCTGCCGTCCTTTCTTGTTACGCGAGTTTGGTTACGAGAGCGCCGTTAGAAGGATATCCGCGCTCCCAGTTGGATCGTACGTGGCCCGTTCGAGAGAGTCGTGATCTTCGAGATCCCACTGTTCAGGTCATTATTCGGTAGTCCGAAGCTCGGATGGTTGAAGGCATTAACGAAGTCTGCGCGAAGTGTGAGCCCAGCTCGTTCCTTATAATGCCAGGTCTTCGCCAGAGACAGGTTAACGTCAGACAGTTTTGGCCCAAAGAGCGTGTTTCTGCGTCCATACCCGAACGCCGCGACCGGCTGCTCGGCTGCGGTCTGAAAGGCTGCAGTGTTGAACCAGCAGCCCAGCGTGTGCACCGGCACCGCAGGGGTCGTGCTAGTAGCGGGGCAGCTGCCTGAGGTCGGGGACATCCCGGCAATGGGATTGGCAAAGACATTGCCGGCCTGCGAATAGTCGAAAACACCGCTGTCCAAGACTGTGAACGGAGTGCCGTCCTGGTAGATAAACGTCCCCGATATGCGCCATCCGCCGAGGGCAGCGTCGAGGATAGCGTTCTGGTTCATAAAGGGCTTGCCCATGCCAAACGGCAGTTCGTATACCGCGGTCCCTTTGAGAGCTTGCGGAATGTCGAAGTTCGAGTTGCCGTAGTTAGCGGAGGGGTTGTTTCCTATTTGCCAAGCCTGTTGCCCGGCGGTGCTGCCCCATCCGGCCGAGTCCTGGTCATCCAGCATATGCGACCAGGCATAGTTGACATCGAAGGTCAGCCCGTAGGAAGAACGCTTTCGCAGGTCGAGTTGCAACGAGTTGTAGTTGGAGATGCCGTCGAAGTTTGAGCCAGTTAGGGTTCCAAACGCCGGATATGGACGCGCGCAAGGGTTGACGGTCGTGCTTGATTTGGGTGTTGCGGGTGTTGCCCCGTTACAGCCCGATATATCGTTCGGGGCCAGCAGGGCCGGGTTGGTGATTTGGTTCGCGTCGGTGACGAATTGCAGATTCGCCCCGTGACTGCCGACGTAAGTGGCCGACACCGCAAAGTCCCTGGCGAACTGGTGTTCGACGGAGAAGTTCCATTCCCAGATCTCTCCCGGCTTGATATCGTAGGGTTCATAAGGAAGATTAAAAACGGGATTGATGGTGTAGGACGCTGGGTCCTTCGAACCCTGAATGTAAGGCATGGCGTTGGCCATCATCGCCGCGCTCGAGCTTAAATAGAGCGGGGTCGTGTTGGTGGTGCCGGCAATCCAGCCCGTGTCCCCGGCGCCACTGTTAGGGTCGCTGTTGCCGCCCTGAAAGGTAGCGCCGAAGCCCATTTGCGCACCGCCCTCACCACCGTAGAGGTCCATGCTGTAGTTATAAGCGAAGAACCCTATACCGCCTCGGAAGACGGTGTTGTCCTTGACCGACCAGGCAAATCCTGCGCGAGGGAGGAAGATGTTCCAAACCGGTTTCTGCAGGCTCGTTCGGTTATCCTGAGGGGCAATCCATATCGAGCCCAGGGTGCCCGCGAAGGGGCCGGTGGTGTTGACGAGGTTCGGGTCGAAATCGCCAAGTTTATTCTGTACCTCGGTCATGCCCGTGTTCCCCGTCCAGCGCAAGCCGAGGTTGATGGTGAGATTGGGCTTGATTTTCCAGTCGTCCTGAACGAAGGCCTGCGGGCTCTTCAGCCGCATGCCTGTCAGGCCCTGATTGTTGGCGGCCCAGCCCTGGACGTTGCCGAGCAGGAAATCCGCGAAGCCCGAGCCTGTGGTGCCATCCAGCGCCCCGGCGGCGGTTACGCCTTGGGTGTATTGTCCGGTAAAACCGTAGTTGCCTGCGCTGTTGGAGCCCCAGGCCGTGGTGTTACCTTCGGCCATCAACACCTCAATCCCGAAATGCAGAACGTGCCTGCCCTTGACCAGCGTTAGCATATCGGAGGGGTCAAACGAGTTCTCGATGTAAATGGCATCCGTGGCGGGCGACAGGGCGGTTACCGGGCTGGGGCCTCCAAATCCACCATAAATGCTTGAGTTGCCGATGAAAGGAAATTGGTTGAAATGGGTGCCTTGCAGGCCAAATGCCGTTGCGGGGTTCAGCCCGACGGACTGGGAAAGGAACCAGTTGCCTTGCTTGGTATAACCCATCCGGATTTCGTTGACGAGCGTCGGCGTGATCGTCCATACGTCGCTGACCTGCGTGTTGTAACCGTCCACGTCCCCGGCACCGCAATTCAGCGGGCAGGCGAACAGGCCGTTGTCGACCCCAGGATTATCCTTTTGGCTAATTGAGAAGTTGATGCGATTGTTCTGGCTCAGATTGTAGTCCAGCCGCCCAAAATACCGGTGGACTGGGGCGGGATTGATATGCGCGAGGTAGAGGTTATTTGTGCACTCGTTCGGGTACAAAGGATTGGTACATGTTCCCACCCCTTGCGGTGCGGTGGGCCAGCCATACTTAGAAGCGATAATGGCCGCCGCCACGGGGTCCATCCGGCTGGGCGCGCCGCCGCAGTTGGTGCCGTCCGGAATCATGTTGAGGCCGCCGCATTCGCTGGCAAAAGAGGCGCGAGCGAGGGTCGGGCCCGACCCGGTTGTGGTGAGCGGGTCGTAGATGGGTTGCATGCCCGTGAAATCACCCTGCAGCATGGCGGCCGTAGGAACGGAAACGAAGCCGTTCGATGCGCTGTTATTGACAATTCTGTCTATATCGAAGAAGAAAAAGAACTTGTTCTTGATGATGGGGCCGCCGACGGAGGCGCCAAACTGGTCGTACCGTAAATACGGCACTTGCGCCGCCGGGTTGGGAATTTGCGAGCCCGTGGGGGTTGTAATGGTCTTAGGCGCCGCACTACTGAAATAGTTGTTGGCGTTTAGAAAGTTCTGCGAGAAAAACTCATAACCGGACCCATGCCAACTGTTGGTTCCACCCTTGCTGATCTGGTTGAACATAACGCCGCCCATGCCATATTGCGCTGAGAAGGAGGACGTGTTGACTTGAACCTCTTGAACGGTCTCGAAGATCTCATCGTCGTTGTTGTAGCTTGCCGGCAGTAAGGTGCTAGCCCCGTCCTGAAGGAAGTTGCCGAAGTTCGGCAGGTTGCCGTTGATGGAAACCGCGTCGCCGGCATTCCAGGCACCTCCGGCCTGAGAGACCCGCCCGTTGGTGGTGCCTCCAGCGCCCGGCAGGTAGATGTTGAAAGAAGCCCAGTCTGCGCCTGTGATGCCGCCACCTGACTGAGGCAGCTCAGTCATGGTTTTGGAATCCATAATGTGACCCTGCTGGCCGGTTTCGGTCTCCACGAGCGGAGCGCCTCCGGCTTCCACGGTAATCGTCTCTGTGACCGCGCCAACTTCCAGACTAGCATTCTCGGTGATCACGTCCACCTGCACCGGGATAGGTCCCTTTACCAGCTTCTTGAATCCCTTGGCCGAAAAACTGATGGTGTAGTTTCCCGCGGGAGTTGAGACGGTGTCATAGATCCCGTCCTGGTTGGTGAGAAAAGTCTTCGTCTCGCCTGTGTCGATATTTGTGAGAGTGACGGTTGCGCCCGGCACCACGGCTGCCGCCGCTGATACCGTGCCGCGAATCTCTCCCGTATTTCTGCTCTGCGAAAAAGCCGGCCCAGCCACGAACAGCAGAAGGCAAAATGCAAATACCCAGCGAATGAAGCTCGTCATGGAGTTCTCTCCCACGCCAGAAGTCGGTCTTCTAACCTCACACATCAGAAACTCGGTCAAAGCCAGAAATGGACGGAATATCGTTGTTCTAGTGGCTCTACGCCTAGTACTTCCCCACTACGTCACGCTGCACGAAGGTGTAGCTCTAAACGTATTTCGTTGTCAAGACAAAAAAGAACGTTATTCTAAAGGCCCTCGTAAGGGTCATGTCTCTTGCAAGTTGCAGCTTTCTCTGCGATACAATCCGCAGAGCCGTCCGGGCGCAATTTAGACCCATGACGAAATTTGCCGAATGAAGTCCGTTAATGAAGTCCGGTAAGGAAAAAACCGATGTCAGCAGAAAGTCGGTCCCGACGTTGCGGTCAGTGGCCGAACGCGTCGGGCTCACCGCGAGTACCGTGTCGGCGGTTCTGAACAATTCCTCGGCGGCACGCTCCGTCCCGGAGCGTACCAAGAAACGAATCCTAGAGGCAGCACGCGGCCTCAACTATCTGCCGAATTTTTCCGCACGTTCGCTGCGGGCCAGTCGCACCTACACGATCGGGGTGATTCTGGAAGAAATCGGCGACGCCTACGGTTCCCTCGTGATGAGCGGCATCGAGCGCTATCTTCGAGAGCAGAACTTTTTCTTTCTCACCGTAGCTCACCGCCATGACAAGAAATTGCTGGCCACATACTCAACCATGCTTCGCGAGCGCGGCGTCGAAGGCTTTATCACGGTAGACACCTTCTTGACCGAGGAACCGCCGTTGCCGACCGTGGCCGTTGCCGGTCATCGTAAGATCAAGGGCGTAACCAATCTGGTTCTCGATCACCGTCGCGCCGCCGCGTTGGCTCTCGGCCACTTGGTCGATCTGGGGCATGAGAAAATCGCGTTCATGAAAGGTGCAACAGTAAGCGTTGACTCTGAAGATCGTTGGAAGGCGATCCTCGAAGTCGCTGAGGATTTGGGCATCGGCATACGCCCCGAATTGGTCGTGCAACTCGAAGGGGATGACCCCACACCGAACCTGGGCTATCCGTTTGCCAGGCAATTGCTCGCCCGCAAGCAGCCTTTTACCGCTCTGTTTGCCTACAACGACATTTCAGCCATCGGGTCGATATGCGCTTTCGAGGAAGCTGGCCTGCGCGTGCCCGACGACGTATCAGTGGTCGGCTTCGACGACATTCAAAGTTCTGCCTTCATTCATCCGCCACTCACGACCGTGAGACAACCGCTGCAAAAGATGGGCGAGATCGCGGCGCGGACACTGCTCGACCGGATCGAAGGACGCGCGAAGTACAGTCCGGAAATTGCAATCGAACCCGAGTTCGTGGTGCGCAAATCTACCGCGCCTGCGCTTTCAACCGTGAGTAAGTGTTCGTAAGTCTGATTCTTCTTCGAAAACTTTGCCGGGCACGCGCGGCGCGTGCGAACAACTCTGTCCGTTTTTCGTAACGCGTGAAAACCGCGCGTAAAAATCGCTTGCCCGGCTGCGGCTCTGCTGTTAGTTTCCAGAAAACTAAGGGCCAGCACGATTCGGAGATTGCTGAGAGCTTGGCTCCCTTTCCTGGTTGGAGTTCGTCGATCCTACTCCTGCGGTGATGCTGCTCTCATGTCTCCGACACCCGCCTCGGCCTCACTGAAAGGAGATCTATGTCTGCTCCCAAAAATCAACTTCCGCTTGCCGGAAGTGAACGCGTTCCGCTGGAAGGAGCACGAGAGGTAGGCCCGGCCAACCCCAACGAAACAGTCGATGTGACCATCCGCTTGCGATCGCGCGCGGGGAAAAAGCCAATCGTCAATGCCGACGAGTTCGAGAAACCGATTGAGAATCGAACGATTTTAACTCGGAAGGAATTTGAGCAGCAGCATGGCGCGGACGCTGCGAGCATTGCTCGCGTCGAGGCGTTTGCTGGCCAGCACAAACTCGCGGTAAAGGAAGAGAGCTCAGCAAGGCGGACCGTAATTCTCTCCGGCACGGTCGCAGCCATGAATGACGCGTTTGGGGTCGAACTCAAGGAATACGATCATCCGACCGGAAAGTATCGCGGGCGCACCGGATCGATCCACCTTCCGGCTGAATTACATGATGTGGTCGAGGGCGTTTTTGGCCTGGACAATCGTCCACAGGCGAAGCCGCATTTTCGTAGGCGGCGTGAGCGTGCCGGCGCCCTCGCCGCTGCTATAAATCTGTCCTACACTCCCGTACAAGTCGCGGCACTTTACGACTTTCCTACTGGCGTCGACGGAACCGGGGAATGCATCGCACTCATCGAACTGGGCGGCGGCTACGACACGGAGGATCTCAGCAACTACTGGGCTCAACTCAAACTGTCCACGACGCCCACGGTATCGGCGGTTTCCGTCGGCAACGGCAGCAACGCTCCCACCGGCGATCCGAACGGACCCGACGGCGAGGTCATGTTGGATATTGAAGTAGCCGGTGCGATCGCGCCGGGCGCAAAGATCGTTGCCTATTTTGCGGAAAACACTGATGCCGGTTTTCTGAACGCGATCACCACCGCGGTGCATGACAGCACCAACAACCCGTCGGTGGTCTCTATTAGTTGGGGTGGTCCCGAATCTTCATGGACCCAGCAAGCCCTGACGTCGATGGATGAGGCATTTCAGTCTGCCGCTGCAATGGGCGTCTCGGTTTGCGTCGCGGCAGGAGACGACGGCTCGACTGATGGTGTAACCGATGGCCTGAACCATGTGGATTTCCCGGCATCGAGTCCGAATGTGCTGGCCTGTGGAGGCACACAGTTAGTGGCCTCGGGCAACACCGTCACCAACGAAACGGTGTGGAACGAGCTCGCGAATAGCGAAGGCGCAACGGGAGGGGGCATCAGCGATTTCTTTCCGCTGCCAAGCTGGCAGAATGGAGCTGGGGTTCCGCCGTCCGCCAATCCGAATAAGAATGTTGGTCGAGGAGTTCCAGACGTAGCCGGGAATGCCGATCCAAGCACAGGCTACGTCACTCTCGTCGATGGAAACGCCGACGTGATCGGCGGAACCAGTGCAGTCGCACCGCTCTGGGCGGGAATGATCGCGCTCATCAACGAGAGCATCGGCAAGCCGGTGGGATTTTTGAACCCGTTGCTCTATCAGGGTGCGGCGGCGGCGCGAGATCTCAATGACATTACTATTGGCAACAATGGTGCCTATTCCGCGGGATCCGGATGGGATGCATGCACCGGCCTCGGGTCGCCCATCGGCGCGCAAATGGCTGCGGCCTTGGGCGGGCCCTCATCGCAGCAAGCCAAGAGAACTGGCACGTAGCGTCGAATCGATTGCCCTCCCGAGTAAAAGAAAGGGCGAGCGCCAGGGATACAATGACGGGATTTCGGAGCAAGCGAGGTGATGTGATGCTGACACCAGGGAGGGTTACGCTCAAGAGTCTCTACGGAATATTGATCGTAGTCTTGATCTCATCTGGCTGCACCTTGAGCCAAACCAGATCAGCTCCGGTAGACCCCGGAGTCCGCGGTGGCCCCACAAGTGCGGGAGGTCCGCTACAGGGTCTTACAACGGATGAGACTGCATTCTTCCTCGACGGGCAGGCGAGGTTTGCAGAAGTCGAAGTCGTCAACAAAGGCACGAACAACGGACTAGGGCCGCGTTTTAACTCGAATCAGTGTTTCTCCTGCCACTCGCAGCCAAGTATCGGCGGAACGAGCCCGGCGAAAAATCCTCTGGCTGAAGTTGCCGTGTCGAATGGAGCCAAGAACGCAGTGCCCTGGTTCATCGTGCCAAACGGTCCCATCCGCGAAGCGCGGTTTAAGCAGAGCAGCGGCAACGCGGACGGCGATGTGCATGACCTGTTCGTGATCACGGGGCGAGCTGACGCCCCTGGCTGCAATATCGTCCAGTTCGACTTTCTACCGGCGGGAAATCCGCTCACCGGCCAAGGCGGCAATCAAAACATTATTTTCCGGATCCCGACACCCGTTTTTGGCGCAGGGCTGATTGAAGGGATTCCCGACTCCGCGATCCTTGCGAATATGCAGGCCGACGCATCGGCAAAGTCCGCACTGGGTATTCACGGGCACGCAAACGCGCACCTCAGCGGCAACGTAAATCTCAGTGCGAACGATGGAACGATCACCCGTTTCGGGTGGAAGGCGCAGAACAAATCTCTTCTCATGTTCGCGGGCGAAGCCTACAACGTCGAGATGGGAATCTCGAACCAGTTATTCCCGCAAGAGCGCGATGAAACTCCTGGCTGTATCTTCACCTCCACTCCCAACGACACGCTTAACTTTACGACCACTCCCTCAACCACTGGCATTTCAAACTCCGCTGTGATCTCCGACATCGAAGCGTTTGCCAACTTTATGCGGATGCTCGCTCCACCGGCGCCCGCTCCATCCACACCGTCCAGCGAAAGGGGACGCGACTTGTTCGCGAAGGTTGGTTGTGTGCATTGCCACACGCGGTCGTTTACCACCGGACCAAGGATTGCGAGCGGCTCCGCGACCAGTCCGAGTGCTGCGCTCTCCAATCAGACTGCGCACCTTTTCTCCGACCTGCTCGTGCACCACATGGGCAACGGCCTGGCCGACGGTATCACGCAAGGTGGCGCTGGGCCTGACGAGTTCCGAACCGCTCCTCTGTGGGGCGTCGGACAACGCGTCTTCTTCCTCCATGATGGACGTACTTCAAATCTGGTTGACGCTATCAGGGATCATCAGAGCCGGGGCAGCGAAGCGAATAAGGTCATCGAACATTTCAACAAGCTGACGGTTCAGGAGCAACAGAACATCATCGATTTCCTACGCTCCCTGTAGAACCGCTCTCATCCTCGAGGGAAGACCGATTAGCGCTGCGCTTGATGAACACTTTGGAGCTGTGCGATATGCAAGGCCTGCGCGAGTACTCAACGAGGCGCTCTAATCTGAATCTGTTATTGACCCATTCCCGCAATCTCAAGACAATCCCGAACTAACTCATGTGGGCTGTGTTTTCAGAGAATAGCTGCTGAATTCACAAATCCAGGTTTTACACGGGATCCTGCACCGTGGAGCCCTGGATCGGGCCGGATGGCAGCTTGGGGCAAATGCAAGAAATGTTCAGACTGGGGATAAAATGAAACTACGATTTGCATGCGGCCTGGGGATGGTTTTGTCTGTAACCAGTTCCCTCTTCGCGCAACAGGCCCTAACCGCGACGGAAAATCCTGACTCGGCAGCACAGCAGACCGCCACTTCTGCAGGCCCTTCATCGGCAACATCATCGCAGCAGGCGACAGCAACGCCTTCGCAGACGGCCGCGGCCACACCGCCAAAGCATACGCTGGGCCCGCTCGAGATCTCGGTGAACTGGCGCACCCGCGCGGAGGGTTGGTACTGGTTCGAGGGCGCCACCGGACAGAGCGACTACGGGTTGTGGGACTCATTGCTGCGCGTGGGTGTCGGGCAAACCGGGGAACATTTCGATTGGTTCATCGAGGGAGAACAGCCATCGATTCTGGGCTTGCCAAACGACGCGGTAGTCGCGGCTCCGCAGGGTCAACTGGGCCTTGGCGGTAACTACTATGCGGCCAATAACAATCACACCAACGTCGCCAACGGATTCGTTAAGCAGGCGTTCGTAAACTTCAAGCACCTCGGACCAGCCGGTCTGAAATTGGGTCGTTTTGAATATTTTGACGGTCTTGAAGTCACGCCCAAAGACCCGCTGTTGGCGACGGTGATTCAGACGCGCATTTCGAGCCGCTTGATTTCGAATTTCACTTTTTCCGCCGTC
>Ga0210390_10002736_pt1 | contig 15424 bp, 15 predicted proteins | sample IncBWH11OmetaG_FD_161050 | JGI IMG/M metagenome (GOLD analysis project Ga0210390, IMG submission 161050) | Forest soil microbial communities from Barre Woods Harvard Forest LTER site, Petersham, Massachusetts, United States - Inc-BW-H-11-O ... | reverse complement strand
TTGATATGTTTGCCGGCGGTTTCGATCAGCAGGGCGACGATCGGTCGTCGGCCTACTGTGAGGACCAGACCCGGCGCGCCGTTCAATTCGAACTCCTCAACGTCCGTATCCACCGGCTGCCTGCGCGTCACGGCAATAACAAACTTGGCGACCGTGAGATTGCCGACGATCGGCCCCTTGGGTGCAAACCCGCGGCCGCCGTCATCGCCGTGAAAGACGACGTCCTCGGCGAGCAGAGATGCTAATTTTGCGGCATCGCCTGCTCGGGCGGCGTCGTTGAAACTTCGCAACAGCGCCCGATGTCGCGCCGGGTCAATGGCGAAGCGTGGCCGCTCCTCGATAATATGCGCGCGGGCACGGCTATACAGCTTGCGGCAAGCCACAACGTTACATCCCACGATCGGAACGATTTCCTCAAATGAAAAATCAAACGCGCTGCGCAATACGAATACGACGCGTTCCTGGGGAGTAAGCCGCTCGAGCACAGTCATGAGAGCGAAGGATACGTCTTCGGCGCGCACGTGCGGTTCGTCCCTTGTTAGGAGCGGCTCCGGCAGCCACTCGCCGACGTAAGTCTCGCGGCGCGCACGTTGGTCGCGCAACCGGTTAAGGCTCAGCCTCGCTGTGATCGTCGTGAGGTAGGCCTTGAGCGAGCGGATAGCTTCGGCTGGCGAGGAATGGTGAAGCCGCACGAATGCGTCCTGAACGATTTCGTCGGCGTCGGCCCGACTCCCGGTGATCCGGTAGGCCAGAGCAAACATCGCCGGGCGGAGATCGGAGAAGGCGCGCTCAATGGTCACTTCATCCCAGCGCTTACTGGAATGTGCGGCGGGCGCACCGCCAGATTTTTCCGATTCCATAAGATGTTCCAAAATCCGCAAACGTTTAGCCCGATGCCTTCGGTACCTCGCAGAGCCAAGACCCGCCTGGAGGCCAAAGTGTGACGGGGTGCACCGGTTTTTTTTCGATCGGGGGAGCCACCGAGTCGATCCCGGGAGGCGAACATAACCATCGGCACGGTCGATATGAGGTGGCGGTCACGGCAGTTCACGAGAGCGTTACAGGACGCAGCACGCGTCACATTCGTCCTCGACGCCGTGTCTTTGCTTCCGACTGCCCGAGAGGTTCGTGAGAGGCATTGGAATGAACGTCACTATTGGGAAGGCTGCCGATCCGCATCCGCGTCGTCGGATTGGCGTGCTCGATACCGAGATGAGCTACGTCGACACAGGTTCTGGCGATCCGATCGTATTCCTGCACGGCAATCCGACCTCCTCTTATCTCTGGCGGAATGTCATTCCTCAGGTAAGCGGCCTGGGGCGCTGTCTGGCTCCCGATCTGATCGGAATGGGACAATCGGGTAAATCGCCCCGCCAAAGCTATCGGTTCATCGATCATGCGGCCTATCTCGACGCCTGGTTCGAAGCGCTTGGCTTGAGGAACAACATCATCCTCGTGGTGCACGATTGGGGCTCTGCCTTGGGCTTTCATCGCGCATTCCGATATCCCGATCACATTAAAGCAATCGCCTATCTGGAGGCGATCGTCCGCCCGCTTCAGTGGGCCGATTTTGGCGAGGCCGGCGGCATATTCCGCGCGCTCCGTTCGGAGCAGGGCGAGCACCTGATCCTGGACCAGAATGCCTTCATCGAGCAGATCCTGCCCCGCAGCATTATCCGGACACTGAGCGATCAGGAGATGGCCGCGTACCGCGCGCCCTTTTTGGAACGAAACACGCGACTGCCGATGCTCGCTTGGCCGCGGCAAATCCCGATCGAGGGCGAGCCGGCCGAGGTCGCCGCGATCGTCACCAACTACGGGAGATGGCTCTCGCAGACCCCGATCGCAAAGTTTTTGATCGCCGGAAATCCCGGCGCAATCATCGCGGCCAGCGGGCCTTCGGGCGAATTCTGTCGGACTTGGCCCAACCAGCGCGAGCTAACGGTCAAAGGCCGGCACTTCCTGCAGGAGGATTCGCCCGATGAGATCGGGACGGCATTGCGGGAATTCATCAGTGCGGTGCGGGGATAGCCGCGGTGCGTATCAATTCACAGCAGGAGCTAGAATGATGAGCCTACAGCAAGAGATCGACGCCTTCGTTTCGGAAGCCGCCTCACGCCTTCCCCCGGATTTACTGTCCAGGCTAGGGCAATCGATCGACGATGTCAGGAACTCCGGAATTGTGGAGCGGGCGCTGAGCGTGGGCGATTTCGCTCCCGCCTTCAGCCTTCCGAATGCGCATGGACGGCCGGTTACGCTCGCCGGATTGTTGCAACGCGGCCCTATCATTATCAGCTTCTATCGCGGTATCTGGTGTCCCTATTGCAATCTGGAATTGCGTGCATACCAGCGCATTCTTCTGGAAATTCGAGCCGCCGGTGGCGACCTCATCGCGATCTCTCCGCAAACCCCGGATCATTCGTTCTCCACGGCCGAGAAGAACGCTCTCGCATTCGAGGTGTTGAGTGACCACGGCAATCGCGTCGCGAGCGACTTCGGCATTGCCTACGCCACGCCGGAGGTCGTCAAGCAGGTCACCGCGATGTTCGGTGCCAATATCGCTGCGATAAATGGCGCCGAAGACGGGCGTCTGCCCATCTCCGCGACCTATGTGGTCGATACCAATCGCCGCATTGTTTTGGCGAATATCGATCCTGACTTTCGTGCCCGACTGGAGCCCGAAGAGGCGCTGGTTGCGTTACGGCGTATCGATCTGTCAGCGCCGCCATCCGAAAAGCCCGTCTCGAGGGCACAGACTTAGCCGCTGACACGGGTTCCAATCAGCTACCGGAGCCGCAACGATGAACACATTGACTGCTATTGGTCTTGCGCAGTTGTCCAGCCTGATCGTCCTGGTGTTATGGGCATTCTGGTATGCGGTGCCGTGGCTGAAGGCGCGCAGCCTTGCCGATGCGCTCATCCCGCTGTTGTGGGTTCACGCGTTTCGAAGCGTGGCCCTGCAGCTTTATTCGGCACAGCAGGCCGGGTTTCCGATTCCGGATGCGGTTCGAGACCACAACGTCTTCGGTGATCTCGCCGGAATGGTGCTTGCGCTGCTGGCCATCGCTGCACTGCGCTATCGCGTCCGATACGCGCCGATGCTGGTCTGGCTTTTGGTCGTCGAAACCGTAGTCGACTTCGGAACGGGCATGCCGGCCGCGGCGAGGGGGCACGCGCTGGGGTTTGCCAGCGGCGCTACCTGGCTTGTGCTCGTCTACTACGTGCCGCTGGTACTGGTCAGTCTTGTCCTGATGGTGTGGCAACTTGTCTCTCGCCGAAGCGAGACGGTTGCGACCACAAGTTCCTCCGTTGGTTACATCGAAACGCGCGTGCCGCAATGAGCAAACACACGAGTGGTGCAACAGCAAAGCCATAGGAGTAGGCCATGATCCAATTCAGGATAGTTGTCGCGACGATTGACGTATTGCTGGGACTGGCGGCCCTCTGGGTCCTGTTCCTTGCAACAAAACAGGGCCCCGGATTCCTGCCGAGCGAATGGCGCCGGCGCGCCGGGAATATCTTCATCGGCATTGCCGGATTCGTGCTTCTCGGCAGCGGGTCCCTGAAGTTTGCGCATGTGCCGGAAGTCGTCAACGAGATGACCTCGTTGGGTTTGGCGGGTTGGAAACTGAATTTGGTGGCCTCGCTTGAGGTCCTCAGCGGACTTCTGTTCGTGCTGCGACCGCTGCGCTCGCTCGGCTTGCTGATCGCATCAGCCTATCTGGGTGCGGCGATCTGCGCCCATGTGCAGAGCGATCAGTATTTTGCGGTGCTGCCGACAATGGTCGTCCTGGGCTGCTGCTGGCTGGGTACGGCACTGCGTCATCCTCAGATTCTCTGGAGTCTGAGCGAACTCGGCTCCGCCAAAGAGGAGCAGCCGAGCGGATTAGGCTTTCATCATATCCAGGAAGCTGCCCGCTAGCCGGCATTATCCCCGCGGCAGCCGGCTTCGACGCCCGGCGGTGCCTGCATCTGGAGCAAGATCATGACGCGCCTTTGGACATTGACGGTAGCGGTTGCGGGATACGCCTTGTTGGCACAGGGCGCCGAGCAAAAAACGGTCGATGGGCTCATAACAAAGCCGAGCGCCTACTCGGTCGATGAAACCATCGGTCGGCTTGATGCCGCATTGAAGGACCGCGGGTTCATGATCTTCGCTCACCTTGATCATGCCGCTGCTGCCGCAACGGTCGGGCTTCAGATGCCGCGCGAGACCGTCGTTGTATTCGGCAATCCGCGCATTGGCACGCCTAATTTTCTGAAATACCCGACCCTGGCGATCGACCTGCCGATCAAGGCCATGGTTTGGCAGGATGCGAGTGGTCAGGTATGGCTCAGCTATAACTCGCAAAAATATCTGACCTCCGCGGCGTATGCGCGGCATGGCGTAGCGGTGGATCAACCGCTCGCCGATCGTATCGAGCATGATTTCGCCGCCATCACCGACGCGGTGACGAAGTAACGGTCGCAGGCCTCGCAATGATCGTATCCGGCCGGCCCGGTCCGACCCCGACACCGCCTACGTCTTGAAACCGTATTCCGCCCAGCGCGACAGCACGCGCGCCTGCAAGTCGGCGGAATAGTTGCGGGCGAACGACGTGCGCTTGGGAAGTCTGCCGGCCCAATCCTCCGGCGGCAGGCAGTTGTAGACGACCTTCGGCGTGCGTCCGGCCATCTTCTCCGACTCCTCGAGGAAGGCCACCAGCGGCGAAGTCGCCTCATGATCGAAGTGAATTTCGCCCGCGACCGGATGGCAGCGCGTCGCAAACGCCCAGACCACCTCTTTGGTATTGGTGGCATCGATATCGTCGTTGACAACGATGATCTTCGGCATCACCGCGCCGAACTTGGAGCGCTCGAAGACATGGGTTCCGATGTGCAGGCAGAGGGTCCTGGCATCCATGCCGCTCAAACTGCGCCAGTCCTGCGGAATGGTGACAACGAGCCAGTGGTTGGCGCTTTCAAGCGTTACCCACGCCAGTGTCACCGGCAGGCCGGCCTCGCGCAGTTCGACCAGAAGTTCGGCCGCGCTCGGAATGCCCTGCGCGGTGTGGTCTTCCTCGACCGGCTCGCCGGCGACGACGACGGGGAGGATTGGCTGGTTGCGATGGGTAATGGCGGTGACATGATAGACTGGGCGCTGTGTGCCCGGGCCCGGCCAGAGATAACCGGCGTATTCGCCCATCGGACCTTCGGCGGCCATCTCCTTATGCGACAGAAAGCCTTCGACCACGATCTCCGCGGTCGCGGGCACCTGCAGATCGACCGTTTCGCAGCGGACGACATCGACCGGCCGGCCGAAATAGCCGCCCATATAATCCGCTTCCGATACATGGGCCGGTATGGGCATTCCCGAGACGAACGGTATGAATGGCGGCCCGCCCTGGAACATCGCAAACGGCATGTCTTCGCCGCGCTCTTTCCACATGCCGTGAATCATGCCGAGATGCTGGAGCGGGTGGACGATGCCGGTCAGGCGCCTGCCGTCCAGCAGCATGGCGCGGGCGATGCTCCAGTTCGTCCATTTCTTGTCCGGCGTTTGCGCAACGATCGTTGCCCAGGTGCCGAAGTAGCGGCCGCCATCACCCTCATGCAGGAAGGGCGTCGGGAATTGCATGAGGTCCGCCTTCTCGCCGAGGCGCACATTCTCCTTGCAGGGTCCCGTCGCGACCAGCCGGGGCGGGATCGGCTGCGCTTTACGCGCCGCCGCCAACCTCTCAATGATTTCACGCCCGTTCGCCCGCGCATCGAGACCGAGCGAAAGCGCAACGCGCGACAGATAAAGGCCGGGCTGCCGACTCGTCCCAGCCGGGGCGCCGAACGCGCGGAATTGCGGATCAATGCCCTTGATGCGGCGGAACAGCGGCGCAGGCGCACCTTCTTCGTAGACGCGCCTGATGATGGCGCCCATTTCGAGATTCCAATCGACCTCCGCATCGACTTCGACAAGTTCGCCGATGCGGCGCAACTCGTCGAGATATTCTCGCAGGCTTTCAATCATGCGGGGCTGCATCTTCGTCCTCCATATCAGTTGTGGGCGTCTTGAGCGCGCCCCTAGATAGAGCATGACCGTTCAACCTTAGATAAATAAGGGTGACTATCATGTGAGAGTCAATTTCACGTTTTAGTTACGACTGCATGGATCCGGCGGTCCGTCGCTTACCCGGCGGCTAATTTTCCAAAAATCGAATCCGGGCTCTAAGCGATTCCTGTTGACCTCGCGTGCGATCGAACAGGCCTGATATTGCGTTGAAATATGCCCGTGGGATAAATGGTCGTCATGTCCGTCGCCAATTCATTGTCGCATCCGCTAGACAATCCGATCTGGTATGCACTGACATCCACGCAAAGTTCGCTCGCGGAAGGTGGCGCGCGGGCGCGGCGTTTTCCCCCGGAGATAGCGCCCTTCGCGGCGATGGCGGATATGTCCCCACCAAGCTTCACGGCGCTTGGTGAACTGATGTCGCGCTCCGACCATGCCGTGCTGTTCACCACCGAACCTGTGGCCGCTCCTGCCGAGTTCAAGATTCTCCTCGCCGCGCCGGTCGAGCAAATGATCGGCGCCCCCGTCCAAACCTCGATGCGGTCAACCGAGTTCGTCACGCTCGGCGCCGACGACGTGCCGGCAATGATGGAATTGACCAGACTTACCAGGCCCGGCCCTTTCACCCCGCGAACCCATGAGCTCGGGACGTTTCTCGGTATTCGAATGGACGGACGGCTGGTTGCGATGGCGGGCGAGCGAATGAAGCCCGCCAATTACACCGAGATGACGGCGATCTGCGTGCATCCCGATTACCGTGGCCGCGGCTACGCGCAAGGGCTGCTCGGCGCGGTTTCCCGGCAGATTGCCGCGCGTGGCGAGATTCCATTTTTGCACGTGTTCTCCGACAATGCGGCGGCGATCGCGTTGTATCTGCGGCAAGGCATGGAAATTCGGCGACGTATCTGTGTGACTGTGTTGGGAAGAGCTGCCTAAGGTATCGGATCAAGATCGGAATATGAAAATGGACTTCGATCGTCACAGAAGAATCACGGAATGCGTTTCAAAGCTTCTCACGAGATCGCGCATCCGGACCCCTTAAGACCGCCAGCGCATTCATTTACACGAACGATGCGCGAAGTAGCGCCGATCACTACTCGGTGAATTATTTGAAACTCGCTGGAAGAAATCCACCGTCATGTTGTTTCTCGACAGGCAAGCAGGACGATGGCGGGACTGAATTCTTCGCGCGAATGGGCTCAGATGACCAATCTACCATCAAGATTAAAGAATGAATCTCAAAATGAGCGTCCGATGGTCGGCAGAGCCTCGCTAACCAAGAGCACGCGGCTGGCGGCTGCACGCGTCGGCGTTCTCGGTTGGGTCGTTCTGACTGGCGCCGATGCGTTGGCTCAGAATGTTGCCGTTCACGTTGACGGTGTTTTTTACGAGGGCGCGCAGGCATTTGTTCTGGGATGGGCGTGCCAACCCGGAAACAAGACCTCCGTCGAAGTCCGGATCTATGCTGGCGCTCCAAAGGGAGCATTCGCCGTCGCAGGGCGGGCCGATTTCGAGAGCGATCCGGGCGTGAGCAATGCCTGCCGGGATCGTGAAGGCAAGCACCGCTTCAAATTGGCGTTGCCCAGCTCCATGTTTGCCAAGGGCAGTCAGAGAAAGGCCTTTGCCGAAGCGATGCCACCGTCGGGACCGCCGCCTTCTCTTGGCGGCGCCTACAAGCATCCCACGACGCACCCATGGGTGTTCACCACGGCAAGCGAATTGGAAGAGCTTGCCAGGCGCATCAACGTGTCCGGCAGCTATTCGGCGGCAAGGTTTGGTCAACTCGCCGCGCAGATCGCGCGCGATCTCGCCGCGCGCAACGACTGGAACGCCGTCTTCACCGGTTGCGACGCGGGGCTCCTTCAATATGCTTTTTCCTATGAACCACAAACATCGCCAATAGCCCAGGCGCTCCACAGCGCCCTGAATCTAGGTCCGGACGCTGTGGTACCCGCAGGTGCCGCGGTGGTGGCCTCGCGTCTGTCGCTTTATGCCGCGCTGGCGAAGGCCGGCGCCAAGATATCGGCCGGGGGGCCTGATCCCGATCAGGCGGCGGCGCTCGCAAAGCGGATTCTTCTTACCTGGGGCGAACGCGGGTTTCGCGATGGGCAAGGCCGCTTCCTGACCAAGCAGAATCAGCTCTGCGACGCGAACGGAGGTCATGCGGACGTCGCCGGCGCGGGCCTCGCGATCTCACGTGGCATTGTCTACTCGGTTCATGCGCAGGACCTGCTCATGTATTACGGCGCGCTCACCGCGGGTGAGGCGGCGGCACTGAATGCCTTTCACTCAGCCATCTTTGTGCTGCTGCTCGACAGCCTCAATAGCAATTACGAGCATCACGCATGGGCCTGCGACCACTACGGCAATCATTCCGCCAACATACTGGCCGGACTGATGGCAACGGCGCGCCTGGCGGACAATCAGCGACAGATTGAGGCTGTGTTATTCGGCAAGGACCCATCGATGCGGGTCGCTTTGCCGTGGATCGCTTATTTCGACCGGGCGATCTATGGCGAGGCCGACCTGCCGAACTCTTGCTACTTCAATTCAGGTGCCGACAGCAATTCGAGCCATCTCTTCTTCAGCACCCCCAACGTGGCGCCCGGGGAAATAGACGATCGCTTCCGCAACAAGGGTGAAGGGCAGGGAATCGGCTATCCGATGTTCACACTGGAGAGGCTCGTCAATGTCGCCGAGATTCTCCGTATCGCCGGGTTCGATGCCTACGGTTATCGTGGTATCCACCAACAATCGATCGAAGTGGCGATCGGCTATTACGCCTGCTTCGGCAAAGCTGCCGGCTTCGGAAAGCTCGTAAGTGCCGCCAATTCGCGGTCGTGTCCCAACGCCCCGCAGTATTACGGGAAAATCGTCAATGACGTCGATCGCATGGCACAGCTTGGCGCCTATCGCTTTCCCAGCGACGCCGCGATTACATCGGTTGAAGCTGCGGCAAAGAAATCGACGTCCGAAGCTGTGACGACGTTTTCGACCGACGCGATCCTGTTCGGCAAGTGGCGAGACTAGCGGCAAAGTGGATAGTCAGCGGCTCACTGAAGCTATAGTGTCCGCGGCCACCGTATTTCAACGCAGGCAAACTTCGCGATGACAAAATCCATTACCATCTACGGCATCAAGAACTGCGACACCATGAAGAAGGCTCGCGCCTGGCTCGACAGCCACGGCGTGGCTTACGGCTTTCACGATTACAAGACCGAAGGCATCGCCAGGGACAAGCTGAAGCATTGGAGCGACGAACTTGGGTGGGAGATACTGCTCAATCGCGCCGGCACCACGTTTCGCCAATTGCCCGATGCCGACAAGGAGGGCCTCAACGAGCGCAAGGCGCTGGCGTTGATGCTGGCGCAGCCTTCGATGATCAAACGGCCGGTGCTCGATGTCGGCGGCAAATTGCTTGTCGGCTTCAAGCCGGAGGTCTACGCCAGGGAAGTGGCGGCCTCGGCGGGGTCGCGCCGCGCGAAGGCTTGAGCCGGTCGGGGAGAGGGGCGTTGCTAATTGAACTCGATCACGTCGCCGGTCGGAATGCGGCCCGGTGCGCGGTGAAAGAGGTCTCGATCGATGACAGCGCGATATTTGGGCGTCGGTAGCGAGTTGTTTCCACGCATCAGATTCTTGATCTCGAAACCGCCGTCTTCGGAGATGGTCTTCAACGACGCGATGACATGCGTGACGCCGCCGCCGTCCGAGAACGGCAGCAACATGCGTTCATAGGCGACGATCCGGCCGTAGATGTCGTCGACGTTGGCGACGGTATAGACGGGAAGCGCGCGTTTCAGGCACTCGTAGTAGATCGGCATGACGAGAGGTGCGAGCCTGGTGCCAATATATTCATCGAGATACCGGCCTCTGCCGGTGGTGCCGTAGGCGATCGACATGCGTGTGCCGTCGCTTTGAATTTTCAGGCGCGGCGGCTCGCCGTCCTCCACCGTCAGGAACACCAGATCCGGAAGTTCCTCCTCCATCCGCGCCGGCTGATATGTCTCGATGCGCGGTATCAGTTGCGTGCGGGCATAAAGCCGCAGCCACGTGTTGAGGAGATCACGCTGCTTGATCGATTTGATGATTGTGGGATTGGCGCTTTCAAATTCCAATGTTCTGATCCGTCCCGGGCCTGATGCAAAACAGCCAACCATCGTTCCTTAGCGGAAATATTTGATGAAAACCCGAACTGGCGACGAAACAGCGTTAACGAATGCTTTCGGGTTGCATGCGCCAGGTCGCTCTCGCCATTCGACTAAGGACGGAAGCGAACTTCTTCTTGCTTGCTGGTTTTGCCCAGCTTTCCGCCTTGCACAAGGAGGGGCGTTGACGGCATATTCCGGCCCGGAGGCGGCCGGTCCAGCGCGAATTCCAAGACGCCTGGGAGCACCTGCCGGAGAAGAAGAGATCGGCCAACCGCGGTGGGGCGTCGCGGCGATGGCTGATGGGGGATTTTGATTGGCTGATGAGTTCATTCTCGAAACCCACGGATTGACCAAGGAATTCGCGGGTTTCTTCGCCGTTCGCGACGTTGGCCTGCGGGTCCGCCGTGGCAGCATTCATGCGTTGATCGGCCCGAACGGGGCCGGCAAGACGACCTGCTTCAATTTGCTGACCAAGTTCCTCAAGCCGTCGGCAGGCCGGATTCTCTACAAGGGGCAAGACATCACGGCGATGGCGCCGGCAGACGTCGCGCGACTAGGCCTGGTGCGCTCGTTCCAGATCTCGGCCGTATTTCCGCATCTGACGGCGCTCGAGAATGTTCGCGTCGCCCTGCAGCGCCAGCACGGCCACTCCTTCGACTTCTGGCGTTCCAAGAACGTGCTCGATCGCTTCAACAACCGCGCGCTCGAACTGCTTGACGATGTCGGCCTGAACGAATTTTCCAAGACGCCCGCGGTCGAAATGCCGTATGGGTGCAAGCGCGCGCTCGAAATTGCGACCACGCTGGCGCTCGATCCGGAAATGATGCTGCTCGATGAGCCGATGGCCGGCATGGGGCACGAGGACATCGACAAGATCGTAGCGCTCATCAAACGCATCTCCGCCAAACACACCATCCTGATGGTGGAACATAATCTGAGTGTTGTGGCCAATCTGTCCGACATCATCACCGTGCTGACGCGCGGTCACGTGCTGGCGGAAGGTAATTATGCCGAGCTGTCCAGGGACGAGCGGGTGAAGGAAGCCTATATGGGAGCCGGCCATGGTTGAAACGAAAATGGCCGATGTCGTCGCAGCGAAGTCAGCATCCGGAACGCCCGTGCTGTCGGTTCAGAATCTCGAAGCCTGGTACGGCGAGTCCCACATCCTTCACGGCGTCAATTTCGACGTGAACCCGGGCGAGGTCGTCACCTTGCTCGGACGGAACGGCGCCGGCAAGACCACCACGCTGAAATCGGTGATGGGCATCATCGGCAAGCGGACCGGTTCGGTCCGCTTCGAGGGCCAGGACATAACACGTACCTCGTCGGACAGGATTGCGCGCATGGGTATCGCCTTCTGTCCGGAGGAGCGCGGAATTTTCGCAAGCCTCGATGTGCGTGAAAATTTACTGCTGCCGCCGGCGGTGCGCAGCGGCGGCCTGTCGCTGGACCAGATCTTCGAGCTGTTCCCCAATCTCAAGGAGCGGCTGAACAGCCAGGGCACCAAATTGTCGGGCGGTGAGCAGCAGATGCTGGCGATCGGACGAATCCTGCGCACGGGTGCGCGTTTTCTGATGCTGGATGAGCCGACCGAAGGGTTAGCGCCCGTCATCATCCAGCAAATCGGCCAAACCATCAAACGCCTGAAGAATGAAGGTTTCACTATCCTTCTGGTCGAGCAGAACTTCCGTTTCGCGGCAACCGTTGCCGACCGCTTCTATATTGTCGAGCACGGCAAGATCATCGATGGCTTCGCCAACGCTGAGCTGCAGGCCAATATGGACAAGCTTCACACCTATCTCGGCGTCTGAACAGGACCGCGAAGGATACAAAGAGGTACCCATCATGAAATCCAGAATTGCCGCATCGTTGGTGCTGGGTACAGCCCTCAGCCTCGCCGCAGGAAGCTTCGCCGTTGCCCAGGACAAGAACGTCAAAATCGGCGTGCTGACCGATAATTCGGGACTCTACTCCGACCTCGGCGGCGCGGGCTCCACTCTGGCGGCCCAGATGGCGATCGAGGATTCCGGCATGGCCGCCAAAGGCTGGAAGATCGATCTGATCTCCGCGGATCATCAGAACAAGCCTGATATCGCCACCGCCATCGCCCGCCAATGGATCGACGTCGAGAAGGTCGATATCTTCATGGACGTGCTGAACTCCGGCGTAGCGCTGGCGGTCAATAACGTCGTGAAGGAGAAAAACTCCATCATGATCAATACCGGCGCCGCGACGTCGGACCTCACCAACGCCCAGTGTTCGCCAAACACGATTCACTGGGTCTACGACACCTACATGCTCGCCAACAGCACAGGCCGGGCGCTGGTGAAGGCCGGCGGCGACACTTGGTTCTTTCTGACCGCCGACTACGCCTTCGGGGCCGCGCTGGAACGTGACACATCGGCGGTCGTGGTCAAATCGGGCGGCAAGATCGTTGGGTCCGTCAAGCACCCGCTGAACACAGCCGACTTCTCCTCGTTCCTGTTGCAGGCGCAGGCATCCAAAGCCAAGATCATTGGATTGGCCAACGCCGGCGGTGACACCACCAACTCGATCAAACAGGCGGCGGAATTCGGCATTGTTGCGGGCGGTCAGAAACTCGCGGGCCTGCTTCTGTTTATCAGCGATATTCACTCGCTGGGCTTGAAGGTGGCGCAAGGCCTGAATTTCACTGAAACCTTCTATTGGGATCTGAATGACGGAACTCGCGCATTTTCTAAGCGCTTTTCCGATCGCGCGAAGAACAAGGCGGAGCCGACCATGGTGCAGGCGGGCGTCTATTCTGGCCTGATCCACTACTTCAAGGCGCTCGAAGCGATGGGCGGCAATCCCCACGACGGCGCCAAGGTGGTGGCGAAAATGAAGGAAATGCCGACCGACGATCCGCTGTTCGGCAAGGGCTCGATCCGCATTGACGGCCGCAAGCTCCACCCGGCCTATCTGTTCGAAGTCAAGAAGCCGGAAGAATCCAAGGGACCGTGGGACTATTACAAGCTGGTTGGGACGACCCCGGCCGATCAGGCGTTCCGGCCGCTGTCGGAAAGCAGCTGCTCGCTGGTGACGAAGTAACCTCAATTGCCCGCTGGCCTCACGCCGGCGGGGTTGTGTTAAAAACGAGATTGAGTGTGAAAGATCGATTGATATGCAAGCTCTCTACGCACAGCTCCTGGTGGGATTGATCAACGGCTCGTTCTACGCGCTGCTCAGTCTTGGGCTCGCGGTGATCTTCGGCATGCTCAACATCATCAATTTCGCCCACGGCGCGCTTTACATGATGGGCGCATTCTGCGCGTATTTCCTGCTCAATCTGACCGGTCTCGGATATTGGTGGGCGCTGCTCATCGCGCCGATTGTCGTCGGTATTTTCGGCATGATCCTGGAGCGGACCATGCTGCAATGGCTTTCCGGCCTCGACCATCTCTATGGGCTGTTGTTGACTTTCGGCATCGCGCTGATCGTGCAGGGCGTGTTCCAGAACTACTTTGGTTCCTCTGGCTTGCCTTACGCGATCCCCGATGAGCTGAAGGGCGGCATGAATCTCGGCTTCATGTTCTTGCCCGTTTACCGGGGCTGGGTGGTGGTGTTTTCGCTCGTCGTGTGTCTGCTCACCTGGTACCTGATCGAGCGAACCCGCCTCGGCGCCTATTTGCGCGCAGCCACCGAAAATCCGACGCTGGTGCGCGCCTTCGGCGTCAACGTGCCAAGAATGATCACGCTGACCTATGGCCTCGGTGTTGGCCTTGCCGCGCTCGCCGGCGTGCTGTCGGCGCCGATCAACCAGGTGCGGCCGTTGATGGGCGCCGATCTGATCATCGTGGTGTTCGCCGTCGTGGTAATCGGCGGCATGGGCTCGATCATGGGATCGATTATCACCGGTTTTGCGCTTGGGGTGATCGAGGGGTTGACCAAATACTTTTATCCGGAGGCCTCCAACACCGTGGTATTCGTGCTCATGGTGCTGGTGTTGCTGGTGAAGCCGTCAGGATTGACGGGGCGGGCGACATAAAGATGACGGCGATGACCGACGATAGTCTACCGGTAACCTCGCGCACGATCCGCGACGAGATGATCGCGTTCGGCATCATGACCGCATTGCTGTTGGTCGTGCCGTTCACCGGCATCTACCCGTTCTTCGTGATGCAGGCGCTGTGCTTTGCGCTGTTGGCCTGCGCCTTCAACCTTCTGGTCGGCTTTGGCGGTTTGCTGTCGTTCGGCCACGCCATGTTCCTGGGGACCGCAGGCTACATCACTGCCCATGCGTTGAAGGTGTGGGGTGTCACGCCGGAGCTGGGCATTGTGATTGGTACCGCGGGCGCGGCCGGGCTCGGCGTTATCACCGGTGTCGTCGCGATCAGGCGCCAGGGCATCTACTTCGCGATGATCACGCTGGCGTTGTCGCAGCTTCTTTATTTCATCTACCTGCAGACGCCGTTCACCCATGGCGAGGACGGTATCCAGGGCATTCCGCAGGGCTATCTGTTCGGGATACTCAATCTCGCCAAACCGACGGTGCTTTATTACGTCGTGGTCGCGGGCTTCCTGTTCGGTTTTCTGGTCATCTTTCGCGCCATCAATTCGCCATTCGGTGAGGTGCTGAAGTCGATCCGCGAGAACGAGCAGCGCGCGATCTCGCTCGGCTACAAGACCGATCAATACAAGCTGGTTGCCTTTATCCTGTCGGGAACGCTGGCGGGCTTAGCCGGCGCGTTAAAAGTATTCGTGGCGCAAAATGCCTCGTTGACCGATGTGCATTGGAGCATGTCCGGCGAGATCGTGCTGATGACGCTGGTCGGCGGCCTTGGAACAGTATTTGGCCCGGTGGTCGGAGCTTTTGTCATCATTGCCATGCAGCAATATCTGGCGGGGTTCGGGCAATGGGTGACGGTGATCCAGGGCGCGATCTTCGTGGTGTGCGTGCTGACGTTCCGTCGCGGCATCATCGGCGAGATCGCGCATTTTTTCCGACGCTCGCTGTAGCGTATTCCGAACGCATTTCCTCGCCGGCTTCAAATTGCGCGTCGGGCTACAGATGGTCGCCGTAAAGTGACCCTGCGGACCGAAATCTGGAACCATTTCATGATCCGAGAAAGCGGTGGATGATCCGGCCCAGGCGGCCGCTCGCCACCCTTTATCCCGGAAATAGTTTATGACAAATATGTGACAGGCGGCGATCAGGCCGGCTATTTCCGGGGATGGGACACTTCCAATGCTGCGTTGGTTTCGCGCCTTTCTT
>Ga0210390_10002734_pt1 | contig 15427 bp, 15 predicted proteins | sample IncBWH11OmetaG_FD_161050 | JGI IMG/M metagenome (GOLD analysis project Ga0210390, IMG submission 161050) | Forest soil microbial communities from Barre Woods Harvard Forest LTER site, Petersham, Massachusetts, United States - Inc-BW-H-11-O ... | reverse complement strand
TGGACTGTCGAGGTTGATTGTCCGAGTGTCGGCGACGTCGAAGGCTACACTTGGCGCTTTCCGGCCGAAGTGTCCTCCGGCTTTATGAGCGGCCTCTATCGCTCGGAGACCAACTCCGCGATGGGACATATAACCGGACGCATCCACCCCGATGGCGGAGCGCTCTTGACGATGTTCGGCAGAACCGGGCCCGGCAATGTCGTCCACCAACGTTCGGGATCGCCGTTCAAATACACTGTCGAGGCTCATTTCGACGGACAAAGCGGGTCGGGCAAGCGAACCGAGCGGCGGCCCTGCGCGTTGACGTTCAACAGGGCTTAAGCAGCGTTCGGCCGCCAACGGTCTGTCGGTCGCCAGGCTGGGGAAAGTAAGCTCGGGGGTTATCAGGTACGCCAAGGAGAGAGACATGGTTCGTAGTCGGGTTCTTCTGAGCGCGATCGTTGCGGCGCTCGCGGTCGCGCTCGCCGGATGCCAGGACACCGGCGTCTATCCCTCCGTCGGTTACGTCGCGCCGTTCTATGCCGGCGGCTATTATGGCTCGCCTTACTATGGCGGCGGCTATTACGGCGGCGGCTATTATGGCGGGGGCGGGTACGGCTGGCGTGGCGGTGTCTACCGGCGCGCGGGCTATTACCATGGCGGCGGTTATCGCGGCGGCTTCCATGGCGGCGGGTATCGTGGCGGCTTCCACCGCGGCGGCTTCCATGGCGGCGGAGTGCGGCGGCGTTAGGTCGATCGGGCGGCGGCCGGATCGCGCCGGCGCCGCCCGAGCTCTGACCTGAGTTTTGTGGCGGCGCGAGATCGCGTCCCCGGCCGGTGGGGCGCTCAGAGCCCTTCGAACAGCGCGGTCGACAGATAGCGCTCGGCGAACGAGGGGATGATGACCACGATCGTCTTATCCGCGTTTTCCGGACGACGGCCGACATCGATCGCCGCGGCGATCGCCGCGCCTGAGGAAATGCCGACCGGAATCCCTTCGATCCGCGCCACCAATCGCGCAGTGTCGAAAGCGGTCTGGTTGCCGACGACGACGATCTCGTCGATCACGTCGCGATCGAGAATGGTGGGAACAAAGCCCGCGCCGATCCCCTGAATCTTATGTGGCCCGGGCGCCCCGCCGGAGAGGACAGCTGAATCCTCTGGTTCGACCGCGACCATACGCACGCTCGGCTTGCGCGCCTTCAGAACCTCGCCGACCCCGGTGATCGTCCCGCCGGTGCCGACGCCGGAGACGACGATGTCGACCTCGCCGTTCGTGTCGTTCCAGATCTCCTCCGCCGTGGTGCGGCGATGGATCTCCGGATTGGCGGGATTCTCGAACTGCTGCGGCATGACTGCGCCGGGCGTCGCCTCGATGATTTCATGGGCCTTGGCGATTGCGCCTTTCATGCCTTGCGCGGCGGGAGTGAGAACCAATTCGGCCCCAAGCAGGGCCAGCATCTTGCGGCGCTCGACCGACATCGATTCGGGCATCACCAGAATCAGCCGATAACTGCGCGCCGCCGCGACGAAGGCAAGCGCAATGCCGGTGTTGCCGGACGTCGGCTCGACCAGGACGCCCCGCCCGGGCGAAATCTTGCCTTGCGCCTCGAGCGCATCGATCATCGAAACGCCGATGCGGTCCTTGACGCTGGAGATCGGATTGAAGAACTCGAGCTTGGCCAGAAGACGGGCGACGACGCCCTTCTCCTTACCGATCCGGTCGATGCGGACGAGCGGCGTATCGCCGATCGTATCGGTGATCGACGCATAGACCCGCCCACGGCCTGGCGTTCGCCGCGCAGCGCCTGCATCCGTCATTGGCCGCCACTCCAAAATGTCCGCCGGACCGCGCCGTTAGGCGCGGCCCGACGGTAACATTTTATGCGGCACAAAACTATACAACGCCGCAAATACCTGGGTCAGATAGCGAAATCGCCGCTGACCTTCTCGTCGTCGAGCACATGCGTCTTCTCGGCCGTCTCGCACATCTGTTCGACCGTGATCGAATCGAGATTGGCGAGAAAGGTTTCGCCCGCCCTGCGTACGGCCGGATCGATCACCCGCTCGAGCAGCACCGAGTTTGCGCCGAGATCGTCCGGATCGGCGGTGCTCAGCGACATCGCGGTGCGCACGATCTCGCCCACGCTGATGCGCCGGCGCTCGCGCGCCAGCTCATAGCCGCCTCGCGGCCCGCGCACGCCCTTGAGGATCTTGGCGTGGACCAGGCCCTGGAGCAGTGTCTCCAGGTGACGAGGGGGCAACTTGTGACGCGCGGCCAAAGCTTTGGCCGCAACCGGCGCCGAGCGCGAATGCAACGCGACATCGACGACGGCGGCGATAGCGAGAACGCTTCGTCGCGACAATAAGTTCATATCATACCTCCTACGATGAGCGCCCAGTGGAACCGAATCCATTTGAGCCACGGACGCTCGAAGTGAGACGCCCGCTCGAAATCAGAGCGACACGTTCCACAGAGCAAACGACGAGTTGCGCTATCCGCGCGCCACGCCGAACGACAAAGGGCTTGTCCCCAAAATTGACGAGAATGACACCAATTTCGCCGCGATAGTCAGCGTCGATTGTCCCCGGACTGTTGAGGACCGTCACCCCATCGTTCAGAGCCAACCCTGATCGGGGCCGGATCTGTGCTTCAAATCCCTTTGGCAACTCGATCGCCATCCCGGTCGCGATCAACGCCCGCGACCCAGGGGCCAGGACAACCTCTTCACCCGCCGCAAGAGCCGCCACGAGATCCATCCCGGAGGCATCCTCACTCTCATAGGCCGGCAATTGCAAGCCCTCACCATGTGGTAATCGATGGTAACCGATCGTGATCATTGCCGCTTCGCCAATTCAACGGCGAGGCGCCGAACTATGCCGTTTGCAACTTCGGCTTTGGTCATCGGCGGCCACGATTCGACGCCACGCGCATCGATCACCTGGACCTGATTGGTTTCGCCGCCAAACGTCGATGTGCCTTCCCCGACACTATTGGCGATGATGAGATCACAGCCCTTCCGTTGTAATTTGGCCACGGCGTTCGCGGTAACATTTTCGGTCTCGGCTGCGAAGCCAATCACAACCGCTGGCCGCATTGTGGTTTTCTTTGCAACTTCGGCAAGTATATCGGGGTTCTCAACCAGGCGGAGCGTCGGAGACTCTTTGGCGTCCTTTTTGATCTTTTGACTGGCGACACTGTCGGCGCGCCAATCGGCGACCGCCGCCGCGCCAATGAACGCGTCGGCGGGCAGCGAAGCCTGAACCGCTTCCCGCATCTCGCGCGCCGAACCAACGTGAATGACCTCGGCGCCAGCGGGATCGGATAGGCCCACTGGGCCAGTGACCAGCGTCACGCTTGCGCCGGCGCCAATCGCCGCTTGCGCAATTGCATGCCCTTGGCGCCCCGAGGACCGGTTTCCGATGAACCGGACGGGGTCAATCGGCTCGTAGGTCGGGCCCGAAGTGATGATAATACGCCGTCCGCTGAGGGGGCCTGGGGCAGCTAGGGGCGAATCACTGGGCGCCGCTTCGGCAGCCAACGCCTGCTCGATCGCTTCGACAATCGCCGGCGGTTCGGCCATCCGGCCGGGACCGAATTCGCCGCAGGCCATCGGCCCCGATTCGGGACCGACGAACAGGACGCCGTCATCCTTGAGGCGACCGAGATTACGGCGGGTCGCCGGATGGTGCCACATCCGGACGTTCATCGCCGGGGCTGCGAGCACAGGTTTGTCGGTGGCGAGCAACACGGTAGTCGCCATATCGTCGGCAAGACCGGCCGCCATACGGGCCAGAATATGCGCACTGGCCGGCGCGACGACGATGAGATCGGCGGCGCGCGACAATTCGATATGGCCGATCGCCGCTTCGTCAGTCAGGCTGAACAGGTCGTCGCGGACCGGCTGCCCGCTGAGCGTCGCCGCCGAAAGAGGGGAAATGAATTGCCGCGCGGCCGAAGTCATGACGACTCGGACGGTCGTGCCGCGGTCTCTCAGTCGGCGAATCAACTCCAAAGACTTGTAGGCCGCGATTCCCCCGCTTATGATCAGGAGAATACGCGCGCGAGAGAGCGGTATGACGGTCATAGCAATGGCCTAGGCCGGTTCGCCGAAGCGTGGGTCAGCCCCTGACGCAAAAGAGACCAAGGAAACGGCGCCTGAAACGTCCACTTGCGTTTTCATTCGCTTTCTTCCCCGGCCCGCCGTTGGGTTAGCGAGTCTTCGAATGCCACCAATCATATAGGAGGATTGCCACGAACGTTAATGGAATGGCAACTATCACAATTGTGGTACTGCCGCCGCGCGGTTGTAGCGAGGGGTTCAGGGATTGCCCGCTTTGTCCGGGGCCCGAGGCTGCCTCCTGGCGGTTGTCGACTTCCTATTGTCGCGCCGCTCTTAGTTCGCGCTCTATCTATAGAAGCCGCACCCATAGAAGCCGCGCCCCGGGCAGAGGCCCGCAGCCCTAGAGAACCCATCGGTACGCCGCCAAGCACAGGAGCGCCAATAAAAATCCAGTCAAAACAAAGGTAAACCCTACCCGGAGCGTGAGCTCGGGAACCACTTTTGCCATTTCCTTTTCGCTGTCGGTCTCAACTCTACTCTCGAGTCTATCGGCGATTTGCTCCAGGCGGCGCGGCGCGTCGGCAAAGAAGGCGGCGACAGACGAAAGGATCCGACCGGCATCTTCGATGCGCCCGATCGGGCCGAGGTTTTCCGCAATCCAGGCGCCCACCACCGGTTCGGCGGTCGACCACATATTGAGCTGAGGGTCGAGCTTTCGCGCCACCCCCTCGACGACAACCATGGTCTTTTGCAGCATCACCAGCTCGATCCTGGTGGTCATCTCGAACAAGGAGGTGATTTCGAACAGGAGCGTCAACAGCTTCGCCATCGAGATCTGATCGGCGGTGCGGGAGTGAATCGGTTCGCCGATGGCGCGGAGCGCCTGGGCGAAATCTTCGACCCGATAGGTGTGAGGCACGTAGCCCGCCTCGAAATGGACCTCGGCCACCCGCAGATAGTCTCGGCGGATGAATCCATAGAGGATTTCCGCCAGGAACCGGCGCTCCTTGCGCCCGAGCCGGCCCATGATGCCGAAATCGACCGCGACTATGCGGCCGTCACTATCGACGAAGAAATTGCCCTGATGCATGTCGGCATGGAAGAATCCGTCGCGCAGCGCGGTGCGCAGGAAGGCCTGAATCAGGGTGCGCGCCAGTGCGCGCGGGTCAAATCCGAGTTCGGTCAGACGGTCCGGATCGGCCAGCGGGAGACCATCGATCCATTCCATCGTCATCACTTCGCGGGTGGTACGGTTCCAGTCGACCGCCGGCGCGCGGACGTCCGGATCGTCCTTGGAGTTTTCTATGAATTCCGACGCCGCGGCCGCTTCGAGCCGGAAATCCATCTCCATGCGCACCGAACGGGCGAGCGTCTCAACAACCTGGGCGAGCCGCAAGCGGCGGAACTCCGGCGCCAGGCTCTCGGCAAACTGTGCGGCGAAGGCCATGTCCGAAAGGTCGCGCGCAAAGCGTCGCTCGGTGCCGGCGCGCAGCACTTTTACCGCGACGGGCCGCACGCCCTCGTCCGTTTTTACTTCGGCTCGATGGACCTGGGCGATTGAAGCCGCCGCGACGGGCTCGCCGAAGCTCTCGAATAGCGACTCGATTTTCGTTCCGAACGAGGCCTCGATGATGGCGACCGCGGCCTCGCGGCTCATCGGCGCGACGCGGTCCTGCAACCGTTCGAGCTCCAACGCGACCTTTCCGCCGACGATGTCGGGACGCGTCGAAAGGAATTGTCCGAGCTTGACATAGGACGGCCCCAATCGATCGATCGCCCGGGAGAGGCCCGCCAAGCCATCGCCGTCGCGTTTTGCAATCAAGTTGGCGAACGCGAGCGGCAGCCTCAGCACCGGCGGCAAGGGGACGGGATCGACGCCGACAAACGCCCCTTCGCGCGCGAACACGAAAGCCGCGCGCGCCAGCCTTAAGACGTGGCCGAGCGACGACAGGATCGCCATGAATCAGAGCTTCCAGCCCGAGTGGATCGCGACGATCCCCCCGCTGAGACGCGTGAAGTCCACTCGGGCGAACCCGGCCTCGCCGATCATCTCCGAGAATCGCTCGGGAGGCGGAAACTTTCGGATCGATTCGACGAGATAGCGATATGAGCCGCCATCCCCAGTCACGACCTTGCCCACGGCCGGGATGGCCGCGAATGAATAGGCGTCGTAGATTCGCTCGAATAGGGGCAAGTCGACGCGTGAGAATTCGAGGCACAAGAAGCGCCCGCCGCGCTTGAGCACGCGATAGGCTTCCTTGAGCGCCTCTTCGATCCGCGGCACGTTGCGGATGCCGAATGCGATCGTGTAGGCGTCGAACCGCGCATCGGGCAGCGGGAGCGCTTCGGCGTTGCCTTCGATGAACGTCAGCCGCTTGGAGATCGAGCGTCTCGCCGCGCGCTCTTTCGCCGCGCGCAGCATGCCGCCGTTGACGTCGACGACGGTCACCGATGTCAGCGGCCCGCCCGCCGTCGCGACCCGAATGGCGACGTCGCCAGTGCCCCCGGCGACGTCGAGATGAGCGAAAGCGCGGGTCGGCGACGGGCGGATCTTGGCGACAAGAGCATCCTTCCATATTCGGTGCAGGCCGAACGACATCAGGTCGTTCATCACGTCGTATCGACCGGCGACGCTCCGGAACACGTCATTCACCAGACCCTGTTTTTCGTCCAGACGAACGGTGCGTCGGCCGAAGTGCGTTTGATCGCGCGCGGCGGGCATCAGGGCTCTCCATGAAACGGCCAAAACCTTTAGCGCGCCAGGTGCATAGCGTACACCGGCGCCGGTCAGTCGAGGCGCACCGGGATTCCCGCCTCGGCCATGCGGGCCTTCGCCTGCCGAATCGTGAATTCGCCGAAATGGAAGATCGACGCCGCGAGCACGGCGCTGGCGCGCCCTTGCTCCACGCCCGCGACGAGATGGTCGAGATCGCCTGCGCCGCCGGAGGCAATGACCGGAATGGCGACCGCGTCGGCGACTGCGCGGGTCAGTTCGAGATCGAAGCCCTGCTTCGATCCGTCGCGATCCATCGAGGTCAATAGGATCTCGCCCGCGCCGAGAGCGGCGACTTCGCGCGCATAGCCGATCGCCTCGATGCCGGTCGCGCGCCGCCCGCCATGGGTGAAGATTTCCCACCGCGGCGGGTGGCCGGGCGGCGAGACGCGCTTGGCGTCGATGGCGACGACGACGCACTGGGCGCCGAACTTCTCGGCCGCCTGGCGCACAATGTCCCGGTCGGCGACCGCCGCCGAATTGATCGAGGCCTTATCCGCGCCCGCGAGCAGAAGCTTGCGGATGTCTTCGGTGGTGCGGACACCGCCGCCGACTGTGAGCGGCATGAAGCAGACCTCGGCCGTTCGCCTGACCACGTCGAGCAGAATGCCGCGATCTTCGTGGCTTGCAGTGATGTCCAGGAAACACAGTTCGTCCGCGCCCGCTCGGTCGTAGGCGATCGCGCTCTCCACCGGATCTCCCGCGTCGCGCAGATCGACGAAGTTGACGCCCTTCACGACGCGCCCGTCCTTGACGTCGAGACAAGGGATGACCCGCGCCTTGAGAGTCACAGCCCCAATCCTGTGCGCGGCGTCGGTCGCCCGCCGGCGCCCGCCGAGCGAAGGACGGCCAACGCCGCGTGCGCATCAAGCCGACCGTCATAGAGAGCGCGTCCGACGATCGCGCCCGCGAGGCGCGCGCAATCGGGCTCGGTCAGCCGCCGGATGTCCTCGATCGAAGCGAGGCCGCCCGAGGCGATGACTGGAATCTCAAGCTTGTCGGCGAGCGCGATTGTGCTTTCGACGTTGAGGCCGGCGAGCGCGCCGTCGCGCGCAATGTCGGTGTAGATTATCGCCGCGACGCCCACGTCCTGAAACCGCCGCGCGAGATCGAGAGCGGAAATGTCCGAGGTCTTCGCCCAACCCTCGATGGCGACGATCCCTACGCGGGCGTCAATGCCGACAGCGATTTGGCCGGGATAGACTCGCGCCGCCTCGCGCACGAAATCGGGATCGAGCACTGCCGCAGTTCCAACGATGACCCGAGTCACGCCGCTCTCCAGCCAGCCCCGCACGGTCTTCATGTCACGAATTCCGCCGCCGAGCTGCAGCTTCACCGTGAGCCCGGCGAGAATGCCTCGGACGGCCTCGGCGTTCATAGGCTTGCCGGCGAACGCCCCGTCGAGATCGACGACGTGCAGATAGTCGAACCCTTGGCGCACGAACGCCCGCGCCTGAGCGGCAGGATCGGCGTTGAATATTGTCGCGCGCGTCATATCGCCGTGGACCAGGCGAACGCACTGGCCGTCTTTCAGATCGATGGCGGGAAACAGGATCACGGGCGCCACTTGAGGAAATTGGCGATCAGCTTGAGCCCGAGCGTTTGGCTCTTTTCGGGGTGAAACTGCGTGCCGGCGATGTTGCCGCGGGCGATGATCGCCGTCACCGGGCCGCCATAGTCGGCGGTCGCGACCACGTCCCCGGCGTCGTCCGCGTACAATTGAAAGGAGTGGACGAAATAGGCGTGCAGTCCGTTCGGGCCCGTCTTTACGCCCTCGAGAAGCGGGTGGCTGCGCCGCAGGTCGAGAGTGTTCCACCCCATGTGCGGAATCTTCAGCCCCGAATCACGCGGCTTGATCGGCGCGACGTCGCCCGCAATCCAATTCAAGCCAGCGACCACCTCATGCTCGAGGCCGCGTGTCGCCATGAGTTGCGCGCCGACGCAGATGCCGAGGAATGGCTTGCCTTTTTGGCGCACCGCCTCGTCCAACGCCTCGACCATGCCGGAGACGCCGTCGAGCCCGCGGCGGCAGTCCGCGAACGCGCCGACCCCCGGCAAAACGACATGGTCGGCGCCGAGCACCTCCTCGGGGCGTGCGGTGACTCTCACTTCGCGGCTTAGGCCTGCCTCGCGCGCGGCGCGCTCGAAAGCTTTCCGCGCCGAGTGCAGATTGCCGGAGCCGTAGTCGATGATGGCGACGCTCATGGCATGTCGCCCTAAAGTGTCCCCTTGGTCGATGGCACGCGCTCGGCCTGACGTGAATCGATAGCAATCGCGCCGCGAAGCGCGCGAGCGACACCCTTGAAGCACGATTCGGCAATGTGATGACTGTTCAAGCCGTAAAGCGTCTCGATGTGCAGCGTGACCCCGGCGTTGCCGGCGAAGGCCTGGAAGAACTCGCGCACGAGTTCAGTGTCAAAAGCGCCGATCCTCTCGGTCGGAAACTCGGTTCGGAAGATGAGGAACGGCCGGCCCGACACGTCGAGCGCGACCCGGGTCAAGGTCTCGTCCATCGGCAGCAGGCAGTCGGCGTAGCGGGCCAATCCCCGCTTGTCGCCGAGCGCCTTCGCTAGCGCTTGGCCGAGCGCGATGCCCACGTCCTCGACCGTGTGATGATCGTCGATGTGGCGATCGCCCTCGGCCCGAATGGTGATGTCGACGAGCGAATGACGCGCCAGCTGATCGAGCATATGATCGAAAAAGCCGACGCCGGTCGCGATGTCGGCGACGCCCGATCCATCGAGGTCGAGGCCGACTTCGATGCTCGTTTCCTTGGTCTTGCGTGTGATTGCGCCCTTGCGCATGGCGATTTCTTTGCCTCGAGCCGCTTTGGGCGGGGGTGATAGCAAGCCGCGCGCTGCTTGGCCACCAAAACACCCGACAGCGGAGAATGTCTCGCGCTCATTCTGCGACGAGAGGGCGCGCCGGGGTTTCGCAATGCGGTGAGATTCGATTAGTAAGAGCGCGAACGCCGTTCGCAGGCAAATCCTCTCGGCCGCCACAGGAAATGACAGAATATGAATATGAAACCGACAAAATTCGGGGTAGGTCAAAGCGTCAAGCGCGTCGAGGACATTCGCCTGGTGAGCGGCCGAGGCAATTACGCCTCGGATGCGGTTGACAGAGCCGAACTCAAAGCGGTTTTTCTGCGCAGCCCATACGGGCATGCGAAATTCCACGTCGACGATATCGAAGCGGCGCGCGCGGCCCCAGGGGTCCGAGCCGTGTATGTCGCCAGCGATTTCGCCGCTCTCGGCGGCCTGCCCTGCCTCGCTCCGGTCCCCAACGCTGACGGGTCGAAGACGCCGCTCAAGCCCTATCCGGTGATGGCGATAGACGAGACGCACCACGTCGGCGACATCGTTGCAATGGTGGTTGCCGACACGACTCTAGAAGCGCGCGACGCGGCCGAACTGATCAGCGTGACGTGGGAAGACCTACCCGCGGTCACGGACATGGAAGCGGCTCTTCGGCCTGATGCGCCGCTCGTCTTCGCCGGGGCGCCCGGTAACGTCGCTTACGACACCCATATCGGCGACAAACAGGAGACGGATAAGGCGTTCGCCGGCGCAGCGCACACGGTTCGCATCAGAATCGTCAACCCGCGAGCGGTCGCGAACTATATGGAGCCGCGCTCCGCCGTTGGTGAATATGACGCGAAGTCCGGCCGGTTCACGCTCAACGCCGGGAGCCAGGGCGTCCACATCCTCCAGGGGCTCATCGCCAATCAAATCCTCAAGATCGAGACCGCAAATTTGCGCGTCGTCACCCAGGACGTGGGCGGCGGCTTCGGCACCAAAAACATGCTCTATCGCGAATATCCGCTCGTTCTTGAGGCGGCGAGGCGGCTGGGACGTTCAGTCGGCTGGCTCGCCGACCGCAGCGAGCATTTCGTCGGCGATGCTCAGGGGCGCGACAATGTGACGACGGCGGAGATGGCGCTCGATTCCGAGGGCCGCTTCGTGGCGCTCCGGGTCGACATCCTCGGCAATCTTGGCGGATATCTCTCGATGTTCGCGCCATACATCCCCTGGCTCGGCGCTTCGATGGCGACCGGGTGCTACCATATCGACGCGCTCCACGCGCGCGTTCGTGGAATCTACACCCATACGGTTCCCGTCGACGCCTATCGCGGCGCGGGGCGGCCGGAGGCGGCTTATGTGCTCGAGCGGCTGGTCGACGCATGCGCGCACAAGCTCGGCATAGCGCCTGAAGAGCTGCGTGCGCGCAACTTCGTCAAGCCCGACCAGATGCCTTATCACACGCACACCGACCGCGATTACGACGTCGGCGATTTCGAGGGCGCCATGCGCGCCTGCCTCAAGAAGGCGGATCAGTCAGGATTCAAACGGCGGGCGGACGATGCCCGGGCGCGGGGCAAGATCCGCGGATTCGGCTTTGCGAGCTATATCGAATGCACCGCCTGGGGCGAGGGCGAGGAAGGTTCGGTCGGGCTCGACCGGAACGGCGATTTCACCGTCCTCATCGGCACCCAGTCCACCGGGCAGGGCCACGAAACCGCCTACGCGCAGATCGTCGCTCAGTATCTCGACGTGCCGATCGAGCGCGTCAAGGTCGTGCAGGGCGACACCGATCGGATTCCGACCGGCAACGGGACCGGAGGCTCGCGATCGATCCCGATCGGGGCGGTAATGGTTTCTCGCGCTTCGGAAACCCTGGCCGGGTCGCTGAAGGAGTTGGCGGCCGACAAGCTGGAGGCCGCGGTCGCCGACTTGGAGATCGCCGACGGCAAGGTGCGGATCGCCGGAACCGACCGCGCCATCTCTTATTCGGAGGTCGCGGCGCTACCGGGCGCCGCAGCGAAATTGACCGCGACCGAGTCGTTCGCGCCGCCGAGCGCGACCTATCCCAACGGCACCCACGCCTGCGAGGTGGAGATCGATCCCGATACGGGCGTGACCACCATCGTTCGCTATTCGGTTGTCGACGACTTCGGATTCACCCTGAATCCTATGCTGCTGGCGGGGCAGGTCCATGGCGGCATCGCCCAGGGAGCCGGACAGGCGCTGATGGAGCAAGCGGTGTTCGATGACGACGGCCAGCTTTTGACTGCAAGCTTCCTCGACTATTGCATGCCCCGCGCCGACGATCTGCCTGAGTTCGATTTCGAGACGCGCAACGTGCCGTCGACGACCAATCCGATGGGTCTCAAAGGCGCCGGCGAAGCAGGCTCAATCGGGTCGACGCCAGCGGTGATGAACGCGGTCGCCGACGCTTTATGGCGCGCCTACCGCGTGGAGCACATCGACATGCCAGCGACCCCGTTCGCCGTGTATAGCGCGATCAAGCGCTCGCGCGCTCACGCATAGATGAGCGCGCTTGACGCAGATTCGGCGCGACGGCGCGCTTAACGGCGATCGTCGGCGGCGCGCCCGGCGTGCTGATGGACTCCGCCGCTAGAGACGGCGCGCTCGGCCTCGGCGCAATGATCGGCGATCTCGGCGACGAGCCGCGGCAGCAGCGAATCCGGCAGGTCATGGCCCCAGCCCGGAATGATCTTGAGGCGCGCCCCGGGAATGTTCGCCGCGGTGTGCCGGCCGGCAGCCGCCGGGATGAGCGGATCGTTCGCTCCATGCATGACCAGGGTCGGCGCGCGAATGCGCCTCAAGGCGTGCGCCCGGCTACCCGCCGATTGGACTGCGATGAGCTGCCGGGCCCATCCGTCCGGGTGGTAGCTGCGGCGGACCGCCCGCTCGACCTTCGTCCGAAGCTCGGATTCCTTGGTCGGAAAGCCGGGGCTGCCGACCAGCCGCAGAAAATCAGTGGTCTGCGCGATTCCGCGTTCGGGATCGCGGCGTGGGCGCGGGCGCAACAGGGCTTGCAGCACCCGCGCTGCAGGACCGGGCAGGGCCGGATCGCCGCTGGTCGACATCAGCGAAACGAGGCTCTTGACGCGCTCGGGGTATTCGGCTGCGACAATTTGCGCGATCATGCCCCCCATTGACGCGCCGATAATGTGCGCGCGGTCGATGTGGAGCGCGTCCATGAGCCCGACGGCGTCGCTGGCCATGTCGGCGAGGCCATAGGGCGGCCTGACCGGCATCCGCAGAGTTGCGCCGGCGAGCAGCGCGGTCGTGGTGAGCCATCCGATCGCGGGCATTTTCGTCGACAAGCCCGCGTCGCGGTTGTCGAAGCGAATGACGCGGAAGCCTCGGCTCGCCAAGGCGTGGCAGAATTCGTCGGGCCAGGCGGTGAGCTGCATGGCGAGGCCCATGATCAGGATCATCGGCGCGCCGTTGTGCGGGCCGATCGCTTCGTATTCGATCTCAATGGCGTTCGCGCGAACGGCTGTCACCGGCTCTCATCCGTCCAATCGGCTTCCCGCTCGAGTCTAGCAGCCCGTTCACGAAGGTTTAATCGTCGCTCGCGATCCCTCACCGACGTCCGGCGAAGCCCGGGGTGACAGCCCGGCCGCTCTGCGTTAGCGCGGGCGGCCGACGGGGCATCAACATCGCGTGATCCGGGCGCGCCGGCCGCCTTCGCGACGCGCCCGATTGCGCCTGCTGCCGCGCATCGGTCAGGCCTTGGCGTTGATCGCCGCGCGCAAGCCCTTCCCATCCCTCGTCATTGTGCCTTTGTTCCGCTGTGCGCGCCTCAGAGCGGACATCGCTTGGAGTAACAGGCGCGGTGTCTGCTCCCACCTTGCGCCGGTCCGAGGCGGTGCTACACTGCCGATAATCTGGCGGGCGAAGATGGAGGAACTGATGCGCTCCAAGCTTTTGAAAGTGGTGTTGGGCTGTGGATTCGCGGCGGCGCTCGTCGCGCCGGCGTTGGCGTGCGATTTCAATAAAACGTCGGCGCAGAACGATCAGCCGATGGCCCAGTCGCAACAGACGACGCCTGACACGCCTCAGACGGCCGAGTCACAGCCAGCGGCGGACAGCGGCTCGAACTGACGACCGTTTTCCTCGGCGTTTGATATTGCCCGTCGCGGCTGGCCTGCGGCGGGCTCGCTATTTGCCCGGCGGCTTGCGCCGAAAATCCGTCGGCCGCTTGTCCAGAAACGCGCGCACCCCTTCTACATATTCATCCCCCCCTCCAGCCTCCCGTTGCAGGTCGCGCTCAAGGTCGAGCTGGGCATCGAAACTGTTGGTGGGCGAAGCGGCGAGGGCGCGCTTCATGAGGCCCAGCGCATGCGTCGGGCCGGCCGCGAGGCGTTCGGCGACCGTACGCGCCTCTCCCATCAGGTCCTCATCGTCGACGGCGTGATAGATCATGCCTACGGCCTCGGCCTCCTCCGCCCCGATCGGCTCGGCCAGCATCATCAGCGCGCGGGCGCGCGCGTCGCCGACGAGCCGCGGCAGGATAAAAGTGCCGCCCGCGTCCGGAATGAGGCCGATGCGGGCGAACGCCTGCAGGAACTTGGCCGATTTCGCGGCGAGCACGATATCGCAGGCGAGCGCGATATTGGCTCCGGCCCCCGCCGCGGGGCCGTTGACCGCGCAGACGACCGGCTTCGGAAGATTGCGGATTCCGCGAATGATCGGATTGAGGCCCTTTTCGAGCGCTTGGCCTAGATCCGGCCGGGTGTCGCCGGGCGCAAAAGCACGGTTGGCGAGGTCCGCCCCGGCGCAGAAGCCTCGGCCGGCGCCGGTGATCAGGACGGCGCGGCACTCCGGGTCCCTCCCTGCGCGCTTAATTCCGGCCGACAGCGCTTCTATAAGGGCGCCGTCGAGCGCGTTGAGGCGCTCGGGCCGGTTCAGGGTCAGCGTCAGCACGCCGTTCTCGAGCCTATCCAAGAGAATCGGTTGAGACGAAACGTCGGCCGCTGCCGTCACGGGCTTTCTCCCTCAATTCGCCTGTCGCCGCCGCGCGGCGCGAGGGTCTATATTAGACATTGGTCAGCGGAGGCGACAATGGCGGAATGGAATGGCGGGTTAAGCCGGGCGGAGGTTCGCCCATGACCGAGGCCTTCATCTGCGATTACGTCCGCACCCCGATCGGCCGCTACGGCGGCGCGCTCGCCAGCCTGCGCGCCGATGATCTCGCGGCGCTGCCCATCCGCGAGCTCATGCGCCGTCATCCAGGCCTCGGCGACACAATCGACGAGGTCTTTCTCGGCTGCGCCAATCAAGCGGGCGAGGACAACCGCAACCTCGCGCGCATGGCGCTCCTGCTCGCAGGCCTGCCGGACTCCATTCCCGGCGCAACCGTGAACCGCCTCTGCGCCTCGGGAATGGAAGCGGTCGCCGCGGCGGCGCGGGGGATCAAGGCGGGCGAGATCGAGCTCGCGATCGCGGGCGGTGCCGAATCGATGACCCGCGCGCCGTTCGTGATGGGCAAGGCTCAGGCCGCGTACCAGCGATCGGCGGAGGTTTTCGACACCACCATCGGCTGGCGCTTCGTCAATCCGATCATGAAAAAGCTTTATGGCGTCGATTCGATGCCCGAGACCGCCGAGAACGTCGCCGACGAACACCAGGTCTCCCGCGCCGACCAGGACGCATTCGCGCTGCGCTCGCAAAAGCGCGCTGCGGCGGCCCAGGCGAAGGGGACGTTCGATGAGGAAATTGTCGCGGTCGAGATCAAGGACCGCAAAGGAAACTTGACCCGGGTCGCCAGCGATGAGCATCCGCGCTCCGACACGACG
>Ga0210390_10002729_pt1 | contig 15455 bp, 10 predicted proteins | sample IncBWH11OmetaG_FD_161050 | JGI IMG/M metagenome (GOLD analysis project Ga0210390, IMG submission 161050) | Forest soil microbial communities from Barre Woods Harvard Forest LTER site, Petersham, Massachusetts, United States - Inc-BW-H-11-O ... | reverse complement strand
ACGACTCCAGCCGCCCGGTACCTTGCGCGTCATGCTGTCGAGCCAAGATCCGCTTGAGTGCGAACAGCGCGTCAGTGCCGATCTCCTTGATGAGGATGACCAGGGTCGCACCCAACTCCGTTCCTAGCTCGATCAGCTTGCTGCGATCCAACAGGTCTTGAGAGTGCCTTGGGACTCTATAGTAAGCCGAATATTCTTTGTCGCCATCCGAGTGAACGGCGATCCCTTTATATTGAGGATCTTCCGCGAGTTGGAAATCAATCGACGCATGCCGCGCCGCCACCCCCAGCTCCGGGTGCTGCGTCACATCATCGACGCGCTCGCCGCGATAGTAGACTTCCCGTCCGTCGCGTAAACCTTTCAGGTATTGTTCTGCTGTTCTCAGTGCCATTCTGTCAGGCCTTTCCTACTTTTGGACTTCTCGGCTATCCGCTGATGTGCTTTCCGTCGGGGGCGCTCGGGTCCACGGAATTACTTCGCCGCGGAATCGCTCCTTCGAGGCAGATTACCTTTGGGCGCGAGCGTCCGAAGATAATTCACCAGCCCCCAGCGTTGTTTTTCGGGAATCTGTTGCCAGGACGGCATGGGGCCCCGCCCGTTGCTGATTTTCCAGAACAGCGCTCCGTCCGTTTCTTTACTCATTAGTCTGACATCCGTGAAGTTGGCTGGTTTTGGCGACAGGGCGTTGGCTAGAGCTCCGTCTCCGGCCCCCTTGGGGCCGTGACAAGAGGAGCAGATTGTCTGGAATGTCTCGCCGGCTTCTTTCAGCCCTTCGGGCGTCGCCCGGACGGGATTTTTCATCGCTCTTGCCTCGGGAGGAACGGTCCACGCGCTGTCTTGAGCAGCGGCTCCGGGCGTCGCGCCTGAAACCGTCAAATCCAGCGACACTATGACGGGTAAAATGGCGAGCCCTGCCAAACCGAACACAGTTACGTTCTCCCTCCTGCGTGAACCGTTCATCCCCCGCCTCCTCGACTTAGCTTCGGCCGAAATGGTGCGGCCTTCATTGTTGAGCAACGGTGATGTAACCCAAGCCATTGGTGCGACGCGTCGCTAAGCAACTGTTCCGGTTTCCGCCTAGGAACCCGGGGCGCTGTTACCTGCGCCGCAAGCTCAAGTTCATTCGCTCCATTTTTATGCATCCGTGAATCAAAACCATCGATATGTATACCCTACCCACCAACGCGGCGAATCGACCAAGCAGCCAGCGCAGGGTATTTTCGTACTAGGCCGAATTGTCACAATGAAGAGTCTCGCGCCGAAGCGTGAATCCTCTGCCTTAGAATCCTTTGCTAATGTCAAGCTAGCGCCGAAACGTGATTCGCTCGTGCGCCGCCCAAGGAAGGTTCTCGTGAGATTTACAAGATTTGCTTTTGCTGCAATCGCTGTGAGCGCCCTCGGCGTTCCGCCCGCTGTTCTCGCAACTACCTACGAAATTGATCCCCATCATTCGACCGTGGCTTTTGCCGTCAAACATATGTTGATCAATACCGTGCGCGGGACCTTCAAGCAGTTCATGGGGGTAATCCAATTGGATGAGAGTGACCTGACCAGATCCTCTGTAACTGTAACGATCGAGGGCGCAACCATTGACACCGGGTTCCCGCGGCGCGACGACGATCTCCGTGGGCCGAGCTTTTTGGATGTCGCCAAGTTCCCGGAGATCAGCTTTGTAAGCACTCGGGTGGAAAAACATGCAGAGAATTTCATTCTGGTAGGATCCTTAACCATGCACGGCGTGGCACGAGAAGTGAGAATACCTTTTGCGTATAACGGCAAAGCGACGGACCAGGCGGGCGTCACACGCATCGGCATGGAAGGCGGCCTCGTGATCAATCGGCAGGATTGGGGGATATCGTATAACAAAGTGCTCGATAACGGTGGGCTCGTAGCAGCAAATGAAGTGCAAATCCAGCTGGATGTCGAGGCGAAAAAGAAGTAATCATTTCCCGCGCGCTGCGTCTTTCAAGCGTGAGCGAATCCGGCCATTACGCTAACGCATCGCATCCCGATCCAACAAAACTGCAAGCGCCGATTCTTCCCGCCTGTCTTTGTTTCGAATGTTTGAAAAATTAGGAGCAGCAGGAGGGAGGACACTACAATAGCATCAGCTCGGGACCCTTCCCGGGCAGGATTAATTGGGGCTCGGTCAAGGATTGCACGTACGCAACGGTGGTATCCGGAGCCAGCTCTTTCAGCAGCAAACCCTCGGGTGTCACTTGAATGACCGCAAGCTCGGTAACAATGTAATCGACTACTTTGACTCCCGTAAGCGGCAAGGTGCACTTACTAACGATCTTCGCCGCTTTATCCCGCGTCGCATGCTCCATCGCGATAAATACCCTCTTTGCGCCCGCGACTAGGTCCATCGCTCCACCCATCCCCTTCAACATTTTCCCGGGGATTGCCCAGTTCGCCAGATTTCCTTGTTCATCGACCTGCAGCGCTCCGAGCACCGTCAGATCGATATGTCCTCCCCGAATCATTGCGAAGGAATCGACCGACGAAAAATAGCAGGTTCCCTTCAGTTCGGTTACCGTTTCCTTTCCCGCGTTGATCATGTCCGCATCCACTTCGGACTCCGCTGGATAAGGACCGATCCCTAGCATCCCGTTCTCAGATTGCAGGATGACGTCCATGCCTGACGGCACAAAGTTCGCAACCTGTGTGGGTATTCCGATTCCCAAATTCACATAGTAGCCGTCGCGCAATTCTTTTGCGATCCTGGCTGCGATTCGTTCATACTTTTGATCCTGATTCAAGACCCGCTCCGATACGCTCTGAAACTTCGCTCACACGGCGATTCTGATCTTTCTCCGTTCGATACGCTTCTCGTAGTTCGATCCTTGAAAAATGGCGTTGACGTAGATTCCCGGTGTATGGATGTGGTTCGGATCGAGTTCACCAAGATCCACGAGCTGTTCGACCTCCGCGATCACGTAGTCGGCAGCGGTTGCCATCATCGCATTGAAATTCCCCGCCGTTTTGCGGTAGACAAGATTGCCCCAGCGGTCGCCTTTCCATGCCTTGATGAAGGCAAACTGTCCGCGAATGCCGCGCTCTAGCACAAACATTCGCCCGTCGAATTCCCGCGTTTCCTTGCCTTCCGCGACGACGGTTCCATATCCGGTCGGCGTGTAAAACGCAGGTATACCAGCCCCTCCGGCCCGCAGCCTCTCGGCGAAAGTCCCTTGAGGATTGAGTTCGATCTCCAATTCGCCCTGGAACACAAGCTGTTCGAAGAGCTTGTTCTCGCCTACATAGGTCGACACCATCTTTTTCACCTGGCGATTTTGCAGCAGGATTCCTATTCCGAAGTCATCAACGCCAGCATTGTTGCTGACGATGGTAAGATTGCGAATCCCTTTGCGCCGAACCGCCGAGATCAAGTTCTCTGGGATTCCACAGAGCCCGAACCCGCCCATGAGAATCATCGCGCCGTCGTGAATTGCTTGGATACCTACGTCTGGAGATTCAATGCGCTTATCCATGGAACTCCAGAGTAAGCCAAATGGAAGTCACCTACCAAGAACACCACCCAGAGGCGCCACCCGACGTCGATCTTTGTTGCCGCGCGACGTCATTATTTTGCAGCACGTTTTCGTTTCCCGGAGGCCCGTCCGCGGAATATGTGGGCACTTTCGTCCTAGGCCCAAAAGGCCATTTTCCTCCGCGCCGCGCGTGACCGGGCTCGCAATTTATTGTTACTATTGCTCTCTGTCGCACGTAGATCACAACTCTTCAAGGTTGCAAACAATTCGCATTGATCCCTACCTGCTTCGGTAGTCTTATCCGTTCCTTTGCTTCTGGCCCTGCCGCTTCGGCTTCGCAAACGAAACAAGGAAAACGCCGAGGGAGAGAAACCCGGTCAACTTCCCAGCCGCTCCAGCCGGCACCAGAAATCCGGCCAAGCGGTCACGCAAAGCAAATTCCTAAGATGGTGCACCCAAATGGGGCCGGATATACGTTTCACGAGATGGGACCACGGTGATAACCCTCAATGCGCCATAACGTTTTACTCGTGGAAGACGAACAGGCTTTGCACATGACCGTCGGCGACCGTCTGCGGAAAGAAGGCTACGCGGTAGACAACGCCGCAAACGGGCAGGAAGGCTTAAAAAAAGCCACCCAATTGCCCTTCGACCTGATCATCCTCGACGTGATGCTTCCGAAGAAAAGCGGTTTCGCAGTGTGCCAAGAGATTCGGGAAGCCGGACTCATTACTCCGATTCTGATGCTGACGGCGCGCGGGCAGACCAGCGACAAAGTCTACGGGTTGAGAATCGGCGCGGATGATTACGTCACCAAGCCGTTTAATATGCATGAACTCGTGGCGAGGGTGGAAGCTTTGCTCCGAAGAGTCCCAATTCGTCCCGCACTCCAGGCCCTCGTCGCTAAGTTCGGGTCGGTTCGCGTGAATCTCTTGGGAACCGAAGCAATGCGTGACGGAAAGCCAGTGAATCTTTCTGCGCGCGAGTTTCACCTGCTTCGATATTTCATCGAGCACAGGGGCGCCACGCTGACCCGCGATGAGTTATTAAAGCAGGTCTGGCATTACAGCGCCGGAATGTATACGCGCACGGTGGATGTGCATGTCGCCAGCCTGCGTCAAAAACTCGAAGACGATCCAAAGCAGCCGCAATTTATTCTCACTGTGCAGGGGCTGGGTTATAAATTTAAGGGATAGCCGTTCCCGAGGGGAGCGCTCGTGCCGAGCGTAATGATGAAACTGCGCATCAAAAAACAGTCTTTTACCGCTGCCATAGTAGTCCTTGGCACGATTGTGGTCATTGTGCTTGGCGCGCTGCAGTATAGCTGGAGCAATCAGATAAGCGAGGCTACCAGTATACGACTCGCTGACAGCCTGTACATGTCCATGATCAATTGGCACCTTGATCTCTTCAGGGACTTCTCTGAAATCTGCACTTCGTTGCGAGATGACTCCGAAGTCGACGCCCATGCAGAATGGAATCGGTATGCACGCCGACTCGCGGACTGGAAGAGATCCACGGCACATCCCGAACTGGTTTCGAATGCCTACATCATATTGCACATGACGAAAGGGAAGGACCACAGACTTTTACGGCTCGATCCTGCTGGCATGAGTTTCAAATCCGCTGACTTTCCTTCCGCTTGGGGCGAATTGTGGCAGGAGTTACGGGAAGCATCTTCAAGATTCAGCAGCTTGCCCGGTAGGAGTTCCAGGGATTCGCGCCCGCAAGATGGAGCGGGGGAATTCGCCGATCGATTCTATTCAAGCGGCTCAGTGCAAGACTGGCGATTCGAACCTCGAATACCAGCACTCGTTCGTCCTCTGAGGCGCACTCAGAACGCCGATACCGAGAGTGGAGAAGTAGATTGGCTGGTGATCGTACTCAACGGCGCGGCAATTCAGGACGAGATTCTCCCGAGTCTGGCGCAACGGTATTTTCAGGGCACCGACGGAATCGACTATCAAATCGCCGTAATCGCGGGAAAGGATGCTAAACGCGTCATGTATTCATCCGACCCGCCGTTCGGTGCACAGGAAATCGCCGATGCCGACGGGAGGATGAATATATTTGGGCGTCGCCAGGACAAGCAATCCGAATCGTCGATCCGCATTTTCCATGCGCCCTCGGAAAAAAAAGGGCCGGCAACTTCCGTGGGAATTGCATGGTTTCTTCTGCTTTCCGATCAAGATGATGACCAGGATTGGCGTCTTATCGTGCGTCACCGCCGGGGAGGGGCTCTTGGGTCGTTCGTGGCAGATTCGCGCCGGCGAGATCTAACAGTAGGGTTCAGCGTGCTTTTTCTGCTGGTGATTAGTATGGCGATTCTGATTCGTACGAGCATCCGCGCACAACGCCTTGCTAAATTACAAATGGATTTTGTAACTGCCGTTTCGCACGAATTGCGAAGCCCCATTACCGTCATTAGTTCCGCTGCGGAAAACATCGCTCAGGGGGTCGTCGAAGGGAAAGAGCAACTGGAGCAATACGGATCGGTGATCAGCGCCCAGGCCAAGAAGCTGTTCGAGATGGTCAAACAAATCCTTCTTTTTGCGTCGATCCGCGAAGGGCAGCAACGCTACCATCTGCAGCCGCTGGAAGTCTCAAAGATCCTAGAAGCCGCGCTTTCGAGTACGGCAGAATTGATTCACGCCGCGGGGTTCCGTGTGGACACGAAGATTCCATCGAAGCTTCCTCAAGTCCTGGGCGACTTGCCAGCGCTGTCGCAGTGTTTGCAGAACCTGATTACCAACGCGCTAAAGTACGGCGGTGAAGAACGCTGGATCGGCATTGCGCTGACGCAGGTGGAAAACGGCCTTAGCGCGAGCGCAATCGAGATCAACGTGTCGGATCGAGGCATGGGAATCGATCCCGACGATTTGCCTCATATTTTCGAACCTTTTTATCGAAGCGCGGCTGTCACGGCGGCACAAATTCGTGGTACGGGACTCGGCCTTCCTCTGGCCGCCAGCATTGCGGAATCCATGAAAGGCCACGTATCGGTCACAAGTGTTTTGGGCAAAGGAAGTACCTTTACAATGCAGCTGCCGTGTTTGCACAACGCCGCCCGCGAACCCAGTGCCAAAACGGCAGAGGTTGTTTCCTGCTGACTCGGGCGTAGGCCTTCTTGAAGTGTCGGCGCGAAGCTAGTGCGCCTTGCTATTCTCGACAACAACTTACGGCCTCGCGCCATCCTCTTTAGGAAAACCATTCCTCCACCTGTCGAAGGCTCTTTTTACAACATGCTTACAACGCTCAACATCCGTTCCGTTGTAGGTTTTCAAACCAGCATTTCCAGTTGTTGCGCCTTGCGACATCGCATTGAGAGGAAACGGACTTGCCATTGCGCGATCTGGGCAGTTGTTTCTCGGAGGAGAGGACGAAATGCGTCCTCTAGCCCGGAGAAACCGCGTATTCATAGCACTATGCCCAATGCCTCTTCCCGTTCCTCTGATTCTGACTTTGCTTCTTATGCTTCCTACAGTGAACCAAGCGGCTGCAGGGGGGAGAATCTCTGGAACTGTGAATGACCCAGCCGGTGCCGTTGTTCCTAAGGCAATGGTCATCGCAACCAATACCGAGACCGGCGTACAGCAAACTGTTCTTACCAACGACGCGGGCACGTACTCCTTCCCGAGCTTGCCCGTTGGTCACTACAACCTCGACATCACGGCCGGCGGGTTTCGCCCCTATCGCCGGACCGGCATAACGCTCGACGTTAACAGCTCTCTTCTAGTGGACGCAGTGCTCGAAGTGGGAGCGAACAAAGAGACCATCACCGTCGAAGAATCTGCCGTGCAGGCGGAGACCAGTAGTACGCAGTTGGGGGAAGTCATCCCAGGCAAAATCGTTGCCGCCCTGCCTTTGAACGGACGCAGCTATACCGACCTGCTGGCGCTTCCGCCGGGTGTCGTGCCCGTAACTACGATTACCGCGCTCACCGTTCAGGGGTTGGGGCAGAGCGTGTTTTCTCCGTCAGGCGATTTGAATCCAGGAACCCTGTCGATCCACGGTCAACGAGAGTCCGCCAACGGCTTCATGGTGAACGGCGCCGACGCCGAAGAGACCGGAAGTATGGCCGCCGCGATTATTCCCAACCTGGACTCGATCGCCGAATTCCGTATCTTGTCCGACAACTTTGACGCCGAATATGGGAGATATACGGGAGGTCAGATCAGCGTTATTACGAAATCCGGAGCAAACGAATTCCACGGAAATGCCTTCGAGTTCCTTCGCAATACAGATCTGGATGCGCGCAATTATTTCTCACCCACGCGCGGCACATTCATTCAAAATCAGTTTGGCGGTACCCTGGGCGGCCCCATCGTGCGTAAGAAGGTCTTCTTCTTCTCGGATTATCAAGGCACTCGGCAGGTTCAAGGGACGGACACTGGCCTGATATCCGTGCCCTCCATCGAGGACCGCACAGGCGATTTATTGGACCAGGCCGGCTCCTTGACGGGCACCGTGAGCGGGCCGTATCTCGCAGAGAGGTTGTCGCAAAAACTGGGTTACGCCGTGTCTGCAGGTGAGAACTACTACATCCCAGGCTGCACAACGGCCACCTGTGTGTTTCCAGGGGCGATCATACCGCAAAGTGTCTGGTCGGCCCCGGCTGCGAACTTGTTGAAATACATCCCCGTGCCGAATCTCCCGGGAAATGTATTCTCGACTTCGGCATACAATCAAATCCTCAACGACGACAAAATTGGTGAACGCGTCGACGCCGATACACGCTGGGGGACCATATTCGGTTACTACTCGTTCGACAACTACTCGCTGAACAATCCGTACCCAACCGCTCAAGGAGGCGCCAATGTGCCGGGGTTCAACGGCCTTGACACCGGCCGCGCGCAGTTGGCGATTCTAGGCGACACCAAAACGATTGCAACAAGCGCCGTCAATGAATTTCGCTTCAGTTATACGCGCGACGCGAATGATTTGGGCAAGCCGGATGGCGGGTTGGGTGTCAGCCTCGCTTCGCAGGGTTTTGTAACCGGAGCGGGGACCCTGGGCATCGTCCCGCTGGCTCCGCAAAACCAAGGGGTCGCGAACGTTTTCTTCAATAACTTTACCCTTGGCTCCGTTCCCGATGAATTCTATCAAATTAACAACGACTACGAGGTGAGTGATACCTTCTCCAAGGTCGTGGGGACCCACTCGATCAAATTCGGAACCCAGCTCGATTACGACCAGATCAATACTCATCCTTTCGCCGACCTGAATGGCAGCTTCAACTTCTTCGGCACCGAGACCGGCCTCGACTTCGCGGATTTCCTGCTTGGTGTTGCGAGCCAGTACACGCAGAACGATCTTAGATCTTTTTACGGACGCAACAAATCCGTGAGTCTCTTCGTCGAAGATAGCTGGCGGTTGAAGTCAAACCTGACGCTCAATTACGGCCTGCGTTGGGACCGCATCGAGCCCTGGTACGAAAAATATAACAACAACATTACGTTTATTCCCGGCGAGCAGTCGCTCGTGTTTCCGACCGCGCCCACCGGCATCGTGTATCCAGGTGATCCGGGAGTTTCGAGGACATTGGCGCCTGCGCGAAACCGGGACTTCGCCCCGCGCCTGGGATTGGCCTATGCGCCCAACCTGCGGCCCGATTCCCTGCTCGCCAAAATCATCGGAGGGCCGGGCAAAACAAGCGTTCGCGCCGGCTACGGCATATTTTATGCAGCCATTCCGGGAGAAACTTTGGGATTGATCAGCGACAATGCTCCCTACGGATTTACCTACACCAGTCCCGTTCCGCCTCTCTTTACCACGCCCTTTGTCGATGCGGCAACGGGCAACTCCGAAGGGCAGCGCTTCCCTGCGCAACTCGCTCCGCTCAATGTATCCCGCAGCAATCCGGACACAACCATGGACTTCTCCCAATTCGAGCCGATCAGCGCGATTCCGGGCTACAAAACCACCAACCGTACCCCCTACACCGATGAGTTTATGCTGTCTTTGCAGCGCCAGATCGCAACCAACACCCTCGTGAGCATCAGTTATGTCGGGAACCAGGCGCATCATCTTCTCGTGCTTCAGGCAGCCAATCCCGGCAACCCGGCGCTCTGCCTAAGCCTCAGTCAGCCTGACGAAGTAGCGCCCGGTACTCCGACCTGCGGCCCATTTGGCGAAAACGGCGTGTACCACAGCGCTTCCGGACGAATCATCAACGGAACGCGGGGGCCTTTAGGCCCGGCCTTTGGCAGTGTGAGCTACCAAACGACGATCGGAAACTCCAATTACAACGCCCTGGAAGTGAATCTCCGCCACAGCTCGAGGCGCGCGGAATTGTTTTTGAGCTATACCTACAGCAAAGCCATCGACCAGGCTTCCAATTTCGGGGAACAGGTGAACCCTATCGATCCGAGCCTCAGTCGGGAACTATCCTCCTTTGATATGCGGCAAAATTTTGTTGCGAGCTATACCTACCGAATCCCCTTTGAAAACCTTTTCCACGCTCGTAACCGCTGGACCGAAGGTTGGTCGGTCTCTGGGATCACGCGCTACAGCACTGGCTTCCCCGTAACCTTTTACAATTACGAAGACACTTCTCTGCTGGGTACGCAGGGAAATGGCGTCAACAACCTGGCCGTCGACAGCGTGAACGATTTAGGGCTCCCCCTAGATATCAATCACAATCCGCGCAGTGGAAAGCCGTACTTCAACCCGCGGGCCTTCGGTTTGCCGCCCCTCGGTTCCGTAGGCGACGTCTCCCGCCGGTCTTTTTCCGGGCCGGGAATCAACAACTACGATTTAAATCTGCAGAAAAATCTAAAGCTTAGCGAATCGAAAGCCTTCGAATTGCGACTCGAGGCTTTCAATGCTTTCAACCACGCACAATTCTATGGCCCGACGGCTGTGGACGGCAATATCAGCAGCGCCACCTTTGGCTACATTGTCAGCGCCGCCCCGCCCCGTCTGGTTCAAATCGCGCTAAAAATGGTTTTTTGACACGGCTGCGGCTCCGACTCGATAAACCCATTGCCGGCCCCCTCGGTTCGCAAAATACTGCCGCCTGGTCCTTCGTTTTCGATGTTATGAGTGCATATATCTGTTTTAGAAGGTCGTGCGATGTGCGAAGGGTACTCGCGTCAGACGTAGTCGAACAGACTCATGAATCCGAAGTCCATGTGCAATTGCTGGTGGCAGTGAAACAGCGTCAAGCCGGGATTATCCGCCACAAAGTCCACTTCCACTTCTTGGTAGCCGCCCACCATGACTACGTCCTTCACGACGCCCGAAGTGGTCTTACCGGCAAATTTCGTCAGCTCAAAACTGTGCCGGTGAAGATGAATCGGATGGATGTCGTCGCTGGCGTTGCGCATTCGAATGCGGTAGCGGCGCCCTTGCCGAAGGCGAACTGTCGGATTCTCCATCGAGAAGAGCGCGCCGTTAATGCTCCACTCGTTGAAGCCGTGATCTGCTGCGTTGCGCTTCGCAAACGTCATATCGATGGTTTCCTCGGGTTCCGGCGCCGTCTCCGTTTTTCCGAAGCGCAGATAGCTCCAGTGGAATGGCTTTGGCGCCGCCCATTGCGGTTTGCCGGCGTGGCCCGCGTATTCTACGACGATCCCCATTCCGTGACCTCTGTCGTCGTCCGCAAGATCACCCAGAACCCACACGCCCGGATTCTTCATCGCCACAACCGCAGAGATGCGTTCCGCCGTGCCCAACCACAGGACGGGCACTTCCGCGGGGGCCGGCACGGGATTGCCGTCGAGCGCCAGAACTTTGAACGTATGTCCGGGCAGCGACAGACTGCGAATCTCCGTCGCGCTCCCATTCAGAACGTGGAAGAGCACACGCTCGCCTTGTTTCACGCGCACCGGCTCGCCGTGCCCCAGCATGCGCCCGTTGATTGTGAAATAGCGATAACTTACCTCATAACCTTGCGGCATGCCTTTGGCGAGCGACGCTTTCATGGCGGACTCGCCGGCAGCTTTGAGGCCGTGGTCTTCCGAGGAGGGCGCCAAGAAATCCATCGCCATGTCGCCGCCTTGACTGAAAGACGGCTCGAATTCCTTGAGCACTAGAAATACCTCCCGGTCGTAGCTCCCCGGCTCATGCTTGGGTTCGATGTAAACCGGTCCGGTCTGGCCGCTGTATTGCCCGGCATAGAGATTGGCGCCGGCGCGACTGTGCGTGTGATAGAAGCGAAGCCCCGCAGGCCGGGGGGCGAACGAGATGCGGCGCATGCCGCGCGCCGGGATGAACGGCGTGCCCTCTTCCGCCGCGCCATCTACATCGGCCGAAACGAACTGTCCGTGCCAATGTATCTGTTCTGGCGTGTCCGTATCGTTGTGCACCTCGACGTTTACCGGCTGACCCTCTTTGAAGCGCAGCAAAGGCCCTGGGAATTGACCGTTATACGTGATTGCTGAAACGATGTGTTTCGGCGCGATCTCAATCGGAGTTGCGCCGATCCGCAAGACATAATCCGCGGGGGGGGCTTCGGACTGTTGGACAAAACACGCGGGACGCTTCGGCGTTAGCGCGGCAGCGCAAATTGCATTTCCCGCCAATTTCAGAAAATCGCGGCGCGGGGTGGCTGCTTTTCTGGATTCGCCAGCGGCCGAGAATATAGTCTTTCGCATTTCGCGTTCGCCCTGAGTTGCTCTTAAATTCTTACGGCCCGAATCTACGTACGGAACTATAGTAAATCCACCCTGGAGTTCAATAGTTTGTTCGCGGATTGACAAAACGACTTCAGCATCGGCAAAAACAACTTGATCGCGCCAGGTCAGCATTGCGGCATTTCCTTTTGGCTGGCCGTACAATTGGCGTAACGGCGAGACCCTTAGCGGCGTCTCATAAATGCTCGATGGAGAAACAAGAGGAATTTTTTTCAGGCTATTCTGCAGCCAGGCACATTATGACAACTCCATCCTTGTTGGGACGGTACGCGGCGTGCGCAAGTGCCACGATTCTACTAGCTCTCGCTCAACCGCGAACTGCCTCGGCGCAGAACCCTGCCGGCGGAGCGTACCGGCTTTACGTCACAAACGAGCGTTCCGGCGATTTGACGGTGATCGACGGAACCAACTTCCAAGTCACCGCGACAATTCCGGTGGGCAAGAGGCCGCGCGGGATCCATGTCAGCCCGGACGGCAAGACACTCTATGTGGCTTTAAGCGGAACTCCCATCGAACCTCCGCCGCAGCTTGACGAACACGGCAACCCCATTTTGAAGCAGCACGACGATGATGATGACAGCGACCTCAAGTCGGACAAAGCTGCGGATGGCATAGGGCTTGTGGACCTTGCGCAAAACAAGTTCTTGCGTAAGATCTCCGCGGGTTCGGACCCAGAAGAGTTCGCGGTAAGCGCGAATGGGAAGCAGTTGTATGTTTCGAATGAGGATGTGGGAACCGCCAGCGTTCTCAATATTGAAAGCGGAAAAGTCGAGCACATCGTTGTGCTGGCCCGCGAACCGGAAGGCGCGGGCACTTCGCCGGATGGAAATACCTTTTACATTACCTGTGAAACTGGCGGTGACATATTTGTGGTCGACGCGAAGGGATACAAAGTGCTGGCACATTTGACAGTGAATCCCAGGCCGCGCAGCGTCGACTTTCTTCGGGATGGATCGCGCGCCTTCGTTCCTTCCGAATCGGTCGGGGAATTAAACGTCGTGGATTCGGTGAATTACAAAGTTTTAAAGACCATTAAACTTCCGGAACACACCCGTCCAATGAAGGTCCGCGTGGCTCCGGACGGAAAAACGGTTTATGTGACCGGCGGCCGATCAGGAACTGTGGTCGCGCTGGACACAACCACTTATGAGGTAACAAATATAATCAAGGTGGGCACCAGGCCTTGGGGAATTGCGATATCGCCCGACGGAAAATATATTTTTACTGCCAATGGGCCGTCGAACGACGTCTCCGTGGTGGATCTCGCCACGGCCAAGGAAATTATGCGAATAAAGACTGGCGAAAGCCCTTGGGGAATTGTGCTCGTGCCGAATGCGAAGTAGCTTCCCGGTCACAGCGAACTGTTAGCCTTTAGGAACATAAACCTCCTGCGCCGTAATGCTCCTTCTAAAACCCCGCTTAAAGGCTCGTGCTCGAACCACCTTCGATTCCGTTAGCTGCAGCGGCGCTTCATAGATTGGGTCAGAAGTGGTGGGCTCGCTGCCATCGAGAGTGTAGTGGATCGTCGCGCCGGCCTCTGCGTCCGTCAGCGTCACCGTTATTATCTTATCGAAGGTGCCTCCAGGCGGAGAAAAAACCGGCGGACCGAGAACCGGTGGGCCATCCAAGCTGTGAATCCAATCGCGGAGAAGTTCCACGGAGGCGCCGTCGATTGTCATTCGAGCCAGCGGCGGCATTTTGAAAGTGTCCGTGGTGTTCACGCGCATGAAAAGAATCGATCGCCAGATGTCATTGGGAGCGACGATTCGCGGTTTGTCGATGCCTTCATCGATGAGCACCCGGCCGCCAATTAATCCCTGCTTCTCAAGGGGCGTGTCGTAGCGCGCATCGAACATGGCGACCGTTCCCCCCGGCCGGTGGCACTGCGAGCAGTTCACGTCGAGGAACGAACGCGCGCGGTCTTCGAGGCTTCTTGTTTGATCGTTTGCGCTGGCGAGCTTCGGCAGCGCCGCCAGGCCGGAATCGTCCGGCGCGGAATCGAACAATCCAATGTGGTTCCAAGCGCGTAATTCGTTGTCAGTGACGCCCGACGGATAGGTAAAGTCGCGATTCATCTGCCGCGACTTTATCCCGAGTACGCCACCCGCGTTTGATGTATGGCAGGTAAGGCAATCTTCCCGGCTCGGGTAATACCATGTTTGCGTGCGCGTGCCGGAGGCGGTCTTGATGGTTATATTTTCTTTCATGCTTGTAGTCAGCAATTCGGCATCGCTGTTATCCCGCCGCCATTTGTAGACAACGCCGTATACTCCGCCGTCCGAATCGCGCACGAGAAATCGTGTTTCGAGGCGCCGCTTGATGGCTGGGTTTGTGTCATCGATGGACAAGTCAAACTGCTTCACAAATACCGTCCCGTTCGGAAATTCCCATTCCCTGCTGGGCGCGAATTTAATCGTTCCTTTCGGCACCGATATCCAACGGGATTTGCTCGCGCCGTCTGACCAGAAGGGCACGATGACTTGGTAGGGAATCAATCCGGGGTTCGGAGCCAGTTTGAGGACATTGCTAAACGCTCCCGTCTGAGAAAGCAGGCGAGGAAACTCGCCGCTCGCGAGTTGCGGCAGGCGCAAATATGCTTTCGACGCCGGTCTGACAGCGAGACCATAAGGCTGAGCCAACTTTTTTGATGCTATTGAGGATTGAACCGAGGTGACGGCGGTCGCAGCCGCAACCAACATCGCGACTAAGGCTAAACAGGAAAACTTCCTGGCGGGCTTTCTTAAAACCGTGCAACCCCCCTCAATCACCGCCCAATTCCCTTCCGAAAAACCACCAGCACAAGCATAATCCGCATCAAAGAGAAAAAGCTTAACGACATTGTAGAATAAATCCTCAGAGCCGCCAAGCCACGGTCCGGGGAAGTACTGATGGCGGTTCCGTTCCTCGCCTCGACCCGGCACTTCCTCTGGCGGCTGAGCTTAGGCTCCTATGCGCGGGCTTTGGTCGTTGGCCTCTCAAGAAGGCCTGGAGTCTGGAAGAGCCCCCTATCCGAAAACGACGCGTCGCTTACCGACGACTCAGCGCCGGCAAGAAGTGGCGCAACATTGAAATGGCCACAACTTGCGAAGACAAGTCTGGAGCAGTGGCAAGAAGTCATTCGGAGTGGAGTGTCGTGATTGGATCGAGGCGCATGGCGCGCAGCGCCGGGATACAGCTGGCGGCAAAAGCGACAGTGGTAAGTACAAGGGTGACGCCAGCGAAGGTGGGCAGATCGGTAGGCGACACGCCGTAGAGCAGTCCGGCCATGAGGTGAGAGACGATGAGCGCACCGGCCACACCCAGCCCGGCGCCAGCAGCGGCCAAACCG
>Ga0210390_10002728_pt1 | contig 15456 bp, 12 predicted proteins | sample IncBWH11OmetaG_FD_161050 | JGI IMG/M metagenome (GOLD analysis project Ga0210390, IMG submission 161050) | Forest soil microbial communities from Barre Woods Harvard Forest LTER site, Petersham, Massachusetts, United States - Inc-BW-H-11-O ... | reverse complement strand
GTGCGACAGAAATTGGCGACGCTCCAACCGTCGCCAACAAACGCGTCGAGAAAATCAATGTTGGCGCGGGTGCTGTCGAGCGTCGAATACGGCTCCAGCAGCATGAAGCCGAAATCGAATGACAGACCAATGGCGCGCAGCACGTCACCGGCCGCAAGATGCTGCGCCGGCTTTAGCATCTTGTTCATATGCCGCAAGCCGTCGGCGTCGCCGCTCTCGACACCCATGTAAACATGGGCGAGCCCACCCGCCGCCAGCCGCTCGATGATCGGAGCCTGGACCTCGTCGGACCGGCAGCTGATCTTGAACGCGATGCGGTCGGCGAGCCCCATGTCCAGGATCCGATCGACCAGGCCGCTCGCCCAATCGCGCGCGCGGGCTCCGGTCGCCAGGAAATCGTCGTCCTGAAACAAAAAGATGCGCGCGCCCTGCTCGACATGGACGCGGCGCATCTCGTCGGCGATCGCGCGCGGGTCGCGCAACCGGCGGAGCCGGCCGCCTTGCGCCTCGTAGAACGGTCTGATCGAGCAGAAGCTGCAGTTCCACGGGCAGCCCCGGCTGCCCAGAATCGACGCCGTCGCGAGATCGCGGCTGCGATAGTCGATGTCGCCGCGTTCGGGCTGGGGCAGGCTGTCGAGATTGTCGATCGCCGGCCGCAACGGGTTGACGGCGATTTCGGCGCCGCGGCGGTAGGCGATCCCGAGAATGTCGCGCCAATCGCGGCCGGACGCGAGCCGCTCCAGCAGCTCGACCAGCGTGGCTTCGCCCTCGAACCGCACCACCGAGTCGGCGCCCGGGATGCGCTCCAAAACCTCGACGCAGTCGAAGCTCGGGTAATGGCCGCCGATGGTGATGTGCGCGCTGCACCCGGCGGCTCGCAATGCCGCGACAACACGGCCGAATTCCGGGGCCATGTACTGAAAGATCAGCGACAACCCGACGACATCCGGCCTGGTTCGCGCCACGGCCTCGCAAATCGGGCCGGGATCGGCGGTGTAGGTCAGTATTTCGCCGCGAAAGCCGCCATGTCTGACCGAGGACAAGAGATAGCGGAGACCGAGATTGTCCTGGTCCTGAAAGCCGATCAGCAGGACGGATGCGGTCATTGCTTGCCGGCCTGGCCGTCGCGCAGTTCGTTCAGCCGCTCGTTCAACAGTCCTTCGATCGATCGCAGCCGGACGATGTCTTCGGCGACTGCCCGCACCGTCGCTTCGAGCTCCCCCGCGCTCAGGCGGGCGATATCTTCCGGCGGCGGGTCGCTTCCGGTCAAAAGCCGCGCGATCCACTCGGCAAGCAGGGGATCGAGGCCCTCGAGGCGCACCTGATCGCTTGCCGGCGGATCGCCGTGCGGCGGCCGGCGCAACAACAGTTCGGCAAGGCGCACCCGGTCGCTGACCGCCGGGTCGCCCGGATGAGGCCGGCGCAGCAGCAATTCGGCCAAGCGCACCCGGTCGGTCGCAGCCGGATCGCCGTGCGACGGCCGGCGCAACAGCGATTCGGCGAGCCGCACCCGATCACTGACCGCCGGATCGACGATTGGGCCGGGGCGCCGGTAATACGCTTCCGTTACCGACGCGCCGAGGCGTGGAACATCGGTCGGCGCGGTATCGACCGGATCGATCAGCCCAAGCGCCGCGAGAATTCGCTCGATATATGAGATCCTGGCATCGATCAGATAGAAATCACGCACGGTCGGCACCGGCACCTCCTTTAATCGCGAGGCATCTGACGGAATGCACGGCCACATGACTGGCGACGGTGATCAGACCGCCGCATTAACTTTAATAGGCTAGCCGGAGCCCAGCTTAATTACAACTGAATTTTGTTGCGCTCGGCCACGCCCGTTCGGCTCGCCGCTCAAACCGGGGCACGAGCCGATGTCCCCGCGAACTCGCCGTTCGCCGGCTCGGTCAGTTTTATCCTCGCCGACCGATGCCGGGTCGTAACCAGCTGGAACGCGCCTTTGCGACTCCGAGGCAGCCTCGGCGGGCAAGGATCAGCCGCGATCAGTCCTGCCCCGACACCGGGCTTGGCTCGATCAGCGCCGGGTGCCGGCGGTCGATCCATTTCGACAGGAAGGTCGCGCCGGCGACCGCCACGCCCAAGGCGAGAACCCATCGCGCCAGCACCATCAGCCCGGCGGCGGTCGGCTGCGGCCACGGCGTCTGCCAAAAGACCTCGCCGCGCTCCATCATCCATTGCCACGCGACATTGGCGACAATCGCCGACAGGACGATGATCCCCATCCGCCCAGCCATCGCACCGCGAAACAGGAGGGCAAGCGCCGGGACGAAAACACACAGAACCACGAGCTGGCCGATCTCGATCCCGATGTTGAAAGAAACCAGCGATACGAGCAGGTACGAGCCGGCAAACTGCAACTGTTCTTTGAGAATGTCGGCAAAGCCAAACCCGTGCACGAGGCCAAACAGCGCCGCGATGATCCAGCGCCGACGTAGATTGGCGCCGACGATGTTTTCGATCGCCATGTAAAAAATCGAGGCGGCGATCGCCGCCTCGACAAACGGCGGAAACCAGGCGCCGACTGGGGCGAGGTTATACGCGGTGCCGATCAAGGTGATCGAATGACCGAGGGTGAATGCCGTGATCACCGGGATCAGCGGTCTTACCCGGCGAAACGGGATGACGAGACAGAGCAGGAACAGCATGTGGTCGATGCCGCTCAAAATATGCTCGATGCCGAGCCGGACAAAACCGAGCGAGGCTTCCCACCAGGCCGGGTCCAGGTAGACGCGCCCCGATCCGCCGGCGATCATCAGCACCCGGCTTGAGCCATCGAGCGGCATGTAGCGGATCGCGAGCTTGACAGTGTTTCCCAGATCCGAACCGACCAGACTTTCGATCGCGAACACGGATTGCGGCGAATAGATCGGATAGATGAAATGCGCGTCGAAGTAGCCGAGTTCGTAGCCGATCTCTAGATCCGGCCGCGGCGTCGAGGCTACCGTCGCGACCGCCCCCGCGTAATCCTCGAACGACCGGTCCGCCAGCGGCGCCAATTGTCCGGCGGCGCTCGAAGGCAGCAAACGCACGTTGCCCTCCCACAGCGAGAGATCGCTGGCGAGCGCATTGAGCGCCGCTTTGATCGACGGCGCCGAGGCCGCCAGATCGTAATTTCCCCGAGTCATCGGGAACGGGACCGCGCGCAGCAGATCGAGCGGCACGCGGATCACCAGATCGGCCTGGTGCGGCTCGATCCTGACAAATCCGTTCATGAACCGGTCGAGCGGCAGATCATGCGCGGTCGCCGAGACTGAACCAAGCGCCCAAAGCAGCAAGGCGCTGGCGAACCTCGCACAACGGCTCAACATCGTCGATTCACTCCGCCGCCGCACGGCAGCTGCCGAGAGCCTCACTCTCGGCCGCCGCCGCGGCGGACACCCCCCTAATATTGCTGGCCGTTCATCTGCACGAATTTTTGGATCCGGCGTCCGGTGATCGTCTCGGCAACGTAGATGTTGCCCTTGGAATCGACGGTCGTGGTGTGCCCAAAGGCGAAGTTTCCGGCGTTGTGTCCGGGGCATGGTGCGATGCCGCAGACGCCGAGCGCGCCGAACACCATCCCGCTCGCCTTATCGATCAGCCAGGTGTTGTCGTTGCCGAGATCGACATCGACGATGTCCTTTTGACTGGTTGGGCTTTTGCTAGCGAGATAGTCGATATTCGGCCAGAAATCCATGTCGCAGGCGCGCGTGCCAGCAAGCAGGATCGCCTTTTTATTCGCGGCCGACGCGGTCGGGAACTGGTCGATATCGATGACCCGGACCGGCAGGCAGACCGGCTGCGGCGTGCTCGTTGTCGACGGGACGGCGCAAGTCTTCTGGAAGACCTGGATGCGGTCATTGGGCCGGTCGCAGACATAGACAAGCCCGTCATTGCCGAGGACGACGCAATGCGGATGGCCGCCGCCGGTGGCGCCAAAGGTACCCCGGGGGCAGTTCTCGCTATCGGTCGAGCACGCCTGGCCCCATTGGCCGACATACTGCCCGGCGTGGTTGAACACGACGATGCGATGGTTGCCATAGCCGTCGGCGATGTAAATGTCGCCGCGTGTTCCGCTGACCGGGCCCACATCCGGGTCGACGGCGATGTCCGCGGGTTCGTTTAACAGCGTGTGGCTGGTGTTGGCGTCGTTCGTCTCGTTACATGAGGTGAAGGGGTTTGCCCCCGACGCCGGTGGCGTGGTCGTGTCACAGGTCGCCTTCTTGCCGATCTGCATCACAAAGGTGGCGCCGGCGCCCGCTTCGTTGGCGGCTTGCGGATTGTATTCCTGGACGATGCCATCGCCGTTGCCGCCGACCCAGAGGTTGCCCTGGTAATCGATAAAGCAGCCATGCGCACCTTGCGGCATGTAGGCGGCATAGCCGCCATCGACCGCGCTGGCTGGGAGCAGGCTGGGGTTGCCCCAACCGGCTACGGTATCGCCATCGCTATTGTAGGCGACGACCGGGGGCGATGGGATCGCCGAGGCGGTGGCGTCCTGCCCGACGATCGCGCCCGACTCGTTTCCTTGAAGAACCCCGTTTACCGTGGCGCCGACCTCCCAGCCCCGGTTGAAGGTATAGACGTTGTCGTACTTGTCCATGCAGACGCCGGCGATCTCGCCGGTCACCCACCGATGCGCGACGCCATCGGCGCCGACCGGTGCGGGCAGCGGTTTCGGCCAGAGCGGGTCGACCGCAAAGGTCGGGCCTCGTCTGCTGTTGTCGGCGTTGGCGGCGGGCTGCCAAAAACCGGTCGCCACCAACGAAACCACCACGGCCCCGGCGATTGTGCCGGCAATTGTCAGATATCGCGCTGTTTTCATGAGCTTTCCCTCCCCCGCAACGTCTGCGGTTCGTTGACGAGCCCTGGGCGCTTTCCGCGCCCGGCGTCTCCCGGGAGGTGCTACCGGCTGACCGTCGGAGCACCTTCGCGGGATAAGGTAAACATGGTCTCGCGGTGGCGATCCGGTGTCAAGATCAAGGCGGCAGCGATTGTGGCGTCAGTTTGCGTTGGGATCAAATCCGTCATGGCGAACGTGCCGGCGCGGGCCGCCAGCCAGGATTTGGCCGATCGTGACCGGACGGAAATGCCACACATCGACGCCGACATCGAACTGCCGCCGCTGCGGCTTTAGCCGGCCGTGGCTATGGCCGTGCAGATCAACCGAGCCCTTGCCCATGCCGCGCCAGCTGCGGAACGGGTAATGGCATAAGACCAGTGCGACGCCGTCGACGGTGATTTCCGCATAGGGCTGCACGCTTGCCCAGCCGATCTGTGCGGTGGTCGCCGCCGGGTCATTGTTGCCGGTGACGAGGTGTTTGGCGCCGCGCAATCGGCCCAAGAGTTCCGCCGCCACCGCTGCCGGCTGACGGATCGCGAAATCGCCAAGATGCCAGATTTCGTCTTGGGGCCCGACCGTTTCGTTCCAGCGTTCGATCATCGCTTCGTTCATCGCCGGGACCGACGCAAACGGCCGGCGATAAAGCCCGAGCGCCCCGCCATGGCCAAAATGGGTGTCGCTGGTGAAGAAGACCGTCACGCTGTCCGACGCCGCGGGATCTAGAAGTCGGGATCTACAAGTACGGATGGGGATGCTCGATATTCCATGCGGCGCGTTCGGTCAAAGCGTCGCGGGGAGAGGGTGCGATGATGGCCAAGGCTTCGATCGCGAACGGCGCCACCATCATCGTTTTCGCGGTAGTGCTGCTGGGTGCCGCCGGCAGGGTCGATTGGCCGGCCGCGTGGGCGTTCCTGATCCTATTTTTCGCCCTTTCTCAGGCGGCGATGGTCCGCCTGGCGCGGCGTGATCCGGCTCTGCTGGCCGAGCGCCTGAAGCCTCCGGTGCAGCGCGGCCAGCCGCTTTGGGACAAGATTTTTATGCTGACCTTGAGCTTGCTGTGGATCGGCTGGCTCGTCTTGATGGGGCTCGACGCGAGGTTCCACTGGTCAGCTGTGCCGATCTGGCTGCGGACGGCGGGTGCGGCGGGCCTGGTTTTGGGTTACGGGATCATCATCCGCGTCTTGGACGAAAACACGTTCCTGGCGCCAGTCGTAAAGATTCAGCGGACACGCGGCCATCATGTCGTTTCGACCGGCCCCTACGCCCTGGTGCGCCATCCGATGTATGCCGGGATGTCCATCATGGTGCCGTCGGCCGCACTGCTGCTCGGCTCCTGGATCGGGCTGGCGGTCTCGCTCGTCATCGTCGTCGCCGGCGCGTTCCGCGCGGTGATGGAGGAGCGCGAGTTGGAGGCCGCGCTGGAAGGCTATGCGGAGTATAAGGCGCGCGTCCGCTACCGGCTCCTCCCGCTGGTTTGGTGACAAGCCGGAGGATGTCGGGGTCAGCCTGTCGGGCGGCGGCCCGCCCCAAGAACAGCATCAGTCCGATGCCGGCCGTCGGCATCTGCCGCCTTCGTTCAATGCCGCGTTGCCGGGGCAAGTTAGGCGGATATGGCCGTTTTTGGTGCTGCCGCCTCGGCGCGGCCTGATGTAAATGCCATTTACATGGACGTGGTCGGGTTGCATGGGTATTTCGGGTCGATGAGCGGGGCGAGCCGATGAACTGGTCGGGCCAATGAACTGGTTGGGCCAATGAACTGGTCGGGCCAATGAACTGGTCGGGCCGATGAACTGGTCGGGCCGATGAACTGGTCGGGACGAGGGCCGGATGAGCGCCGCGGCTATCATCACGGCAATCTGCGCGAGGCGCTGATCAAGGCGGCTCTCGACCTGATCGCCAAGAAGGGACCGGCCGGATTTACCTTTGCCGACGCCGCGCGCTCCGCCGGGGTCAGCTCGGCCGCACCCTACCGGCATTTCCGCGACCGCGACGCGCTGATCGCCGATGTCGCGCGGCGCGGCTTCGAATTGTTCGCCGAGCATCTCGATCGCGCCTGGAACGACGGACGCCCCGAACCCTTTACGGCATTTGAAAATGTCGGCCGCGCCTACCTCGCCTTCGCCCGCGACGAGCCCGCCTATTACTCGGCGATGTTCGAGGCCGGGCTGTCCTACGATGACGACCCGGCATTGCGTCAGGCCGCCGACCGCGGCTTTGCGGTATTGCGCCATGCCTCGGAGGTGCTGTGCGCCCGCCTGCCGCCCGAAAAACGGCCGCCGGCATTGATGATGGCCTTGCATGCCTGGGCCTTGGCGCACGGCATCGCGTCATTGTTTTCGCGCGGCGACGGTGGGCGGCGGCGATTGCCGATGATGCCCGAGGAACTGCTCGAGGCCGGCATGCTGATCTATTTGCGCGGGCTCGGGGTCATCGCCGAGCCGGCCGAGCCGAAAGCGTGATCGGCCGAGGCTTGACAGCGGCTGGGCCTCGATCTATGTGAATGTTAGATACATTCACATGAGGCCCGCTATGCACCATTTCGCGGCGCATCTCGACGACATCGGCAAGCCTGCATGGATCGGCCTGACGGTGCTGAGCTTTTTCCTGTGGTGGCCGCTCGGCCTTGTGGTTCTCGGTTTTTTAATAGGGAGTGGGCGGATGGCTTGCTGGGCAGAGGGCGCCGGGCCGCGCTGGCAACGGCGGATGGAACGCATGCAGCGGCGCATGTCGCGGATGCAGGGGGCGGCCGAGCGCTGGGGTTGCGGCGGCTCGCAGACAAACTACCGCGCCGCGACCGGCAACCGCGCCTTTGACGAATACCGCGCCGAAACCCTGCGCCGGCTCGAAGAAGAGCAGCGCGAGTTCATGGAATTTCTCGACCGCTTGCGCCACGCCAAGGACAAGGCCGAGTTCGACGAATTCATGGCCGAGCGCCACCGGCGTTCGGAAGGCCCGGCACCGCAGCCGCAGACGATCTGAGCCGGGGTTTTCGCGGGAAATAACCACGCGGGCTGGCGGTCACGGCTGGAGGCGCAGACCTGCGCGCACCAGCCGGGGCAGCACTTCGACGCAAAAGTAGGGCAGTTCCTCGAGGTAATTGACAAAAGACAGCGCGATCCCGCGGGCACCGGCAGCGCTGAGCTGCATCAATTGGCCGGCGACCTGCTGCGGATCGCCGACGATCGGCAGGCCGCCCATGCCGTTCGCCTGATACGCGCGGCGCTCGGCGAAATCTTCCGGGTGGGTCTGCCGGGTCACGCCGCGCATCGCGAGGATGTGGTCCACGGCTGCCCAGTCGGCGTTTTCGATTATGCAGTGATGGTAATAAGCCTGCGCTTCGCTCGGTGACGGCCGGCAGGTAATGACGGCGACGGTGTAGACGTCGATTTCGCGATTCTGCGCGCGCGCCGAAGCCTGAACATTGGCAATTTGGGCGGCGAATGCTTGAAGCTCGCCCTTCGGCGCATTCGAGAACAGCGCATCGCAGTTGCGGATCGCAAATGCTCGCCCGGTGGGCGATATTGCGGCGTTCATGATGATCGGCCGGCTGTCGCCGAATGGCTTCGGCTTGGCACGGACCTGCTTTAGGTGGAGGAAGCGGCCCTCGACATCGAAGTCGCTTTCCGCACCCCAGGCGCGCTTGACCGTGTCGAGCCATTCCTGCGCGTAGTCATAGCGTTCGGCGTGCTCGCGCATCGAGGCGCCGAACATCTCGAACTCGTCCTCGTTCCAGCCGCAGACGACGTTCAGGCCAAAGCGGCCGGCGCCGATGTGATCGGCGGTCACGAATTCTTTGGCCGCGATTACCGGATGGATCAGCGGCGCGTGCACGGTGCCGAACACCGTCAGGCGGCGCGTCGCGGCGAGCAGGCCGGCGGCCCAGGTCACGGTCTCCCAGGTCTCGCCCTGGTAGTCGGTGTCGCCGCCATAGCCCTTCCAGCGTCCGATCGGCAGCATGAACTCAAAGCCGGCCTCGTCCGCCAGCTTTGCCAGCCGCAGGCAGTCGGGCCAGCTGCCGCTCCACCGCTCGGGCACCTTGGTGACTGCGCGGCCGGAGGAGCAGTTGGCCCCGAAGAGGCCGAGCTTCAGCATGTTGCGGCTGTAGAGCGCCAGCCGCTGCCGCATGCTCACCCGCGTTGCTCGACGGCTTGGAAAAGGCCCGCTCAGCGGCCGCGGAAATCGGGCAGGCGGCGATCGGCCATCGCCTTGATGCCTTCCTGAAAATCCTCGGTGCGGCGCAGCCAATCCTGCTCGACGAGCTCGCGTTCGGTCGCCGCCTCGATCGCGTCGACGAGCCCGCGGCGTACCGTCTCGCGCGTCGCCATGACGGCGAGCGGTGAGGATTGCGCGATTTCGAGCGCCAACGCCTGGGCGGCGCTGCGCACCTCGGCCTGCGCTACCAGCAGATCGGCGAGACCGATGCGGACCGCTTCGTCGCCCGGGATGCGGCGCCCGGTGTAGAACAGCAAGGCCGCCTGCTGCGCGCCGACCAGCCGCGGCAGGGTCGCGGTCAACCCGAAGCCGGGATGAAAGCCGAGGCGGTTGAAATTCGCGCTGAACCGCGCCTCCGGGCAGGTCACGCGAAAATCGGCGACGAGTGCCAGACCGAGCCCGCCGCCGACCGCCGCACCCTGCACTGCGGCGACGATCGGCTTTTTGGTGCGGAAGAGCCGGATCGCCTCCTTGTAGAGATGCCGGCCGGCAGTGCTGCGGGTGCTTTCGGCGACCGTGCCGGTGTCCATGCGCTTTGAAAAGTCGGCGCCGGCGCAGAACGAGCGGCCTTCGGCGGCAAAAACGACGGCGCGGCAATCGGGATCGTCATCGAGGCGCTCGAACGCGTCGCCGATCTCTCCGACAAGCGCGCTGTCGAAGAAATTATGCGGCGGCCGGCGCATCTCGACGGTCGCGACATGGCCGTCATGGCTGACGCCGATCTCGCGGTAGGAAGGGGTGTCGGTCATATTCGACTCCGGTTTTATTCCCCTTGCCCGGACTTGGTCCGGGCATCCGCGTCTTCGAAGCTGCCGAGGCCAAGCCGGGAAAGGCGTGGATGGCCGGGATGAGCCCGGCCACGGGGTGAGGTGGGACGGCCTACGGGTTCTCCTCCAATTCCGATCAATCCCGGCGTTTGACGATCAGCGCGTCGACGACGGTCACGCCTTGGCCCTGCGGATGGACGATGACCGGGTTGAGGTCGATCTCGTCGATCTGGTCGGCGTGGTCGGCGGCAAAGCGCGACAAGGCCGCGATCAATTCGGCGAGTGCTGCGCGGTCGGCCGGCGGGGCGCCGCGCACGCCGTCGAGCAGAGCCCCACCCTTTAGTTCGCCGAGGAGGGCCTGCACCTCATCGGGGCCGATCGGCACCGGCGAAAAAGCGACATCGCGCAAGACCTCGACATGGATGCCGCCGAGCCCGACCATCAGCATCGGGCCAAAGTCGGGATCGCGGGTGACGCCTAGAATTATCTCGACTCCTGGCGGTGCCATTTGTTGTACGAGCACGCCTTGGATCGCGGCACCGGGATGCGCGGCCTCGGCATTGACCAGCACCCGCGCGTAAGCCCCGCGCACTGCGGCATCGCCTTGTGCACCGAGCGCCACGGCGCCGGCTTCGGTCTTGTGAGGAATGCCCGGCGATTGCACCTTGAGCGCTACAGCACCGCCGATGCGAGTGGCGGCTGCCACCGCCTCGTCCGCCGAAATCGCAAGCGCCTCGGGCGGGCGCGGCACCCCGTAGCCGGCGAGCACTGCCTTGGCTTCGTCCTCGGTCAACACAGGGCCGGCGGCGGCGAGCGCGCGGCCGGCCCGATCGCGGACAGGCGGCGTCGTCGCGGGCGGCGGCGGGCGGTGCCGCCGCGCCTGGAAGCGGGCGTAATCGACCAATGCTCGGATCGCGCGGGCGCAGCTCGGCATCGATGTGTAGCAGGGGATCCCAGCCTCGGCGAAGGCCGCCATCGCCCGCGGCGAGGCGCCGGTGTAGGTGCACAGCAGGATCGGCTTGTCGCGCGGCCCGGTCATCGCCGCCAATTCCTCGGCGCGCTGGGCGGCGGTGGCGTCGTTGGCGAGCGAGCCGATCAGAAGGATCGTGTCGATGCGTCGCGACTCGCGAACGATCTCGACGAGCCGGGCATAGCCGACCTCGTGGATCGCCTGGGCGGTGCCGTCGACTGGGTTCTGCGCCGAGGCATAGGACGGCAATAATGTCAGGATGCGCTGTTGGAGGTCGTCTTCGAGCACCGGCAGTTCGAGGCCGTGCGCCGACAGGATGTCCGCCATCCATACGGCACTGCCGCCCGAGCCGGTGATCACCGCGACGCGGTTGCCCGACGGCAGTGGGCAAAAGGCAAACGCGGCGGCGACATCGAGCATGTGGTCGAGGTCTTCGCCGCGGATGATGCCGTGGTGGCGAAAGATCGCGTCGTCGACGACCCCGGCATGCGCGAGCGAGCCGGTGTGCGAGGCGGCGGCGCGGCGGCCGGCGTCCGAGCGGCCGACCTTGGCGACGATCAAAGGTTTGCCGGCGGCTGCCGCCTTGTCGGCGACGGCGCGGAAATGGTCGGGGCGGCGGATCGCTTCGAGATAGAGCAGAAAGATGTCGGCGCCGCCGTGGTCGAGCGTCCAATCGACATAGTCGTGGGCTTCGAGGATCGTCTGGTTGCCGGCGCTGACCTGATACGTGAAACGCAGCTGTCGGTCGCGGCCGCGATTCAAAAAGGCGAAGGTCAGAGCCCCACTCTGACAGCTGACCGAAATCGGCCGGCCATGCGGGGTCGCCGGCAGCAGGCTCTGCCGGGGATCATGAAACACCGGGCTGAAGGTCGCGACAACGCGCTGCAGCGAGTTGACCAGCCCCTCCGAATTCGGGCCGCAGACCAGAATGCCGTGCTTTTCGGCAATCCGGCGCAATTCGCCGTCGCGGGCGTGCGCCGCAGCCCCACTCTCCTCAGCAAAGCCCGAGCTGATGACGACCGCGGCGCGGATGCCGCGCTGACCGCATTCGTCGAGGGTGCGCGGCACCACCGCCGCCGGCACCAGGATCACCGCGAGATCGGCCGCTTCGGGCAGATCGGCGACCGAGGCATAGCCTCGCAAGCCCAAGACCTCGCTCTGGCTGCGCGTCACCGGATAGACGCGGCCCTGATAGCCGTGGCCGATCAGCGCGTGGGTCAGCCGGCCGCGCAATGTGTGGGTGTCGCCCGAGGCGCCGATCACCGCAATGCTGTCGGGCGAAAGCAGGGGACGGAGGTCAAACATAACGCCGCGCCCAGACCTGCCCTCTCCGCCCTTTAGGGGGGAGAGGGAGGGGACCCGTCGCGCAACGGCGGGGAGGGTGAGGTGGGCAAAGCCCGAGCCTGGCCCCACCACCCACCTCACCCCACCCCTCTCCCCCCGCAAGCGGGCGGAGAGGGAGCAATGGGTGGGGCTTCAAGGCAGGGGCGCAGATAAGATCCGGCATTTTCTAGCCTCGAGCAATCATCGGATCGCGCCATGTCTGGGCGCACGGGGCCTGCTTGTGAAATACAGCACCGCTTAGCGCAAGCCGAGGCCGCGGGCGATGATGCCGCGCAGGATTTCGCGGGTGCCGCCCTGGATCGTCAATTTGGGCGCGATCAAGGTGGTATAGCGCAATGCCTCCTCAAAGCGGTCGTCGTTGCTGTCGGGCTGCGCGTCGCCGGGCGGCGGCGCCAGCAGGCGCACCTTGTCGGGCAACGCCTGTTCGAAATTGTTGCCGAGATCCTTGACGACGGCGGCCTCGACCGCGGGCGTCTTGCCGGCCTGCAGCATCCCGGCGACCGACAATGACATGCGGCGCAAGGTGGCGAGATGGGCGACCTGGCGGCCGATGCCCTCGGCCAGCCGGTCGTCCGGCTCCTCGCCAGCGACGCGGACCAATTCGACGAGGCTCGAGAACGTCTCGATCCAGCGGTCGGGGCCGCTTCTTTCATAAGCGAGTTCGTCGGTCGCCTGCTTCCACGCCATGTCGACCTCGCCGATCAGATGCGAGTCCGGCAGAAACGCGTCGTCGAACACGACCTCGTTGAAATCATGGCCGCCGGTCAGGTTGATAATCGGGCGGATCGTGATTCCCGGAATTTTCATCTCGACCAGGAACTGGGTCAGCCCGTGGCGGCGGTTTTCCTTGGTCGATGGCGAGGTCCGCAACAGCGCGATCATGTAATCGGCTTCGTGCGCGTTGCTGGTCCAGATCTTGCGCCCGTTGACAAGCCACCCGCCGTCGGTTTTCGTCGCTCGGGTCGAGGCGGCAAACACATCGGAGCCCGAATTCGGCTCGCTGAGGCCGATACAAAAGCACAATTCGCCGGCGGCAATCTGGGGCAGGATCTTTTGCCGGATCTCCTCCTGGCCGTAGCGCAGGATGACCGGGCCCGATTGCCGGTCGGCGGTCGAATGGGCGCGGGTCGGCGCGTGCGCCGCCAGCATCTCCTCGGTCACAACGTAACGTTCGAGTTGCGAGCGCTCCTGGCCCCCGTAGTTTTTTGGCCAGGTCATGCCGATCCAGCCCTTGGCTCCCATCCTGCGGCTGAATTCGCGCGAAAACCCGCCCTTGCCGCGATGCGCGGACAAGGTGCCGGCCTCGGCCTCCTGGTGCAAAAAGGCGCGTACTTCCTGGCGCAGTTCCTTGGCCTCGGGCGGCAACTCGACCGGATCGAAACGAAAGCTTATCGTCATCGGGGCCTCATTATTTTCGACGGCGGATGCATCCGCCCTACGAATCTTGCGTGATGAAGGGCCACAGCCGGTCGGCGCCCTGGGTTGCGACCATCCGGCCGAGCCGGATCGCCCACACCGTCTCGTTGCCGAATTCCTCGCGCCAGCTCCACAGCCGGCGGGTCGCATGGTGCAGCGTGTGTTCGTAGGTAAAGCCCATCGCGCCGTGGACTTGATGGGCGATCGCGGCACCGGCGCCGGCGGCCTCCCCGGCGCGCACTTTGGCGATCGCGACCTCGGCCTCGCCGAGATCCGGGCCGCAACAGGCTTCGGCGGCGAGATCGGCGGCGGCACCCGCCGCGGCGACTTCGCCGGCGAGGGTCGCGAGATTGTGCTGAACCGCCTGGAACTTCGCTATCGGGCGGCCGAATTGCGAGCGGTCGAGCGCCCATTGCACCGATTGCTCCAGGATCTTTTCGAGGGCGCCGGCCATCTGCTGCAGCCGCACGGCGGCACCGAGGCGCTGGATCATGTCCTGGTCCACGTCGACAGGATTAATCGCTTCCGGGACCGCACCGTCGAACGACACGGTGTCGCGCGGTTCGCCGGCGAGGCTTTTATCCTGGGCGATCGACAGTCCGGCGGTCGCCACCAGCGCGGCCAGCCGCTCGTTGCCGCGATGGGCGAGCACCGCGATGTGACCCGCATTGCGGGCGAACGGCACCCGGCGGGCGCGGCCGCTGAGCCTGCCGTCCTTGCCGAGCGCGATATGGCCGTTGGCATGCACCGGCGCGATGGTCATCGGCCCCGCCGGCATTCCAAGCCCGGCCCGCGCCAGCAGCCAGCCCGCGATCAGGGTCTCGGCGAGCGGCGCCGGCACGGCAAAGCGGCCGGCCGCCCGCAACACCGCAAAGCCGTCGGCCATCGCCGCACCGGCGCCGCCCAGTCCCTCCGGCACCCAGGCGAGCGGCAGCCCCGACTCTTCGAGCGCATCCCACAGCGCCGTGGGCCACACGCCGGTTTCGGCGTCGTTGATCGTGGCGGGCTCGCACAGATCCCGAAAGATCCGCGTCGCGGTATCGACGATGATGTTATCGCTGTCGCTCATTTCGCGTCCGGCTGCCGCTCCCTCTACCGCGATCGTAGTGCAGCCGCAGCGCCACGGAAAGCGCTACTGAGGAGAGCCGCCCTCTGCTATAAGCTAGTCGTCAGTCTAGCCCAGCAGGTCATCATGCAGGAAGTCGGAGCGTTTGAAGCCAAGAACCGGCTTGGCGCGCTGCTCGACCGCGTCGAGCAAGGCGAGGAGATTGTCATCACTAGGCGCGGCAAACCTGTCGCCAAGCTGGTTCCGGCGAACCCAGGGTTTGACAAGGCAAAGGCTCGTCAAACCATCTCCGGACTGATCGAAGCCAGCCGCGGTTTGTCATTGGGCGGTCTCAAGATCAGGGACTTGATCACCGAGGGCCGGACGTGAGCTTTGTTTTGGACAACTCGGTGGCGCTGACCTGGTGCTTTGAGGAGGAACGGACGCCCGCAACGGCGAACCTTCTCGAACAGCTCGGCGAGGCTCGATGAAGAAACCGCCAGCTAGGTGTGGACCAAAACCTCGCATTTGGCGGAGCGCTTTCGCCTCTCGAGCGACGACGCCGCGCATCTTCCGCTCGCGTCCCTCGACCGGGATTTGCGAAGCGCAGCCGCCGCACTAGACGTTAGAGTCTTGGGGACGTGAGAGAAGACGAGAGCTGGCATCGCCCTTGACATCGATAGAATTGCAGGAAAACCATGTTCATCGCGATGAACCGCTTCAAGGTCGTTCCCGGGGCGCAGGCCGAATTCGAGCGGGTGTGGACCACCCGCGACAGTCATTTGGGCGAGGTTCCCGGCTTTGTCGCGTTCCACTTGTTGCGCGGTCCCGAGCACGAAGACCACGTGCTCTATTC
>Ga0210390_10002727_pt1 | contig 15457 bp, 10 predicted proteins | sample IncBWH11OmetaG_FD_161050 | JGI IMG/M metagenome (GOLD analysis project Ga0210390, IMG submission 161050) | Forest soil microbial communities from Barre Woods Harvard Forest LTER site, Petersham, Massachusetts, United States - Inc-BW-H-11-O ... | reverse complement strand
TGCGAGTATCAAATCCGGAACCAACCAGATACATGGGAGCGCATGGGAGTATGTTCGCAACACGAGCCTGGACGCGAAGAACTGGAACGCTCTGACGATTCCTCCGTACCACGAGAATCAATTCGGAGCTACTCTGGGTTTCCCCATTCTGAAGAATAAGCTTTTCTACTTTGGTGATATCGAAGCCAATCGTATTGCCTACAGCAACCCGGGAACTTACAGCGTGCCCACTGCGCTGATGAGGCAGGGGAATTTTTCTGAATTGCTTAGTACGAACCTCAACGGTCAGAGCGTCCAGCTCTATCAGCCGAATTCAGGAGGGGGCGCAGCCAATAAGCTGTCGTGCAACGGTCAGAACAACGTCTTCTGCCAGGGTCAGATTAATCCGGTCGCACAGAATATTCTGAAGCTTTATCCGATGCCGAATGCTAACGGCGGAAAGACAGTCAATAATTACATCGTCAACACCCCCACGCACAACAACACGATTCAGTGGGACCAGCGGTTGGATTGGAACATCAGTTCGAGGGACCAGGCGTATGTGCGCTACAGCTATGTCCACCAGATCGCTCAGAATGGCCTTCCGCTTGGCAATCCTCTCGACGGCAGCGGATATGGCGGGGAATACGACGTTAACTTGGCGCAAAACTTTGTCGGCAGCGAGACGCACATCTTCAGTCCAACTCTGACCAATGAGTTCCGCTTCAGCTTCAATGCTGGCCGATTCTCCTTCCTTCAGCCGAACGCCAATACGAATCTGGCTCCTACCCTAGGCCTCGGAGGTATTCCATTCACGCCGAACGAGGGTGGTCTGCCGCTGGGCATAGTCTATGGCATCAGCAACTGGGGTTCGCAGGGGACTTCCAATGAGTCTCAGAACGTCTATCAAATACTCGACAACGTATCCAAGACATTGGGGAATCATTCGCTGAAGGCGGGCGTCTCCTTCCAAGCGATTCGGTTCTTCTACCGGTACGCTCCTTCGAACCTCGGCAATTACTACTTCACCGGCTTGTATACCAGCGATCCTGCAGTGAGCGGGACAACGGGTTCGGGTATCGCAGACTTTCTCGCCGACCAGATGAACACCGGTGCGATCTCGAATGCTCCGAACGTGAATGACGCTCAGTGGTACGACTCCTTCTATCTACAGGATGATTGGAAGGTCACCAGAAGTCTGACCCTTAATTTAGGCGTAAGGTACGACTACTATGAGCCGTTCAAGGAAAACTCCGGCAGCCAGGAGAACTTTGTTCCTGATTTCAGCTCACTGGGGATTTCAACCGGTTCCGGAACCGTGATCTTCCCCAAGAAGATTCAGAACACGATAAACCTGGGAAGCGTATATCCAGGGATTCTGGCGAAAGACCACGTCGGAGTTCAATATATCGATAACGAGCGTCTGACGAGCGGTCAGTTGACGAACTTCGCGCCACGAGTTGGCATCGCCTACCAGCTGGATCCGCAATCGGTGGTTCGCGCCGCCTACGGCATCTTCTATGGGGGACTGGAGAGCAATGGCGGTACCAACATCGGCGACAACTTTCCCTTTCGAAGCCAGATCAACATCAACCCCAAATCCTGTTCTCTCGGGAATTGCCCATCGAACGGAATTACCCTCGAATCGGGCATGTCGGCCTATCTCGGCAATGGCATTCTGAACGCGGTCAATTCACCTGGCTTCCACGCTGTCGATCGCGAGATCAAGACGCCGTACACGATGAATTACAACTTGTCGTTTCAACGCCAGTTGACGCCGAATCTTGCGGCGACCATCAGCTACGTCGGAAATTCCTCGCGCCACCTGGGGACGTATGCCGACCCCAACGCGGTTCGGGCGCTCTATCCGGCGGGAACCAGCACGCAGCAATATCAGCCGTTCCCCGATCTTGGCGGTATCGGCACGATCCACTATGGTGGTGTAAGCACATACAACTCGCTGCAGGCGAAGGCGGAGAAGCGTGCTTCGCATGGCCTGAGCTTCCTCGCCACCTACACCTGGGCACATGCAATGGATGACACCGGCTCTGCCGGCGGTCTTTCAACCGGAATCGGGGATCGCCAACGAGCCCTTGTTCCGCTCATCGATGAACTTACTAACTCGGTCTACGACGTCCGCAATCGATTCACCTTGAACGGCAACTATCTGCTCCCATTTGGCAAAGGGCGCGCCTATTTGAACCATTCTGTGTGGGCCGACGAGATCGTCGGTGGATGGTCGTCAAGTCTGACCTGGGTCGCCCAGAGCGGAACGCCTTTCACCGTCTATGCGAACAATACCGCAGCAGCCGGAGGAACTGATACTCCGAGGGCCAACGTAGTGCGCGATCCCTTCTCGCCGGGTGGTTCGCCAGATCCATCCAATACCGCGCTGACGGCCGCCGATTGTCCGACCTCGGTGCGAAACCGTACGAACTGGTACAACCCCTGCGCCTTTGCTAATCCTTTACCCGGCAACTTGATCACGACACCAGTCACGGATCTTCCCACGGTGATCCAATACCTTGGCGGAAAGTCCAATCAGATCTACGGACCTGGGTACTACGGCGTAAATATGTCTCTTTTCAAAAACTTTGCGACGTGGCATGAGCAGTACCTCCAGTTCCGCGCGGATGCATTCAACGTATTGAACCATCCAACGTTCGGCAATCCCTCTACCAATAACCTCAACGCGAATGCGGGCAATATAACCGGTCCAAAGACGTTCCAAAACAACACGCCGGATGCCCGCTTCTTCCAACTGTCGCTGAAATATGCGTTCTAACCGGCATGCGTCTGAAGATCATGACGCGAAGGTGAATTCACAGAGTGAAGGGAGCTGCGTTCGCAGCACCCTTCGCTCTGCTTTGCTGTCTCTGCGCACTCGTTCCGATGTGCAAAGAGTTTCGATGGGTCCTAACCAGGTTGCATTTTGAGAAAGGCTGTATTTGATGCATTGGTGCTCTAGAAGCAGGTCTCTCGTTCTGGCGTCCTTTATGGTATTGGCCCAGACAACGCTTGCGCAGTCGGGCCCGGTCAGCCTTTCGTCTCCCGATCAGCGGCTCGTAATGCGATTCGCTACGGTGGCGGGCAAGGAATCAAGTGGAACGGGCGGCAAGCTCGTTTATTCCATCACGTTTCGCGGAAAGCCTTTGCTCGATGAGTCTGCGCTGGCTCTCGAACTGGACGGGCAGGCGACGCTGGGAAGTAATGTACAGATCATCGAGAGCGCGCCCGGAAAAGGGAGCGATGACTACATGTTGGTGGCGGGCAAGGTCAGCGACGTTCACGACCAGTACAACAGCCTGTTACTACGGACTGTCGAAGCTGGTGCAGCGAAGCGGTCGCTGCTGATTGAGGCCCGCGCCTATAACGACGGGATTGCCTTTCGTTATGTACTCCCCGCGCAGGACGCAATCAAAGCGCTTCGTCTAAAACAGGAGGATACGGAGTTCCGCATCAGTACGGATGCAACGATCTGGGCATTGGAGCTTCCGAACTACCGTAGCAGCTATGAGAGCGAGTATGTAAAGCTTCCCGTTACGGCCTTAAGCAACCAGGGGGGAGTGTCAAGTAGCTTCCTGATTGGTATGCCGCTGCTCATGCACTCTCCAGGGACTGCTTGGATGACGCTTACCGAAGCCGACCTTGAAGGCAACCCTGGAATGTACGTCACCAATCCATCAGGAAACTGGGCTGGACATTGGTTCGTCTCAAGACTCTCGCCACGATTCGATGACCCAAATCTCGCCGTCACAGGATCGTTGCCACACCATACCGCGTGGAGAGTTCTGCTGGTCGCAGACGAGCCTGGCAAATTGATGGAGTCCACCATGATCTCGGACCTCAATTCGCCAAATCGAATTCAAGATACGAGTTGGATTCATCCGGGAAAGGCTTCGTGGAACTGGTGGGCAGGAGATATCGGACCTGACGGCAAGCCGGCATACACCACGAAGAACATGGAATATTATGTGGACTTCGCCGCGCAATCCGGCTTCCCGTATATGCTGCTCGACGCAGGCTGGGCCGACGGTCGAGATATCACGAAGCTACGCGGTAACGTCGATGTGCCGGAGCTGGTGCGTTATGCCGCAGCAAAGCAGGTGAAGGTTTGGATCTGGCTTTATTCAACCTCGGTGATGGAGCAGATGAAGGAGGCTTTTTCGCTCTATGAGAAGTGGGGTGTGGCCGGAGTCAAGATCGACTTCATCAATCGCGATGACCAGGACGGTATCAAATTCTATTATGACGTTGCGCGTGAAGCCGCGGAACATCATCTGATGGTCGACTTCCACGGGGCAAGCAAGCCATGGGGCATCGAACGCACCTATCCCAACGTGCTCAGTTACGAAGCTGTCCTGGGAGCCGAGAACAGCAAGGTTGCCAGAAGAGACAGTCCGGTGGACCGCAGCGTGTTTCCGTTCACGCGCATGGTGGCTGGCCCGCTCGACTACACTCCAGGCGGCTTCAATAATGTCACGGAGGATGAATTTGTTGGGCGCGATACGAGTCCGATGATCATGGGCACCCGAGCCCAACAGTTAGCGCTGTATGTTGTCTTTCAGACTCCATTTCAAATGGTCTCCGATAGTCCCCAAGCCTACGCCCATCAACCAGAGTTCCAGTTTATTCACGATGTTCCGACCCAGTGGGACTCTATGCACGTTCTCAATGGCGAACCGGGCGAGTTCGTCACTATCGCGCGCAGTCACGGCAAGGAATGGTACCTCGGAAGTATCACGAACTGGACGCCGCGCGAGTTTCATGTTCCTTTGGATTTTCTCGATGCTGGTCATTACATTGCCCAGGTCTACCAGGATGGAGCAGACGCCAGGGCTCATCCTAAGCACGTCACGATCAATCGTCTGGTGGTGCATAAGGGCGAGCGACTGACGTTGCGTCTGGCCTCAGGTGGGGGGTGCGCGATCCGGTTCATACCTGAGAATGGGAAATAGATGTCCTCGTGAAGCGAGGCGTCGAGGTCAAGCACCCGATCTAAGACCCTTCAGGGTCAGTGATGTCGTCCAAACGATCGGTGAAGAGTGGAAGGTTACTGCGGAAGATAATATGCGGCGCGAGACGAATCATGGGCGAGGTTTTCTTCTCTTCGAGCAGATAGGTGAGAAGGCTCTCGAATGCGACCTTTCCCTGCGTGAAAGGTCTCTGATAAAGAGTGGCAAGGATTTTTCCCGTCTCGATCAGAGGGACGAGTTCCTGGAAGAGATCGGTCGTGATCACCTGGATCTTGCCAAGCAGTCCTTCTTCCTCAAGAGCCTGGAGGACCGGGATGCTGTTCGCCGTGCTAATGTACAGACCTTGCGGTTTCGTCTCGCCGTGCAACAGTGCCATCGTCTGGCGATAAGCTTCCTTGGGACGCTCATGAGACTCGACCGCCGGCAAGAGGCTAAGGTGGGGAGCAAGCATCGCCAGCGTGGCCGCGAATCCGCGAAGTTTCTCGGCGTGATCAAGGGTGGTGAGTTCGCCCGTGATGGTGGCGACATAGGTCTTGCGGGTGAGCTTATTCGCCAGAAGTTCGGCAGCCAAAGCACCGCTTGTGTACGCGTGTGCGGAGACCAAACCGATGCGTCGGCTAGCGGGAGCATCGCTGGCCACGCAAAGCATTGCGGTGCCTTGCGCCGTCAGGCGGTGGATGATCGGATCAAGCTTTCTTGGGTTGCCGGGGGTGAAGATGATGCCGTCGCACCGATCCTTCAATCTCGCCTCGAGCAACTCGATGTCTCCCTGCCCCATCCGGGGATACTCATGGAAGGTGACCTTTACGTCCATTCCAACCGTGGCATCTGCCGCGGCACGTATCCCGGCACGCAAAGGGTCGAAGAAGTGAGAGATCTGCCGCGGAAGAACGACGGCGATCTCGATTCTGCGGTTGAGCTTCAATGCCACGGCAGCGAGGTTCGGCTTGTAGCCCATCTGCCCGGCCATATCGAGTACGCGTGCTTTGGTTTTCAAGCTGACGCCCGGACGATTATGCAAAACACGGTCAACTGTGCCGATCGAAATACCGAGCGCTCGGGCGATTTCTTTGATTCCACCTGTTTTGGGTGTGTTGTTCATAGGGTTCGAAGTCGAGGCGAGAAGTACCAGAGTCATGTTACGGCGATTCCGTGCCCGGCGCACAGTCCTTTTCTCTCACGTTCACGCAGAAGTGATCAAGCTAGCCACGTGCGTTGCGCAGCGAGGTGTTCGTGAAGCCGACCCGACGGGAATTCTTGCGTGGTGGTTTGGCTCTTGCGGCTCTTGCATCCAAAACGCAGGCTGCGCTCGCTGCCGATCCTGCTTCCCCTCATACGCTCTGGTATACGAGTGAGGCCAAGCGTTGGCTGGAGGCTCTTCCTATTGGGAATGGACGGATAGGCGGAATGGTCTTCGGAGGCATCACGAAGGAACGGATTGCTCTGACTGAGTCGACTGTCTGGTCGGGTGCGCCTGGTGACGCCGATGTCAATCCGAGAGGTGTATCGCACCTCAGGGAGATCCGCCAGCTTCTCTTTGAGGGTAACTACGTTCAGGCTCGAAGACTTTGTGAAGAGTGCCTGCTCAGCCATCCGACCTCCTTTGGTACCAACCTGCCGCTTCTCGATCTCGCGTTGACGTTCTCTTCCCCGGGAGAAACGTCGCGTTATACGCGCTCGCTGGATCTTGACGAAGGGGTTGCTCGCGTCGCATTCCGGGCGGATGGTCACCGCTTGACTCGAGAGATGTTCGCTTCAAACCCGGAGGACTTGCTGATCGTTCGTCTGGAGAGCGATACCCCTGGAGGCATCAGTCTCAAGGCAAGGCTCGACGAGATCAAGGTTCCTGGGACGACCGCTTGCCAAGGCTCGGACACTCTTATTTTCAAAGGTCACGCATTCGAGTTTATGCATAGCAGCGGCAAACAGGGCGTTGAGGTGGAGTGCCATGTGCGCCTCTTACCCATGGGGGGACAGGCCAAAGCCGGTGAAGACTACCTGCAGATCGACCGCGCCGACTCGGTCACTCTGCTTGTCGCGATTGCAACCAGCTATCGGGGCAGGATGCCGGGAGAGGTCTGCAAGGGAGCACTGCAGTCCGCCTCCGACAAGATATATGTGGAGCTTCGCCGAAGTCATGTAGCGGATCATCAGGCTCTCTTCCGCCGGGTTCATATCGATCTGGGATCTCAAACGGCAGCAGAGGACAGTCCGACCGACCAACGGCGAAGGGCCTTCGAGGCAGGAGCGAGCGACCCCGGGTTGTGTGCTTTGTTCTTCCAGTTCGGACGGTATCTGACGATAGCGGGCTCTCGCTCGAACTCGCCGCTACCGCTGGCGCTGCAGGGAATCTGGAACGACGGTCTCGCTTCCAGTATGGGTTGGACCGATGACTTTCATCTGGACATTAATACCGAGCAGAACTACTGGCTCGCCGAGGTTGGAAATCTCACAGAATCGCAAACTCCGCTGTTCGCCCTGATTGAGGAGCTGCGCACAGCGGGCAGACGCACCGCAGAGACGCTCTACAATGCCCCCGGCTGGGTCAGCCACGTCGTCACCAATCCATGGGGCTATACAGCTCCGGGGTGGGGCCTGGGATGGGGAATCTTCGTTACGGCCGGCGTGTGGATCTCCCTTCAGATGTGGGAGCACTTCCGGTTTACCGGGGACATACAGTTCCTTCGCGAGCGAGTCTATCCCGTCTTCAAGGAGGCGGCTGAGTTCTTCCTCGCGTATATGGTGGAACACCCAAAACGTGGCTGGCTTGTCACCGGACCATCTGACTCTCCGGAGAACGCGTTTCGTACACCATCGGAAGCGGTTTGCAACGAATCCATGGGGCCCACCTGCGACCGCGTGCTTGTCGAAGCACTCTTCAACAAATGTCTGGAGGCACAGGCGTTGCTTTCGATTGACTCAACTCTTGGCAGTGCGATTCAGCAAGCGAGACTGAAGCTTCCTCCATTCCAAATCGGTCGTTACGGGCAGTTGCAGGAGTGGCTTGAGGACTTCGAAGAGGCGGAGCCCAACCATCGCCATACGTCACATCTGATCGCACTTTATCCTGAGGATCAAATTTCTCCGGAGAAGACTCCGCAGCTTGCTAAGGCAGCGCGCGTCACGCTGGAGCGTCGGATCCAACAGCCCAACTGGGAGGATACCGAGTGGAGTCGTGCCAATCTGGTGAACTACTACGCTCGGCTTTGGGATGGGGAAGCGGCTCACCAACACCTTGTCGGACTCATTGCGAAGGCGACCGACGACAACCTTCTCACCTACTCACGCGGAGGGGTCGCCGGTGCGTCACAGAATATCTTCGCGATCGATGGCAACACGGCGGGAGCGGCCGGTCTCGCGGAGATGCTGCTGCAATCGCAGGGCGACGCGATTCACCTTCTGCCGGCCCTTCCCCTCGCGTGGCCAAAGGGCAGCGTCAGCGGTCTTTGCGCTCGAGGCGGATTTCAGGTTGACATTCAGTGGCGGTCCCACCGACTTGTTTCTGCAGCGATCTCAAGCAATCGAAGTGCAAGCTGCCATGTCCGTTACGGAAAAGATATTCTGCCGGTTCGGATAGAGGCGGGTCGAAAAACGCGCCTGACCGAGAGGTCGTTCCTTCTCAAGAGGACATAGGAATCTCAACAGCGTCGGCGAACTCTGTAGAAGAAGGATGGAGCGAAAGAATGAGCGTTGGAGCGAGGACACGAATGAGACAGCGAAGCGGCGATTACTCTTCATTTGCAGTTGGAAAACCTGGTCGGGGGCTGCGCTCCGTGTTCCTGTCGTGGGTAGTTTTGCTTGGACTGATCCTTCCTGCACTAGCCGGAGCCCAACCGAAAATGGCTTCCATTCATTTTGATGACCAGACACGGGTCTTTCGGATCGACGCCGCTGACATGTCCTACGTGCTCGGAATTAACGAAAACAAGCAGGTGCAAACCTTGTACTGGGGTAAACGGCTCAGTGCCGGGGATACCTTCGCGGCACCGCACTCCGACCCGGGCCTGTCCTCGTTCGACTCCTCAATCAACACGACGCGGCTGGACTTCGTGGCATGGGGTGGTGGACTTTACGTGGAGCCCGATCTGAAAGTCACCTTTCCGGACGGCAATCGGGATCTGGTTCTTCAGTATGTCTCGCACACGATCGAGGGTGGCCATCTGACCATTCTGCTCAAGGACATTTCCAGGGATGTTTATGTCCGATTGGAATATCAGGCTGACGCGGGCAGCGGAGTCGTCAGGCGCTCCGCGCAGGTGCAGAACAGAACTTCCGCTCCGCTCGTCGTGGAGCAGATTGCTTCAGGCACATGGAATTTGCCGCGTGGCAGCGATTATCGCTTGCGGTATCTCACGGGTCGATGGGCAGGAGAGTGGAACCTGCACGAGCAACTTATTCAGCCAGGGAAAACGATTCTCGAGAGCCGTCGGGGATCGACGGGCGAACAGAACAACCCGTGGTTCGCAATCGACCAGAACGGCTCAAACGATCAGGACCATGGTGACGTCTGGTTTGGTGCGTTGGGATGGAGCGGGTCTTGGCAGATCAGTATCGAGCAGGATGAGGCTCAGCAGATCCGTGTTACGGGCGGTCCTAACACCTTTGACTTCGGCTATCGATTGGCCCCGGGGGAGCACCTTCAATCGCCCGATTTCTATGGAGGTTACTCGCATGACGGCATCGGAGGCGCTTCAAGACTTCTGCATCGCTTTGAACTCTCCAGCATCGTCCCGCATGCGCCGAACCCGAAACTCCGGCCGGTCCTTTATAACTCCTGGGAGGCTACGGAATTCAGGGTGGACGAGGCCGGGCAAGAGGCTCTTGCAGAGAAGGCTGCCAGTATTGGAGTTGAGCGTTTTGTGGTCGATGACGGCTGGTTTGGCCAGCGTTCAAGCGACCAGGCCGGACTTGGCGACTGGTACGTGAATCCGGTCAAGTTTCCCCACGGTCTGAAGCCTTTGATCGACAAGGTCCACTCCCTCGGTATGGATTTTGGCATATGGGTCGAGCCTGAGATGGTAAACCCGGACAGCGATCTGTATCGTAAACACCCGGACTGGGTATTGAACTTCACCGGCCGACCACGCAGCGAAGGACGCAATCAACTCATGCTTAACCTCGCTCGGCCGGATGTCCGCGAATATGTATTCCAGTTTTTGGACAAGTTGCTCAATGAAAATGACATTGCCTTTCTCAAGTGGGACTACAACCGCAACTGGTCCGAACCCGGTTGGCCCGCAGTTGCTCCGGAGGACCAGAAGAAGATTTACGTCGACTATGTCCAGAACCTGTATTCAATCCTCGCGGAGTTGCGCGCAAAGCATCCTCGCGTCGAGATTGAGAGCTGCTCAGGTGGCGGCAGCCGGGTTGATCTCGGCGTTATGCGTTACGCTGATCAGGTATGGCCCTCGGATAATACGGATGCATTTGATCGCCTTCGTATCCAAGATGGCTTCACTTATGCCTATGCTCCTGGCGTGATGATGGCCTGGGTTACGGACTCTCCCAGCTGGGTCAATCAACGCACGCTCTCGCTCGACTACCGTTTCTTGTCATCCATGCAGGGATCGCTAGGCATCGGAGCAAACCTGAACAACTGGAAGCCTGGAGACTTCGCAACCGCGAAAAAGATGGTGGAGCAATACAAACAGATTCGCGAGATCGTTCAACGCGGCTCGCTCTATCGGTTGATCTCACCGCAGAATGGAAGCGAACACTCGGTAACAGAGTCTGTCTCCAACGATCAAGACAGCGCCGTCATATTCGCCTTCCTCCACTCCAGCCGGATGCTCTATCCTTTTCCGAGGATTTATTTTCGGGCATTGAAGCCGGACACGATGTATCGAATTGCGGCGCTTGACGGCAAGCTGTCGGCAAATACCCCTGAGGTCGCGAGCGGATCTTTCTGGATGCAACACGGCGTTGATGTTGAACTTCGTGGCGACTTTCAGGCTGCAGCGTTCACGCTGGAGATGACCACACATTAATGTCTCCTCGAATGTCCATTCGCACGTGAGTCGCTAGTGTGTTGCAGCTTCCCTGGCTACAGTAGTCGTGCTCTCCGCAGCGCGATATGAGTCCCCCGCCGATGGATGTTCACGACGTGTGAAAGCTTGTTCCCAGCCAAAATTTGCAACCCCACAATGACCCCACAATACGACTTCCCTTGGATTCCTCATCGTTACTTATCAATACTTTACGTTTCCAGTCACGGCGCGTAAGTTGTTGATATTACGTTGTTTGATACACTGTTAACCGAAGGGTCGCAGGTTCGAGTCCTACGTTAATAGACGCTTCGCAATCCAAACAGCGTCGCAACCTAGCCGATCGAGAAGCGGAGTGGGCTCGCTGCAGGTCGTCGAACCTGAGGTGGACGTTTTGGAAAGGTGTAACTATCCGACGATCGGTACCAGAGTCCTTGGATCCGAACCACATATAGCTCGTTTCATTCTCCTGAATCTCGCCCTGAAACCAACAGACGGGTCCGTTCTCTTTCTACGGCCTCTGCATACAACTTCCTTACGTCAGGATTGTCGAAGGTCGGATCGGTGAACTTTCTGAGAAGGTGTTCGCCCTCCGCCGCGCGAAGGCATGGGTAGTCTAGGTAAAATTCGTCGCAGCTCTCGCCACTTTCAAGCGTGAAATCGAAATCTCCGTCATCTTCCAGGTGGGCCATACATAGGAAGTCGTCCAACTCCCGAATCGTGTAGTTCTGAGGGCCGAGACCTTCATGTACCAGGGTGAGGTGTAAGCTGGCGACATCCTTTTCTCCCCTCGCCGCAGCTTGTGCCGCTGGGTCGACTCGCAAACCAGCATGTTCGAGCGCCGTATCCTGACTTTCCGCTTGGACAATCACGCTATTGCCGTTCTCCAACCGGATCATGTATAGATTCTTCATGTCACACTCCTGAATTGTTCCGGGCGTTTCGGACAAGGCGGATCATTTTCAGGAAACAGTATAGGAGAGACCTCCTGAAGGGAGAACGGATCGGTTCATCATCCGTCGATGACGATTCGCTCATTTTCCTTCTGCTGTGCGGACTCCGCTAGAGCGATATCGTTTGAATATCTTCAGACGAACTGGAACAAGGACAATCCACGGCGGTCTCGAGTACCACGGCTCATCTGACGTCACGTCTCTACGGTGAAGGCACAGGCGAGGAACCACGATCTGCGATAGAGAACCTGGAGCTTCACCTCGAAGCTCCAACGATCCATTAACTCGGGTGACCTGATGTTGAGGGGCAGATCCTGGATGACACGGTCAAGGTATACGGCAATGCCGTAAGCGGTTGGTAATAACACCGCAGCAAGCAAAACAAGGCAGCAGACATTTACCGCCAGCTCAAGGATCAGAGGGTGATCGGAAGCGATTTGCGTTCCGCAAGAAGGGCAAACAGTTGGCGTTGCACTAGCTCTCCTCTTCAGTGAAGTGCATTTCTCCATCAATATCGAAACTATCTTCGTCTTCCTCATCGTGATCCTCCTCCGTCGATGTGCCCTTTCGATCGATCGCGGCATATGCTGCCCGCTCACGCTTGTCTCGGCGGACATCGAGCAACTGTTCGCCTACGGTATGTTTAGGCGTGTAACAGTATTGGTAAAAGGCCTCGAACAGCGAGAGGTTGGACAAGCGTCTAAGTCGAGGAGATCTCGCAGGTGCTTTTTGTAGAGGTTCGCGAAAGCCTCGGGCGTAATTGTGTACGACTGTCTGCTACCCCTGCGGTTGACCGTAGCCTGGAGCCAACCTTGCTTGATCCAGTAAGTAACTTCTTCTTTGCGAACGTGCAGGATTCGTGCCAGAGCATCGATTGAGAAGCAATCACACCGAATGTCCTTGACTCTGAGATCGTTTCGTTGCAAGGCACAGCGCAATGCCTTAGGAGTGCGCTTCAGTCTTCTCGCAACCTCTTCGACTGAATGCTTCGCCAACTCCTCGCGGGCCTCATCGATTCGCTACTCTGTCCGTGGCCAACCTGGACGAGATTGCCGCTGAGTTGAGGATTCAACCCGATGCAAGCGCAGTACATCGTCGTCTGCAATTCGGACGCTGTGCTCTATTTCCTTTCCCATTCCATGTCCATCGGCCAGTTCTGGACATACGCCGAGAAGCTCTCGAACAATCAAAGCCGGAAAAGGTGACGTTTGCACTGACCCAGCCAAGGCTAGTTGCCGAACGACAGGGAAGCCATCGGGGAGCGTGTTTGGCAATTCGAGCCGACCCGAAGACAGCTGAAGCGCACCGCCTCCTTGAAGAGCGGCAGGTTGTCGATGCGGTCGTGCTCGATCCCCGAAACTGAAGAGACGGAGGGAACCAACAGACCGGTTGGTTTTTAAGCTGTAGAGATGACTAATCCGACAATCGAGCGGGGCCGTACGAGGAAGCGAATGAAAAAAGGTTATTGGGTAGCAAGCTATCGAACTATCACAGATCCCCAAGCGTTACAGGATTACTCTGCCCAGGCTGGCCCTGCTATTGAAGCCGCGGGCGGGAAGTTCCTATCGCGCGGCATTGTGATCGCAGCGCACGAAGCAGGCTGGGTTGAGCGCACAGTCATCGTTGAGTTTGAGAGCGTGGAGAGGGCAAAGGCCGCTTATGAGACCGATGCCTATCGCGAGGCTCTCGCCGCAATGATGGACGGGGTTGAAAGGGATTTCCGAATCCTGGAGGGAGTGTGACGCCCACCGCGCTGAATGCAAGTGAGTCGGAACATTGCTCTTAGCGGCCAACGAAGCCGTCGCTGTGAGCCGGTAAGCCGCTGCTGCTCCGGACGATGCTTACGGGCTTTCGGAGCGGCAGGGCGTCCTCCGCTGTCGAGGAACACCCCTCCCCAAATCACCTCGAGTACGAACAACCCTCAGGGCTGCTTGGCAGCTTCCAGATCGAGCGTGAACTTCACCTCGTCGCCGAGCGCCGCGGAGCCGGCGTAGGCAGTGGCGAAGTTGAAGTCGCTGCGCTTGATAAGGCCGGTGGCGGAGAAGCCGGTGACCATCTTGCCGCCCGGTCCCTTGACTGGTACGCTGGGCCCATCGACGTCGAGGACGACGGATTTTGTGACGCCCGCCAGCGTGAGGTCGCCAACAATCTTCAACTTACCGGGCGTGCCCGTAACTGAAGTGGACTTGAAGGGAATCGTCGGAAACTTTTCGACGTTGAAAAAGTCGGCTCCCTTGAGGTGCGTGTCTCGTGCTTCCGTGCTGGTGTTCACGGTGTTGGCATCGAGGATGGCGGTTACACTGGACTTCGAAATGTCCTTCTCATCCCAGATGATCGTGCCGGTGACACCACTGATCGACCCGCGAACATTGCTGACGGCAAGATGGCGAATCTGAAAGTTGGCCTGCGAGTGACTCTTGTCGATCGTCCATGTGGAGCTTTGCGCGGCGGCGACCGTGACAGTGAACAAAGTGAGGGTAAGGGGGAGCAATGAGCGGCGATTCATCGGGCTTTCTCCTGTGGATGCAGTACGGTGAAATACGTGGAAAGCGAACGATTCCGGTAACGGGCTTCAGACTCGGCTACTCCGATCATGCTACTTCGGGGGCCAGCTCTTACGTTCGATATGGAATAGATCGCGCGTGGTAGTGTAGCCGCCTGCGCCATGCATGCGGCCGATGAGACGGAGCCGGGTAGGATCAATGTAGAGCCGCGAGAGATCCTCGAAGGCTTCGCTGCGTATGTGCATGTACACGACGCAGGCGAGAACGATCGTGCTTCTCGGGCCGGGAGTGATGATGTCGAAGAGCGTGCATTCGAGCGCTACGGGCGAAGCCAGAATGCGGGGTACGTCTACAAGCGTTGACGGAACGAGCTCCAGGCCGGCGAGCTGCGTTTCGTCGACGCCACGGGGCGCATTGGCGGCGGTGGTGTTCATGGCCTCGGCCAAGTCTTCGCTCACCATGTTGATCACCAACTCGCCGCGCTCGCGAATGTTGTAGAGAGTGTCTTTGTCGGCACGGTCGGAGGCGGCAGAGAAACTGATAGCGACCAGCGGAGGGTCCGTGGAGACGATGTTAAAGAAGGAGAACGGCGCGGCGTTGATGACGCCTGCCTCGTCGCGAGAGACGACCCACGCGATGGGACGCGGCATGACAACGGAAACAAGTAGCTTGTAGCTGTCGGCCTGAGTGAGGTCGGCGAAGTCGAAGTGCGAGAAGGTGTCGATTTGATCCGCGATTTGAGTTGGATTTTCCATGGAGCGCTTTCGTCTTATTCCTGAGTTATAGTTTCGCCAGCCACGCTGCGTTGCATCCGCAGCGTCGGTTCTTCGAGATCACTTCTTGCCGCGTCACTTTTTGCCTCACTGCTCGCCTGCATGATCTTGTCCGGAGTGATGGGGAAGTGGCGAACGCGTTTTCCGGTGGCGTTGTAGATGGCGTTAGCGATCGCCGCGACAATGCCAGTGATGGAGATTTCACCGATACCGCGAGCGCCTAATGGGCTGAATTGCCTGTCGGGAATGTTGAGGACTGTCAGGTCCAGGTGGCCGATGTCCGCGTTG
>Ga0210390_10002726_pt1 | contig 15472 bp, 12 predicted proteins | sample IncBWH11OmetaG_FD_161050 | JGI IMG/M metagenome (GOLD analysis project Ga0210390, IMG submission 161050) | Forest soil microbial communities from Barre Woods Harvard Forest LTER site, Petersham, Massachusetts, United States - Inc-BW-H-11-O ... | reverse complement strand
AGGAAAAGAATCAGTCGCCGCAGCAACGGTGGGACTGACGGCGATCTATCCGGTATTTTTTGCACAAAGCTCGCTCGCGCATGCGGATGTCTTCGCTGCGGCGGCGACCCTATGGGCGATCGTCTTTCTATTAAGCGAAAGCAGGTCCGGGATTTGGCTCACCGCCGCCTGCTTTTCCCTGGCGGCGCTGTCGAAAGAAACCGCCATCGTCACGCCGCTCGGAGTCGTGGGTTGGGAATTGTGGCTCGCCATGAAATTCCGTGCCAGGAACCATCTCGCCCGCGCGGCCGTTCTCTGCCTGCCCGCTATGCCCCTTGCTCTCTGGTACCTGTATCACTGGCACAAAACCGGCTTTATATTTGGCAATCCCGAATACCTTCGCTACAACGCCACAGCCACACTCACGCCGTTGCGCGTGTTGATCGCGTTTGTCCATCGCCTGCTGCATATCACCGCGCACATGAATCTATTCGTCCCTATACTCCTGATGCTGGCCTGCATGCTGCTGCCCCCTCTGAAGGAAGATGATGGCGCACTGCGGCCGCGAGTCTCGTTTGGCGTACAGGCATTGTTCTATGTAGTTATCCTCGTCAATCTGATCTTATTTTCGATTCTTGGCGGGGCCCTCCTCACGCGCTACCTGCTGCCGCTTTATCCGCTCATGATCCTGTTGTGCGTGAATACTTTCCGCCGGCGTCTGAAGCAATGGCTTGCGCTGGTCGCCCTCAGCGCAGTCGCATTTATCGCAGGACTTTTCGTCAACCCTCCGTACCGCTTTGCGCCGGAGGACAATCTCGCTTATCGCGACGTGGTCCTGCTCCATCAGGCCGCGATCGCACAGATTCTCGAACACTATCCGCACTCCGTTGTCCTTACGGCCTGGCCGGCGACCGACGAGCTTTCCAAACCTGAACTCGGTTATGTGAGGAAGCCGACACCAGTCGTTGCCATCGACAACTTCTCCTTCACGCAGATCCAGAGGGCGAAGGAGATCGCCGATTCCTATACCGCAGCCCTCGTCTTCTCGACGAAATATGACCCGCCGCATTTGCCTTTCAGCCTTGGGCGCCGAAACGAAGCCATCGACACGCGCTTCTTCGATTTCCATCGTGACCTGGCCCCTGCGGTGATCGCGCGGATTCTCGACGGCTCTGTCACATGGCAGGCCGAGCGTAAGGGACAATGGGCAGCGGTGCTGCACTTCAACCGGCCGCAAGAGGCGAGCCTGTCCCAATCCTTCAATTCGCTCCCTGAATTCGCGGGCACGGGCCAACTATAATCCGGCATGTGCAGCGTTTTTTCTGGTTTTCGTCGTCCCTTTTTATATCAATCGTCCTTTTTTGTGGAAGTGCAGCTGCCCAGACCTATCCAGCTGACCCGCCTGCAGGCGCGGAGGCCCAAGGACGGCTGCTGCTCATCCTGCCTTTTGAGAACCACACGTCCCAGCCAAATCTTGACTGGATCGGCGAAGGGGCCGCCAACATACTGAGTCGCCGCCTGGATTCGGCCGGCTTTCTAACTATCGGACGCGGCGATCGCCTTTATGCTCTCGATCGGCTGGGACTGCCGCAGTCCTTTCAGCCCTCGCATGCTACGACTATCCGAATTGCGCAGACGCTGGACGCGGACTCGGTCATTCTGGGCTTTTACGCCCTTTCCGGGGACCAATTGACCGCATCGGCCCAGATTCTGAACGTCAAAGCCCTCACGCTCAGCCCGCCGATCCGGCAGGAGGGCGACCCAAAGAACCTGCTCGATATCCTGAACAGCCTCGCTTGGCGCGTGGCCCGCCAGATCGATCCCAGGTATTTGGTGGCTGAGCAGACCTTTCTCGCCGCAGATGGCTCTCTTCGCGTCGAAGCCTTTGAGAACTATATCCGCGGCATCATCGCTGAAGCTCCCTCCGAACGCATTGTCCACCTGAAGGAATCTCTACGGCTCGATCCGAGCTTCACCCCGGCGTGGTTCGGCCTGGGGATGGCATACTTCGCCAATCAAGAATATGACTCGGCGGCCGCGACCTTTGGCCGCCTTTCGAAGGAGGATCCGAAGGCCCTTGAGGCAGACTTCTACCGCGGACTGGCCTTCTTCTACACAGCGAACTACATGAAAGCCGAGGATGCCTTCGCCTTCGTGAGCATCCGCCTCCCCCTGCCCGAGGTGGTCAACAACCAGGCTGTCGCAGCCAGCCGGCGTGGACGGGACAGCGTTCCCCTATTCCAGCAAGCCGTGACCGCTGATCCCAAGGATCCTGATTACCGCTTTAACCTTGCCGTCAGCCTGCGGCGCCGCAACGATATCCAGGGCGCCATCCGCGAGATCGACCAGGAGCTCAAGCTGCGGCCACAGGACACCGAAGCGCAAGCCTTCGCCAACGCGCTCAAGAATCCCGCCGCGGTCAAGGTGAATCCCGACCGGGGCAAGGCGGTTCCCGATGACACGCTGCCCCTGGAGCGCATCAAGCGCTCGTATAACGAAAGCGGGTTCCGCCAGGCGGCTTTTGAGATGGAGCAGGTGGAAGCCATGCGCCTGGCCTCCCTGCCTGCGGATGCACGAGCTTCCGCGCTCGTAAAGCAGGGCGATCAGTTCATGAACAGCGGCCTCACTCTCGAGGCCGAGCGGCAGTTTCAGGCGGCTCTGCAAGCGAACGCGTCCTCTGCACTGGCCCACGCCGGCCTCGCCCAGGTTCGAGAGCATAGCGGCGATTCCAACGCAGCTCGCCAGGAAGCTCAGAAATCTTTGGCCCTGACGCCCAATGTGCCGGCGCACCTTGTGCTCGCTCGCCTTGACCTGGAGACAAATCAGCTTGGCACTGCAGCCATTGAAGTTAGCCAGGCTCTGAAGCTAGAGCCTGCAAATGCGAGTGCACGCGGTATGAAGCAGGCGCTAGAATCGCGGGGACAGCAGGTTCCATGAGACGGCGATCCCTGCAATCCGTCGTTGCACTGGCGACCCTAATCGCGCTTGCCGCGATGCCCGCACGCACCGAAGGTTCCGGCAGCAAGCCACAGGTGGTCGTCCTTCACCTGGACGACACAATTCAGCCCATCAGCGAAGAATACCTGGCGCGAGGCATTGCACTTGCTTCCGTGGATCATGCGGCCGCTGTTCTCGTTGAGCTAAACACGCCGGGAGGTCTGCTCGACTCGACGCGCTCGATGGTAGGGAAGATTCTCGCCTCGCCTGTACCGGTCATCGTGTATGTGGCGCCGTCAGGAAGCCGCGCAGGCTCGGCTGGCTTCTTCCTCATGGAGGCAGCCGACATCGCCGCTATGGCTCCCGGAACCAACGCCGGCGCGGCGCATCCCGTTGTCGAAGGGGCGCAGATCGACGGCGTGATGAGGCAGAAGCTCGAAAACGACACCACAGCTTTCCTCCGCTCATACGTCTCGCGCCGCGGAAGGGACACGACAGCAGCACAGGATGCCGTGCTTAACTCGAAGTCCTACACTGAGCAAGAAGCCCAACAGCTTCACCTCATCGACCTTATCGCACCAAACGACCGCGAGCTTCTCGACGCGCTTGATGGGCGCACCGTCAAGCGATTCGACGGCAGTACGGTTACGCTGCACACGCGCGACGCCGACTTGCTCCCGCTTGAGCAGACTGTGCGCGAGGAGATTCTCGACCGGCTGATGAATCCGAACCTTGCTGTGCTCATTCTGGTCATCGGCGGCCTGTTGATTTATCTCGAGTTCAATTCACCCGGAACCATTATCCCAGGCGCGCTGGGCACTCTGCTCGTATTGACGGCGTTCTTCGCGCTGAACATGTTGCCCGTCCGTTACACGGCGGTCATGCTGCTAATCGCTGCGTTTACGTTGCTGCTGCTGGAAGCCAAGTTCCCCAGTCACGGCGTGCTGGCCGGCACCGGCATCCTTGCGCTCGTTTTCGGCACGCTTACCCTCGTGGATGGCCCGATTCCCGAAATGCGCGTGCACGTCTCGACGGCAATCGCCTGTGGACTGGCCTTCGGGCTAATTACCGTATTTCTGGTTCGGATTGCCCTGCTCGCGCGACGGAATAAAGCGATCACCGGCCCGCAGGCGCTCGTCGGCAACATCGGCATCGCCCAGCAACCGCTCATGCCGCACGGACAGATTCTCGTTCATGGAGAACTATGGCAAGCCGAGTCATCCGGGCCGGCCGCCGCCGGGGAGCAGGTCCGCGTGCGCTCGGTGGACGGTCTCACGTTATTAGTTGACCGGATTCCCGAAACGGCACGCACCTCGGATTAACCGCAATCCCTCGGTGCCCCTGCGATACAATCGCTGGCGGGTGAAGTCTCATGATCGGAATTCCCGGGCTCATCGTAATCGCAGTTGTTGTCCTCTACGTCTTCAATTCCATCAAGATTCTTCGCGAATATGAGCGCGGCGTCATTTTCCGGCTGGGCCGCGTGCTGCTCCCGCCTAAAGGTCCGGGAATTATCCTGGTCTTCCGGCCTCTCGATCAGATCGTACGCATTTCGCTTCGGCAGGAAGTGCTTGAAGTCCCGCCGCAGGACGTCATTACCCGCGACAACGTCACCATCAAGGTGAACGCGGTCATCACCTTGCGTGTGCTCGATCCGGCGAAAGCAGTCATTGAAGTTGCAAACTATGTGTACCAGACTTCCCAGTTCGCCCAGACCACCCTGCGCTCGGTTTTGGGCGAGGTCGAGCTGGATGGCCTGCTTTCGCACCGCGATGCCCTCAACCAGCGTATCCAGACGATCATCGACCAGCGAACCGAGCCATGGGGAGTCAAGGTCGTGAGCGTCGAAGTCAAGCAGGTGGACCTTCCCGAGTCGATGCTCCGCGCCATGGCCAAGCAGGCCGAAGCGGAGCGCGAGAAACGTTCCAAGATCATCAATGCCGAGGGCGAATTTGCCGCGGCGCAGCGCCTCGTCGATGCAGGGAACATGCTGGCCACACAGCCCTTAACTCTGCAACTGCGGTACCTGCAGACACTTACCGACATCGGGACGGAAAAAAACACCACTGTAGTCTTCCCCCTGCCCGTCGAGCTGATAGCGCTGCTTGGCAAGTTTGTCCCAATGGCAAATGCGCCCGTGCCTTCCGCGCCGACGAAGCCGCCACAAGAACCAAGTTAACGGGTTAGACAAGATATGAGGTCAATTCAGGAGACGGAAGAAGAGGAGCAGACCGATAGCGAAATTACTCTCGGCATGAGGTCTCTGCTGGGCGTTTTCTTCGGCCTAGTCCTGATCTGCGGAGTCTTCTTTGGACTTGGCTACTCGCTCGGCCGGGGCAGCTCCCGGCCCACGCCGGGCCCGGCTTCCGAGTCTACGGCGAAGGCTGGCCCGAAGCCGGCGCCCTTACCCCCTGCGATCTCAGCCACCAATGAAGACGACTCGGCGAACCCCGCTTCATACACTCCGGGACCTGATGCGCGAGAGCCGGATACCGCTGCGGCTCCCGCTGCTCCGCGGCCACGCAAACCTTCGGCAAGCGTAATCAAGCCTGCATCTCCGGAACTCGCGGCTGATACCTCGCCTGCTCCGCCGAAGGCGGTCCCTGCGGTTGCATCGTCATCGACGGTGACGCCCGCTGCCACCCCCGCTACGCCGGCATCCGCCACGCCTGCAATGGTTCAGATCGCCGCCATCTCCCGCCAGGAAGACGCGGATGTTCTGGTCGCCGCACTCAAGAGGCACAAGTATAACGCGGTCGTGCGAAACGACCCGAAGGACAATCTGCTGCACGTCCAGATCGGCCCGTTTGCCACTCGCGACGAAGCCCGCGCCATGCGCGCGAAGCTGATGGCGGACGGCTACAACGCCATCCTCAAGTAGCTGAGCCCGCCCACATCCATTCCGGCAGACCAGATTCCACGGCGCTTCGAACAGCAGCCATCAGGTCTTCGCGTGTCGCGTAGTCCTTCGGGTCAAGCGGGGCGTGAAATGTCACGTGCGCCGTGCCGGGGAAAATCCGCAGGCTGCCCTTCTTCATCATCGATTCGGTCCCCCAGATGGAAACCGGGACCACGGGCGCACCCGTCTCGGTGGCCAGATAGAAGGGACCTTTTTTGAATGCCAGCAGCCGCCCATCGCGCGAGCGCGTTCCCTCTACGAACGAAGTAATGTTCAGGCCTGACGAGAGCACGCGGGCCGCAGATGTCACACTGTCCTTCGCGCTTTCAACCCGGCCGTCGCGATCGACGGGGATGAACTCGCCCAGCCTCATCGCGTAGCCAATCACCGGAATTTTCATCAGCGAGCGCTTGACGAAGACCGACGTCCTGCCCGGCAGCAGCGGCAGCAGCACCGGAGGATCCAGGTTCGAGATGTGATTGGAGAGGAGGATGTAACGCTTCTTCGGGTCGAGCGGAACACGCCATACGGCTTCGATGCGAATTCCGGCCGCACGCAGTCCAGCGTGCAGGATCCACATTGCCCATCGGTAAACCATGCCAATGTCGCCGGATACCAGCGTCCATGGAATACCAATTACCGCGGCCGGGATACCCAGCACGGTGTAAACGAAAAGCAGAGTGAGAGCCGGCAGCATCGCCTCTAACCTCTGGGTGTTGCAGTCAATTCGCGGAGGCGTCGCGGCAGCTTATCGTAGATGCCATCAAAGCCGCCATTCGAAAGAATGGCGACCACATCGTTCGGACGCAATTCCGGAGCGATCACCTCGACAATTTTGTGTGCGTCCTTTAGCAGCATGGCCTGATGTCCCGAGGTTTTGAGCGCCTCAACCACGGCCTCTGGATGCAGCCGCTCATTCTCCGGAATGCTCTCCAGCTTGAACACTCCGGCCAGCACGATGCGATCGGCAAGCGAGAGGCTGTCCACGAGCTCGCGCTCAAAGACGTTGCGGCGCAGCGTGTTCGAGCGCGGCTCCAGCACCGCCCACAGCCGATGGCCGGGATATGCCTCCCGCAATGCCTTCAGCGTCTCTCGAATGGCCGTCGGATGATGGGCAAAATCGTCGATGATTGTAACGTCATTGACCACTGCCCGCACTTCCAGACGCCGTTTGACGCTGCGAAAGCTTGCCAGCGCCTCTGCGATGGCGTCGACAGGAATTTCCTGGCCGGCAGCCAATGCGGCGGCTGCCGTCGCGTTGAGCGCGTTGTGCGCGCCGGCCATTTGCATTGAAAACTCCGCCCATGGCTTACCCTCGCGAGCCACGCGCCAACGCATCTCCGATCCCTGATGTTCCAGTCCTTCTATGCGCCAGCTTGACTCGGGCTTGAATCCGTAGCGCTCCACCTTGCAGAATGCGTGGCTCACGCATTCGTCCACGTTAGGAATAGCATCGAAGGCGACGATCCTTCCCCGTCTCGGCACCAGGTTCACCAGCCGTTTGAATGCCGTCTTCACCGCCTTGAGGTCGCGGTAGATGTCCGCGTGGTCGAACTCCACGTGCGTCAGAATCAACGCGTCGGGAAAGTAGTGCATGAACTTCGGACCCTTGTCGAAGAAGGCTGTATCGTACTCGTCTCCCTCGAGGATGAAGGCCCTTCCCTCGGACAACTGAAAGCTCGTCCCGAAGTTCTCCGCGACTCCGCCGATCAGAAAGGAGGGCCGAAGCTTGGGATTTCCTTTACCTGCAATTTCGTAGATCCATGCCAGCATGCTCGTCGTAGTTGTTTTCCCGTGCGTTCCCGCGACTACCAGCGACTCCCGCCCGGGAAGAATCTCTTCGTGGATAATCTGTGCGAGCGATGTGAAGGGAATCTTCTGGTCGAGCACGTATTCAAGCTCGACATTACCGCGCGACATGGCATTGCCGACGATCACGAGGTCAGGTCGCGGATCGAGGTTTTTCTCTGAGAAGGGCTCCGCAATGGGGATGTTCAGGCTGCGTAGCAAGTCCGACATGGGGGGATACGCCGCCTGATCCGAACCCGTAACGCGATGCCCCTTCAACTGCAGCAGCCCAGCGAGCGAGGCCATGGCTGTACCGCAGATTCCGATGAGGTGAATATGTTTTGTATCTCGCATCTCTTTTCAGACCAACACCGCGGGCTCCAGGTAACGAAGAACCGGCTCATCCTCCAGAATCAATTCCGCTTCAATTCCCAAGGGTAGTGTGACATTGCCACGCGAGACGTGTCCGGAGCGCAGGCCGATCGCGATCGGCCCCTCGAACCAGTCGAAGACGCGAAGGATTACCTCGTCCAGTAGTTCCAGGCTGGCGCCCGGCGAGATGCATTCCAGCATCTCGCCGAAAATCAAGCCGGTCACCCCGTCGAACTTGCCCGCCAGCAGCATCTGACGCAGCATGCGATCGATCTGGTAAGGCTTGGCGGCTACATCTTCGACGAAGAGCATCTTGCCCTCGGTCTGAGGCGCAAAGCGCGTGCCCAGAGCGAAAGTCAGGATGCTCAGGCACCCTCCGTAAACGATGCCTCGCGCGCGGCCTGATTTGAGAATACGCAGACCTTCGCCTGACTCGATGGCCGCGGATTCGCCGCTCAAGGCCGCTTCAAAGCTGGCCTCGTGTACCCCGCCCTCCCGATAGAAGTCCGCCGCAACCATGGGCCCATGAAATCCCACCAACCCAAGCTGATCGAGCAACCAGGTCTGCATCGTTGTCAAATCGCTGTAAGCGAAAACCGGCTTCGGATTATCGCGAATCAAGTCCAGGTCGAGATCCTCGAGCAGATAGTTCGATCCGTAACCGCCGCGGGTACAAAATATGACACGCACCGCGGGATCGGCAAAGGCCCGGTGCAGATCGTCCAGGCGTCTGGCCACCGTTGCAGAAAAGAATGGCGGCTCTTTGCCCAGGGCATTCGCGCCAACAACCGCATCGAATCCCCGTTTGCGCAGGGCTGCCAAGCCTAGTTCCATCCTCTCTGGCTTTGCATTGCTTGCGGGCGCAACCACCGACACGCGCGCGCCGGGAGATACGGCGTACGGCTTGAGCAGACTCCTCACCAGGCCTCGCCCATACAGATCAACTCGGCGGGGCCGGTCAGCGTCATCTCTGATCCCTCGCCCGCCCAATCCACTCGCTGTTCGCCGCCGGGGGAGTGCGCCAGCAGGTGAGCACTGCCCCCGCGCCGGGCGATCGTTGCTGCCGCCGTGGCGCAGGTTCCCGTTCCGGACGATGTCGTCGGGCCCACGCCGCGCTCGAAGATGCGTATCTCAATCCTGTTTGTATCGATAACATTTACAAATTCGACGTTCGTGTCACCGGGGAAATCAGCGTGAGCGCAAATCTCTCGTCCAAGATCTTGCCACACCCGGCCGTATGGTACGAACAGTCCATCTTCGACAAAAATCACGAAATGAGGATTGCCCGTCGAGACCTCGACTCCTTTAACCGCCGTTCCGTCGCGCAGTACGATCTGCTTGTCGCGGACCACGGGAACACCCATCCCCGCAGCGAATTCAAACCTGGTTCTCTCAGCGCACATCAGGCCGGAACTGCGCACGCCCGCATCTGTCTCCAGGACGATGCTTTCTCCCACAGGCACCTGCTTCTGATGCGCGATCCATGCGGCAACGCAGCGCGTACCGTTACCTGAAATCTCCGCTATCGAACCGTCGGCGTTCACCAGGCGAATGCGTCCCGAACGGTCTCCAGTCCATTCCAGGAACTCGACCCCATCCGCTCCAACGCCAGTGTTGCGCGCACAGAGACGAACCGCTAGCTCGGGGTCGCACTTGTCCTCAACTATCAGGAAATCGTTACCGCAGGCCTGGGCTTTTACGAACCGCTTCATTCTTTCTTTCCACGAAAGATCATTTTGGGGTGATGCTACCACCCGCCGAGTGCCGTTCAGAACTGTAAATGCGCACGCAGGGTTGACCGGTCGAGCACACGATATTGATCAGTGTCAGGCCCTCGGGCTTCGCAGCTACAGCCTTCGCAACCGCGTCGCCGTCCGTCGTAATCACAAAATCCGCCGCCTTTGCGGGATATTTGAGCGCCGGCAGCCACTGGTAGTAATCCGTCTCATTGATGGTGTGCTGGAGGGCGATGCCGGCCCGCTGAAAGGCTCCGATGTGGTCGGACGTATAGGCCAGGATCGTGGCGTTTTGTGGCAGCAACTGCAAGGCGTGGGCGTAGGCCACCTCAAAGGGAATGCGGGTGCGGGAATTCGCGATGGCTTCGTCCAGCACCAGAGGCTTGGCTCGCAACAGCACCGCATTATTGGCAATAATGAGCAGAGCCAGCGCCGCCGGCACCCAGCGAGCTACTGTCGGCCGGTAACGTGCCATCCAGTCCGATACGCAGGCCACTAGAAAACCGAGCGATAGCGCAAAGATCGGCAGCATTTCCATGCCGTAGCGGGTGTTGTACCAAGAGTGCGGCCACCAGAGAGGGATGAAGATCGGAACCGACCCATAGGCAACCGAGTAGGCATAAAACGGCAGCGGAACCCACAGTAGCAGTGGCGTAAATCCATCCCGGGCGCACCATCGAGCCGCTGCGCCCACGCTTCCCGCAATCGACAAAATCAGCAACAAGTTGGCAAAACGGAGCAGCGTCGAGCCCATTTCTGCAGCCTTCAGAAAATAGAGAGCAGCCACCGGCATGCTATGCCAGCCTGGATAATGGGGCGCGCCTGGGGTCGCTGTCCGCTGTTCAATTGCCTTCGCAGAATATGGGCCCCGCATGAAGTCGAGCGGATCGCCGAACTGCCGTGCGCAGTAGGCCATCCAGATGACCGGCGCAACGGTCAGCATCACCGTAAAGAGTACGAACGCTCCACCGACCCGGGTATGCCATCGCATGCTCCGCAACGTCTTCGCGAAGACGACCAGCCATGCCAGGAAGGTAAAGATCCATCCGTCGTAGCGCGTAAATACCGCGGCCACAAGGACAATGCCAGAGGCGATGAGCAACTTCGCTGCGCGCTCCAACTCGGCTGTCTGCAGAGCCCTTCCGTATTCAACGATGAGCAGGACTGCCCAGATCATTTCCGTCAGGAACAGCGGTTCGTTCATCGCTGTCGTCTGCATATAGAGCAAACCGGGATTCAGGGCGAAGAACAGCGCGGCAACCAGGGCGCTCCCCGGCTGAACCCAGTGACGCGCGAGACGATAGATGCCGGCGGCTCCAAATACGTATGCCCCCATCGAGGGAAACGCGCCAGCCACCCCCGACTGCCACCATTCCAGGCGCGCGACAAAAGGAACCAGCAGCAGGTGGGGCAGCGGGAGCCAAACCGAACCGAGCTGCGTCAATCCAGGATTGAGGGAGTCGATGATTCGCCGCGCGATGTGGAGATGCGCAACTGCGTCGCCATAGAGCAGCATGATGCCGCGTGAGTAGCTGAATGAAAGCGCAAATAGAGAAACGAGCAGAGCGCTCCAGGCGACGATGAAGGTCTCACCGCGCAGCTTGAGTCTCTGCGTTTCGGCGTCAGTCAAGGTGCGAGAGTTCGCGGAAGAGCGCAAAGCGTTCGTCAATCTCCGTCGGATCGAGCTGTTGCAGGCGTTCGGTGCCGAAGCGTTCTACGGCGAACGAGCCCATTACTCCGCCATAGAACATCGCCTTCTTGAAGACCGCCGGCGTCAGTTCCTTCTGCGAGGCAAGATAGCCGAAGAACCCGCCCGCGAAGGAGTCGCCCGCGCCAGTGGGATCGACGACCTCAGCCAAAGGCAGCGCCGGAGCACGGAAGGGTAACAATGTTCGCTGCCCGTCACCCGCAAACGAGCGATGGCTGAAGAACGCTGTCGCTCCGAATTCGCCGTGCTTCACGATCAGGCTCTTTGGCCCCATGGCAAGAATCTTTTCCGCCGCCTGAACCAGGTTCGCGTCTTTCGCCAGCAGTTTTGCTTCGCCATCGTTGATCAGCAATCCGTCCAGGCCATGGAGAACGCGCTCCAAGTTTTCTCGATGATCGTTGATCCAGTAATTCATTGTGTCGCCGCAGACGAGCTTTGCCCTGGGCATCTTGCTGCGTACATCGGCCTGCAGTACCGGATCGATGTTGGCCAGAAAGAGATACTCGCTGTCCTGGTATTCGGCGGGAATTTTGGGAGTGAAGCTTTGAAAGACGTTGAGTTCGGTGTTCAGCGTCTGTGCTTCATTCAGATTTCTCAGGTAAGACCCGCTCCAGAAGAAGCTCTTGCCGGTCGTGTGCTCGATGCCGCGCGTATCGATGCCGCGCCGGGTCAGGATGGCTTCGTGCTCCTGGGTAAAGTCTTCTCCGACTACTGCAATCACGCGCACGTCGGTAAAGTAACTGGCAGCGAGCGCAAAATGGGTGGCCGCTCCTCCGACGCAGCGTTCCGCGCGGCCAGAAGGCGTCTCAATGGTGTCGAACGCGACACTGCCTACGACTAAGATCGCCATCAATTATCCTTTCGAGGCTACGGTTAGATATTTGCCGATCAGCAGATCCAGCCGCTCGCGGGTGGCCTCAGGGATCGCGTCAGGGCTAGTGAGAATCGCATACTTCAGAGCGGATGCGCAGGCGCAGCTTCTTTCCTTGGGCATCGCCGCTACTGCGGCCTTGACCACTTTGCAGGCGTTGGCCGCGTTTTGATTCAAGACGGCGACAATCTGGTCCACAGTCACGTCATCGTGTCCGTCGTGCCAGCAGTCGTAATCGGTGACCATGGCGACGGTTGCGTAACAGATCTCCGCTTCCCGGGTCAGCTTGGCTTCCTGGAGGTTGGTCATGCCGATCACGTCTGCGCCCCAGCTGCGATAGAGATTTGATTCGGCTCGAGTCGAAAACTGCGGACCTTCCATGCAGACGTAGGTCCCGCCCGCTTTGCCGACCAGTCCTTCGGACTGGCAAGCGCTAATCAGGCTACGCGCAACCCCGGCGCACACCGGGTCGCCGAAGGCTACGTGACCCACGATGCCGTCGCCGAAGAATGTCGAGACGCGCTTCGTCGTCCGGTCGATGAACTGGTTAGGAATGACGAAGTCGGTGGGCTTGTGCTCTTCCTTGAGCGACCCAACAGCGGAAACGGAGAGTATCCGCTCCACGCCGAGCTTCTTGAATGCGTAGATGTTGGCGCGAAAGTTCAGTTCCGACGGGAGAAGCTTATGGCCACGGCCGTGCCGCGCCAGGAAAGCGACCTTGCGGCCTTCAAGTTCACCCAGAACAAAGGCATCGCTTGGGTCGCCGAAAGGTGTTTCCACGCGCACTTCACTCACAGAGGTGAGTCCGGGCATGGCGTACAGGCCACTGCCGCCGATAATTCCAATTTCTGCCTGTTGCAATCTGTTCTCCGACTGAAGTTTAGCGAATGAGTGAAAATATGCAGAAACTTCAGTATAAACGGGCTGCGCCATGCGGAATCGCCGCGCGCATTAGCCCGCATCCGGCAAAGAAGTTCACCATGCTTCCGGTCAGGGCGTGGTTGGGATGCGCGAGAGCAATCGCCTGGTTCTGATCATTGCCTTGCTGCGCGCCCATCATCAGGAATTCAAGCTTGCGGGCGAGCGTCAGATCGAAGCTCTCGCTCACGAAGACGGATTTTCCGCTCGTCGAAATGAGCACCGGGCCTTCGTTCGTCTTGAAAACCTGCTCGCCTTCGTCGGACTCAGTCTGCACGTCGCGCGTCACTCCTGAGTATTGTTTCGCCAGCTCATCGGCATACATCCTTGCGAAGGCAGCGGCCGCTTCCGGCGACTTCCACTGCGAGAGATAGAGCAGGGATATGGAGGAAGTTGAACTCTTGTCCGGCGCATTCCTTTTCTGCACCGCGTAGTAGACGCCGCCAGCCCATGACTGGGCCAGAGCAGCGGCTGTCTGTGGTCCGCCAAACAGCTCGGCCAGGATGCGTACATCGAGCTGGCCCATTACCCCGATGTCGTAGGGCGCATAGTCCGTATCGAGCAGGGGATGCACATCCGGCATCTTCAATAGCGGCACCTTGACTCGTGCCTCGTACGCGCGGGGATTCATGATCTCGAAACTGGTTGCCGGCGGACGATCGAGTACCCCGCCGAACGCGCCGCCCGGACCCTTGTCCTGCAGCAGATCCACTTCGAACTTCAGGCCCTCGCGATACGGAAACAGCAGCGCCTCCTGCAGGAGCAGCGGCGCCCGCTGCAGTACGGGAGAATCGGCATCCACGCTCTGCTCATCAGCCTTAGCCTTCACCAAATCGGGCTGGCTTATCACGCTCTGGCCCATCGGCTTGAGGCTATAGTCAACGAGCACGGCCATGGCCTGGCCTTCGAGGACTGCCTCCCGCGCGGTGTCCTGCTCGTCAGTCGCGATGTGCTGATTATCCTCGGCCACATTGTGCGACAGGTCATCGCTGCTCGCGTCTTCCCATTTCTCCAGGTTCACTCGCTGGTCTTGCAGCGCATGGGTCAGCTCGTGCGCCAGGACAGGCTTTTGTGTATCCGGCTCGATCCAGTCGAGCAGGTTTACGGTCTTGGTCTTGCTGTCGTAGTAGCCCGCGATCTGTTCCTTCAGCAGGCTCACAAGAAAGGGCTGTAGATGAAAATCCTGGTCAATGAGGCCGAATTTCTTCAGCACGATTTCGGAGCGCTCCATGCGCTTCGCGTCCTTGTCTTCCTTCATCTTGTCGACCAGGTATTTCTCCACGGCATCACGAGAGGTCAGCCGCCGCTTCACTTTGCTTTTGATGGCCAGCTTTGAGTCGTCAGAAGCGAACTGCATGATGGTGTCGACGGAAGCGAAGAGTTCCTTCGCCTGCGTGGACGTCATGCGAATTTCCGGTTTCGGCGCGTCCTGCGCCTGTTGTGGAGGCGCCTGCTGGCTTTGCAGAGATACGGTGGCCGCTATTATCACCACCAGTATGCCGGTCACGCGCATTCTTCCAATCAATCTCATTCCTGTCCCTTCAAGCTTTGCCGTTACTGCGAGGCTATAATTTTCGTAGAACAACACCAATGAGCGCCGTTCCCCAAGTCGCTACTGCCGCACCGCCAAGTCCAGCCGCTGCAACGCCGCTGGCTGCCTATCTTGCCGCCGGTAAACCCGAAATGCAGTTATTGCCCTATCGGGGGGCGCTCACTCCCGCGACTCTCTCCGAATACAGCAGCGAGCTCACCGCTCTGACCGGATCGGCAGGTATCTACGATCTCGGCTACATGGCCTTTCTGCGGATTAGTGGAAACGACCGCGTCCGCTGGCTTAACGGTATGGTTACGAACACCGTGCAGTCGCTTGAAGAAGGCCACTCCAACTACAGCTTCCTGCTCAATGCCCAGGGCCGAATCCTCGGCGATGCAACGATTTACCACTTCTCCGATCACCTGCTTCTGGGAACCGATCGCAGTCAGATCGCCCGGCTTGCCGCCCACCTCGACCACTTCATCATTATGGACGAGGTGGAACTGCATGAGTTAGACGCATCGACGACCGTCCTTGGCATCGCCGGTCCGCAAGCGACGGAGATTCTCGGCAAACTAGGCCTCACACCACCGGATGAGAATGTGTTCGCCCAGGTCCAAGTTGCGGGATCCGTGGTGACGCTCGTCCAAGTTTACGGTCCGGTCGTCCCGCAGTTCGGACTTTGGGTGCCCTCAGCATCGCTGCCGTCGATCTGGTCGGCTCTCGTCGT
>Ga0210390_10002724_pt1 | contig 15483 bp, 9 predicted proteins | sample IncBWH11OmetaG_FD_161050 | JGI IMG/M metagenome (GOLD analysis project Ga0210390, IMG submission 161050) | Forest soil microbial communities from Barre Woods Harvard Forest LTER site, Petersham, Massachusetts, United States - Inc-BW-H-11-O ... | reverse complement strand
TTCCCATTTGGCTCAACAGCACGATCCTGGCGGCAGAACGCCGAAATGGCGAGATTCATCTCACGCTCCAAGATGCCGGCGGCAATGAGACATCTCACGTTACCGATCGGGTGGTGGCTGCCACCGGTTATCGTGTGGATGTCAACCGGCTCGGGTTTCTTAGCGAGAATTTGCGTTCGCAGATCCATGCGGTTGAATCCGCGCCCGTGCTGTCTCAGCGCTTTGAAAGTTCCGTCCCGGGCCTTTATTTCACCGGCCTGGCCGCCGCCCCCAGTTTTGGCCCGGTCATGCGATTCGTGTTTGGGGTGGAATACACTGCCAAGCTGCTTGCCCGTCATCTGAAACGCTCCACTTATCGCACGCGCCTCGCCAGTCCCGCCCGCATGGATGGCGAGTGATTGATGGCCGTCATACTACGAGCCGCCTCTCCGACAACCTGTTGCTTTTCATTGGAAGCTGGGCCAATCTGAAGTCTCCCAATGAAACCAACCGCATTGTTGCTTACTGCCTACCGTTGGGCATCTTCGGCCCGCATCGGAATGTCATTCGCGGAAGCGGGATGGAATGTCGAAGCGTTGTGCCCCCGTGGACATGTTTTCGAATCCACCCGTTCGGTAGCCCGTCTGCATCGACTCCATTTTTTTGCTATTCCCTACTGCGTTGGCCGGGCAACTGACCGATCCAAGGCCGATTTATTGGTTCCTTGTGACGACTTAGTGGCTGGCCAGCTCCGCCGGATGGGCACCACCGAATCAACGGCAGAATTCCAGGCGCTCGTGAATCGCTCCTTGGGCGACGCATCCTCTTATCGGGACCTAGAGTCGCGCAGCCGAATCGCGGCCCTTGCCAAGGAACACGGAGTGGCTACGCCGGAGACCGAAGTGGTCGGCTCGGCAGGCGATCTCGAGGCCTGGATTGAACGAAACGAATTCCCGTTCGTGCTCAAAGTGGACGGCACTTCAGGTGGCTATGGAGTGCGGATTGTTTCCACTCCCGGAGAAGCGAGGGCCGCCTTTTCGGCGATCAGCGTTCCCATCGATTTTCCCCGCGCCCTGAAACGGGCGCTCGTTGACCGCGATAACACATACCTAATGGCATCGCTCAAGCGGCGTCGGCCAGTGGTTAATGCCCAACGCTTCATTACCGGCGAGGAAATCACTTGCACTTGTGCCTGCTGGCAGGGGCGCTTGCTCGCCTGCATCGTGCTCCGTGTGTTGAAGACGAATGGTCGCGTTGGAAGCGCCTCCGTCGTTCAGGTGCATGAGAATCCCAAAGTGCTGCAATCCGTCGAGGGAATGATCGGGCGGCTCAAATCCTCCGGAATTTACGGGTTTGACTTCATTGTCGATCAAGCAAGCGGACAGCCCCATTTGCTTGAGATCAATCCGCGCGCGACGCCGACCACTCATCTGCGGACATCCGCCGGCTCCCTCGCGTGCGCCTTGAAAGCCGTCCTTGTCGGTGGAGGCGATCAACCTGAGCCACTCTACGTAAATGGCGACACGATCGCGCTTTTTCCCCAGGAAAGGCTCCGGGATCCCGAAAGCGATTTTCTACGCTCGGCTTGCGATGACATTCCTCGGAATGAACCCGGATTCGTGCAGGCATGCCTCGAGCGTCCCAAACCAACCGTGTGCGGCCGATTCTTCCCGGCGATCGGTCATGCCTGACGAGCGGAGACGCGCGTTGGGTTGCCGAGCGCGCTAGCACCCGATCATCTTCGCCTGATGTGCAAAGGATCATCAAGCACGAAGAGGGCTGGCCAGCGCTCAGCTCGGCGGCGCCGTCGACGACGGACGGGACGAGCTTCTCGGCTGGCACCTCCCGGCGGGGTTTCAGCCTTGTTGTCGGCGGTCCGGATCGCCCGGTCCTTCCAGACCGGGTCTTTCCCGCATCGTGGTGCCGCCAAGGGTTTTCCGTGCGGACGGTACGGCACTTGCGTCACGAGGGGCAAACGCCGAAGCAGAATCCGCGGGGGGGCCCGACCGCGGGCCGCTCAGCCGAATTGCTGGAGATGTCGGCAGCCGAGCCGCAACCGTGAGGGGCGGGATGTGGCAATAACCCGAAGTATAAGCGCCGAGCATCGCGGAAACGTCGACGGGAGGAGCCTCGCCGACCTCGTTTAAAAAACTTAGCCAGCGATGATCAATGGGCCCTGAACTCAACGTGTTTGCCCTTTTTCGGGTGGCCGTTCGAATTCCGGGCAAAGCGCGCGGAAACGACGCAGTGGACCGGTGGTGATCGAGTTTCAAACTCTTCGAATGTGGAGCGCTCCATCGAAGGAACGGGTTTTCTGCGTCAATAACTCAAACCTTTTCTCGGACACGGATGTCGCAATGTGTTAAAATGCCCAAGCACTGCGAATCGTCAATACTGCTGCTCCTTAAGTGATAAATGGCTAAGACCGAATCTGAGATTGTCGAGTTGATGAACAAGCGAATTGATGCGGCTTTCGCCGAGGAAAAAGATAAGAAAACTGCCAGGAACAGAGCTCGCGTGAATCTTCATGCTTTAACCGTTGGTTCCGGTGATAGGCCCGGTGTCAGGACCCTGGAACAGGTCGCGAAGTATCTTGCTGACAATCCAAGTGACTACAGCTTGCAGACGCTCCGCGACCAATTCGCGCCGGGAGCGTCCAAACCAGAATGGAAGCCGAGCACTTTTTTTTGACGCGTCCCGTTCGTAATCTTCAACTCCCGATGGATCCGGGGGACATCTCTCGTCGCGCACAATGTCCGGTTCCGGACAGCGACTGAGTCGATCCTGTTCGATCGAGTTTCAGAAACTCGTCGTTTCCGGGACGTTCCATCTGAGGAACGTTTTTTTGGGGTTAGTCCTCAGCGACCAGGGCGACCGACGTCTGCGCCGTCGAGCGTGCGAGGAGTCCGGCCGGGTCCGGTCACGATCGGATCGAGACGATTGTTGAATGATAATCCCCGCCGGAGTTGTGATCCCGGCGGGGAATTGATGAATTGGTCGATCGCAAGGTTTACTCGGCGGCTTTCACGTCCAGTGTTACTTTGTTCGGCCCGGGTCCCTCGTTCTTGACGAGAAGTTTGAATGTCCCCTGTTTCGTCGGAGTGAACTTCACTTCGCACTTCGGGCCAGGGCTCGTGTCCTTGCCAACCTCGTTGTTGTCCGCATCGTGAATGAACAGGTGCACGTCCGTCTGCTTCTCCCCATTGGTCGTGACGGTCACGGGCTTGTCGGCGGCGAACGGCAAGAGGAGAGCGACCTCGCCCTTCTCCTGCATCTCAAACACCGTCCGCTTGACACCAGACTTCTTGCGCCCCTCGGTCGGCGCTTCGTCCCGTTCGGCGGCCTTCACTTTCAGCGTCACCGTGTTCGGCCCCGGGCCCTCATTCTTGACGAGGAGTTTGAACATCCCCTCTTTCGTCGGGGTAAACGTCACCTTGCACTTCGGGCCAGGGCTGGAGTCCTTGCCAACCTCCATGTTGTCCCCGTCCTGGATGAACAAATGCACGTCCGTCTCTCTCTCCCCGTTGGCCGTGACGGTCACCGGACTGCCGGCCACGAACGGCAGGAGGACGGCGACCTCGCCCTTCTCCTTGATCTCAAACACCCTGTTCTTGAACGCAGATCCGTTACCCGCTTCGCTCGTTTTGTCCTCGAGCGCGACGGCGGCACCCGAAGCCACCATCGCGCATGCGAGCGCCACGGCGGGCGCCACCCAGTTCTTGACCTTCATCCGTGTCTCCTTCGGTGATGGCTCGACGGGGGCATCTTCAGGTGGACCCCGTCGGCATGCCCTCAAGGTCGAGCCCGCTCTCTGTAGATTCGGAAGGGAAATCCCCTTTCCGAGCGTCGCAACAATGCATGTCCCGTACCGGCTTCGGCATGCGAACGGTTTGCAATCGTGACAGGCACTTAAGGCGTTATTTCCGTTCGCTGTCTTTCAGTTGGATTGCAAACGGAAAGATCGGGATTGCAAGTCGCACGATTCGCACGCCGACCGCTGCCTGTATCACGACGACCTGTAACCCGCTTCGAGCGGGCTTTCCGAGAACTGCGTTCCTGAATCTCAATGCTTTTCCGGAATCAACATCAAACGACCCATTTACGGGAGTGTCGATCGCCAGCCCGGGCCAGTCATCCAGAACATCGGACGCGTGGTATCCGTCGGCCCTCTGGTGTGTAGCCCTTTGCTGCGTGTTTGCACCGCGTCCGCGCGACAGGCAAAATGCAGGGGTCCGACCCCTCCGCGGATCACTCGAATGGACCAAAACGAGGTGCTACTGCTCGACGCAGCATCCAAGTACCTTTGCAGGAAGCTTATCGATAGCCGTTTCCCGCTCATGGCCGTCCCGGCGGAAGAGATAATGCCGGGATTGAAGACACCGGGCGAGTTGCAAAATTCTGCACGGTGGCAAAGATCCGATATTTGTCCGGCTCGAGGCAGTGCAACGGTTTGGGATCGACTTTCTGAAATGCGAACTTTTCGTCTCTGCGAGGGGTTCCCTTGAGGGCAGCTGGTCCCTTCCGGACGATTGGACTGTGGGATCGTTCGAATCACTCGAAGCATGCGTCCAGATGGGCGACTGGGCGCTAAACGAACTTGCCGAACTCTTTCGCCCGTCGACTGCGCTCGACGGTAAACAGCCGATTCTTTGAACCGCGCTGGGTGCCATCACGGCCTTGCGTGAGCATGCGCACCCACGACGCGTGGACGCTCGAGACCTTTGTTGGCCGTGATTGCGGGAAGCCAAGCCTACCCCGTGCCGTCGGCATGCCACCCGCTCTTTGTCCGAATGCCCAACGGGCCGAGACATCTATAGCCCAGGTCGAAGCGCAGCGCAGTGAGGGGTAGCCTAGACAGCGATTCTTGTTAGGGCTCGCGGACCTGGATTGGTTTCGGCGCGAGTTCAGCGAGAAGAGATTCCCTTACCTTTCCACGAAGGATGTAAACGCAAGTGTTTAATGGTGCCCGCACGGGTGGTTCGCACGGCTCACATCCCGGGCCGGGATCGACGTTCCAAGTGTCGACGTAGGGCATCGATGTGGTACCAACAAATTGGTTGGTCGTGAGGGAGTATGTGCCCTTGAGCAAGTGCGCTTCCGTTTTCCCGACCCAAGTGTTCCATCTGCCGCCGAGGCGAAGACTAAACGGTTGCGCGGCCGCGTTGGGATGATCCAAGCGAACGTCTGTGTACCAAGCTGTGGGGAACAGGTCGCCCGGTTTTATTGCTGTGAGGGCCTGCTTCACCGCGTGATCGTGGATTTCGCAAAGGACGTCGATGCCGACTTCCTGACTACCGTGAACCACAACAGGGCTCTTAAACAAGTCCGACCAAGTCCTCATGTTCCACTTTTGGTCCGGGCACTCGAGTCCAATTAGTGAAACCTGATTGCGGCAACAATAGGCTCTGATAGTAAGCGCTTCCGGAAGATCAGACGGCTGATTGGAGTACAGTCGGCAGCACGAAAAGTCGAGGGCGGTTGCCTTTGCGATCGCCTCTTTAGTGAAGCCTGCTTTGGCGTAAATCACTCCCTTGTTAGCTCTCGATGAGATGAATTCTCCATTAAACGCATCGATGTCCTGCTCATTGAGGCGATCCTTCGCGAACTTGCAACTCACGAGGATCTTGATCGCAAACAATTGACAAAGGTTTCCCTCGACCCAGACGTCTCGCTGTCGCGGCTCCCCAGTATGCGCGTCGGGAATCGTCACGTTGTGGGTGACTTTGGCGGTTGGATCGACAGCGCGCAGAAATTCGGCAACTGCAACCTCGAACTGCCTCCATTCAGGCATGTCGGCTGATTCGCTCAACGCCACGCCCTCCGGCTGAGCCCGATCATTAACCCACCACGAGTTCCAGGCTCAGGATCTATCCTCGTAAATCCGATCCATCAAGGCGCGGCTGGGTGGCACGCCCACGGATCGGCGTGGGCCTGTCGTTGCTGCGAGTCGCATGCCCAGGCAAAGTCCGTGAGAAATTTTGCCCCACGCGGTTACGTGGCTAGCGGAGTGTCGCCCCTGATGGGGCTTCGGAAGTCGGTGCGGCGCGTGACCCAGGGTGAAACCCTGGGCTATTCTCTGCTGCTCCTTGGAGGGGCTCAGATTCAGAATCTGATGCGGCAGCCCACTCGTGCCGACCCGCGTCGTCAATTCCAGATTCCCAGAAAACTGATCTTGGAAAAATCTCGTTTTTGTGGCTGAATTGAGAGAGCGGACTTTTTGCGCGCCGACGGCGGTGCAGCCGAATGGCGTAGGTGGAAACACGGGGGGTTGGGTCACGAATTTATTCTCAGATAGGTGGCCCACGAAATTTGTGACCCACCGCCGATCGCTGGGCTGGGACGGGACGGGACACGTTGTTCGATCGAGAAAAGTTCGAAGGATATGCGAGGTGGAAAGAGGTTGGCCGGTGGGTCGGGACACTTTGGTTCACTAGGAAGATGACCCGCCAAAGTCGGTGACCCGCCGCCGTCGCGCGGGACGCGAAGGCTCCTCTCCCCCGGCCCTCTCCCGCGGCGGGGCGAGGGGAGAAAGGCTGGGGACGGGATCGGGACGGGACACGTTGTTTCACCGAGAAATGCCCGGAGAAATTCTCGGGACGATGCAAAAAACACCCGACAGCTGACGCAGTCGGCTCGCCGGGGACGGACGAGCGGGAAGAGCGGGACGGGACAAGGCGCGGTTCACAGGACTGCACGACCCTCGGACCGAGTCGGTCGTTCAGCCTTCGCGAAGCGCTTCGACCGGGGCCAGCCGGGCGAAGCGCAGGGCCGGGTAGGCGGCGCCCAGAATTGCCATTAAGGCGGCCATCGCGATGCCTTCACAGACGGCGCGGAGGGGTAGATCGCCCTGCACCAATCCGGATGTGACATGCCAATGGGCCAGAGCCAAGATTGCGAGAAAACCACCCGCGACGCCAACGACCGAACCCGCGCCAGCCAAGAGCAGTGATTCCTGGACGATGAGCATCACCACGCGCCACGTCCGCCAGCCCATCGCGCGGAAGGCGCCGATCTCGGTGCGGCGCTCGAAGACGCTCATCGCCATCGTGTTCAGGATGCCGAACGCTCCCATCACGCAGGCGACGGCCGAGATCACCCAGGACATCACCCGCGTCACTCGCATCTGGTTGAGCGAGCCGACGAACTCTGCGCAGGGCGTGGCGGCGATCTCAGGATCGAGGGCTTCGATCCGCGACTGAAGGGCGGCGACGGCATCCGGGTCGCCCGGGGGATTCGCCTGCACGACGTAGCCAGTCACCTGGCCGGGCCGGTCCATCTGCCGCTGCAGGTCGTCGATCAGCATGAAGACCGCGCCGTTTTCGTAAACGCTGAAGCTCTCGAAAATGCCGACCACATGGAATGGCTGCCCGTAGACCTCGACGGTGTCGCCGGCCTGCTTGCCGAGATTGGCCGCGAGAATCCGCCCGAGCATGACGCAGTTTTTGTCCTCGGCCTGGAGGCGGCGGCCCGATTGGATTTTGACGCGATCGAGCACGGGGCAATCGGGCTCCCAGCCGTTGACGATCACCATGAACAAGTCGCGACTCTCGAAGGCCACCATGTCCATCAGGCCGCCGATGACCTGTCCGGCCCCCGGCAGCTCGCGGATTTGTTGCCCCAACTTGAGCGACACGCCCTTGGAAAGCTGCACGGCCCCGCCGCGCCGCTGCACCACGAGGTCCGTCCCTTGCTGCGTGTAGAGCGCGAGGAACGAGCTTTCGAACGACTCCGCCACGCCGACGAGCGCGACGATGGCCGCCACCGCGGCGGCGAGACCGGCGGCTGTCAACAGCGAGCGGAAAGGCCGGCGGCGGAGGTTTTTGGCGGCGATCGTCAGACTGCGCATCGCGTGACGACTCCTCCGCTCATTTGCAACAGGTCGATCTGCCCGTCGCGGATCCAGATCGTGCGTTCGGCCCGCGCGGCAACCTCGGCTCCGTGCGTGATCACGATCAACGTCACACCACGCTCGCGATGCAGCTGGTCAAACAAGTCCAGCACGCCGGCGCCCGCTCGCGAGTCGAGGTTGCCCGTCGGCTCGTCCGCCAACAGCACGAGCGGATCGTTCGCGAGCGCCCGCGCGATGGCCACACGCTGCCGTTCGCCCACCGACAGTTTTTGCGGAACGTGCTTGAGCCGGTGGGATAGCCCGACCAGGCACAAGAGCTCTTCAGCCTTTTGGACGCGGGCCCGGCGATTGAGGGTGCCCTCGAACATGGGGATCTGCACGTTCTCGAGCGCCGTCAACGTCGGCAAAAGATGAAAGGACTGGAAGACGAAGCCGATCGTGCGGGCGCGGAACCGGTCGAGGTCGCGGAGCGTGGCCAGCGACTGCCCCTCGAAACAAATCTCGCCGCGGCACGGATGGTCGAGCGCACCCAGCAGGTTGAGCAAGGTCGACTTGCCGCTGCCGCTGGGACCCATGATGGCCACGTATTCGCCGCGGAAGACGGAAAACGAAACGTCTTTGAGGGCGCGGACGGTGCCGTCATCGTATGTGCGGCAGATCGAGCGCACGTCCAAGAGCGGCACCAGGCGGGGAAGGGCGTCGGGTTTTGTGTCGTTCATCGGCTGTCCTCGATCGTTCGCCCGCTTGTCGCCCGTGGTTCCCAGTCAAACCGCTGATTTTTGCGCCGCACTCATTCAAAATGCAGGGCCGTGAGTGGAACACAGGTCGCTCCCCGATAAGCCGGATAGAGCGAGCCGGCGACCCCGGCAAAGATCGTGAGCGCGATTCCCAGCACGACCGCCTCGGCCGAGAGGGTCGGCTGCACGAAGTTGCGCGTGTACGACCAGGTGCCCAGCGCCCGCACGAACAGACCGGCACCGGCTGCTCCGCCGAGCGACGCACACAGGCCGATCACCAGCGATTCACCGAGCACCATCCGCATCACGCGGCCGCGCGTCCAACCGATGGCCCGCAACAGCCCGAATTCCTTGGTCCGCTCGAGAACGGACATCAGCATGGTATTGAGCATGGCCACGAGCGACAGTCCGACCGCGACGACCGACGTCCCCCACGCCATGGCCCACGTGAGCCGCGTCTCGGTGTCGGAATCGACGAACTTGCGCATCGGCAGTGCTTTGAACCCGAGCGACCGTCCGGACGCGTCGTGCAGCGATTCGATTTCGCGGCAGAGCCGGGAGATGCTTGTGTCGTTGGCGGCGGGGACGGCGCGGATTTGAAACTCGGACACCTGGCCCGGTCGCCCCATCAGGTCTTGCACGTCGGTGAGCGGCGCGATGATCGTGTTGGCTTCGATCGCATCTGCCGTCTGAAAGACACCCGCGATGTGAAAGGCCGTCCCCTCGATTTGGAGCGTTTCGCCCGGCCGGTGCTTGAGCCCCTCGGCCAGCGCGCTCCCCAACAGCACGGCTCGATGATCGCCGGCCGCCAGCTTTCGCCCGCTCGTCACCTCGAGCTTGTCTGCCGTCGGGCCGGAGGGGTCGACGCCGTGCATGGGAATGCCGATCAGGGCGCGTTCGCCCAGGGACACCATCTCCGTCAGGCTGCCTTCGGCCCAGGCGACGTCGGGCAGCGCGCGAAGTCGGCCGGCCAGCGCGGCGCTCAGGCTGCTCGTGATGCGCTCGGAAACGCCGGCGCGGCAGACGACCACGTCGACGCCGCGGGACGAATAGTAATCGCGCGACGAAGAGGCGAACGACCAGGCACTGCTCAAGAGCGCGGTGCTCGTCGCCACCGCGGCCGCCAGTCCGGCAATCGTCAAGAGGGTGCGCGTTTTACGGCGCATTAGATTCTTGGCGATGACTTCCAGAAACAGCATGCAGATTCAATCGGCCGGAGCAAGAGCGGGCGGAGCGGAAGCCAGTCCGAATCGTCCTGATGCGGAAACTCGCCTCCCGCTGGAACGGGGCGATCGAGAGAGCCGGGACCGAGTCGCGATCAACGCGGACCGGCACCGGCCAAAAAATGCCCCGCGCGGCCCCGGATCATCCTTTTTCAAACGGGATGTGTCCACCCCGACTTGGGCCGAAGGCGTAGGGGTTCTCGTGGGTGTGGGTTTTCCCCGAGATCCAGAGGCGGAACCGGTCGAGATAGAGGTAGACGACGGGCGTCGTATAGAGGGTGAGGGCCTGGCTGACGATCAGACCGCCGACAATGGCGATGCCCAACGGACGCCGGAGCTCCGAGCCGGTGCCGGAGCCCATTGCCAGCGGCAGACCGCCGAAGAGGGCGGCCAGCGTCGTCATCATGATCGGACGGAAGCGGAGCACGCAGGCGGTGTAGATGGCCTCGACGGGTGATGTGTTTTCGTGCCGTTCGGCCGCAATCGCGAAGTCGATCATCATGATGGCGTTTTTCTTCACGATGCCGATCAGCAACAGAATGCCAATCAGTCCCATCACGTTGAGTTCGTTGCCGGTCAACAACAGCGCCAAGAGTGCGCCCACGCCGGCCGACGGCAGGGTCGAGAGAATCGTGATCGGGTGGATGTAGCTCTCGTAGAGAATTCCCAGCACGATGTAGACGGCGGCCAGGGCCGCGGCGATCAGCACCGGCTCGTTCGCCAGAGATTCCTGAAAGGCCTGGGCCGTTCCTTGAAACTTACCATGCAGGGTCCCCGGAGCGCCAAGCTCGTGCATGGCGTCGTTGATTTTCTCGACGGCATCTCCGAGGGCACCGCCGGGAGGAAGATTGAATGACACGGTTACCGAGGGGAACTGCCCGGAGTGGTTGACGGCCAGCGGCCCCGTGCCGTTGACGATCTTGGCGAACGCTCCCAAGGGCACGCGAACGTTGTTGCTGCCGTGGACGTAGATGTAATTGAGCGCGCCCGGGTCCTCCCAGAATTTCAGGGGCACCGTCATCACGATGTGGTACTGGTTGAGCTCGGTATAGGTGGTGGCGACGAATCGCTGACCGAAGGCGTCATAGAGCGCGTTGTCGATGGTCTGCATCGAGATGCCGTACTGGGCGGCGGCGCGGCGGTCGACCGTGACGGTCGTCTGCAGTCCGGAATTCTGCTGGTCGGAGACGACGTCGACCATCACGTCGGTCAGCGTGCGAAGCTTGCTCACGACGCGGGGGGCCCACTCGTTGAGCTCGTTCAGGTCGTCGTCCTGCAGGGTGTATTGATATTGCGTGCTGCTCGAGCGGGCGCCGATCCGCAGGTCCTGGTAGGACTGCAGGTAGAGCGTCGCCCCCGGAATGGGCGAAAGCTTGGTCCGCAGCCGGCCGATGATTTCATCCGCGCTCGAATGGTGTGGGGGCATGAGCACGTCTCGCAGCCAGACGAAGAACTGGTACGGCGTAGGATGGCCGCCGGACTTGAACGGACTGGGAGTCCGCGGGGCGTAGGTGCGCCTTTCGATGGACTTAAGTGAGACATACATCGACCCTTGGTTGACGGTGCGGCCGCCTCCTCCTCCTCCTCCGCCCGTGAACGAGATCAGGTTTTCGACGTCGGGATCGTGGCTGACCTCGGTCGTGAACAGCGTCATCAGCTTGTTCATTTGCTGAAACGACGTGTCCTGGTCGGCCATGATCGTGCCGGTGAGCCTGCCCGCGTCCTGCTGAGGGAAGAAGCCCTTGGGCACCACCACGTACAGCCACCCGGTGAAGGCAATGGTCAAGAGGGTGGCGATGATCATCGTGAACTGGTGCCGGAGCACCCACTGCAGGCTCGACTCGTAGCGGGCCAGCACCCAGTCGAAGAGCGATTCGAAAAAGCCGTAAATCGGGCCGTGCTTGGCATGGTCGGCCTTCGCCTTGAGCAGCCAGGCGCACATCATGGGGGTGGTCGTGAGCGACACGCAGAGCGACACGCCGATCGCCACGCTGATGGTCACGGCAAACTCGCGGAACAGCCGCCCGATGATGCCCCCCATCATCAGGATGGGAATGAACACCGCCACGAGCGACAGGCTGATCGAGAGCACGGTAAAGCCGATTTCCGCGGCGCCTTTGAGGGCGGCCTGCATCGGCTTCATGCCGGCCTCGAGGTAGCGGTCGATGTTTTCCAGCACGACGATCGCGTCGTCGACGACGAACCCGGTCGAGATCGTGAGCGCCATCAGCGACAGATTGTCGACGCTGTAACCGAAGAGGTACATCACGCCGAACGTCCCGATCAGCGAGACGGGCACCGCGACGCTGGGAATGAACGTGGCGCGGGCATCGCGCAGAAACAGGAACACGACCAGGATCACGAGCGCCACCGAGAGCGACAGGGTCAATTGCACGTCGCGCACCGACGCCCGGATCGTCGCCGTCCGGTCGACCACCTCGGCCATCTTGATTCCCTGGGGTAAATCGGACATCAACTGCGGCGTCTGGGCGCGGATGCGATCGACGGCGTCGATGATGTTGGCCCCGGGCTGACGGAAGATGATCATCAGCACCGACGGTTTGATTTCGCCCGGCCGCGGGCTGAAATAGCCCGACGCGCGGATGTCCTCGACCGAGTCGAGGACGGTCCCGACGTCGGAAATCCGTACGGGCGCCCCATTGCGGTAGGCGATGATCAACGGCCGGTATTGGTCAGGCTTGAGCAGCTGGTCGTCGGTTGTCAGGAACCAGCTGTGTCCGTTTGTCGACATCTGCCCCTTGGGCCGATTGGCATTGGCCGTGCTGATCATGGTCCGCACGTCGTCGAGGCCCAGGCCGAAGTTGTTGAGCAAGGTCGGATTGATCTCCAGTCGCACGGCCGGGGGCGAGCCGCCGCTGACGAAGACTTGGCCGACCCCGTCGATCTGCGAGAGTTTTTGCGCCAGGATGGTGTTGGCCGCGTCGTAAACTTTGGGCTTTTCGTAGATATCGGAGTAGAGCGCCGGAATGAGGATCGGGGCGTCGGCCGGGTTGGCCTTGCGCCAGGTCGGCTTCGACGGGAGGTTGGACGGCAGCTGGCCGGCCGCCGCGTTGATCGCCGCCTGCACGTCGCGGGCGGCGGCGTCGATGTTGCGATTGAGGTCGAACTGGATGCTGATACTGGTCGAACCGAGGTAGCTCGTCGAGCTCATCTCGGTGATGCCGGCGATGCGGCCGAACTGCCGCTCGAGCGGCGTGGCCACGGCCGAGGCCATCGTCTCGGGGCTCGCTCCGGGGAGCGTGGCCTGCACCGAGATCGTCGGAAAGTCGACGGCCGGCAGCGAAGAAACGGGCAAAAAGTTGTAAGCCAGGCCGCCCGCCAGCGCGACGGCCGCCGTCAACAGCGAGGTGGCGACTGGCCGTCGGATAAACAGAGACGACGGATTCATCGCGATTCCGCCACGATCGGTTCTTCTTCGGGGCGCGCCATGCCGTGCGAGGTCTTACCGCCGAACCGCTGCGCCAGCCGATCAAAATAGAGATAGATGACGGGCGTGGTGTACAGTGTGAGCAACTGGCTCAAGAGCAGCCCGCCGATGATGGTGATTCCCAGTGGACGCCGCAGCTCCGATCCTGTCCCGCTGCCGACAGCCAGCGGCACGGCCCCGAGCAACGCCGCCATCGTGGTCATCATGATCGGCCGGAATCGCAAGAGGCAGGCCTGGTAAATCGCCTTGTCGGGCGACATCCCCTGGTGCCGCTCGGCCTCGAGCGCGAAGTCGATCATCATGATGGCATTCTTCTTCACAATGCCGATCAAGAGGATAATGCCGATCAGCCCGATCACGCTCAGATCGATGCCGCAGATCAAAAGCGCGAGCACGGCGCCGACACCGGCGGAGGGGAGCGTCGAGAGAATCGTGATCGGGTGAATGTAGCTCTCGTAGAGCACTCCCAGCACGATGTAGACGGTGATGAGAGCGGCCAGAATCAGCACCGGCTCGTTGGCCAACGACGCCAGAAAGGCCGCCGCAGTTCCCTGAAAGCTGCCCTGGATGCTGGCGGGCATCTTCAAATCGTCCTTGACCTTGTCGATCGCGTGGACCGCCGTTCCCAGCGAGGCGCCCGGCGCTAGGTTGAAGGAAACGGTCACCACCGGAAATTGCCCCTGGTGGTTGATGGCGATGGGGATCGCCGATTTCTTGGTCTGCGTGAACGCTGACAAGGGCGCGTGGCCCCCGGCGGTCTGGATGTAAATGTCCTTGAGATCCTCGGGCCGCGCGCTGAAGCTGGGTTCGACCTCGAGCACGACACGGTATTGATTGAGCTGCGTGAACATGATCGAGATCTGCCGCTGCCCGAATGCGTCGTAGAGCGTGTCGTCGATCAGTTCGGGCGTCACGCCCAGTCGCGAGGCGGTATCGCGGTCGATCGACAGATGCAGCTGCTGCCCGTTGTTCTGCTGGTCGCTCGCAACGTCGCGGAGCTCGGGAATTTCCCGCAGCTTTTCCACGAACCGCGGCACCCATACGTTCAGCTCGTCGGCGCTGATGTCTTCGAGGCTGTACTGGAACTGCGTGCGGCTGACGCGGGTCTCGACCGTCAGGTCCTGCACCGGCTGCATGAACAGGCCGATCCCGGCCACGCGGTCCACGAGCGGCTGCAGCCGGCGAATGACCGTGCTCGAATCGATGCCCCGCTCGGAGGCGGGCTTGAGGTTGATCTGAATGCGGCCGGTGTTGAGCGTGGGGTTTGTCCCGTCGATGCCGATGAACGACGACAGGCTGTCGACCGCGTCGTCCTGCAGGATCGCCCGGGCCAGGGCCTGCTGACGGCTGGCCATTGCCTCGAACGACACGTCCTGCGGACCTTCGGAAATGCCCATGATCACGCCCGTGTCCTGCACAGGGAAAAACCCCTTCGGCACGATCACATAGAGATAAATCGTGGCGACGAGCGTGATTAGGAAGACGAACAGTGTCATCGGCTGGTGGCGTAGCACCACCTGCACGGTCTTGCCGTAAAGGGCGATGGTGCTCTCGAAGAGCTGCTCCGAAGTGCGGTAGAACCAGCTCTGCTTGTCCTCGGGCTTATGGCGCAGAAGGCGGGCCGCCATCATCGGCGTCAGTGTCAGCGAAACGATCGCCGAAATCAGGATCGTCACGCTTAGTGTGACGGCAAACTCCCGGAACAACCGCCCCACGACGTCGCCCATGAACAACAGCGGGATCAATACCGCGATCAGCGAAATGCTCAGCGAAATGATCGTAAAGCCGATTTCGGCCGAGCCCTTGAGCGCGGCGGGCAGTGGCTCTTCGCCCATTTCGATGTAGCGGGCGATGTTTTCGATCATCACGATCGCGTCGTCGACCACGAAGCCGGTCGAAATCGTCAGCGCCATTAACGTCAGGTTGTTGAGGCTGAAGTCGAGCATGTACATCACGGCGAACGTGCCCACCAGCGACAACGGCACCGCCACGCTGGGAATCACCGTCGCCGCGAACGTCCGCAGGAACAGGAAGATCACGAGCACCACCAGGGCGATCGTCAGCATCAGCTCGAATTGCACGTCCTCGACCGAAGCGCGAATCGTCAACGTCCGGTCGGTCAGCACGTCAACCTTCACGGCCGCGGGCAGGTTGCTTTTGAGGTCGGGCAAACGCCGCTTGATGTGATCGACGACCTCGATGATGTTCGCCCCGGGCTGCCGCTGAATGTTGAGAATCACGGCCGGC
>Ga0210390_10002723_pt1 | contig 15487 bp, 16 predicted proteins | sample IncBWH11OmetaG_FD_161050 | JGI IMG/M metagenome (GOLD analysis project Ga0210390, IMG submission 161050) | Forest soil microbial communities from Barre Woods Harvard Forest LTER site, Petersham, Massachusetts, United States - Inc-BW-H-11-O ... | reverse complement strand
GGCGCGGGACCGCGGAACACCGCGGCGAAGGGGTTTTCGAGGGAGGGTGAAATGGCGGAATACAAGCTGATCTCCGCGGACTCGCATGTCAGCGAGCCGCCCAATCTATGGGTCGAGCGCGTCGATAAAAAATATCGCGAGCGGGCGCCGCAGCTAATGGTCAACCCGCCGGGTAAGGAAGGTGCTTATTTCCATTACGAGGGCTATGCGCCGCACCCGATCGGCATCGGCCTCGGCGCCGGCAAGAGCCCCGAGGAATTGAAGGATTTTCTAACCAAGGCGACTTATGCCGACGCCCGGCCGGGTGGCTGGGACCCGGCCGAACGAAAGAAAGACAATGCGCTCGACGGGGTCGAGGCCGACGTCCTCTACACCACCCTTGGCTTCCGCATCTTTTGGCTGAAGGATCCGGGGCTGCAGGCCGATTGCTTCCGTGTCTACAACGACTGGCTCGCCGAATTTGTCGGCTACGACCCGAGGCATATGGCCGGATTGCCGATGATCTCGCTTTATGACCCGAAGGCGGGGGCGCGCGAACTCGAACGCTGCGCCAAGATGGGGCTCAAGGGGGCGATGATCTGGTGCTCGCCGCCGCAGGAGCAACCCTATAGCTCGGACGTCTACGACCCGTTCTGGGCGACGGCGCAGGAATTGAAAATGCCGGTCAGCCTGCATGCGATCACCGGCATGGGCATGGAAAGCCAATACAATTGGGGCGAGCGCTATATGCGCTCCACCGTGCTGTCGCACGAGGTCGAGAAGTCGTTCAGCGTCTTGATCTTTTCGGGCGTCCTCGACCGCTTCCCGCAATTGCAGATCGTTTCGGCCGAAAACAATATCGGCTGGCTGCCCTATTACCTGCAGCGCATGGACCGTGCCTTCGAGCGCCAGCGCATCTCCGCCGGCTTCCCGAACCAGCTGAAGCCCAGCGAATATTTCCAGCGGCAGATGTGGGCGACTTATATCGACGACTTTGTCGGCGTCGCTAACCGCCATTTCATCGGGGTCGACAAGCTGATGTGGTCGTCGGACTATCCGCACCAGGCCTCGACCTGGCCGCATTCGCAGGAAGTCGTCGCCCGCGACTTCAAGGACGCCAGCGCCGAGGACAAGTTCAAGATCACCCGCGCCAACGCCGCCCGGCTCTACGGCTTCGACGCCTAGTCGGCGGGTCAGCCGACCAGGATCTTGACGCCGATCACGATCAGCCCGGCGCCCCCCAGGGTCTCGGCGATGCGCCCAAAGCGCTCGCCGAGCGCTCGGCCGAGCAGGATGCCGAGGGTCGCCATCGCGAATGTCGCGAAGCCGATGGCGAGGGCGGTCGCGGCGATGCCGACGCCGAGCAAAGCGAGGCTCACGCCCACCGCCAGCGCGTCGATGCTGGTGCCCAGCGCGGTTACGACGAGAAGCCGGGCCGAGTGGCGCTTGGGCTTGTCGTCGCCTGCGGTGCGGCGCAGGCCGTCATGGATCATCTTGATGCCGATTGCGGCCAACACGGCAAACGCGATCCAATCGTCGGCAACAAGGTAAGCCCCGGCGCTGGCGGCGGCGCCAAGGGTCCAGCCAACCACAGGAGTCACCGCCTCGACGAGACCGAAGATCAGGCCGCAGCGCAACGCTTCGCCAAGCGGCGGCCGGTCGAGTGCCGCCCCTTTTCCGAGTGCCGCGGCAAAGGCGTCGGCGGACATGCTCAAGGCGATAAAAACAATCGCAAAAGGGCTCATTCGAGGCCGCCAGCCGGACAAGAGCAGCACGCAACCCCGAGCCGGCCGGGTTCGGCCTCGGATGCGTACTGGTCTCGCCAAGCACAGCCAACCGCTCTGCCGACCGTGCCACGCGCCGCAGCGCGAGCCTGTTGACACGGCCCCGCCCGCGAGTGGGCGGCAGCTACTCCCCAATCTCGTTTGGGTTACGGTCCGGCGACCTCCTTGTCAACCGCCACCGCGGAATGACGGCGGTCAAAACCAGCGGGCTTTGTCGACAAGGTTGCGCAAGGGCTGGCCGGCGAGAAAGCGGCGGCAATTGTCGAGAATGATGTCGTAGCGGCGCTCGTCGAGATAGGGGCCGTAGCCGGCGGTGTGCGGCGTCATCAAGACGCCGGGCAATGTCCACAGCTTGTGGTCGGCAGGCAACGGCTCCTGCTCGAAGACATCGAGCCCGGCGCCGGCGATCTCGCCCGCCTCGATCGCCGCGGCGAGGTCGTCGAGGCGCGTCGTCAACCCGCGGCCGATATTGATGAAGAACGCGGTCTTCTTCATCTCCTGGAACCGCGCGCGGTTCATAAAGCCCTCGGTCTCGGGCGTATGCGGCACCGTCAGGATCACAAAATCGGCTTGCGGCAGCAACGCGTCCAGTTCGTCGCCGCGGTGCAATTCGGCGACGCCCGGCGGCGGCTCGCGGCGGCGCTCGTCGACGCCGATAACCCGCATGCCGAACGCCGCGCAAAGCCGGGCAATTTCGCCACCGATGCCGCCGACGCCGACGATCAGCGCCGTCGCCTCGGGCAGATGCACGACACCCTCGTTCTGCGCCGGCTTTTTCCATTCGCGGCGCAATTGCTGCGGGATATAGCGCTGCAGACCGCGCGCGAAGGCCAGCACAAAGGCCAGCACATGCGTGCCGATGTGGTCGTTGTAGATCTCGCGGAAATTGGTGATCGCGACCGGGTGCGCGATCAATTCGGGGTAGTAGTAGCCGGCGGGCGGTGCCGCTTGCGGCGCCTGCAGCCATCTGAGCCGTCGCGCGTGGCGCAACAGCGCCGGCGGGATCGTGCCAAAGGCGGCCTCGGCGGCGACGATCGCGTGCTCGGCGCGCGCCATGCCCTCGGCAACGACAATTTCGAGCGCGGGCACCGCCGCGGCAAGCCGGGCGCCCCACTCGCGCGTCTTCTCGTTGTGCGGCGGCAGCATCAGAAATTGGCTCGGCATGGCGCATCGCCCTCCGGTGGTTGGATGCGAGCCAGCATCGGACCCGAGCGGCTTCACCGCAAGCCGTTGTCATGATCTCGACGAGTCGGCGGAAGGCAGCCAAGATCGGTCGAGTTCACAATTCGGCGAAAGGCGGAGCCGCAATGAATATCGATCTGACTGGCAAGCGAGCGGTGGTGGCGGGCGGCAGCCGCGGCATCGGGCGGGCGATCGCGCTCGCCTTTGCCGAAACCGGAGCCGGCGTGTCGATCTGCGCGCGCGGCGCCGATGCGTTGTCGAAAGCGCGCGACGACATCGCCCGGCACGGCCACCCTTTGCACGCCGCGACCTGCGACCTCGCCGACGCGGCGGCCGTTCCCCGCTATATCGAAGCGGCGGCGGGAGCGCTCGGCGGCATCGATATCCTGGTCAACAACGCCTCGGGGTTTGGCGGCAGCGACGACGAGGCCGGCTGGGCCGTCAGCATCGCGGTCGATCTGATGGCGACGGTGCGGGCGACGCGCGCCGCCTTGCCCCATCTCGAAAAATCCGCTGCGGGAGCGATCATCAACATCTCGTCGATCTCGGGTTTTCGCGCCTCGGCCCGCACCCCGCCCTACGGTGCGGTCAAGGCGGCGATCCTCGAATATACCCAGACGACGGCGGCGCAATTCGCGCGCAAGGGCATCCGCGTCAACTGCATCGCTCCCGGATCGATCGAGTTTCCCGGCGGCACCTGGGAGCGCGCGAAGAATAACAATCCCAACCTCTACGCCGCGATCTTGCGCAGCATCCCGTTCGGCCGGCTGGGCCAGCCGGAGGAAGTCGCGCGCGTCGCCCTCTTTCTCGCGTCGCCTCTCGCCGGCTGGATCACCGGCCAGAACATCGCCGTCGATGGCGGCCAGATGCTGTAAGTCGCGAAACGTCAAATGTCGAAAAAGACCGTTTCGTTCTCGCCTTGCATGACAATGTCGAGATGCCAGGTCGGCGTATCGCTGCCGTCGCTGCGGGCGGCGATCAGCGTCCGCCTTCGCGCCTGGTCGTCGATCGACTGTAATACCGGGTCAGCGTCGTTGGCGGGGTCGCCGGCGAAGTAGATGCGGGTATAGAGCGGCTTCAGCAACCCGCGGGCAAACAACGCCACCGCGATATGCGGCGCCTGGAGGGCGTTGCCGCGGCCGGGCACCGCACCCGGCCGGATCGTGGTAAAGCGAAAATTGCCGTCGGCGTCGGTCGAATCCCGGCCAAAGCCGCGGAAATGCGGATCGAGCGGCTTGTCGGTGCGGGTATCGCCGGGATGGGCATAGCGGCCGGCGGCGTTCGCCTGCCACAATTCGAGACACGCGTCGCCAACCGGGGCGCCGTCGCCATCGGTGACCCGGCCTTCGATGACGATGCGCTCGCCTTGCGGGTCGTCTGTCGTCAGATCGGCCCATTCGGCGCGGTCGAGCGCCAGGTGGAAAAACGGGCCGACCGTTTGCGACGGGGTGGCGACCAGCTTGTCCGCCATGTCAGGCGTTCTCCATCGGCGTCGCCTCGCGCCCGCGCAATACGATGTCGAAATGGTAGCCGAGCGCCCACTCCGCTTCGCTGAGGTTCGGATCATAGGCGCAGATCAGCCGGTCTCGTGCCGTCGTGTCGGCAGTGCCGAGGAAAATCGCGTCGAACGCCAAAAGCGGATCGCCGGGAAAATACATCTGCGTGATCAGCCGCGTCGCAAAGGCCGGGCCGAAAATGCCGAAATGAATGTGCGCCGGCCGCCATGAATTGTTGGTGTTGCGCCACGGATAGGCACCGGGCTTGATCGTCAGAAACCGGTACTCGCCGCGCTCGTTGGTCACGGCCTGTCCGACCCCGTCGAAATTCGGGTCGAGCGGTGCGTCGTGCTGGTCGACCGGGTGGCGATAGCGGCCGGCGGCGTTGCACTGCCACAACTCGACTAAGGTGCCCGGCACCGGCCGCGCATCCTCGTCGAGCACGCGCCCGGCAACAATGATTCGCTCGCCGAGCGGCGGACCCGGGTGAGCCTGCGTCAGGTCGGCGGCGTCCGGGCCGGCCCAGTCATCCGTAAAGACCGGGCCGGTGATCTCCGTAAGAGTTTGTTCGAGCCGGATCGGCGGATGTTTCGGCGCGCGTTTGACGGTGCTCGCGTAATCGGGGTGCAGATACGGCGGTTGGCCGCCTTGACGGGCGCGCGCGAACGGCCGGATCGCGTCGGGCATTTTTCAATCCTCCCTGTGGTTTGACGGCTTCGGACTGTGCGCAGCCGGCCGCCGCGGGTCAAGCGGCGCGAAGGCCGAGAAGGACGGATCGTTTCGGGAACGTCGCGGGCTTCAGATGTTGGGTTTGCGCGATCCGACCTCGGCAAAACTGCCGAAACGGTCCCGATATTTAATGAAAATTGAAACCGCTGCCGCAGCAGCCCATCTCGTTCGGCCAAGAGCGCGCCGCGCCGCCGTCGCGCGGTGGGAGGTCATCATGTGGCGCCAAGAACGCGAGCATTCCCTCGATGCGCTACTCGACCACCCGGCGCTCGGGCTGGCCATGAAAAGCATGGGGATGGACCGTCGCGCGGTCGAGCTGTTGCTCGAATCTGCTCCGCCGATGCGAGAGCCGGAGCTGTTCGCCAACGCCGTCCCCGGCTGAGCGCGGCCGAATGCCTCTGATGCCGGGGTCGCGGCGGTTCACTCGGCGCAGTTTTTCGCGCCGGGGGAAACCCGGTCGAGCCGCACCACCAGCGGCAGGTAGAAGACCTGCACGGTCATCGACACCGGCAACAGCCTCGTATCATCGGTCAGTGTCAGCGCGACCGGCCGCGGCGCGTCATCCGGGTCGCCGTCATCGCTCGACTCGCCTTTGAACCCGGCGATCGGCCGCAGGTTCAATGCAACCCGCAAGACACCGGCAGTCTGCCGCGACTTAGGCAATATGCGCCCGAGAATGTCGAAACGGCGCGTGCCGTCATAGACGGGGATGACAAAGGTCGCGTTCGGCGTCGCCTCGCGGGCGGCGACCGCGGCGCGAATGCGCTCAAACGCAGTCAGTGGATCGACGATTTCGCGCCGGTATTTCTCGGCGAGCGGCGGTTTGCGGCTGGTGTCGTCGGCGCTCCGCTCGGCCACAGCGGCGCCGTCGCTGACGACAAAGCGCATGCCGATGCGGTTGTTGCGGCGCTTCCGCAGATCGTAGAGCGCATCATAGCGCGACGGATCGGCGGGCCGATTCGGACCGAGCCGTCCGGCTGCCTCGGCGTTGCCGCGAAAATGGGTGACGAGGCGCGGCACTCCGTCGCTGCGGATCTCGATCTCGTCGTCGTAGGACGCGCCGGTTGCGCTGAGCTTCAAGCGGATCTGCGCCGCGGGCAGGCCGGCCCAATAGGCGCTGTATGTGGCGACGATGTCGGCGGCGCGGGCCGAACCGCTCGCCGCGGCCAACAAGAAAGCAACGCCAGCAGCGGCGACTCTGCCAGCACCGCCGAGACGGCCCGATGGTCGGCGAACCGCAGCCGCACTCGTCACGCCGGCAGATAGCTCCAGGCGGCACCGTCCCACACGATCTTCTCGCCGCTCGGGAAGCGCAGTTCGAGGGCGCCGGTCTTCGAGCGCGTGCGGCGCACCTCGCCGACGGTATCGGGTTGCTCGGCCTCCCAGCGGTCGGTCAGCGCCAGCCCGATCCGGCCGGGGCTCAACCCATCCTTTTGCAGCGCAATCGCGTCGTCGAAAAGCTCGCGCACGGCACTCATGACGTGACCTCGATCTTGTCCCTGACGCGCGACTCTACCACGCGCACGGCACCGGCTGGCAAATCGAGACAAAGCGGCGAGACATCGTCCGAGCGCCCAGTGGCGCTCGACCCGCTTCCACCAATTACAATGAATATGAATGTGAGCTCTGGAAGGTCGAGCTTTAATGGGCGAGGCGGGCGACGTATTTGTTTCAGGAGCCGAGGCTCACTTCTCGGTACCATCGGGCCGTTCCTGAGCAAACGTTCCAAGCGGCTGTCCAGCGGGTTGGCTGGTCCGCCTCACGCCCTATTACTCGACGACTCCCGGACGGCCCCCTTCTGGTGAGCTCTGCCCCGGTTTAGGGTACTGTCCGCGCTAATACCGCAAACGCAGGCACCCAGAGTATCAAAGCCACTGCGATTATGACCACCAAGCGGCGCATATCACCCTCCGTCAGCCCTCCCTCATATACGTCGCGGTCGATGTTGAGGCAATGACCCGTCCATCAGGTCGGAGCATTTCTTTTGAGCCATTCCTGCAATTGAAGCAGGCGTTCTCGGTGTCGATCGAATTCGTCTGGCTGCGCAAGCAAGTCCTCGCTTCTCCTCTGAGCCGCCGACACAATAGGTAGCCCCGATCCCGCCGAACCCGGACTATTGCCGAGTGATCCCGCCAGATTTATTTCGGAACGGATGTGCGCCCGCAGTTCGTCTCGCTCGCCGCCCACCACGCGCTGATATTTTGCAATTTGGAGTTGTGCTAAATACAGGTGAAACATTCCAACGTACTGTTCTCGGCGATCTTCGAAGTCCGGTACTCCAGATAAACAATCGACGTCTTTCAGCACGGCATTCGCCTCTGCTATAAATCGGTCAGGCGTGGAGACGATGCTCGACAGTCCATAATCCTCTCCCGGATCGGCAAAATCTTCGGGCAGCAGCAACTCGAATAGGTAATATCGCTCAGTCGCGTATAGAAAAGCCAATCGTCGGCCTAACTGGCTGTGCAACGTGCGGGGCGCAATCCGACGACAAAAACGCTGCCAGGCATCCGGGCTTCCGACGTCTAATAGCGCGGCCATTTTGTCAGTCATCTGCTGCTGGTAGCGAACCAAAGCTCGGTGAGTCGGGGTAAGACCCCCGAAGAAATACGGAAGTTGACTCGCTGCGAGCATGGCACGCACCTCGTACCATCCTAGTACCGCTGCACAGAGGATTTGACGGGTTGCTCGTTGTCAGCGCGCAGGGTCGGCAGAGCGGCGGGGTCGACGAGCACTTCGATGCTGCGGGCGACGCCCGGCTGTCTTCGGATGAGCCCGGCGCGCTCGAGCGTGAGGATCATCTGGTGGACAGAAGGCGGGCTGACATGGAATCGGCGCTGCAAATCGGCTTCGGCCGGGGGGCGACCGAGCACCTGAGTATAGGCGTAGATAAAGGCTAAGTATTGGCCCTGCTTGGATGTGAAGCCGAGCTCGGAAGAGGGGCGACACTGACCGAGTAGCTGATTCATCTGTTGGCCCTCAACTGCCGGGGGGCACTGATGAATGTACGTTACCGGGTGGAGCTGGACCAGAGCGAGCGCGAGCAGCTGACCGCACTGCTGAGCGGTGGCAAGCACGCGGCGCGCAAACTGAAGCGGGCGCAGATCCTGCTGGCAGCCGATTCTGGCGTCAGCGATGAGGCGATCGCGACCAGCCTCGCCATCGCCGGTTCGACGATATACCGGACCAAGCGACGTTTTGTTGAAGGCAATCTGGAAGCCGCGCTTAGCGAGGAACCGCGTCCGGGCGCGGCGCGCAAGCTCACCGGCAAGGAGGAGGCGCTGCTGGTGGCGACCGCCTGCTCAAAGCCACCCGAGGGCCGCGCACGCTGGACCCTGGAGTTGTTGGCCGGCGCGATGGTCAAGCTCACTGAGCATGAGGACCTGTCGCGCGAGACGGTGCGTCGGCGCCTCGCTGAGAACCATCTCAAGCCGTGGCGCAAGGACATGTGGTGCATCGCGCAAGTTGACGGCTCCTACGTTGCCCACATGGAGGACGTGCTTGATCTCTACGCCGAAGCACCCGATCCAAAGCGGCCCGTGGTCTGCTTTGACGAGAGCCCAACCCAACTGGTCGGTGAGGTGCGCCAACCGATCCCAGCCGGGCCGGGGCAACTCGAACGCTATGACTGCGAATATAAGCGCAACGGCACGGCCAATCTGTTCGTCTTCTTCGATATCCATCGCGGCTGGCGCAGGGTCAAGGTCACCGAGCACCGCACGGCCCGCGACTTCGCCCAATGTATGCGCGAACTCGTCGACGCGCATTATCCAGAGGCCGACCAAGTGCGCGTCGTGCTCGATAACTTGTCGACACATTCACGCGGCGCACTCTACGAAACCTTCACAGCGCCCGAAGCGCACCGCATCCTCGAGAAAATCGAATTCCACTACACCCCAAAGCACGCCAGCTGGCTCAACATGGTCGAGATCGAGATCGGCGTGCTGCGCGGCCAGTGCCTGGATCGGCGCATCCCAGATCGTAACCGTCTCGTCGCCGAGATCGCTGCTTGGGAGCGTCAACGCAATGCCGTCAGCGCCCGGATCAACTGGATGTTCTCGACCGAGCGTGCTCGCACCAAACTGGCCCGTGCCTATCCAAAGACTGTCAAAGATTCATAATCTCTGTGCAGCGGTACTAGTTCAGCCGGGCGACCAGCGGCGCCAGGAACCCGCGCAACACCGGCGACCATTTGGCATGCTCGGGGCCGCTGGAGGAATGGCCGAGATCGCTGTCGAGCTCGAAATAGCGCGCCTCGACCCCGGCCGCGGTCAACGCCTTGATGACATCGGGCGCGATCTTTGGTGGAAACAGCGCGTCGGTGCGGCACAAGATGTAGAGCACCTTGGCCTTGATCCTGGCGAAGTCCGGCCTCGTGTCGAAGCCAAGCAACGCGCGGCGCAAGATGATCAGCGAGTTGGCGTCCCATTTGGCGGCCCAGTTCGCGGCCTGCTCGCGGATCGCCGCGTCGCGCGCCGCTGGGTCGGGGAAACGCGGCGCCAGGGCGGACTCGATGCCGTAGCGCCTCAGTGTCTCGACGCGGATGTCGGTCAACACCGTCTTACACGCCGCCTTGCCGTAATAACGGCCACCATACCATTCCGGATCGCTGGCAAGCCGCGCCTGCAATTCGGCCAATTGCTTATCGGTATTGACCGAGGCCCAGGGTGCGGTGTTGACGGGCACGATCGCATCCATGAAATCGGGGTAGGCCACCGCCCATTGGAACGCCTGGTAGCCGCCATAGGAGGGACCGGCGACCGCGACCAGATGGCGGACACCGAGATGGTCGAGCAAGGCTTTCTGCGCGGCGACAATGTCGCGGATCGTGATGTTCGGAAAATCAGGGCCATAGGCTCCGCCGGTCTGCGGGTTGATGCTGCCGGCATTGGTCGAGCCGAAGGACGAGCCGAGCATGTTCGAGGCGACGACGAACAACTTGTCCGTATCGATTGCCTTGCCCGGTCCGATCAGGCCGTCCCACGAGCCCGGCTGGTTGCCGTTTGCCGGGCTACGGCCGGCGAAATGGTGGCTCCCGGTGTAGCCGTGCGTGCACAGGATGGCGTTGCGACCGTCGCGCGCCGGCCGGCCATAGGTCTCGTAGGCGATCGTCGCCTCGGGCATGACCGTGCCGTCGGTGAGCGTGAAATTGCGCAAGGTGAAGAATCGATCCTCGACGGCGCCGATATCGGCGGGAGGGTGCAGCGGCAGGTCGTTCATCGTTTTCCTCCGCAAGGATGTAGGCGTGCACTGTGCCATGACGGCATCGGCCGGTCACGCGTCGCTCGAGCGGATCCATCCGGCTCTGCCGCGTTGACCTTTAACCGGCACACTCTTTGGATCGGAGCATGCGATGCACTGCTCCTACCCGTTCACCTAGCACATGATCTTTGTCCAGTTGTCGGAGATCGGCAGCACCGTGTGTCGGTCGGGAACATCCGCGCGACGCGGTTTTTCACCCTGCCTCGCGCGAGGTTCGACCCCCAAGTCGGCCCCAAGTTCACGGAGGCCCTTCGCCGGCGGCTTGGCACCCTAATTGGTCACCCGATCGTCAATTATCGGGACTTCAATGCTGGCTTCCTCTGCCCGCGGCCTCTTCCTGTCTTCTCAAAAAAAACAGCAGTCGGATCATGCCGCCAGAGGGGTGATCTGGACGGCGTAGCCGAGATTTTGCAGACGCTCGACGAGGCGGCGAAGATTGCCGGCTTTGGCCCTGTCGTCGAAGTGCTGGGGGCCGAGATCGCGATACAGTTCACCGCTGTTCAGCATGTGGTAGATGATGGTGAGGATCGAGGCGGCGAGCGCGCCGGTCGCCTTATTGGCGCCGCGGCGGGCGCGCAGCCGGTGGAACTGCGCCTGGATATAGCTTGCCTTCTTGCGGGCGGCGGCCTTGGCGCATTGCACGAGGGTGGTTTTGAGCCACGGGGCTCCCTTGCGCATCCTGGTGGACCGGCGCTTGAGGGCACTCTCGTCGTTTTTCGGGCATAAGCCAGCCCAGGAGATCAGTGCCCAGCGGTCGGAAAGCGGCTCATATCGCGGCCGATTTCGGCAAGGATGACACAAGCGCTCAAATGGTCGACGCCGGGAATGGTGGTCAGGAGCTGTATCGCGCTGCGAAAGGGCTCGACCTACAGCTCGACGTCCCGATCGATGTCGCCGATCGCAGGCGCGAGACGAAGGTACTCCTTGACCGATCTTGCCTGGGTTCGCGACAACTGCATCTAACGTCGCCTCACCGCCTCACCGCCTCACCGCCTCCCCCATCCGCGTAACAATCTCCCTCAGTATCGCCGCCGGCGTCGCGAAATTCAGCCGCGCGAACCCCGCGTAATCCGCACCAAACGTCTCGCCAAAATTCAGCCCAACCCTGGCCTGATCCAGAAAGAACTGCCCGGCCGCGCACGGCAATTCCAGCGCCCGGCAATCAAGCCAGGCCAGATACGTCGCCTCCGGCAGCCGCATGGTCACGCCCGGAAGCTCGGCGGCGAGCGTCGCCGCCAGCCAATCGCGATTGGCCCGCAACTGCGCGAGAATCTCATCCAGCCACGGCTGCCCATCATCCCACGCCGCTACCGTGGCATCGACTCCGGTCACCCCCGGCGAGCCGAGCAACCGCGGCGGGATGCGCTTCTCAAACCCCTCCTTCAGCGCGGGCGCGCCAAAATGCATGACGGCGCAGCGCAGAGCCGGGATGTTGAAACTCTTGGTCGCCGAGGTGATGGTGATGGTGCGCGCCGCGATCTCCGGATGCAGCGACGCGAGCGGAATATGCGTGTTACCAGGATAGACGATGTCCGCGTGGATCTCGTCGGACACCACCAGCAGATCATGCCGGATCGCGAAGTCCGCCACCTCCTCCAGTTCCGCCCGGCTGAAGGCGCGCCCGGTGGGGTTCTGCGGATGGCAGAATATCAGCATGCGCAGGCGCGGATCATGGGCTGCCTCATCGGCGCCCAACTCTAGCACCCAGCGCTTGCCGTCATCGCGCATCGGGCTGGCGATCAGACGGCGGCCCGTATCCTCGATGGCGCGCATGAAGGGCGGATAGGAGGGAAGCTGCAACAGGATCGCGTCGCCCGGTTCGCTGAACGCCATGACCGAGGAGAAGCTGGCCTGCACCAGATCGCCGATCGCGATCGTGTCGGCGGGATCGGTGTGCCAGCCGAAGCGCCGCTCCATGCGGCGGACGAAGGCAGCGGCCAACACGCCGTCGCGCGCCGCATAGCCGTATTCCTGGTCTCGCGTCAGCCGCGCCAGCGCAGCGGTGATCGAGGGCGCGACGCCGAAATCCATGTCCGCGACCCACGCCGGCAGCACGTCGGGCGGAAATTTGTGCCACTTGTTAGTGCGCCGCGCCCGCAACCTGGAGATGTCAAACTCGGTTATCTTGGTCGGTGTCATGCGCCTTCTCTCTATGGTCGCGCGCCGCCGCCGGGGGCAACGGGGATCAGCGGACTTATCCCCCGGCGACGACGCCTACACCACATCAGGAATTCGAATTGTAGAAGATCTTTCTCCCACCCCGACACGGGCGCGCAGAGAGCAAAGGAGCGCAAGATAATCCCTCCCACCTCGGTTGGCCCTTATGGAGTGACAGGCGCATTCAGAGGGTCGTGCTTGAGGACGGCCACCAGACGTGTGAACGAGTTCGCATAGTCTTTCAATGGGACCATGTTACTCGGCCGCCACTTCCGCTAGCTAGCCCGGCGAGACGTGGGAACAGACTCTATTCGTGCCCATCGATCTTTCAATCGCCCGAAGCCCACCCCATTGCTTGAAGAAGAGCGCCACTGGTCGCGCACTTCGTACACCTAGGCCTGTTCCATCGCGCGCCGGGGCCGCTTTTGCCACCGACGATCAGTTGCTTACGCGAATGGCCGTTGTAAGCTCGGCGAAGGGACCTTCGCCACGACGCGCGGCAAGGGGCGAGATGCGCCGAACGGCCCATTCACGGGCGGCCGCCAGTGGGGTGATGGCGCCCAGCCCGGGACTCTTCGCTACTCTACTTTACCGCCTCGGCTGCGATCTCTGGGCGTAGATGCGATGGCCATATCGGCAGTAATGTAGCAAGGGTTGGCGAAGAATCCTCGGACTGCACCTTCGGGTTCCGTGCTGACTTCTATTGCAGTACCTCTGGTGTTCGCTCGGGGGCTACTGACAGGCCGGCGGCGCATGTTTCAGCGGCGAACCATCGTTGATCGTGTATCCCGCCTTACTCTCATGCACTGTCCCCGCGGGCGGTCCGCTTGGCGTTCCCCACCAGTCGTGTTTGGCAAAGACGTTGTACCCGGTGGCCTCCAAATTGTAGATTGCGCCGCCAAAGATGCAGTTTCCGCCGATGCTCCCGAGCGTTCCGCCGCCGAGGTCGATGGCGTAGTTTGTCGTCGTCCCGGTCGGCTGCAGGTCGAAGGCAGCCGCAACGCCGTTCTTCGAGAGGGAAAGATCGGTATCCTGCACTTTTATTGACAGGTTGGTCAGCGGCGAGACGACGTTGACCCACAAATTGTAAAACTGAGCGCCGCTGCTCGTGCTGTTCCTGATGTCCAATGCGATCGTGTGAATGTTGCCAGCAGGGCCATTCCCAGTTGCCTGGTTGGACAACACTTCGATGCCGTTGTTGTCGCAAGCAGTGAACGAGCTGTCGATCATCTGAAAGGTGGTTGTATCATTGAACCCGTTCGAGACGATGTCGAGGCAGTCACCGGTGTTGGTGGCGCCGGTCAGGGTGCCTGGCGGCATGGCATATGCGGGATTGCCCCGGTCAATCGTGGTCTGGACGACGGTTACGTTGTCGAGGATCAAGGTCGCCTTTGCGGCCTCGCCGGCAAAGTTCAATTCCTGGAGCATATCGCCAGGGTTGTTCTCGAAGTAGCTGTTCGAGATGGTGACGGAAGAGGTCCCGTTGCCGTTGCTCACGATGTATTCGAATCCGTTGGTCGAAGCGCCGCCGATACCGTTCATGTAGACATTTTGGTCGATAGTCTCGGTCAACGTGCCGGATTCGGCCGGGTCAACGAACAGGCTATCCATGTTTGCGCCGGGACTTCCGGTATTTGCTTCGGTGTTGCCGACGAGCGTGGCTCTCATATGCGAGCTACCGGTCACTTGCGTGCCGATACCCTCGATCGTGCCCACTTTGCTGCATTGAATGAGCCGCGTGATGTAGTTGGAGGTTACCTGTGCCGTTACATCTCCTGTGTTCATGCCGCGGATGTCGATGCCATCTCCGCATGCGCCGTCATGGATGTAGTTGTTCGAAACCGCGATACTGCTGCTGCCGCTGTCCGTATCAAGAAGGATCGCGGCCCAGCCTGCATTAATGCCACTCTCGAGGTAGGTCCCGCCACCGTCGATGTACGATGACGAGAAGAACGGCTGAACCACGAACCCGGGGGCGCCGGTCGTATTGACGCCGGATATGTCGTTCCCGCTGATTGTCACGTTAAGAGCGTCTTGTCCATAGATGCCCCCCCGAGCGGGGCCCACGATCACCAGGTTTTCCACCACGGTGTTGCTCGCCAGCTCGACGGCATCCCCGTTTAGGTAGGTCGTCGTATTGGTAATCTGCGGCAGTGATGACGCGCCTGACGAGACCATCACTGGCGGTCCGTTGGGGATCAGGGACGCGCTCGACTTGACGACCGGCGGTCCGTCGCCGATGAGACGCTGGCCGGGCAACAAGGGAAGTCCGCCGTTGAGAACCGTGCCGACCGGAGCGGGTTCGATCATGATCGTGTCACCGGGCCCGTACACGGTCACGAGTTGGGAGATGGAATTGAATGGCGCGGTGGCGCTACCGTCTCCTCCGGCGGGCGCATTGGCGCTCACATACCATGTTTGAGAGTGACGCGGAGCCGCTTCCGCGACCGAAACCCCGATTAACCCGGCGACAGGGGTGAGGAGCAACGCGCAAACTCGAACGTCCCGCAGGTATCTCCTTAGAAAAAGTCCCCGCTTCATGGCGTTACTCCTATCGCAGATTAATAGTTTTTGATCGGTCGAGGCTGTGCCGGACCCACAAGCCACAGCCATCCACCGCTAGGAGACCCTCGCCAAGATAGCGAGTTACATAACCACTGTATACTTTATTTGAACTTGCGACGCGCGCAAATAGCGCCATTCCGGGCGCTGGAAAGGCGCTCGACCAACCCCTCCTCACTGAACGAACAACCGGAATGGGCTGCTTGTCCCTTCCGTGCCGCAGCCCAGGCGAAGCTCTTCTGACCGAACCGATTGCCGGCGTATGGCCCGGACTGGTGGTCATCCCCCAAAGCGGCCATTCAGGGGTAACGGGGAGTCGGGCGGGGTGTAGCAGCT
>Ga0210390_10002722_pt1 | contig 15491 bp, 10 predicted proteins | sample IncBWH11OmetaG_FD_161050 | JGI IMG/M metagenome (GOLD analysis project Ga0210390, IMG submission 161050) | Forest soil microbial communities from Barre Woods Harvard Forest LTER site, Petersham, Massachusetts, United States - Inc-BW-H-11-O ... | reverse complement strand
CGGATCAGGCCGAAAAGAGTACGATGAACACTCTCTACCACCTATAAGTACAAGCCGGTGCAGCGGCGTAACCGATCGGTAATATTCCCGCGCCTCGTGCGCGTCCTCGCATCGCTCGCAGTCGCCGTTCTCCCGCTGGGCGAGGCGCGCGCGCAGAGCGGCGCTCCTGCGCCCGCCGATACCCTCGCGACGCAGGAGCAGCCCGAGTGGGCACACACGCTCGAGCGCATCTCGCGCGGGGTGGTAGCCATCCAGGTCGATCTCACGCGCAGTTTCGATACCGAGGTCAATGCCTCGCTGCAAGCGACCGGCTTCGTGATCGATGCCAGGCGCGGCCTGATCCTCACCAATCGGCATGTGGTCACGCCCGGCCCGGTCACCGCGCAGGGCATTTTTCTCGATCGCGAGGAGGTGCAGCTGTACCCCGTATACCGCGATCCGGTGCACGATTTCGGCTTCTATCGGTACGACCCGGCGAAGCTGCGTTTCATCACGCCCGAGCAGATCCCGTTGTACCCGCCGGGCGCCCAGGTCGGTACCGAGATACGCGTGGTCGGAAACGATGCCGGCGAGCAGCTCTCATTCCTCGCCGGCACGCTGGCGCGGCTCGACCGGCAGTCCCCCTCCTACGGGGTCGGCAAGTACAACGACTTCGATACGTTCTATTACCAGGCCGCGTCCAACACGTCGGGGGGCTCCTCCGGCTCCCCCGTCATCGATGTGCGCGGCCGGGCCGTCGCGCTGAATGCGGGCGCCGCCAAGGGATCGGCATCGAGTTTCTACCTGCCGCTCGGTCGGGTGGTGCGGGCGCTGCACTATATCGAGCGCAACGAGCAGGTGCCGCGCGGAACCCTGCAAGCGATCTTCAGCTACACACCCTACGACGAGTTGCGACGCCTCGGGCTCCCCGCCGAGACCGAAGCCGAAGTGCGCGCCGCATTTCCGAAGCAGCTGGGCATGCTCGAGGTGGAGCAGATCCTGCCAGGATCCGTGGCCGCTGGCGCCCTCGAAGTGGGCGATATACTGCTGCGCATCGATGGCCGACTCGTGACCGAGTTCGGCGCGCTCGCGGACGCGCTCGATGACTCGGTCGGCAAGACGGTGACCCTCGAGGTGCAACGCCGCAATCAGCACCTGGAACGCACGCTGCCGGTGCACGATCTGTACGCGATGGCGCCGGACGAATACCTCGAGTTCGGCGGTGCGGTGGTGCACAACCTCTCGTATCAGCAGTCACGGCATATGAACCTGCCGATCGAAGGGGTCTACATCGCAAATCCCGGCTACGTGTTCAACGCTGCGGGTATTTTCCGCGGCGCCGTGATCACGCAGTTCGCCGGCCGCAGCATTCACAATATCGACGACCTGGAGCGCGGCCTGGTCGAGCTGGCCGACGGCGAGCGTGTGCTGGTGCGCTACTTCACGGCGGAGGAGACCAGCGCCGCGCAGGTGCAACCGATCATCAACGACCGCCGCTGGTACCCGGCGCGCCGCTGCAAGCGCGATGACACCCTCGGCTACTGGCCCTGCCGAGCGCTGGCGGAGCCGCCGGCGCATGCGCTGCAGGTCGCGGCGACGACCCTGGGAAGCAGCCCCGCGACAGCCGACCCCCATGCGCGGCGCCTCGCCGATTCGCTGGTCGCCGTGAGCTTCGATATTCCCTACCCGGTATCAGGCGTGACGGCCCGCAGTTTCCGCGGCACAGGCCTGATCGTCGATGCCGAGCGCGGTCTGGTGGTGGTCGATCGCGACACCGTGCCGGTGGCGGAAGGCGACGCGCGTATCACCTTCGGCGGCAAGCTGCAGGTGCCGGCGCGCGTCGTGTTCGTGCATCCGCTGCACAACCTCGCCGTGCTCGCCTACGATCCACGACTCATAGGCTCGACGCAGGTACGGGCCGCGCGTTTGCTGACCCGCTCTCTCGAGCCCGGCGAGAAGGTGTGGGTCGTGGGAATCAGGCACGACATGCGGCTCACGGCCCAGGAGAGCCGCATCACCGGAATCGACCCCATCGATATTCCGCTGCCGCGCACGCCAGCCTTTCGCGACAGCAATCTCGATGTGGTTACCCTGCTCAACGGTCCCAGCGACTACGACGGGGCCATTTCCGACAAGTCGGGTAACGTCCTCGCGCTGTGGTCGACGTTCGCCGTCGACAACGGCCATGACCTGGTCGAGCAGACCATGGGTGTCCCCGCCTCGATCGTCGCCGCAATGCTGGACGCGATCCGCTCGGGCGGCGAACTGCGCTCGCCCGAAGCCGAGTTTGGCGCCATACCGCTTTCGAAGGCGCTCGAGCTCGGTCTGGATGAGCAGTGGCTGCGGCAGGTCGAGCTGCACAGCCCGGCGCGCAGCCAGGTGTTGAGCATCCAGCGCCTGGTAGCAGGCTCACCCGCCGCCAAGGTGCTGCAACCGGGCGACCTGCTGCTGAGCATCGACGGCAAGGTGGTCACCCAGTTCGACGAGGCGGAGCGAGCGAGTCAGCGGCCGCTGCTGCAGCTGCGCGTCTGGCGTAACCGCGCGGAGGTGCCCGTCGAGCTTGATACGGTGGTACTGAACGGCACCGATATCGACCGGATCGTGCAGTGGGCGGGCGCGACGTTGCAGGCCCCGCATCGGGCGCTGGCGGTGCAGCGGGGCATTGCGCCGCAGGGAGTGTTCGTCGCCTATTACCTGTTCGGCTCGCCCGCGAGCCGCTCCGGCTTGACGGCGCTGCGCAACATCGTCGCGGTCGACGGAAAGCCGACTCCGGATCTCGATGCCTTCCTTGCCGCGGTCGCGGACAAAGGCGACCGCGAGTCGGTGCTGCTGAAGACCGTGACGCCAAACCGCGCGATCGAAGTGATCACTCTCAAACTCGATACGCATTACTGGCCGACGTACGAGCTAAGACGCACCGCTGACGGTTGGGAGCGTCGTACGCCGACCGAGCAGCAGCTGGCGCGCCGCACCCCATGAAAGCGAGTGCTCCGCGGTACTGGTGGGTCAACCACCAGCACGCTTGGCGACAGGAGATTGACGGCGAATATCTCTGGTCGCCCAAAACGAACCAGAACGGCACCAGCAACGATACCTGCACCAGCCTGACGAGGGTGATGCCGGGCGATGTCGTGTTTTCGTTCGCTGACGCAGCCATCCGCGCGGTCGGCGTCGCACTCGGTCGGGCGCGGGAAGCGCCGCAGCCCAGGGAACGCCGTGCAGCCGGAAAACAGTCGCGAGCAGAGCCGGGTTGGCAGCTAGCGGTGCGATTCACGCAACTGAAATCCGTGCTGAGACCGCAGGCACATACGTCCGAACTGACTCCATTACTTCCGAAAAAACGTTCCCCCATCGACGCGAGCGGGGACGCGAATCGCAGGGTGTACCTGGCCGCGGTACCGGAGCTCATGGCGGCAAGACTGCGCGAGCTCCTCGGCGGACAAGTCGAGGAGCTGGTCGCAAGGATCAGCGCATCCTCTGGCGGAGCGCTCGAGGACGAGAGAGCAGAGGCAGAGCTTCAGTTGAGAACGGACATCGGGCCCACCGAGAAACTCGAGCTCGTGAGAGCCCGTGGTGGGCAGGGTGTATACAGAACCAATCTGGAACGGGTCGAGCTGGGGTGCCGAATGACGGGATTGCTCGACCGCCGGCACTTGCGCGCCAGTCACATCAAGCCATGGTGTGTGTGTACCGACCGAGAGAAGCTCGATGGGTTTAACGGCCTGTTACTGTCGCCGCATGTGGGGCATCTGTTCGACCGAGGCTATTTCTCCTTCTCCGACTCAGGAGACGTCCTCGTCGCGCAATCTCTGAATCCAGAGGTCCTGCAGAGCTGGTGCGTCGTGCTGCCGCGTAACGTAGGACTGTTTCGGGCCGAGCAGTGCAGATATCTCGAACATCACCGCCGTGAGGTGTTCCAACAGAAGCTGGCTGGCGGCATGCGCAGCAACCAGTTCGCGACTCGCGATGTCCTGGTACCGGTGGTTGGCCCGAGCACATTGAGCGGCGAGGGTTAACGACGGTCGCACTTCCTGCATGATCCCTTGGCACGCGAGATCGTGTTGCCGGCGACGCTCGAGGATGTACCATCGCTACGGTGCGTCCATCTATTCGTCCTACGGCTTCCTCGCCGCGGCCGCTCGCTGGCCGGGCGATTGCGCTGCTGGCGCTTGCGCTCGGCGCCGTCGCCCCGCTTGAGGCGCAGACCGCGCAGACCATTACCGTGGACGCAACCGCAGCGACGCAACCGTTTCCGCACTTCTGGGAGCGGATGTTCGGCTCCGGGCGCGCGGCGCTCAGCCTGCGCGAGAGCTACCGCGAGGATCTGCGCGCCGTGCGCAGCATCACCGCGATCGCCTACGTCCGCTTTCACGACATCCTCGATGACGACATCGGCGTGTATGCGGAAGATCGCCATGGCAAGCCGCTGTACAACTTCTCCTACGTCGACCAGGTGTACGACGGGCTCCTCGCCAGCGGCGTACGGCCCATCGTCGAGCTGAGCTTCATGCCGCGCCAGCTGGCGCAACGCGATATCCGCCACACGTTCTGGTACCACCCGGTGGTGTCCCCGCCGAAGGACTACGGCCGCTGGGATGCGCTGATCGACGCGTTCGCGCGGCACCTGGTGCAGCGCTACGGCATCGCGGAGGTCAGCCAGTGGTACTTCGAGGTGTGGAACGAGCCGAATCTCGACTTCTGGGCCGGCCAGCCGAAGCAGGCGACCTACTGGACGCTCTACGACCATACCGCCCGCAGCCTGAAAGCGGTGGACACGCGCCTGCGCGTCGGGGGACCTGCGACCGCGCAGGCCGCATGGGTCGCCGCCTTCATCCGCCACTGCCGGCAACAGGGCGTACCGGTCGACTTCATTTCGAGCCACGTCTATGGCGATGACTCGTTCAAGAACGTGTTCGGTACGCGCGAGCCGCTGTCGCGCAGAACCATGGTATGCCGCGCCGTCGCCAAGGTTCATGAGGAGATCCGCGCCTCGCCGCTGCCGCAGCTGCCGTTGATCTGGACGGAATTCAACGCCAGCTGGAGCAACCATCCGGAAGTCACGGACGCTCCTTTCATGGCGCCCTGGCTCGCCGAGACGGTGCGTCAATGCGACGGGCTGGTACAGGACATGTCCTACTGGTCATTCTCGGACGTGTTCGACGAGCAGGGTGTCGTCAAGACACCGTTCTACGGCGGGTTCGGCCTGCTCGCCGTGGGTGGTATCCCCAAGCCCGCTTTCAATGCCTTTGCGCTGCTGCACCAGCTCGGCAATGAGCGCTTCACGGGCGATGTCGCGGGCGCGCTGCTCACGCGCCGCGCCGACGGGGCGCTGGTGCTCGCGCTGTGGAACTATGCGGACCCCGGCGTCACCGTTGCGGTGCGCAGCGTGGTGCTGAAGTTCGCACACACGCAGGCACGCACCGCGAGCGTTCAGTCGCTCGACGCCGCGCACGGCAATGCCGGCAACGCCTACCGCGAGATGGGGGCACCGCCTTATCCCACGCAGGAGCAACTGCGACAATTGCGCGCTGCCGCGGCGCTGCCGCCTGCGGCCAGGCGCGAGCTCGATTCCGGCAGTCTGAGTCTCGAGATTCCCGCCGACGGGCTGACGCTGGTTACCCTCGCGCCGAGTCCAGCCGCGCGACACTGACAAGCCGTCCGGGCGGTTGCGGACTTCGGACGCGCACACGACATGGCCGTTGCTGAAGAGCCCCGCAAGTCGCCGGCAACCGCGGCGAGCCCGCTGCTGCCCTGGCTGGTTGCGGTGGCGTTCTTCATGCAGGCGCTCGACACCACCATCCTCAACACCGCGGTGCCGAGCATCGCGCGGGCGCTCGGCGTCGCGCCGCTCAGCATGAAGGCGGTGCTCGCAAGCTACACGCTGAGCCTCGCGGTGTTCATCCCCATCAGCGGCTGGATGGCGAACCGCTTCGGCACGCGGCGGGTGTTCACCGGGGCCATCGGCCTGTTCACGCTGGGTTCGCTGCTGTGCGGCCTGGCGCGCAACATTCACCTGCTGGTCGCGTTTCGCGTCCTGCAGGGCTTTGGCGGCGCCATGATGGTGCCGGTCGGCCGTCTCACGCTGGTGCGCGCGTTCGCCAAGTCGGAGCTGGTGCGCGCGATGAGCTTCGTCGCCGTGCCGGGCCTGGTCGGCCCGATGCTCGGGCCGATCGCCGGCGGCCTGATCACCGGTTACTTCCACTGGAGCGTCATCTTCTTTCTCAACGTGCCAATCGGGCTGGCAGGGCTGCACCTGATCTGGCGCCACCTGCCCGACTACCGCGAGGAAGGCACGCCACCGCTCGACCTGGCCGGGCTGCTGCTGTTCAGCTCAGGCATCGCACTGCTGTCCTACGTGCTCGAGGTGTTCGGCGAGCACGGCCTCGACACCGCGGCGATACTGGCGCTGCTGGCGCTCTCGGCGCTGCTGCTGGCCGGCTACGGCCTGCATGCGGTGCGCGCCCCGCACCCGCTGCTGCACCTCGCGCTGTTTCGCATTCGCACCTTTCGCGCCGCGGTCTCCGGCAGCTTCTTCACCCGCATCAGCATCGGCGGGATCCCGTTCCTGTTTCCACTGCTGTACCAGGTGGGGCTCGGCTACACCCCGATCCAGTCCGGGCTGCTGATGATGCCGCAGGCCTTCGCCGCCATGAGCCTGAAGATGACCATGCCGCGGATCCTCGCGCGTTTCGGCTATCGCAGCGTGCTGGTCGGCAATACCGTGATGCTCGGCCTGCTCATCATGCTGTTCGCCACCATCGGCGGCACCACGCCCGTGTGGCTGATCGTGGGCCAGCTCTTCATGTACGGTTTCTTCCAGTCGCTGCAGTTCACCAGCATGAACACCCTGGTCTACGCCGACGTCAGCAGCGCCGAGGCCGGTGCCGCCAGCTCGATCGCCAGCACGGCGCAACAGCTGTCCATGAGCTTCGGTGTGGCCGCGGCCTCACTGGTGGCGGCGCTGTTCATCCCGGACCCCCACCATGCTGCCGCGCGGCAAATGATCAGCGGCATCCACGAAGCGTTTCTGGTGCTCGGCATCGGCACCGTGGTGTCGACGCTGGTGTTTGCCGGGCTGAAGCGCACCGACGGCAGCGCGGTGAGCCAGCACCGCGTGGACCTGCCGGCCGCGTGAGCGTGTTTGTATACTGTGCCCCCCGGGCCGACTGGCTCGCGCGCACTGGCTGAGAAGGAGAACGACATGACAGCCGCTCAAGTTCCCGTAACACTGCTGCGCGAGCAGCTCGCCGGCGCGGTGCGCCGTCACTGGGTACTGTTTCTCTGCGAGGGCATCGCCCTGGTGATTCTCGGGCTGTTGGCGGTGCTCGCCCCGATGATCGCCTCGGTCGCGGCGACGGTGTTCTTCGGCTGGATCCTGCTGCTCTCCGGCGTGGTGGGCCTGATCTCCACGCTGCGTGCCCGGCAGGCACCGGGTTTCGCATGGTCGCTGCTGTCGGCGCTGGTGGGCATCGTGGCCGGTGTGCTGCTGCTCGCCTGGCCGCTGCTCGGGACACTGTCCCTCACCGCGGTGCTGATCGCGTTCCTGCTGCTGGAGGGCGGGGTGTCGATCATGTACGCGCTCGAGCACAAGAGCGCCCTGTCGGGTCGCTGGGGCTGGATGCTGGCGAGCGGCGTCGTGGACGTGTTCCTCGGCCTGCTGCTGTTCATCGGTTTGCCGGGAACCGCGCTGTGGGCGCTCGGCCTGCTGGTGGGCATCAACCTGCTGTTCGGCGGCTGGGCGCTGATCCTCATGGCGCTGCACGCGCGGCCGGCCACGGCTGCCTGAGGTCACGGGGCCACCATGAAGCTTACGATCGAAGTGATCGGCTGGAGCGGTGCGGCACTGCTGCTGGCCGCCTACGCGCTGCTGTCTACCGGCAGGCTCAAGGCGGAATCGACCACGTACCAGCTGATGAACATCCTCGGCGCGGTGGGCTTCGTGGTGAACAGCGGCTGGAACGGCGCGCTGCCGTCGGCGGCCATGAATGTCGTGTGGCTGGGCATCGGCCTGTACGCTCTGCGCCAGCACCGCCGGCCGAACATCAAGGCCGGCTGCACCGGTTAGCCGCGGGCGCGCCGGCCTGGATGCTGGCGCCCTGCGACCTCCTATGCTGTAGTCACGGCCATGGGACGCCGCACGGTGCTCGTGGCTCTCCTGCTGGCCTGGCTTCCCATCGCGCCCGTCATGGGCGCCTGCGCGCTCAAGGTCGCGGAGCTTCCGGTGACCATGAGCGGCATGCGGCCGATGGTGCACGCGCAGATCAACGGCAGCGATGCGCTGTTCATCGCCGACAGCGGCGCGTTCTATAGCGCGCTCACCCCGGCGGCCGCAGCGCAGTACAAACTGCACCTGAGTGCCGCCCCCTTCGGGTTCGGCGTGAGCGGTATCGGCGGGGAAGCGCAGGTGTGGTTGACCCGCGTCGAGACGTTCACCATCCTCAACGTGGCCGTTCCCCACGTGGAGTTCCTGGTCGCCGGGAACGATCTGGGCCGCGGGGCGGTCGGTCTGCTCGGTCAGAACGTATTCAGGCTATTCGGAGACGTCGAGTACGACCTCGCGGCGGGGGTCATCCGGCTCGTGCAGACGAAGGATTGTCGCAACTCACCGCTCGCCTACTGGGCAAAATCGCAGCCCTTCTCCGTCATCGACATCGATTGGGCGAGCGCTGAATCCCCGCATACCACCGGCGATGCCTACGTCAACGGCGCCAGGATCCGTGTGCTGTTCGACACCGGTGCCGGCGTCTCGACCCTGTCGCTGGACGCCGCGAAACGCGCCGGCATTACACCGGACAGCGCCGGCGTTATCCCCGCGGGGATGGCATCCGGGATGGGTCGGCACTTCGTGCCGACCTGGATCGCACCTTTCGCCAGCTTCAAGATCGGCGACGAGGAGATTCGCAACACGCGGCTGCGCATCGGTGCGCTCGCCCTTTACAGCGATCGCCGCCCCGTCGATATGCTGCTCGGGCCCGATTTCTTTCTGTCGCACCGCGTCTACGTCGCCAACAGCCAGCGCAAGCTGTACTTCTCCTACAACGGCGGACCTGTTTTCGATCTGACAACCGTGACACCCGCAGCGGCGGACGCGAATCCGGCGCCGGTCGCGGACGCCACGCCCGCCGCCGGCACCGTGCCCCAGGCGGCCGCTGCGCCGGACGCTGCCGCCGGGAGCGCCGCGGCCTCTGCGGCGGCGGCAACGTCAGCCGGATCGCAGTCCGCCGAGGAGCTGCACGATGCCTCCGCCTTCAGCCGGCGTGGCACGGCGTTCGCCGCGCGTCACGATTTCACGCACGCCATCGCCGACCTCACGCGCGCCTGCGAGCTCGCGCCGGGCGAGGCCGACTACTTCTACCAGCGCGGCATGGCCTACCTTGGGAACCGGCAGGCCGATCTCGCGTTGGCCGACTTCGATCGCGCGGTGCAGCTCGATCCTAACGACCTGCAGGCGCTGGTGGTGCGCGCCAGCCTGCACACCCGGCGTCACGAACAGCAGGCTGCGATCGCCGATCTGCAGGCCGCAGACCGTGCCGCCCCCCGCGAAGCGGACGTGCGCCTGCAGCTGGGTGAGCTTTTCCAGCACAACGATCAGTTCCCGCAGGCCATCGCCCAGTACACCATCTGGATCGAGGTACACAACAGTGGCGATGTGCGCATGGCGAGCGCACGCAACGGACGCTGCTGGACGCGAGCCCTGTGGAACCAGGAGCTCGAGCAGGCGCTCAGCGACTGCAACGCGGCCCTGAAGCAACTTCCCAACACGGCTGCGCTGCTCGACAGCCGCGGGCTCGTACAGCTGCGGCGCGGCGAGTACGATAAGGCGATCGTCGACTACGACCAGGCGCTGAAGCTGCGTGCGCCGCGGCCTTGGACGCTGTATGGCCGCGGCATCGCCCGATTGCGCAAGGGGCTCACGGCCGAGGGTCACGCCGACCTCGCCTCGGCAACCGCGCTCGATCCCAACATCGCCGAACAGGCGGGCAAGTACGGCCTGACGCCCTGAACGCCTGCGGGCGCAGCGCAGCCGCAGTGCCCTGATCTGCGCACTTTCTTACAAAGTGCGCAGTCGCTCACCACTGCCGTATGCCCCCGCACCCCGATATGGGTACAGTGACGCCATGAGACGGATGTCCGCCAGGCGACGGATCGCCACATTACTCACAATGCTCACGGCCGCCACTTCGGCTGCCACTTCGACGGCCGCGGTGCGCGCCGTCACGCCGGCCGCCGCCGCGACCCCCGCGCCGCACCTGATGGCCTTCGGTGGCCGCAGCGCCGTGCAGCAGCAAAGTGGGCTCGGCGGCAAGCTCGATGCGACGCTCGCGGACCTGGTGCGCCATGCGAGCCGCGTGCGTGCCGGGCATGAGCTCGAGGACCTGCACGCGCTGAGTCCCGCGGCGCGTTTCATGCAGACTGCCGCTGATGCGGCTCCGCTGGTCGCCGTCGATGCGGTAACGCGCGGCAACCCGCGGCAGCTCGCGGCCGCGCTCGTCGGCCTCGGACTGCAGCACCCGGCGATCTATTCCAACGACGTCGGCGGCTGGCTGCCGGTGAGCCGGGTCAACGCTGCCGCGGCGCGCGCCGAAGTGGTCGCCATGCGCGCCGCGCTGGCGCGCACGCGCGCCGCCCCGATCGCCACGCAGGGGGATTTTGCGCAGGCCAGCAACGTGTTGCGTACGACCTACCCGACCCTGAACGGCGCGGGCATCACCGTCGGCATTCTCTCCGACAGCTTCAACTGTTACAGTGTCTACGATCAGCCCGATAGCGGTGTGCCGGCCTCGGGAACCCGGGGGTATGCGCCCTATGGCTTCGCCACCGACACCGCGCCGTTCGACGAATCCAACGGTTACCTGCCGGCGAGTGTCGACGTGCTGGAGGAGGCGACCTGCAGTCGGTATGGACAGCCGCTGCAGTTGCCCTTCACCGATGAAGGCCGCGCGATGCTGCAGATCGTTCACGTCATCGCCCCCGCAGCCGCCCTCGCCTTCTACACCGCCGACACCAGCGAGGCGGATTTTGCCAACGGCATCGGCGCGCTGGCGAAGGCGGGCGCCAAGGTCATTGCCGATGACACCGGTTACTTCGACGAGCCGTTCTTCCAGGACGGCATTCTCGCGCAGGCGATCGACGCCGTTGAGGCACAGGGCGTGGCTTACTTCTCGGCCGCCGGCAACGACGGGCAGGAGTCCTACGAGAACACCGCACCGAGCTTCGCTACGCCGGGTAGCGGTGAGAATGCCGGGGAAAATCTACTGAACTACGACAGCAGCGGCGCAACGACCACCACCGCACTGCCGGTCACGATCCCGCCGCTGTTCCCCGGCGAATTCATCGCGCTGATCGTGGAATGGGACCAGCCGTACGTGACCGGCGCGCCTGCCAGTGGCGGTGCGAGCAGTCAGATCGATCTGTGCGTCACGGGTGCGTCGACCTACACGGTCATCAACCTCGATGGCAACTCCGTCACCTGCACGGCAGCGAACGCGCCCGGCACCGATGCGGTGCAGGTGCTCATCCTCGGCAACCCGGCCAGTGCCAGCGGCAACACCACCTCCCAGCAGGTGAAGCTGGTGATCGGTCTGGTGAATGGCAGCCCGACTCCCGGGCGGATCAAGCTGGTGGTGGCGGACGACGGTGCCGGCAGCACCATCGACTCCTTCGACACGCATAGCCCGACGCTGCAAGGTCACCCAGGGGCTGCGGGAGCGGCCGCCGTGGCGGCGGCTTTCTTCGCCCAGACGCCCCGCTGCGGCACTTCGCCCGCGGTGCTGGAACGCTACTCATCTGAGGGCGGCGAGCCGATCCTGTTCGATACCGCGGGCAGCCGCCTGGCGACGCCGCAGGTGCGCCAGAAGCCGGACTTCACCGCAGCGGACGGCGTGAACACCTCGTTCTTCGGTTTCCCCCTCAGCGACAGCGGCAACACCGACGACTCCACGGTCAGCGCGTGCCAGAACGACGCGACCTACCTGAACTTCTTCGGCACTTCCGCCGCAACCCCGCACGCGGCGGCCGTCGCGGCGCTCGCCCTGCAGGCCATCCCCGCTCTCACGCCAACGCAGATCTACGACGCGTTGCACACGACGGCCACGGCGATGGGCAACCCCTCGCCCAACTATGAGTCCGGTTACGGCTTCATCGACGCGCAAGCCGCGCTCGCCTCTCTGCCGACCGGCGCGGCGCTCAGGCTCGCCAGCACCACGATCACCGTCGGCAGCTCGACCACCCTGAGCTGGGTCGCGATCAATGCCACGAGTTGCACGGCGAGCGGGGCGTGGAGTGGTACGCAGCCGATCACTGGCAGCCAGAGCGTTGCGCCGGCGGCTGTTGGATCCTACGCGTACACGCTTACCTGCACCGGGGCGGCGGGCAATCGCAGCGGCACGGCCACCCTGGCGGTTCAGGCGGCGGGGTCGAGCCCGGGCAGCGGCGGTGGTGGCGGCGGCGGCGCGGACGTCCCATCGCTCGTCGCGTTGCTGGGTTGGGCGCTGGCGCGCACCCGGCGCGTCATGGCTGCGCGAGCGCAGCCAGTGCGCTGAGCAAGGCCGCGCCGTTCGGTGACCCGAGTCCCGTGCAGGCATCCCATCCGGGCCCGGCGCGGTAGGCGCCGTTGTTGCCCTGGGTGATATCGCGAAACCCCCGCTCGCCGATCTGGTAAATCGCCGCGTGCACATCCCCGAGCGGCCGCCCGAGGTGTTGATCGCAGCGTGCGATCAGTGCCGCCCACAACGGCGCCACCGCGCTCGTACCGCCGATCACCTGCGACTCACCGTCCACCAGCACCTGGTAGCCGGTCAGCGGGTCGGCATTGCCGGCCACGTCGGGCACGCCGCGCCCGGCGCTGCCGTTCGGCGCCTGCGGCACCTGGATGTGCTGCTGCCAGACCGGTAACGGGAACACCACGCTGACCCCGCCGCCGGTGGCGCCCTCTCCGGCGCTCGTCTCGTTCCACACCACTTCAGTCGCGATGGCACTGCCACTGGCCGTGAGGCGCGTGCCGCCGCAGCCGAGCGCGAACGGGCTCGAGGCCGGAAAATCCACGTGCGGCTCCCCGTCGCTCTCCCCGTCGCTCGAGCCGCCGTCGCCCGCCGCGACGGTGACCGTCACACCGAGCGCCGCGGCGTCTTCCAGCGCGGTCTGCATGGCGTTGCGTGACGGCGCGGTCCAGCCGTCCTCCGGACCGCCCCAGCTGATCGACATCACGACCGGGTGGTGGGTGCTGTCGTGCGCGGCCTGTGAGATCGCCTCGTAGAACCCCTGGTCGGTGTTGGGTGCAAAGTACACGACGATGGCCGCCCCGGGGGCGAGCGCCCCGATCACCTCGATGTCGAGCATCACCTCGTCGTCGGCTGCGCCGCCGGGCTGGTTGGATCCGCCGGCGACTCCCACGGCAATCACCGGAGGCGGGCGGGTGATGCCGAGGCCGGTAAAGTAGCGCGCAAGATCTGCGGTGCTGAAGCCGCCGCCGAGCTCGACGACCGCGACCGTCTGGCCGCTGCCGTCGGTCGCCGCGGGAAAACCGTAGAGCGCCCCGAGCTGGATCGGCGTGTAGCTGGCGAGCGGTGCCGCCTGCGGCCGTCGCACATGCGCGCGCGCGACGGGCCGCCGATCCAGTCCGAGCACCGCGATCACCTCGGCGGGCAGCGCCGGTGCATGGCTGCAGCCGACAAAGGGGCCGCGGCCGTCGGCGAGCTGGTAGCGGCCGAGCTGCACGGCGAAGGCCCGCTCGAGCGCCTGCGGGGGGCCGGCAAGGTGCAGCACGCGGCGATTCGCCGCGGCGCCGGTCTCGCGCAGTCCGTGCCCCCGGGCGAAGTCACGCAGGCGTGCGAGGTCGGCCGCGTCCGCGCCGCATTGCCGGCCGAATTCGGCGCGCGGCCACTGCGGGGCTTGCGGCCAGGACGCGCTGCGCGGCAGCGCGCCGTGCCGGCGCCGCAGCACCAGCGTGACGTCCAGCGGCGCGGTATCGGTGTGCGGACCGAGAAACTTCATGCCGGACGGGGTGGTCCACGGAGCGCTGTGCGGCGCGGGCGATGTCGGGCTCATGTCGCGACTCCTTGACTGTTAGACTGCCCGCAAACCGGAAGACGACGTGCGCGCAGCGACGGCCACATGCCTGTGCGGGCTGCTGATGATGCCGGGCGGCGTGGCCGCTGCGGCCGCCGCCGGCACGGCCAGTACCGCTGCTGCCGCCGACACGCAGTTCGCGAACTACGCATTCGCCACCGAGCTCGGCTCGGGCATCTACGCGGTGAACGGCCGCACGATTCAAGTCTACCAGCTGTCGCCCGCCTACCATCTGCGCCCGGCAGCACCGCGCGGTGCACGCCCCGGCATCAGGCTGCTGTTCCCCCTCACCGTGGGTTTCTTCAATTTCGAGCCTGTCGACCTGGTGCATCTGCAACTGCCCAATTCGATCGGCGCGCTCAGCCTCGAGCCCGGCGTCGAGCTGGATTTCTGGCTGAACGATGCGTGGCATGTGTATCCCTACCTCAAGGCGGGCGGAACTTTCGCCTCGTCCGCCGGGATCAATGCGGTGATCTTCGGCACCGGAGTGCGCAGCGATTACCGTTTCGAGGCACTCGACAGCGGCGCGCTGTGGCGTGCGGAGCTCGCCTACGCGGGCGTGCACTACCAGGGCGATCTGCCGAACGACTCCTTCACGCGGCTGCGCAACGGCGCGGAGGTAAGGCGCAACCTCGGCTGGTCCTGGCACGACCGTGCCGTGCAGCTTGCGCCCTATGCCTTCACCGACATCTACTTCAATGCCCCTTCGGGTCCGGCTTCCGGCATCAGTGCCCGCACCGTGCAGTTCGAGGCGGGCCTGATGCTCGGCCTGATCCCGCAGTACCAGGTCTACGGCTGGTCGCTGCCGCGCATCGGCATCGGTTATCTCGATGCCGGGATCCTCTCCGGGTGGCGCCTGGTGATCGGCGATCCATTCTGATCTCATGGCGGTCAACCTCCGCCACCTCCATGCGTTACGATGTACCGGCGGCTCTGGGACCCGCACAGGTTGGTTCGTCAGAGGTAAGCATCATGCTCAGACACCCGTTGCGCGCCGCGCTCGTCTGCGCCCTGGCATGCACGATCGCCGCGTGCTCGACGCTGTATGTAAAATCCGACGTCAATACCGCTCTCATCGGGCAGGTCCACTGCAACAGCTTCGCCTGGGCCGGCTCGTTCCACGGCAACAGCCCGCTGCGCGGTGGCATCGCCAATCCCATCAATGAAAGCCGTCTGCGCAGCGCCATCGCCACGCACCTCAAGGGACCGATCCAGGATGCTCCCGGGAACGCCGACTGCCTGCTCGGTTACGGGATCGGCGCGACCCGGGCGGTGGACTGGCCATACGGCTACGGCTGGGGCTACTACGGCTACTGGGGCTGGCCCGGGCCTTACGTCTACCCCGAGGGCATCATCGCGGTGGATATGTACGATGCCCGCACGCATCAGCCGCTGTGGCACGCCTCCGTGGATCAGAATCTCGTCGGTACGAGCGGCGCCGAGAC
>Ga0210390_10002715_pt1 | contig 15515 bp, 14 predicted proteins | sample IncBWH11OmetaG_FD_161050 | JGI IMG/M metagenome (GOLD analysis project Ga0210390, IMG submission 161050) | Forest soil microbial communities from Barre Woods Harvard Forest LTER site, Petersham, Massachusetts, United States - Inc-BW-H-11-O ... | reverse complement strand
GCAGCGCCAGCCAGATGCCGGCGCCGCTGTCCAGGGCGAACGCTAGCAGTGTGCCCAGGCCGATCGTCAGCGGAAGCGCGACCCCGAGCAGCCGCAGGTACATGCCCGCATCCGCCCGCAACTCGTGTAGCCCGACCCGCGACGCGTCCGAGAACAGGACCAGCGCGAGGGTGAACTCCGCCAGTTCCTTGATCAGCTCCTTACTGGGTGCCACGCTCAGGAACGCCAGCGGCCCGTGGGTAAGCAGCAGCCCGGCAAGCACAAAGGTGATCGGCGCGGTGACCTCGAACCGTTCCAGCCTGGCCGAGAGCGTGCCCCACCCGAACACCAGCACCGCCACGATGGCGAGGTCGGAAACGCTCATGATCTCACCCGCCCTCCGCGCGTATCGACGACCCTCAGCTACAAGCGAGCACTACCTGAGGACAACCAGCCTCGCGCTGGCGATCGTGGCCCGGCGCGAGGCAAGACCAAATCTCCCTTACGGCCTGAGGCGCCGCCACTATCCTTATCCGAGCGAGGCGACGATGATCACCTTGATAGTGTGCAGGCGAATTCTCGGCCTGGTCGAACACGATGCCGGGTTCGAGCGCGACGACATTGTTGCCGTCGTCCCACTGCTCACGCTCGGCTTGGAAGGAGTCCTCGCCGGTCTCGATGACGCGCATCTTGGACACACCTGGCCTGTGTTCCGGCCTTTCCCTGGCCTTTCCGCGGACCCGGTTTGTGACGTCTCTTTGGAAGAGCATTGTCGTTAAGTGATGGCCTGGAGTGCTGGCTCGGCTTTAGATTGTTCGCTTGCACTGGCGGTGGTCTTGCTCTGGCTTCGCAGCTGGATGAACTTGTCTACGGCGACGACCGCGGGCGCGATGAGCGACAGGGCGAGCACGATGACCCACTCGCGTCCGCTGAGCGAGGTGGTGTCGAGCAGGCGCTGGAGCATGCCGAGTTCGACGGCGGCCCAGGTGAGGATCCAGCCCAGGATGATCCAGCCGAGGTAGGGGAACACCGGGGAGGACCACGGTGCCTGGCGTTCGCGGCGCATGACCAGGCCGATGTTGACCGCGCTGAACGAGACGATGGCGAAGGCCATGGTCATGTTGACCGAGGCGTGGGTGGTGCTGGGCTTGCCGGGGCCCCATTCGAGCACGGCCAGGGCGGTGGCGGCGACCACGAACCCGGTGACGAACCAGCGGATGACCTGCGGCCGGGTGACAATCTTGGTGCCGGGCCTGCGGGGCGGCCGCTGCATGACGCCGGGGTCCGGGACGTCGACGATGAACCCGATCACCACGGTGATGACGACGAAGAACTTGCAGAACAGCAGTTGCAGCGGGAACAGGGCGACGCCGCCGTTGATGTTCAAGATGGTGGCGTAGACCATCAGCTGCAGCACCGAGGACAAGATGGTCAGCTGCATCTTGATGTAGGTGGAGATCCGCCGGTAGATGTCGCGGCCCAGGTCGACGGCCTGGACCAGGGTGGCGAAGTTGTCGTCGGTCAGCACGATCTTGGCGGCCTGCTTGGTAACCTCCGAGCCGCTGCCCATGGCCACGCCGATGTCGGCCTGTTTCAGCGCGGCGGCGTCGTTGACCGCGTCGCCGGTCATCGCGACCACGTCGCCGGATTGCTGCATGAGCTTGGCCAGCCGCAGCTTGTCCTCCGGTGCCACCCGGCCGAACACGTGCAGCTGGGGAAGCTGGGCGATCACCTCGGGATCGGACAGGTGCTGCAGTTCGGTGCCGGTGATCACGCCGGGTCCCAGACCGAGCTCGTCGGCGATCGCCCGGGCGGTGATGGTGTGGTCGCCGGTGATCATCCGCACGTCGATCCCGGCGCCCAGCGCGGCATGGACCGCGTCCCTGGCTTCGGCGCGCAGCGGGTCCACGATCCCGACCAGCGCGACGAAGACCAGGTCGGTGACGGCGGCCATCGGGTCGGCCAGCGCCGCGGCCATCGCGGCGTCATCCATGTCCTTGACGGCGAACGCCAGCACCCGCAGCCCGCGCTCGGACAGCTGGCGGTTGGCGGCCAGGAGCTCGTCCCGAACGGTGTCAACCGGCACCTGCTGGCCATGCCACAGGGCCCGGTCGCAGTGGTCCAGGACGACGTCCGGCGCGCCTTTGACGGTGACCAGATGCGGTTGCTGGACGATCGGGCCGACCAGCCAGTCCGGGCGGTCGTGGAAGGTGGCCATGAACTTGTACTCAGAATCGAACGGCACCTCGGCCCGGCGGGGCAGCGTCTGGCGGGTCTGCTCGGCGTCCACGCCCATCTTCGCGGCCAGCACCACGAACGCCGCCTCGGTCGGGTCGCCGATGACAGATCCGTCATCGCCGACTGTGGCGTCGGTGCACAGCACCAGGCCCAGGGCCAGGTTGCGGAAGTCGGGCGGCTCCGCTCCGGCCACGCCCAGGATCGCGCCGGTCTTGACGTATCCGGGGCCTTCGATCTTGAACCAGTCGCCGCCGCCCAGCATGGTGGTCGCGGTCATCGCGTTCATCGTCAGCGTGCCGGTCTTGTCGCTGTTGATGACGGTGGTCCCGCCCAGGGTCTCCACGTCCGACAGCGACTTGACCACCGCCTTGTGCTCAGCCAGCCGCTGTGCCCCCGACGACAGCATGGCCTGCACGAACGTGGGCAGCCCGGTCGGGATCGCCGCGATCGCGGTGGAGATGCACAACAGCACCAGGGTGGTGGTGTCCTGCCCCCGCACTAGGCCGAAGACCGCGATGATCGCCACCGCCACGAAGGCGATCAGCCCGAACACCTTGGTCATGCCGTCCAGTTCGCGCTGTAGCGGCGACTTGGACCGCTGGGTGGCGGTGACCAGCCCGGCGATCTTGCCCATCTCGGTCGCGCTGCCGGTGGCGGTCACCACGATCGTCGCGGTGCCCCGGGTGACCTGGGTGTTCTGGAACACCAGGTTGGTCCGGTCGCCGAGCGCCACCTCACCCCCGGACAACGTGCCCGCGTCCTTGGGTATCGGCGCGCTCTCCCCGGTCAGGGCGGCCTCCTGCACCTCCAGCGTGGCCGAGGACTCGATCCGCCCGTCCGCCGGGACCACGTCCCCGGACTCCAGCAGCACGATGTCACCCGGCACCAGCGTGGCCGATTCGATCTGCTCGACCTGCCCGGAACGCCGCACCCGGGCGTGGGGCACCTGCAGCTTGGCCAGCGCCGCCACGCTGGCCCGGGCCTTCAGCTCCTGGGCCGTGCCCATCACCACGTTGAACGTCACCAGCCCCAGCACCACCACAGCCGTCGCGATCTGGACGATCGCGAAACTGGCCGCGACCACGATCAGCAGCATGATGTTCATCGGGTTGACCAGCTGGCCCCGCGCCACCGTCCACATGCTCGGCGGCGGCTCGGCCGGTATCTCGTTCGGCCCGTACTCCTCCAGCCGCCGCGCTGCCTCGTGGGCGTCCAGTCCGTCATCCGGGTCGACACCCATCTGCCCGGCCGCGTCGTCCGCGGACAACGCATACCAGGCGAGGTTCTCGGCGGGTTGCTGCAAGGTGGTCATCTGAGCTCCTCAGGACGGTTGCGGCGTACCCGCGCCGCAGCGGCTGACCTAGTGCACGAGCTGGACATTCTTCGTCCGGGTGTCGTGGAAGTGTTTCCATCCGTAGTCCAGGGCCAGGCTCAGCACCAAGATGCCCGCCAGCGTGGCGATCGAGGCGGGCTCGTGGATCAAGGTGGTGAACACGAACGTCACGAAGACCGCGCCGGCCGCCACGATCGCCAGGACGAGCATCAGGAGGTTCGCGCCGGTCTCGGCGCGGATCCGCAGGTGCGCCGCGGTGATCATGGTGAAGATCACCAGCGCCACCGCGCTGCCGATCGACGCGATCGAGTCCAGGTTGAACACCACGGCCAGGACCAGGCACATCGCCGCCTGGATCAGCAGCCCGTTCGAGGCCCGCCCGCCGGCCTTGCGCGCCATCAGCGGCGGGAACTGGCCCGTCTCGGCCAGCCGCTCGGACAGCCCCTGCGCCGGGTACAGGCCCGCGTTGGTGGCCCCGGCGGTCGCGAACAGCGCGGTGACGGTCATCAGCCAGTAGCCCGCCCGGCCCAGCGTCGGCTCGGCGGCAACCGCAATCGCGGTCCCGCCCGAGGAGATCACCTTGTCTACCGTCAGCGTGCCGAACACGCCCAGCGCGATGGCCACGTAGATGACCGTCGCGATCCCCAGGGCCAGGAACATCGCCTTGGGCAGCTGGCGGGACGGCTTGGCCAGGTCCTTGGCGGTGAAGGTGATGATGCCGAAGCCCAGGAAAGCGAAGAAGGTCAGCGCCACCGACGAGATGATGTCCTGGAACGACGGGTACCCCGAGAACGCCAGCAGCGACGGGTGGATGTTCACCAGCGTGACCACCGAGAAGAAGGCCAGGATCCCCAGCACCACGTAGACGATCACCGTCTGCGCGCCCGCCACCAGCCCGGACCCCGCGACGTTCAGCCCGGTCATCACCACGATGATCAGCGCCGCGAACACCTTGATCCACGCCTGGTTCTCCCCGGCGAACGTCGAGGTGGCATAGCTCCCGAACGACACCGCCACCATCGCCGTCACGATCGCGTTGGCCATATACGTCAGCCACGCGGTGACCCCGGTGAAATGCCCGTTGCCGGTCGACTTCGCCACGTACTCCAGGAACCCCCCCGCCGACGGGTACCGCGCGCCCAGCTTCGCGAACGAATACCCCTGCAACCCCGCCACCACCCCGGCGAGCAGGAACGACAGCCACACCGCCGCCCCCGCCACCGCGCCGGCCGCGCCTAGCAGCGCGAAGATGCCCGCCCCCACCATCGCCCCGACACCGATGAACGCGGCCTGCCGCACCGATAGGTACTTCTTTTCAGGCGGCGTCTCCGCGGACCCGCCCACGTCCGCCCGCGATTCCTGGCTCATGACCCAGCCGACCCCGCCGTGCTCGGCTGCACCGCGCCCTCCGTGTGCTGGGCCTCATCGGAACTAGATGCGGATCCCTCAGGCGCGCCCTGCGTGACAACGCTGGTGCCGGCCTTCCCCGCCACGATCCCGGCGATGTCAGCCAGCGAGCCGATCGCCGCCCGCCTGCCGGTCTTGGCCGCGAAACGGACCGCGGCCTTGACTTTGGGGCCCATGGACCCTGCCGCGAACTCATAACCGGCCAGTTCCTCCGGCGTTACCCGGCCCAGCCGCCGCTGCTCCGGGCTGCCCCAGTCCAGGTAGACCCCGTCCACATCGGTGGCCATGAGGAACAGGTCCGCGCCTAGGTTCTCGGCGAGCAGTTCACTCGCCAGGTCCTTGTCGATGACCGCCTCGACGCCCGCCAGGGCGCCAGGACCCGAGGACGGGTACATCGTAGGGATTCCGCCGCCGCCCGCGCAGATGACCACGGCACCCCGCTCCAGCAGCCAGCTGATCGGCGCGATCTCCAGGATGCGCCGGGGCTCGGGAGAGGGCACCACACGCCGCCATGCGGCACCGTCCGGCCGGAACACCCACCCCTTCTCCGCGGCCAGCACGTCGGCGGCCTCCCTGGCGTAGACGGGGCCGACGAACTTGGCCGGGCTGGCGAACGCCGGATCATCCGGATCCACCACGATCATGGTGAGCAACGTCGCCACCTGATGCTCCGCCGGCAGCAGGCTCCGCAGCTCCTGCTGGATCAGGTAGCCGATCATGCCCTGGGTGCCCGCGTCCAGCACATCCAGCGGGTAAGGCTCGGTGTCTTTGTACGCTTCGGCCTGCAGGGACAGCAGGCCCACCTGCGGCCCGTTCCCGTGCACCACCACAACGCTGTGCTCCGCGGCCAGCGGCGCGATCGCCTCCGCCGCGATCGCGATGTTCCGCCGCTGCACCTCGGTGGTCATCGGGTCACCCCGCCGCAGCAGCGCGTTGCCGCCGACCGCGATCACGATCCGCATCGTCAGCCTCCTCGCTCCGGTGACCTATGGATGCTGCCAGTGATACGGCGCGGATGTCGCGGCGGTGAGACCGAACTGATGCGGCCTTTCCGGGCTAGCTATTTCGGGTTTAGCTGACACACCGAAGGCCCGAAGACTCCTCCGGACATGTCAACCTCATCCGTCACGGCCCACCCTTAGCTGACCGATTGCGTCGTATTACCGTCACTCGCTCCGCACTTGTGCCATCTGGTTTCCAGATTCTGTTCGAGCTATCTCGGAATCTCGTCACCCTTCGGAGGGTGATTTCCCGGCTATTTGCGCGGCGTTCGTGCGCCCAACCGTTGCCGGACATCAGGGCCGCGGTCTTGAGGAATGCGTGGGGCGGTCCGAAGACCGTGGTCAGGAGAAGGAGCACGACGGACACCGCGGGCGTTTGATTCGGTCAGTCGGCCTTGGCGGGGCAGTCTGCCTGCTGCTGGGCGGCCTGAATGTAGGAGACAAGGGCGTCGTTGGGGAACCCGGTGGCTTTCTCGTGCAGGCTGCTGCTGGCCTTGGCCGCGGCCAGGTAGACGCGAAGCGCGGCGCATTCGCGGGTGGCGGTGGCGGCGTCGATTTGCTGCTGTAGCTGGGAGTTGTAGGTGGCCCATGGCACCTGCTGGGCCGTGTCGCACGCGCAGACCAGCAGGGCCGTGGCCAGGCCGGCGACGACCAGGAGGATCCGGCGGGTCCGCCGGAGCGGGTTGGTGTCCATCTATTTCACCGGGCCTCCGAGAGCGGGGACGGCGACTCCGAGGAGCATGGCCAAGCAGGTGAGGATGAGCAAGATGCCCAGCAGCGGCGCGACGAACTTCAGGTACCGGTCGTAGCGGACCCGGCTGAGCGCGAGCCCGCCCATCACGATCGCCGAGGTGGGGGTGAACAGGTTCATCCAGCCGGACGCGGACTGGTAGGCAGTCACCACCATGGCCCGGCTCACCCCGGCGAAGTCGCCGAGCGGGGCCATGATCGGCATTGCCAGCGTGGCGTGCCCGGAAGAAGACGGGACCAGGAACGCCAGCGGGATGTTGACCAGGTACATCACCACCCCGAACGCTCCGGAGGACAGCCCGCTGACCGCACCTTCCAGGGCGTGCAGCACGGTGTCGGTGATCCCGGCGTTGTTCATGATGGTGGTCACCCCGCGCGCCACCGCGATGATGAGTGCGGCGCCGATGAAATCGCCGGCGCCGGAGATGATGCCGGTGACGGTGCCTTCCTCGCCGAGTCCGCCGACCAGCCCGACCAGCACGGCGCCGACCAGGAACAGCGCGGCCAGTTCGGGGAAGTACCATCCGAGGGTGATGCCCTCCAGGGAGGAGCTGAAGTCCCCCCACGGGATCACCGAGAAGATCATCAGCCCGAAGGTCAGCCCGAAGATCCACAGCACGGTCTTCTGCCGGCCGGTCATCGGCTCCGGCGGCCCGGCCGGGGCACTGGCCAGGGCCTCGTCCCCTTCGACGGCGGGCACCATCGACCGGGCCGGATCGGCCTTGACCCGGCGCGCGTACCACAGCACATACACCACGGCGAGAGTGGTGAAGGCGACGTACATGATCAGCCGCAGCCCGATGCCGTCCCCCAGCGCGACGCCCGCGGCGTCCGAGGCCACCCCGGTCGCGAACGGGTTCACCGTCGAGGCCAGCGTCCCGACCCCCGCGCCGACCATGATGATCCCCACCCCCACCAGCCGGTCATAGCCCAGGGCGATGATGACCGGCAAGATGATCGCGTAGAACCCCAGCGTCTCCTCGGCCATCCCGTAGGTGGTCCCGCCGACGGAGAAGATCGCCATCAAGATCAGGATCAGCAGCAGGCCACGCTTGCGGAACCGGTTGGTGACCCGCCCGATCCCCGCATCCAGCGCTCCGGTCTTGATGGTGACGGTGATGAACGCGCCGATCGCCAGGACGAAGAAGAACACCTGGACCGCGCCGGCCAGGTCCCCGCTGTTGTACGGTCCGGTTTCCCCTGGCGCGGTGACGATCTCGGCGGGCACCTGCGTGCCCGCCGAGGTCCCGCAGGCCGCCTGGCCCTTCTTCAGCAGGTCGGGGTTGGGGTCCGTGACAGCCTCCGACGGCGTCCGTATCCCGTACAAGCCGTTGACCGGCGACACCCACAGGTCATACAGCCGTTCCTGGAAGGACAGGTCGACCTTGACGGTTTCGAACGTGCCGGGAACCGGCTTGGGTGTCCCCCCGTCGCAGCTGACGTAGGAGTAGGAGCCCGACGGGATGATGAACGTCAAGATCCAGACCAGCACCAGCACGAAGAACAGCACGGTGAACGCGGTCGGGAACTTGAACCGGCGCTTGGGCTCGGTGGTCGTATCCTCCGGGGCGGCCTGCGTGTCGGTCGTCATGGTGCCCGCCGCGGGTCAACGGGGATGACCAGCGGGCTGCGGGACGGACGGTGGCCGCCCCGGGCTCCTGGCCGGGTGCCTGGTGCCTGCATCATGGGCGCACTCCCAGACGAGGATCGGGGACCTTGACTCCTGCAACCTTCTCGAATTGCGCCGGGGGATCATCACCCGCTCAGGGGTGATTCCTGCTCCTTGCGGAGGTCGTGATGTCAGCGTGACAGGAGTGATTTGTCGGCCATGACCAGGCAGCAGACCGGGACTTGCGATAGCGCCGCGCCGGGTGATCGATCCGCTTCACCGCAGGCGAGTCACCCACGGGGTAACGCCCGTTCCGGGACGCTCTAGTAAGGCAACCGCACTTGGCATCGTGAGCTGGGCGAATGGGGGCCCGGTGTGGTTGATGTCGCCCTGTTGCAGGATGGGCCGGTGTGAGGGCAGCCGCCTCGTGGTCATGTTTGTGTGACGAGTACAAGAACCGAGGCGGCCGCCGCCGTCAGCATAGGCGCCGGGCTGGCGCAGCTCCCTGGGACCGGGGTCCGGGGCGGGAGCTACGGTAAGAAACGCCACGCCGAGTTACCGCTTTAACGTTCTCCGCGCCGGAGCAGGGTGCCCGATGGCGGCCACGCTTGCCGTCGTGCGGCATCACACCTGAGCTGACTTCGCGTCGGCTTCGATCGCCGCGGTGTCGGCCTTCAACTGCCTGGCCTCTATCTTCCGTGCCTGCTTCATCGCCCGCTCGATCTCCGCCCCGCTATCCAGCACCGCGACCACCACCAGGCCCGCCTGGCCGACGTCCAGGTGCTCGCCGAGCTCCTTCAGATCCTTGCGGCTCATCCCGGCCGCTGCGTGACCGGCCACCGCGCCCAGCACCGCGCCGCCCCCGGTGGCGACCGCGAGCAGGCCCCCGCCGACCGCGGCGAACGGGAACAGCGCCACCACCAAGCCGGTGGCCAGCCCCGCCCCGCCGCCGAGCACGCCACCGACCCGGGTCGGCGTCTCATGTTTCTTCGTGATCTTGACCTTCCCGTCGGCCCGGCGCTCGATGACCGCGGCGTCATAGGCGTCGATCAAGCCCGCCTTGGTATGCAGCTCCTTGACCGCCTCATAATCGGCGTCCGCGCCGGCCGCGTTGTCATACACCCCGACATACGCCATGAACGTGTCAACTGCCATCGTCATACCTCCAGTACCCGCCAGATGTGTCGCGCTGCCGATTCAGGGGACTGCCAGCCCGGCAGCCACCCCGGGCCCGCGCTGTCGATGACCGGCTCCGGCGCGGTCACCTGGCCCCATCGACGGCAGCTTTAGCCTGGCGGTGGTCAGGCGACCTGTCAGGTTGCTGGAGTGTACCGCCTGGCCAGATTCCGGTTTTCTTGCGCGTCCACTCGGCGGCGCCGCGGTCGACAGCCGTCTTGACCAGCGCGTATATCGCGCCGTGCAAGCCTGCGGCCAGCAGGATCTCCCCCCAGCCGCGCTCCGAGTCCATCGGCGCAGGCGCGTCAGATCCCCGGCCGACGATCTTCCAGACCCTGTTGAAGATCAGCCCGCTGAGCAAGCCGCCAACGATCCCGGCCACGATAGCCACCGGCTTGTACAACAACTTGAGCATCGCCGCCTCCTTTCACCTGGTAACCGCCCAGCTGGCCACGAGCGCGCCGACAGCGAATGCGTCGCTGGCCCCTGACCACCGCCAGGCTCCTGACCGTCAGGTCTCGTGACCCGATCCGGCCAAGCCCCTGGGCGGCCCCGACCGTGCCATCTGCGCGGAGCCCTTAGCCGCGCGGGCCTGGCGCTGAGCCTCGCGCTCCAGACGCTGCATCTGCCGCCGGTCCCAGGCCGCCAGCCGCGCCGCCATGCTGGCCGTGTTCTGCTGGCCGATCTGCCGCAGCGACCCTACCGCGATCGCGGTCACGGCCACCGTCTGATAGAAGCGGGGGCTGCGCAGCACATGACCCACGAGCCCCAGCCCGACCAGCCCCCATGTCATCTTGGTGTCAAGACCCGAACGCCTCGGCCGCGGCGCCGGGCTGCCGCTGCCCTCCGCAACGACGGCCTGCGGCGGTTCCCCCGCACCCTGCCCTGATCGTGCCATTCTTGCCTCCCACCCTGAAGCGCCCGCACACTGCCAGCGTGCCGCACGATGAGGTTCCCGGCATCACCCTCCAGCGGGTGACCTTGGGCTTTCGGGCGCAACAGGTTCACGCCTGACCTGACGCCCCTGCAGGCGCCGGTCTCTTGCGAACCGGTGCCGGGCCATGCTGGCGAAAGCCACCGCCAATCGATGCCCGCTGGGCGGCTTGCACCGCCCGGCCGCTTCCTTGATCGTTACCCTAGATCTTGCTCGGCCAAGGCCCGTACTATCTGATCGAGCACCTTCGCGCGTTGCTCAATCTCTGAGCACTTTCGGGCTGGCTCAAACTCGGCGATCTATTACGGGTCCCGAGGAAATCGGCCGTCGGCCCGCCAAGCCCTGTTTCTAGTAGGTAGCCGCATTTCACGGTTTGACCTAGGCGAATTCGGGCTGGCGGGTGAGTCGGGTGCGTTTGTGGAACCATCGTGCGCGGGCTTGGTGGCGGCGGGTCCAGGCGTCCCAGTGGATGACGAGCCGCCGGGGCAGGGGCCGGGTGGTGAGGGCGGCGAGCAGCCGCTTGATCTCCGGGATGGTCAGCGGGATCATGCCGGGTTCCGGCGGTGGCAGCTGGCCGGGCCGGACCGGGGGCGGCGCCTGGGTATCGGTGCGGTCCTTGACCTGGGCGGCGGTGATGGCACAAATGGCGAGGGTGGCCATGACCAGCATGGCGTGGCGGGCGATCGCGGTGTAGAGCCGGGCCTGGCACTGGTCGAGCGCGAAGCAGTCCTTGGCGAAGGAGAAATCTTCTTCGACCGGCTATCGCAGCCCGGCCGCCTTGATCAGCCGGGCCTTGGTCAGGAGCTGCCCGGCGGGCACGAAGCAGTAGTGAAAGGCCAGCTCCCCGGTCCGCAGGTGCCGGCGGATCAGCAGGTGGTGACGCGCCGAGGCGGCAGCCAGCCAGGCCCAGGCATACCAGCGCTCGCCCTTGGAGCCGTGGCTGGCCGAGCGGACCTCCCAGCACCGCTTGTCCGTCAGCAGCCGGGCGGCAGCCTGAGCGCACGTCAGCCTCGTGCCCGCGGCCAAGGCGATCATGAAGTCCGACGGCACCCGCAGCACGTACGCCCGGCCGGTGGCCTCGAAGTGCTCGCGCAGCTGGGTGCAGCCGCCGTAGACCTCGTCGCCGCAGTAGAAGTCCGGCCGGATCCCGTCGGCCGCGGCGTCGGTGCTGAGGTCGATGGCCAGCTGCCCTTGGTGCGGAAGGCCAGGCCGGCCGGCAGCCCCATAACCAGGGACCTCACCGGGTCGGCGATCTGCTCGCGGGGCACCCACTGGCGGGCGCCGATCAGCGCGTGCCAGGCGGCTTCCCGCACGTAGGACAGGTGCACGGTGTTGATCCCGTTGGCCGCCTTCCCCGCGCACCCTAAGTACTGGCGCTTGACGCCCGCGCCTCGCCCGCCTTTTCCTGCCCCGTCTCGTCGATCGCCACGATCACCATCCCGCCCCGCCGCCCCGCCACCTCCAAGCCCTTGACCGCGAACCGGCGCACCACGGCCATCGCGGCGAAGGTATCCCAGCTGGCATGGTTCAGCAGCCGCTGGGTCCGGTCCGGCGTCCGGTCCCCGCCGCGCCGCGCGATGCCCCACCCGTTCACCCGGGCAGCTCGCTGGCCAGCGCCGACACGTACTTGCCTGCCTGCAGCCATGGCTCGGTCCGGGCAAAGCACGCCCGCAGCAGCCCCAGCAGCTCATCCCGTTCCGCAGCGCCAGCCCGGCGCCTATGCTAACGGCAGCGGCCGCCTCGGTTCTTGTACTCGTCACACAGACGTAATCACGAGTCGGCTGCCCTCACACCGGCCCATCCTGCAACAGGGCGACATCAACCACACCGGGCCCCATTCGCCCAGCTCACGATGCCAAGTGCGGCTGCCTTACTAGCGAGCGGCAACGTCAGCGTTCCCCGAATCCCCGCCGACCGCGGAGTTTATGAACGATTGATGAATAACCGATGTCTAGCAATCGAATTAAGAGATGCCGGTCGTGACGGTCGGCTCGCTGCCTGTCCCGGAAGTGCCTGGCAGGCCAAAAGGAAATGGGCGGGAATTCACCCCCGGAAGGGTGAGGGAAACCGCCTGACTATCCAGGCAGGATCGGTGAGGCGACCGCCTCGGACAGGGGCCGGGGACTGCGGGCGGTGAGCCACGAGGAGGACAGATGACTACTCATACCGGGGCGCCCGCACCCGGCCTGGCGCCGGATGACACGGGACCCGTATGGCACACGCTGAGCGCCGATTGGGTGCTGCGAGCGGGTCATCAGCTGGGCCGAGCAGGCGCACACGCAGGCGGTCGCGCACACCATGGGCGTCGTCACGTTCTCGCTGTACGCCCTGCTCTTCTCAATCGAGACCAGAGACGAACGACGGAGGGCGTTCAGCCTCGATACGTTCTCCGACTCCAAGTTCGTCATCGCCACCGGCATGTCGATCCTGACGCTCCTGCTGACCACGGTCTTCGGCCCGCTGCAGACGTTCCTCAAGACCACCAGCCTTGACGTGCGGCAGTGGCTGATCTGCCTGGCCGTGGCGCTGTCCATCGTCGTCGTATCCGAGATCCGTAAAGCCGTGCGGCATACCGCACCCGGCCATCAAGAAACGAGGTGATCAGGATGCCGTTCGGGGTGCATTCCGAAGTCGGCAAGCTGCGCAAGGTAATGGTCCACCGGCCCGGCCTTGAGCACACGCGGCTGACCCCGTCGAACGCGGAGGAACTGCTGTTCGACGATGTGCTATGGGTGGCTCGGGCGAAGGCCGAGCACGACATGTTCGCCGAGGCGATGCGCGCGCGGGGGGTGGAGGTCTTCGAGGCCGAGACGCTGCTAGCCGAGGCCCTGGCCAACGCGGAGGCCCGGGACTGGGTCTGCGGCCACATCCTGAACGAGCGAGAGGTCGGTATCACGGCCGCGCGGCGGGCCCGTGAGTGGGTCGTCGCGGCCGATCCGGCGCTGGTAGCGGAGTTCCTGATCGGCGGGATCACCAAGGCCGACGTCCAGCGGGATGTGGGCCTGGCGTGGGAGTCGGCCGACCCGACGTCGATACTGCTGCCGCCGCTGCCGAACTTCTTGTTCCAGCGCGACCCGTCGTGCTGGATCTTCGACGGGGTCACGATCAACCCGATGACCAAGCCCGCCCGCAAGCCCGAGACGCTCATCATGGAAACCATCTACCGGTTCAGCCCGATGTTCGCGGCGGAGAAATTCCCGGTATGGCTGGGCGGATCGGAGGAGGACTGGGGCCGCTGCCACGTCGAGGGCGGGGACGTGCAGCCCATCGGGGCTGGCACGGTGATGATCGGCATGGGTGAGCGGACCACGCCCCAGGCGGTGCTGTGGATCGCCCGGTCGCTGTTCCGCGCCGGGTCGGCCCGCCAAGTGCTCGCGGTGCACCTGCCTAAGTCCCGCTCCTACATGCACCTAGACACGGTCATCACGATGTGCGACCGGGACCTGGTCACGCTCTTCCCCCAGGTGGTGTACGGGGCGCGCACGTGGGCGATCCGGCCTGGCGCCTCGACCGAGGATCTCCGCGTCGAGGAGCAGACCGGGTCCCTGCCCGAGGTGATGGCCGTCGCCCTGGGCGTGGAGAAGATGCGCGTCATCGAGACCGGCGGGGACGCTTTCGAGGCCGAACGGGAGCAGTGGGACGACGGCAACAACGTGGTCGCCCTCGAGCCCGGCGTCGTCATCGGCTACGAGCGCAACACCGGCACGAACACGGCGCTGCGCAAGGCAGGCGTCGAGGTGATCACGATCGAGGGATACGAGCTCGGCCGCGGCCGGGGCGGGTCCCACTGCATGACCTGCCCGCTGCAACGCGACCCCGCGTTCTGATCCCTACTGGGAGCCCCGCATGTCCTACAACCTGAAGAACCGCTCGTTCTTGAAGGAGATCGACTTCGAGCCGGACGAGCTGCGCTACCTGCTGCGCCTGGCCGAGGCACTCAAGCTGGCCAAGTACGCCGGTACTGAGACCAGGCAGCTGGCCAGCCGGGAAATCGCGCTGATCTTCGCGAAAACCTCGACCCGGACCCGTTCGGCCTTCGAGGTTGCCGCCTACGACCAGGGCGCGCACGTGACCTACCTCGACCCGTCCGGCTCCCAGCTCGGGCACAAGGAGTCGATCGCCGACACCGCCGCGGTCCTGGGCCGCATGTACGACGCGATCGAATACCGCGGCAACAGCCAGGCCGACGTCGAAGAACTCGCCGCCCACGCCGGCGTGCCGGTCTACAACGGGCTGACGGACGAATGGCACCCCACCCAGATGCTCGCCGACTTCCTGACCATGCACGAGGCCAGCCACAAGCCCTACGACGCCCTCACCTACGCCTTTGTGGGCGACTGCCGCTTCAACATGGGCCGTTCCCTGCTGGTCACCGGCGCGCTGATGGGCAGCGACGTCCGGCTGGCCGGCCCGGCCGACCTGCACCCCCCCAAGGACGTCGCCGACCTGGCCGAGGACATCGCCGGGCGCACCGGTGCCCGCATCACGATCACCGAAGATCCTGCGCAGGCGGTGGGCGGTGCCGACTTCATCCATACCGACGTATGGGTCTCTATGGGGGAGGCAAAAGATGTTTGGTCCGAACGAGTCCGGCTTCTTGCTCCCTACCAGGTCAACGCGGACCTCATCCGGAAGACCCGGAATCCTGCCGTCAAGTTCATGCACTGCCTGCCCGCCTTCCACGACGCGAACACCGTCGTGGGGCGCGAGATCATGGAGCACACCGGGATGGCCTCCGGCCTGGAGGTGACCGACGAGGTGTTCCGCTCACCGGCCAGCATCGTCTTCGACCAGGCCGAGAACCGGCTGCACACCATCAAGGCCGTCCTCGTCGCCACCCTCGGATAGCACGCGCAGCCCCGGCTTGTCCGCCGCAATTCACCCACGTGAGGGTGAGGTATCCCCGGCGCGCCGGAGGCAGGATCAGATCCCGTCGCATGACCAGCGGCGGGACGGGCGAGCGGAAATCACACCAGGAAGGGGAACACCATGGCTGACCTGATCGCCATCGGATATCCAGATGAAGCGACCGCGGAGGAGGCCGCGGACGAGGCACGGCGCCTGGCCGCCGATCTGATCATCCAGCCG
>Ga0210390_10002714_pt1 | contig 15518 bp, 20 predicted proteins | sample IncBWH11OmetaG_FD_161050 | JGI IMG/M metagenome (GOLD analysis project Ga0210390, IMG submission 161050) | Forest soil microbial communities from Barre Woods Harvard Forest LTER site, Petersham, Massachusetts, United States - Inc-BW-H-11-O ... | reverse complement strand
TCGCTGACGGAGAGAAGGCTGAGAGCCTGAACAAGGCTATCCATCAGCTGAAGCCCGATGCCAATGCCAAGCAAGCCACGAAAGAGGCGGAGCGGCAGGCCAAGGACGACCTGAAGGGAATCGGTCTCTAGCTCCAAAGCGCCAGATATTCGCAGGAGACTTGAAGTAGCAGTTCTCTGGTAACGGCACAGAGGCGGCAGAGTGACAACACGGCCGTTCGATGGAACACGCTTTGCATCAGGCGTGGCGCTATGGCTTCGCAGTCCTGGGCCCCGAAGAACTCGGGTTGGATTCATCGAATGCAATTGATTCCACTGTCGGCAGGAGTTGGTCCAGCTCGGCCTTGGAACCGGCACAGAAATTCACCACTAGCACCCCACCATGGACGCTTGTGTCAAAAAACGTCTTGAAAAGCTAGTTACGACAACGCACTTGCGCCCGAAGGTCATTCTCTGCAGATGGAGCGTTCGTGCCGCTCCCAATACTTCACTCATGCGGCTTTCCGATACAATCGCCACAGGTCTCGGAGTAGCCACCATGCCCGAACATTCAAGACGTTCAATGGAACAGTATTATGCGGAGTTCCCCGAGGACGAGCGACTGAAATCTGGCTTTGGTCAGCTAGAATTCGAGCGGACGAAGATAATTGTGCAGCGATATCTGCCGTCCCCGCCCGCCGTGGTGGCCGATGTCGGAGGCGGCACCGGTCCATATTCCTTCTGGCTTGCCTCCCTTGGCTACGAAGTCCATCTGGTTGACCCGTCTACTCGACTTGTGCAGGTTTGCAAAAGTCGAATGCAGGTCAATCCATCCGACGCGGGTCCACGCACGGTGGAAGTGGGCGATGCTCGTTCGTTGTGGCTTGGTGACGCTTCCTGTGATGCAGTGTTGATATTCGGACCTTTCTACCATCTGACGGACCGAGATGACCGGATTCGTGCCGCTCAGGAGTCGCACCGCATCCTGAAATCAGGTGGCTACCTTTTCGCGGCAACCATCACCCGAGTTGCCTCTCTCATTGATGCTTTGAGCCGCGACCTGCTAGGCGACGCCGCGTTTCTTTCGATAGTGAAAACGGACCTTGAGACTGGACAGCACAGGAATCCGACCGATGACATCTCGTACTTTACCGACAGCCGGAGGGCTTGAGGTTGTGGTCCAACTGCCGATAGAGGGCCTCGGCATCCTAGCGAGAGATTTTTGAGTCTCTTTCGCGTGACCCTCGAAAGAGGACCACCTTGCTGACATGCTGGCTCACACTGAGGGGATTGATGAAGTGAACGGCGCGTCGGCTCATTACATGACCGTTGGGAGGAAACGATAGCAAGCCTGCACTCGGGCAGGCTGCAAGAAGCCATATTATCGGGAAAAACAGAGAAACGTTCAAAAGGAGAGCGAGTAAACCCGAATTGCATCCGCATCACACGGACCGAAAGGCGATGTCCGCGCTTGGGATTTCGGAATACCAGTGCCGAACTGTCCAGCGGGTCGGTAGGGCGCATGGTAGAATGGCGTTATGACTTCAATACTGGAGCTTGAAAGAGCGGGTTCGGCCGAGCTGGCAGTTCTTTGCCAGCGGGTCGCGGATAATCCCGGTGCCTATTTGGCAGATGCGGCCGAGGAGGCGTCCAAGTTGAAGTTGGAATGGGAAAAGCTGCAATCGCCGCCAAGCCTAAACTTCACTGTTCAACGGAAAATCGAGCTGCAGAAAGACCATCTCGGAAGGCGCATGGTTGAATTTCTGGCGCAAGTTCTTTAGACCGCCGTTAGACTGAACGGGTATCTCTTCCCGGCGTCTGTGTTGGAACCGGTGGTTCTTTGTGCTGCGTTCCGATGCCGCGCGAAATGACTCTCCAGGTAGGTCAGCAGCCGGCTAGTGGCATTGGTCAAAAAGGCTCTCGGAGCACCTCAAATGCCATCCGTACAGTTCGGGGTTCAGGTTCGCCGCGGATGAACCTGACGTCACGCTTCCGCGCGGCCGAGCGCGACAGTGACCAGTTCCGTGTCGAGGTACTCGATAACTTCCTTCAGTTGGTTGTCGGAAAGCCGAAAAACAAAACAATAGTTGTTGTTGTACGGGTCTCCGTTCTTCGTCGTGTTGCTTCCCCGCGCTTCCACCACGACGTAGTCTCCTTCTGCAATCAAGCGATGCGCGGTCGTTCTGATTCTGCCGTTGATTCTGGCGCGCAGTGGACCGAACAATTCCACCAGAACGGACTTCTTCCCCTCATATGTCCTTGACCATTTCGTCGTGCCGGTTACGGTCCAGCGGAAATCGTCCGCCATGCTTGCAACGAAGGGCTCGGAGTTGCCCTTCGACAGTTCCTCAAAAATTTGGTGCATCAGCTGTTTGTTCTCTATGGCTCCCATTTTCTTCTCCTTGTGCGCAGGCTGAAACTGGTCGAGTGTGAGCAACTGCGTTCGATAGCTATGATGATTCAGCCGAAGATGCCGACACCACACAATTTGCGAGTCCAAGATTAGCTATCTGCGTGGCACCGCAGGAAACGTGGTAAGCATCGTTACCGAGTCTCGATGCAAGCAGAACAAGGAGCCGCTACCCGAGGTCAAGAGGCAAACTTTTCGCTGGAACGCAGAAGTTCACAGGTTCGACGAACCGCAAGGGAATCCTCAGAACGAGTAGTTTCCTGGTGCAGGGCATGTCAAAATGCCAAGAGGTTTACGCAACGCGCCGAGAACGCAGGCTCCCTCCCTGACCTTGTTGAGAATCGTCGCTGAGTAGTGCTCCACCACGCGAATCTCTTCTGTTTTGACGTCCTGCTCTCGCGGACCTCGCGTTCATTACCCAGTGGAGGCAGTATTTCAAGACCTCCCGCAGAGAAACGAAGACGACAAGCAGGAGCACTCCCACCGCTAATAGAACGGCGACCGTGAGCAATCCTGCGAATATCTCTTGCAAAACGTAGAACTGCATTGCGAGCAAAAGCCCAACAATCCCTGAAACGAGCGAAACGATAACGACGACGCGCATCGTCCACGCCATTCCGCCCTCCAGCGCCCCTTGGATTTCCTCGCGAATAAGCCTCACTCCGTCATTCACCTGAGAAGACTAGAGTTCTGTTTCGCGCCAAACGCCGACGAAACACATCAGGGTCACACCCGGTTGAGGTGGCGTGCGAGCCGCTCTGTTTTCTGCGCGATAGAATCTCTGCCAGTGACATTGCGAGGACAGCCACTGCAACGACAGCCATCATCCCTTCACGCGACTCCGCCTTTGCAACCACTGAATTGGCAAGCGTTCTCACCTGCCCCGAAAGCTTTTTCATTGCTCTCTCCTATGCTCGCCACATTGGATGCACGGGAAAGCCCAAAGGGGTGAAGCAAAAGTAGCCGAAGGCGAACGCGAATAGGGAAATGACGTCGTTTCCCCCGCTGGGGAATGACAGGTTTTTGAAACTCTTGCGAATCCGCTGTCACCGCAGCTCCCGCGGAACCCGAGGTAGGCTTGGAGCCTTCGGACCAGCGGGAAAGGGTGTGGCAGCGGGCAGAGGAATTTGGCGAGACGCCAACCTTCTATCGGTAATAAGCCCACGATCTCAGAAGTTCGATTAAGTCTTCGACCCAAAACCACCGCCAAGGCGTCGCCTTAGATTGTGCTCTCCTCCGACGCAAAGGTTGGTGGTCAGTACCTCGTCGGGCTGTGCACACGAAAGGCGGGCGCAGCGAGCAGCGCCTCTACGGCCGCGACACCCGAATAGCCGGCGAGACGCTGGTGCTACTGACTGCGAATTACGGCGGCGGGGGTGGGGTGGGCGGGATGTGTTCTTCCAGGTAACGCAGCAGCAGGCTGTAGAGATGCAGCGTGGTGTTTGCGCCTTCGTTTATGGCGTGTGTGCGGTTGGGATATTCCATGAAGTCTACTGGCTTGTCGAGTTCGATGAGGCGATTTAGCAGGAGCTCGGTGCCGGCGTAGTGGACGTTGTCATCGCCGGAGCCGTGGACTACGAGGAGGTGGCCCTTGAGGCCTTCGGCGAAATTGATGGCGGAGCTGGAGCGATAGCCTTCGACATTCTGCAACGGCAAGCCCATGTAACGTTCCTGGTAAATCGTGTCGTAGAGGCGCAGGTCGGCGACGGGGGCGACGGCCATGCCGACTTTATAGAGGTCGGGCGCGCGAAACATGAGATTGAGCGTGCTGGAACCGCCGCCGCTCCAGCCCCAAAGCGCGACGCGCGAGGGATCGGCGTAGGGATGCGACTGCAGAAAAACCTTCAACGCGGCCGATTGGTCTTTCACGATGACGGGATGAATCGCGCCGTAGATCAGTTTGCGCCAGGCGCGGCCTTTCGGCGCGGGCGTGCCGCGATTGTCAAAGCTGACGACGATGTAACCGGCATTGGCGACGATGCGGTGGAAATCGAAATTCCAGGCGGCCCATTGGTCGAGGACGGTTTGCGCGGCGGGTTCGCCATAGACGAAGACGAGGACCGGATACTTTTTCGCGGGATCGAAGTGCGGCGGCTTGAGCATCCATACATCGAGCGTGGTGCCTTCGCCGACGTCCACCTTAAAGAATTCGGTGGGCGTTGCTAGCAACGGAGCGGCGTTTTCACGGAGTGCGTGGTTATCTTCGAGGACGCGGGCGCTGGTGTGCGCGGGGAGTTCGACCAGATCCGTGACGGGCGTGATGTCGGCGCGGGAATAAGTGTGAAACGCCCAGCGAGCGTCAGGTGAAATATCGTAATCGTGAGTGCCGGGGGCCGCGGCGGGGCTGACGAGTTGTGGGGTGGCAGCGGTTGCTGCTGCTGCGTTCGACGCGTGCAACGGTGCGCGGTAAAGATAGCGCTGCGTCGCGTTTTCGGGCGAGGCCATGAAGTAGAGCGCGCCATTTTTTTCGTCGACACCGGAGATGCCGATTACGTCATAGGCGCCGGGCGTGATGAGCTGGACATTTTTTCCGTCGCGCGAGACGAGGTAGGCGTGGCGCCAGCCGTCGCGTTCACTGAGCCATAGAAATTCCTTGCCGCCGTGAATCCATTTGATTTCGTCCATCACGTCCACCCAGGCGGGATCCTGGTCGCGAAAAATTTGATGGACTTCGCCGGTGGAAGCATCGGCGAGGAGGACGTCATTGGTATTTTGCAGGCGATTGAGATGCTCGATGGCGAGTTCGTTCGCGGCCGTGTTACCAGCAGGGGCCCATTCCATGCGCGCGATGTAATTTTCGCGAGGGTCGCCGGGGACGGCCATCCATCGAGTTTCGCCGCCCTGCGCGCTAACGACTCCGACGCGCACCGCGGAATTCGTAGTGCCGGGAATCGGATACGGAATATCAAGAACCGAGGGATACACGCCGAGTCCGGGATAGGGGAAGCCGGTTACGATTTCTTTCGGCGCACCGAGATTGTAGAGGAGCTTAAAAATTCCGACGTTGCTGGTGTCGAATTGCCAGTAGGCGATGCGGCCACCGTCGGGACTCCAGCGAAAGGCGTCGCGGAGGTCGAGTTCTTCTTCGTACACCCAGTCGGAGGTGCCGTTGACGATGGTGGCGGAGCCGTCGCGGGTGATTTGGGTGGTGGTTCCGGTGGCAACATTTTCGACGTAGATATTATTGGCGCGGACGTAGGCGACTTGCGAGCCATCGGGCGAGAATTTCGCGAACATCAGTGACGATGGCGGAGCACTGGTGCCGCCGAGTTTGCGCAGCGATTTGGCGCGCAGGTCGAGGACCCAATAATCGCCGCGCGTGTTGCGGCGCCAGACTTGCGCGGAATTCGTGTAAACCAGGATTTTGGATTTGTCGCTGGACCAGGCGTAATTTTCGATGGCGAGCGGATTCTTTTCACCGGGCGGAACGAGTTGCGACGCGGAGACCAGGACTTCACGTTTTCCTGCGGCGGTTTCGTAGCGCACGATGTCTTGCGCGTCTTTGACGGCGGCGGAGGGCTCGACCGTGGTGTAGAAGGCGCCTTCTTCCAGCCAGCGCGCGGGGCCAAAAGTTTTAACTTCGAAGTCCGGCGAGGCGTACATGCGATGGAGGAGGGCGTCTGATTCGGGCGAGATTTGCGCTTGCAGCGCGGTGGCGGCGGTGAGGCACGAGCACGCTGCTATGAGCGCGAGAATGAACGTCAGGAAGAGGCGGCGAGTGCCGCCGTTGCGAGCAGAAAAATCAGGCGCGGATGCCAAAGAGTTGCGATTCATTACGCCCTCTCCACACGTGTGCGGCCTGAGCGCGGCCGTACTTCGCAAATTTTTGCCGGTGAGATTCAATTCGTCATTTCGTGAAATGGCTTTCTTCGATCTCGCGACCATTCAGAGGCTGAACGGGGCGGGCGTTATCTGGATACAATCTCGCAAAGGCACCGATCTGCGCAGGGGACAGCTCGATGGGCGTCTTCAGCACGTACCATTTGATGTTCTCTCCGCAGGGCGGGATGGTGAGCGAGCCGTCAAAGACGTAATAATTCTGATCGGCGGGCAGAAAATCGGCGGCGTTAAAGACCAGTTTCTTGCGTTCAACTTCCTTGCCGACTTCCGTCGGGATGTTATTCCAAAGCTGGCCAATCAGCGGATTGGCATTGCCGCTCTTGATGAGGATGGCGACGACGGCGGCGCGTCCCGCGGCGGAGTCTATGTGAACGAGGTGCAGCTCCATATCGTACCTTTGCCCGTTGATTTCAGTTTCGCTGACGTGATGAAAATGAAATTGTACGAGCGGGATCGAGACTCCGTTGATGGAGACGCTGCTGCCGGGTGCGTAATTGATCTGGACGGTGTGGCCGTTGTTGATAATTTTCAGCGGAGAAAGCTGGTAGTCGAAATGGATGGGGGCGAGTTCGGCTTCCTTGAGGTCCACGATGTTGACGGGGGACTGGTGCTGGCCTGTTTTGCAGGTGGCAAATTCGGGAGAGAGATCGCCCCAATGATCGGGGCCTTCGGCACCGGAATATCCCCAGTGCGGAGCATGAGACGCGTGTTCTTGAGCGATTGCGGTATGCGCAGTGACGAGCAGCGCGCCGACGATTAGTAAAGGCATCACTATCTTGGTGATGCGAGCCGTCATGGTGGGCTCCTTTTCGAAGAAGGAAGCGTAGCATCTCATTTTGCGGATGAATCTTCAACATCGGGCGCCTTGGGCGGCCTCACACGGGGTTGACCGGAAGCGCAGGCGGGAGCACAGTTAACTTTTCTCTGGAGGCTGCGATGGCGACAAAGTGTAGTCATATGAACCAAATTAAGCCGGTGAAGCCGAGCGCGGATGGATGCGAGGAGTGCCTCAAGATGGGCGACACCTGGGTGCATCTGCGAGAGTGCCTTTTTTGCGGGCACGTGGGGTGCTGCGATTCGTCGAAGAATAAGCACGCGACGAAACATTTTCGCTCGACGCATCACGCGATCATGCGGTCGATCGAGCCGGGCGAGGATTGGAGGTGGTGCTTCGTGGATGAAATGATGGTGTGACACAACGTCCCCGAAAAAGGACTGAGATGACGCGAACGCTGGGGATTGTATGCGCAGTTCTGGCTTTCTTTTGCACCCGTGACGCCGCACGCGGACAAGCGCTGGCGCGATCACAAGACGCGAGTCGGCGCGGCGAGGAAGGCGGGCAGCAATTCGCCGATTTCGGCGACCTGAAGCTGCAGAGCGGCGCGGTGATCCACGATTTCCATCTGGGTTACCGGACTTTGGGCACGCTCAACGCGGAGAAATCGAACGCAATTCTTTGGCCGACGTGGCTCGGCGGACAATCGCAGGGACTGCTGCAATTCGCCGGGCCAGGGAACGTGGCGGACACCACCAAATATTTCGTGGTGCTGGTGGACGCGATCGGGGACGGCGTTTCGAGTTCGCCATCGAACAGCAAGACGCAGGCGCGTCTGAAATTTCCAGAGTTCACGATCCGAGACATGGTGGAATCGGAGTACCGGCTCGCAACGGGTGTGCTCGGGCTGACGCATCTGCACGCGGTGATGGGCGTTTCCATGGCAGGAATGCAGGTGTTCGAGTGGGCGGTGGCGTATCCGGATTTCATGGACGTGGCAATTCCGATGATGGGCTCGCCGCAATCAACTTCCTACGACAAGCTGTTGTGGACCTCGCAGATTGACGCGCTGGAACTCGACCCGGAATGGAGAGACGGCAACGGGACCAAGCCGATGGTGAGCGGGTTTGGCGTGTTCAGCGAGATTGGTTCGATGGCAAACAGCTCTCCGGCATTTCGCGTGGCGCAGACCAAGCCGGAACAGTCTGCGACGTTCCTCGCCAAGACGCGGAGTTCGGAGACGTCAAATGCGGCCGGGGCTTGCAACGTGATCCGGCAGAGGCAGGCGATTATTGCGCTGGATGTCGCTGGGGAATTTAGCATGACTTTGGAGCAGGTTGCCAAGCGCGTGCACGCCAAAATGCTAGTGATCATTTCGCCGGAGGATCACACGGTGAATCCCAGTCCGGCGCTGGCGTTTGCGGAGGCGATTGGCGCGCCGGTGATGACGCTGGATTCTGCTTGCGGGCACAACAGCCCGTCGTGCATTTCGACCGGACCGATCGTGGCGAAATTTTTGGCCGATCCTGGGTCGGCGAAAAGCGTCACGCTGCATTAGGCCAGTAAGATCGAGATCGTCTGCCGCATGAAATCCGACACATTGGTGATCGTGAATCCCTCGTCTGGCGGCGGCTGGGCTTTGCGCGCCGAGCCTGAGGTTAGAAGTTTGCTGACTGCGCGGGGATGCCACGCGGAATTCGTGCATTCGAAGAGCGCGGAGGATATTCGCGAGCGTGCCGCTCGCGCAACGGCGGAAGGGTTTCGTTATGTGGCGGCGCTGGGCGGCGATGGGACGTTTCATCATTTGATTGAAGGCGTGCGCGGGACGGATGCTGTGGCGGGATTTTTTCCTGCCGGCAGCGGTAACGACATCGCTCGCGCACTCGACATACCGTGCGATCCGGTGACCGCGGCGGATGCGTTTTTTCGTGCGCGGCCGCGCGCAGTGGATCTGGTGCAGGTGCGATTCGGTGACGGAAGCGCGGCACACTACATCGGCGCGGGCGGGATGGGGCTTGACGCGGAGGCTGCGCATCTGGCGAACACGCGGTTCAAAGCCTGGCCCGGAGTGACGCGTTATATGGCCGGGATGTTCACGATATTTTTTCGCGAGCCATTGCTGAACTTGTCGGCGCAGCTCGATGACGTTGCGTGGACTGGTCCTGCGCTATTTGTGGCGGTGGCGAACGCGTCGAGTTATGGGTCGGGTGTGCGCATCGCGCCTGCGGCGAAGATGGATGATGGGTGCCTGGACGTTGCGATTGTGGGCCAGGTGAGTCTGACGCGTTTGCTGGAAGCGATGCCTGTGGTGCTGACGTCGGGCGATCTGCGCGGATTCCCCGAGGTGATGCGTTATCGCTGCCGACGGGTTTCGTTGCGGACGGATCGTGTGGCGCTGGTGCATGGAGACGGAGAGGAGTTGGGCCATTCGCCTGCGGAGTTTGAGGTGCTGCCTGGCGCGGTGCTTGTGATGGCTTGATCCCAGGCACCGCGGATGAACACAGATTGACACTGATAAGGGTAATGCAAAAGAAGTCCAAGAGAAAGCGTCAGCGATCAAGATTGCTGCAGTTTCTCGTTGGGGAGTGGATTTTTTGTTCCGCAAGGCGGCGGCAAGCCGCCGCACTCCAACATTGGTGCTAGGCGCTCTTTTTCTTGGAGAGTTTCAGAACTACCTCGATGTCGCGGCGGCTGTCGAAGCTGGAGATGGTGCGAGTGGATGATGTTAGGCCGTCGTGCTCGGCATGGAGTTCGTAATCGACGTTGGGGTCGAGGCCACTGAAGCGATAGTTGCCGGCTTCGTCGGCGATATAGGTTTTCACGGCTTGCGATTTCACATTCTTGAGGTACACGACGCTGGAGGGGACGGGATTTTCGTCCTTATCAATCACGCTGCCGTGCAGCGTCTTTAGTTGGGCTTCCGCTTTTTTCTGCGCTTTTGATTCTTCCTGCGTGTGGGCCGGAATCACTGCGAAAAAAATTAGAAACAAAGCTGCGGAAATCTTGAGAAATCGGCGGCTGGTCACGGGTTCCTGTTCTTTCCAGCGCTTGTGGCTGGAATGGCAATTCTCGCGGCTGATTCGTCAGAGACGACAGCCTGTGTTTCGGCGTTGCAGTCGTAAGATGATGCACAAACCCGAGAAGATGCGAGTATAAATCGGGAGACGAGGACTATTCGGTCTCTTCTTCCTCCTCTTCATCTTCTTCTTCCTTAACGACGGAATCTTCTTCGTCGTCCTCTTCGTCTTCGTCCTCATCCTCGGAGATGACGATCAGGTGCACGGGATGAGTTTGGGTCACTTCGAGCTCTACATCGCACTCAGGACAGCTGAGGATTTCGCCTTCCTCGACTTCATCTTCGTCCAGATCGATTTCAGTGTCACATTCGGGACATCGGGTCACGGTATTTCTCTCCTTCCTGGGTGTACTGCTTCTGGCGGGCTATTATATACCGCCAGTGTCAAGCATACCTGAGAAGGGATGTGTAAAGGTGACGGTCCAACGCGAATATCCGGACAGGCCGCTGGTGGGGGTGGGCGGCGTAGTGATCACGGATGGCCGCGTGCTGCTGATTCGTCGCGCAGGGCCACCGCTGCAAGGCGAATGGTCAATTCCAGGCGGGTTATTGGAATTGGGCGAGAGTCTGGACCAAGGCGTGCGGCGCGAACTGGCGGAGGAAACCGGACTCGAAGTGCGGGTGCTCGATTTGATCGAGGTGTTCGAGCGCGTTTTTCCCGATGATGATGGTCGGACGAAGTATCACTTCGTGATTCTGGATTATTTGTGCGAGGCCGTGAGCGGAGAAGCACGCGCCGCTAGCGATGTGACGGATGCAGCGTGGGCGCAAGAGGATGAACTTGCGTCTTATTCCCTGACGCGGACGGCTACGCGGGTGATCAAGCGGGCATTCGAAATGTGGCGCGCGCTGAGGTGAAAAACGCCAGCGAGTCACAGAGGTAAGGAGAACTGATTTATCAGTAGTGCTCGAGGAAGTAGAGGGCCCCGAACGCTACTGCCAAGGTGGCGGCCGGAAAGGCCAATCGTCGCGTGCTTTGCAGAGGCGTCCTCCAATCCGTGGTGGCAAGAAAGACTAAAATCGCAGGCAGTAACGCCGCGATTGAGAGCAGAAAGATATGCGCCGCTGAGCCTTCGTCCGGCTGAGGCGGCTGAAAGTACCCACGGAGCACCGCAAGCAACGCAATCAGCGATAGGACGACTACGACTTTCCCGCTTATGCGGTTGATTGGATGCTCGCTCATGGCGCTGTTTCCTTTCCCCGGTCGGCTGTTACCGAGACTCTACCGAAAGCTCAGCTGGCGGCGGCTTCGGGGAGGCGACCGTAGCGACGCTCGCGGCCGCGAAAGTCTTCGACGGCGGAGGCCAGGTCAGCTGCCTCGAATTCGGGCCACATGCGTGGGGTGAAGAAAAGTTCCGCGTAGGCACACTCCCACAGCATGAAGTCACTGAGCCGGCGGTCACCGCCGGTGCGGATGAGGAGGTCCACGTCGAGCGCTGGGCCGCTGGAGTGCGTCACTTCACCGAGGCGTTTCGCGAATTCACGCTGCGAAACTTCGAGGCTGGACACCATCCAGCAGGCGGCGCGGAGGATCGCGTCGCGCGCGGAATAATCAACGGCGATGCGCAATTCGAGCGTGCGGCCGGCGGCGGTAAGGCGTTCCGCCGATTCGATAGCTTCGGCGAGAGAAGGCGGGACGCGATCGCGCCGCCCGATAACGCGCAGGCGAACACCTTCGGCGGCGCATCCCGCGGCTTCCGCGCGGAAATATTCTTCGAGAAGGCCGAGGAGCGCGGAAACTTCGCCGAGGGGACGGCCCCAATTGTCAGAGGAGAACGCGTAAAGAGTGAGAGTGCCGATGCCCAGGCCGGGCGCGGCGCGCACAATGCGGCGAACGGCTTCGACGCCCGCGCGGTGACCTTCGGAACGGACGAGGCCTCGCGAGGAGGCCCAGCGACCGTTGCCATCGAGCAGGATAGCGACGTGCAGCTTGGGCTGCGAGGGTTGCGGAACCATCTTCAAAGTACTTTTGTTCATAGAGTATCCGGGCAAAAAAATTTGGAGTCTAAGCTTCGCGGGTCACGCGGATCAGAGCTTCCATGTGGTCCAAATATTTTTCGAGAGCGCGACGGCCGGCCGCCGTCAAACGATATTCAGTCTTGGGCATGCGCCCGTCGAAAGACTTCGTGCAGGCAAGATAGCCCGCGTCTTCGAGCTTGCGCGCGTGGACACTGAGATTGCCATCGGTGGCGCGTATCAATTGCTTAAGCTCGTTGAAAGTGAGCGATTCATTTACCGCGAGCGCGCTGACGATCGCGAGCCGGGTGCGCTCGTGAATCAGCCGGTCGAGATTGGTCGCCGAATTTTCCGGTTGGCGCCCGCCCGGTGAATTTCGCTTGGCGCGCTCGTCGCCTTCCTGATGCTCCCGGCGATATGCTGATGGTTTACCCGCCATATTTCCTCGCAATTACGCCCCCGAAAATAATGTGTAACCCGCCGAACCCCGCCGCGAGAAACGCGTTGCCCCAAGTCCACGGACAGAAAAGGGCCACGGCACCCAGGACCATGAAGCACAGTCCCATGAGCGGGACGATGCGAATGGAAAACGCGCCGCCGGTAACCACGCCGGTTCCGTAGAGCAATAGCCATTGGCCGGGAATGGGTCCAATCTCGCTGGTGCGAAGGTGCAAGATCGTGAGCAGCGCCCCCACAAAAAGAGGCGGCGCGAAGCTATAAACGAAGCGGCGGCCCGGGCCGGTGAAAAGTGCCGTCCCCGACTGGCGTGCTTTGGAGTAGGTGGTCCAACTGGCGATGCCGATGGCCACGAAAGCTTCCGCAACCCAAGTTAACAGCCAGGAAAGCGAAGAAGTCTGGAGCGAAGCGATGGCGGCGGCGCCGAGCGCAGTGATGCCCATGGCGACTCCGCCCAGGCCGGGCACGGCGGTAAAGGAGCCGGCGCGCTCCATGGTTTCGCGGATGAAGCGAAGGTTGTCGCGAGCGTGGTCGTCAATGGCGACGGGCGCGGAGTTGCGAGTGCGGAGTGGTTCGGGAAGCGCCATGATGGGAGGATAGCAAATCGAGGCTTGGTGTCAAGTACTTTGTTCCATAAAGTATATGCCGCTTGTTGGCAGTGTGCGCCGAGACTATCCTGGGTCGGCACCAATTCCATGGGAGGAACGAGAAATGAAGCGAATGGCGATTTTAATGGCGCTCGCGGCATATTTGCCTTTGATGGTATCCGCTCAACAGGCTGCACAGCAGCCAGCGACGCAGCAGCCCACACAAACGGAAGCAAACCCGGTATCGGCCGCGGTCCGCAGCAACTTGGAGCGGAATTCGAAAAGCATTGTTGCCGCAGTGGACGAAATGCCCGCGGACAAATTCAGTTACCGGCCGACGCCCGAGCAGATTACTTTTGGCCATCTGGTGATGCACATGGCGACGTCGAATTTCCGGCTGTGCTCGGCGATTTCTGGAACCGAAGCGCCCAGGATCGACGAATTGAAGGAAGCCGACCCCAAGGAAAAGCTCGTGGGTGCGCTGAAGTCGTCTTTTGATTTCTGCACGCAAGCGCTAGCTAAGACCGACGATTCGAAGCTGGGCGAGGTCGTGTTGACGCGGGGAAATTTCAGTTTAACGCGCGCGGCCGCGATGATTGCGCTGACCAACGATTTCGCGGATCACTACAGCGGAGCGGCAATGTACCTGCGGCTGAACGGATTGTTGCCACCGACGGCGCAGCCGAAAAAGCAATAACGCGCTCTATTCCTTGCGAGCACTTAGTGGGTAGCGGCCAAGGAGCCAGTTCCAGCGGATGTAGATTAAGTCGCCGAACATTCGCAGGCTGTCGTGGATCACGTGGACCTTCGTGGCGGGATCGTGCGCCCAGCGGACCGGGATCTCGGCGGCGCGCAGGCCGTGACGCTTGGCCAGGAACAGGACTTCGGGGTCGAAGCCGAAGCCTTCGATGCGCTGCTGCTCGAAGACGATTCGCGCGGGCTCGCGGCGGAAGATTTTGAATCCGCATTGCGTGTCGTAGAACGGCAGGCCGGTGAACGCGCGCACGAAGCCATTGAAAATGATTCCTGCCAATTCGCGCAGGCGGGATTGGTGGATGGAGATGAGCGAGCGATCGAGAGCACGGGAGCCGATGGCGACATCGTTGCCGGCTGCGAGCGCGGCGAGGAGTTTTTCGATCTCCTCGATCGGCGAAGAAAGATCCGCGTCCGAAAAAAGCGCCAGGCGGCCGCGCGCTTCCAACACGCCATGCCGGACGCTGTAGCCTTTTCCGCGATTCTCGCCATTCGAAACCAACCGGACCAGGGGCATTTGCCGGGCGCATTCTTCGGCGATGCGCGCGGTTCGGTCCTGCGAGCCGTCATCCACGATTACGATTTCGAGTTGACCGAGCGCGAAATCGGGTGCCAGCTCAGGCAAAACGCGGCGAGTGGAAAAATATTCGCGAATGCGAGCAAGAGTGCGCGGAAGGCGAGCCTCTTCGTTGTACGCAGGGATGACGATGGAAAGCTCGGGGGCGGGCTCGTTCATCCGCGCGGGATTCCTGGAGCGGTTTCCTGCGGACTTGCCGGCCAGCCGTGGCGTCCTAGCAGAGGCACGAAGCGGCAGGCGAAAAGCGCTTCCTGTTTGACATCTCGTTGGCGCTTCGTAAGGCGTAGCAAGTCTTGTTGCTCGGGACTTCCGACAGGAATCACGAGACGGCCCCCTTCGGCGAGCTGAGCGACCAGCGGCGAAGGTATGGCCGGGGCGGCGGCGGAGACCAGAATTCCGTCGTACGGCGTGCAAGCTGTCCAACCGAGCGAGCCGTCACCTTCTTCGACGCGAACATTCAGGTAACCCAAGCGCGCGAGGCGTTCACGGCAGGCGCGGGCAAGTTCGGGCTGCAATTCCACCACAATTACTTCTTGCGCTAGCAGAGACAGCACCGCCGCTTGATAGCCCGAACCGCCTCCAATTTCGAGGACGCGTTCGGAACCATGGAGCAAAAGAGCGTCAGCCATTGCCGCAACCATGAAAGGCTGCGAAATGGTCTGCCCACCACCGATGGGAAGTGGTTCGTCGGAATATGCAGATGCGGCCGATTCGCGTGGAACGAATTCGTGGCGTGGGACGGTGGCCATGGTTTCTAGTACGCGCTGCGAGTGAATGCCGCGCGCTCGAATTTGACGAGCGACCATCTCGTTGCGAGCGGAGGTGAAGTCGGGTGCCGGGCTGATCGCGGAATTGGAGTTAGCGTTCATCGCGCAACGTGATGTTCGGCTCAGGCCGCTGGCGGTTTGGAGTGCGCCACTAACCTGAAAGTTATCACAGCCGGAAGCGGGGTTGCTACCACGGCAGCCTCGGTGAGGGGGTCGCTTGCCAACCCAAAGCTCGATTGGGCCGTCAAAATAATTACAGAGGAAATGCCGGGGCTGAATTGCATCTACAGCCCACGTTCGGTACGATTCCTAGATTGGCTTGTCGGCCAGACGCAGCATGAGG
>Ga0210390_10002713_pt1 | contig 15519 bp, 15 predicted proteins | sample IncBWH11OmetaG_FD_161050 | JGI IMG/M metagenome (GOLD analysis project Ga0210390, IMG submission 161050) | Forest soil microbial communities from Barre Woods Harvard Forest LTER site, Petersham, Massachusetts, United States - Inc-BW-H-11-O ... | reverse complement strand
CCTTTGTTGAGCAAACAGCTCTGCCTCGCCGCCCGTCGGTTAAAGGGTGGGGGTGCCCCTTACGCCCGAAGAACGCTGCCTCGCACATCTGGTGACGGTTTGGCACGTATCTGGCACGCTGTTGCCAATCACCCTGAAAAACAGGCTCTGAGCTGCAATAACTGTGGTGCGCGATACTGGGATTGAACCAGTGGCGCATTGCTAATTGCGCACGCGTTCGGTCAGCTCGCGGCGTTCATCCAGCAGCGCATCCGCCACGTCTATCGACGGCAGCGGCCCACCCCGCTCCCGAGCCGCACGGCGAAGAGCCGCCACCAATCGCAGCTCGGCGTCGATGGTCTCGACGCCGCGCATCCGCGGAGTAGGTCCGCTCGCCGGGCGTGAGCACTTCACTCGGGAACCGACTACCTTGCGGCGCGGAGCCTGAGTAACTTGCATCCAACCGAACAGGTGTTTGATTTTTGTTGGATCCGGGTATATGTAGGAAGGGTTCAGCAGGTGGTACTGAGACGTATCTATAGCCCTATCTGGGGGTCTTGATCTTCATATGCCGCGAGCATGGCTCGACGGCTGGATCTATCTCTCACGCACGGCTCAATACGGGCCGTCTTTCAAGGAGTTGCCGCTACCTCTCTGAGGTAGCGCATCCCAATTCATGCGGTCGACATACTTCGACCGCGCCAGAAGGAGCACTAATGACCACCACCAACAATCCCGCCAAAGTGGGTACCGTCGACGCGCCGAACACCAATGGCCCCACTCGGGTCGCCACCCGGCGCGGCGGCGAGACGAAGGCTTTCTACAAGACGACCGAATTCATGGTCTTCATCGTCGCGACTGCCGGGGTTCTGCTTGCCTCGTACTTGGTTCAGGCGACTGACGGGCGCGGCGACTATTTCCTGGCCGATAAGGCGTGGCTGTACGTCGTAATTCTGAGCGTCGGCTACATGGTCAGCCGCGGGCTTGCGAAGTCGGGCAGCCGCCATCACGGCGACGCCTAATCACAACTAGTCGCGACAACGTTAGGTCCACGTGCCCGCAATTCGCGCAGCACAAGGACTTACACGATCTCTCGCACCCGGGCTGAACCGGGTGCGGGTCTAGGGCGACCCCACCTCGGGGTCGTTCCATGGTCATCCGCGATCCGCGGCTGACTACCACTGAAGGGACACACCCATGGGAATCACCGATAAGGTCAAGAATGCCGCTCAGGGCGCCGCGGGCAAAGCCAAGGAGCAGGCTGGCAAGGTCACTGGGGACAAGGACACCGAAGGCCAAGGCAAGAAGGACCAAACCAAGTCCAGCGTGAAGAAGGCCGGCGAGAACGTCAAGGACGCATTCAAGTAAGCGTTATTGCGGTGGCCCGCCGCCGACCGCGGCGGCGGGCCACCTCCCTTAAAGCCTCAGCACGACAAGATGATTCGCTGAGCTCGGAGTCGATCACCTCGAGGTCGCGCATGCGAGGAGCTTTACTGATCGCCGAGCTGGGCGGCGGCGATCGGCCGACGCAGACTCGGCCCGCCAGCAACGGAACTGGCGTCCGCCGCGAGCAGCGGAGCGGTCGGGCGGGAAGCGGCGCATGACATCGGTTGTCGGGGTTAACGTGCCGAGCTTGGGAGAACAGGCGATTACCGCAGCGTCCGCAGCGCAGCAACCCCGACAACAGATACGTTCTCGGTGCCCGGGTTTTCGTCACGCTGCGCGCCGCGATACGGGCCAAGACGCAATCGCGCTCCGCGGGGGTGATGATCGCCGGCCACACCGCGGGCCCGATCACCTGCCCGTGATGCTCCCGCAATCCGGCGATCCGGCCCGAGCATAGGATTTGGCGCACCGCTGAGGTCTGCCACGACTTCGCCACCGCCCCACCGACGGGGCTGTTCTGGCACGATCGCCGGCCGCGTCCCGAGCACTATCTGCCGACGACCAGCCATACCGAGCGCGACCGCGACCGCGTGTGGCGCTTTTGCGCTGACGCCATCGGGGTATCCGTGCGGTGACCGAGCTTTTCCAGCTACGGGAGGGTTGAAAATGATTCCAAGAATTGCGGCAACGGTGTCTCGCCTCGTCAAGACGGGCGCGTCAGTGGCAGCTCGCCTCGCGGAGGGCGGCGCTTCGGTGCTGGGGGTGCGTTACGGGACAGCGGAACCCCGGTTCGTCGTCGAACGAGAGACGGCCGGATTGCAGATCCGCCGATACGGTCCGCGGATCGCCGCCGAGACGACCGTCGATGCCGACAACGAAGCGGCCGCGCGTAATGCGGGATTTCGGCGCCTGGCCGGCTACATCTTCGGCGGCAACCACGACAGCGCGAGAATCGCGATGACCGCGCCGGTCACTCAGGAGCCCAGCGATGCCCGCAGTGGTCAGAAAATCGCCATGACAGCGCCGGTGGCGCAGGCGGTCGCCGCGGACGACGCCTGGGTGATTCGGTTCTTCATGCCCGCCGACCATTCGATGGAAACGCTTCCCGCACCGAATGATCCAGCCGTCAAGCTGGTTACCGTGCCCGCCGAAACGGTCGCGGTGCTGCGTTTCACCGGCGACCGCGGACCCGAGGCAGTAGCTTCACACACCGCCGACCTGTTGCACGCATTACAGGACACCACTCTGGAACCCGACGGCCCGCCGGTCGCATGGTTCTACGACCCGCCCTGGACCATCCCGATGCTGCGCCGCAACGAGATCGCTGTGCCGGTGATGCAACGTTGAATGCAACGGAGGGATCTGACGCGATGACAAAGACGGTGCTGGTCACCGGTGCCTCCGGATTCATCGGCCGGCACCTCACCCGTGCCCTGGCTGACGCGGGTCATCACGTTCGCGCGATGACCCGCACACCCGACAACTATCGAGGAGCGGGGACGGCCACCTACGGCGATGTCACCGACGTGGCGAGTCTGCACAATGCGCTGGACGGTGCCGACGTCGCCTACTATCTGGTGCATTCACTCGAATCCGGCGATTTCGAGGAACGCGACGCCGAGGCGGCCGTGAACTTCGCCGGCGCTGCCGCTGCAACCGGCATCGAACGGATCGTGTACCTGGGTGGGCTTGGTGTGGACGACGGCAAAATGTCCGCCCACCTCCGTTCGAGGCGCCAGGTGGAGTCGCTGCTCGGCAGCTCGGGGGTACCGGTCGTCGTGCTGCGCGCCGCCATCGTCATCGGCCACGGCGGGATCTCCTGGGAGATCATCCGCCAGTTGGTGGCCCATTTGCCGATGATGCTCACGCCGCGGTGGATCAACACCCGGATCCAGCCGATCGCACTGCCCGATGCGGTGCGCTACCTGGTGGGTGTGCTCGATGCCCCGCTGACCGGCAGCCAGGTGTTCGAGATCGGCGGCCCGGAAGTGCTGCGCTACGTGGACATGCTCCAACGCGCGGCTCGCATCCAGGGCAAGTCGTTACCCAACCTCAGCGTCCCGGTGCTCTCGCCCCGATTGTCCTCGCTGTGGCTCGCGCTGGTCACCGATGTGGACCTAGCAACCGCGCGCAACCTGGTCGACTCGATGACCAACGAGGTCGTCGTCACCGGCCACCCGATCACGGATCTACTACCCGGCCCGACAATGGGCTACGACGACTCCGTCCGCTCGGCACTGGCCGAGCGCGCGGCCGCGCACAGCGCCCCGGCATGACATGCGGCGGGACCCGGACGTTTCTCATCCAGCACCGACAAACCCAGCAAACGTTTCGGGCCGGGTGTCTCGCGGAGTGACGGTCAAACGCCGGTCAAGACTGACTCTTGGAAGGCGTTGGTTCGAGCGATATGGCGCTGAACAGGATCTTCGTGGAGCCGATGACCGGAATCGAACCCGCGTATTCAGCTTGGGAAGCTGTTTCGCGACCTTCGACCACGGCGGATGGATGATCGACGGCAGGATCGGCGATCACAGCATCTGCGGCGCGTTCCCGGGCATGCGGTGCGGTTGGCGCAAGAGATCAGCCTGGAACGTCGCCGACGTTGCGCGAAGCCGGGGCACTGGGTGCGACGAGCGGTTCTCGCTGCGCACGCAGATGGGTACGTTTTCCCTCCTGACGGCGATTGCTGACCACTGTCGGAAGTCGATGGAAGAGTGCAGATCAGCAGCCAGTTTCCGGTCATTTCCATCACCAGCCCACGTCAGCCATATTCCCTAGTAGCCGTCGTTCGGGACGAAGAGGCCATTCTTCCGCTCCGTGGTTTACGGCTGTCGCAACCGCAGGTGCGGGCGGAACGAAGAGCCGGACTGAGGATCTGCGGCGGCGCTGGGTGTCACGACGATGTCACAAGTGCCGGCCGATTGAGCGGACAGCCTTGGACACACTTGGACGTGTCTTCGCACTTAGACCCCGCTTTTCGGACGCGCGGGGACACCCCTGAACGCACCAAATCGACTTCCCAAGCTGATGACCAGACCTTCCCCTGGTCAGTCCGCTCGTCCGCAGAGCGTCCGCAGTAGCCTCGTCAAGCGCCGTCGTCCGCCAACGTCATCAACCTCCTGACCAGCGATTTACTGGCCGAGCCAACGCGGCCATCAAAACTAAAGGCCCAAGTCGACTCGTTCGCATCGAGTAGGTCAGGGGCGAACCCTAATAGCTCCACCGGACATGGGAGGTGCGGTGCGAGAACTGCAGCAGGTCAGCTGTGGTGGACGTTTGGTCCACGGGTGGACCTCCGTACCCGATTCCCTTCTCTGTCGATCAGTATGACGGTCTAGTGAGCGACGTCGGTTACGACGTCAGCTTTGGAACGCCGGCCAAGTCGTCATACCTCCGCTGCATCTCGGCAATGACCTTCAGGCGCCGCGGCTTCGCCTCGTCATAGTTCAGAAGATCCACGTAGAGGCCCTCCTCGAAACCACGGAGCAGCGATTGCAGACGGGACATCTCAGCCTCACCGGAACGCTTACAGCCCTCACAGCACCAACGTGTCGGACGGCCGCCTCTGGGACTGTTTGCTAGCCGAGTCCCACATTTCGGGCACTCAGTCGGGGTGTACTTCATAGGCTTTGACCTGCGCTTTCTAGGGTTTTGATTTAGCTAAAAACGGGCTTTGCCCTGCAGAGACAGGGTTTTGACGGCAATTCAAAAATTTGCGAAACGTATCAGCACAGTGATTTGGCTGACGGGAGTCGCGCCGGTCGCATGGTCGTACTGATTTTCCCCCCGCCCCTCTGACCTGCGGTTATGGGACTGGTCGTCAGGTGGTGACAATGTCACCACGTCAGCTCCGCTATTCAACACGGGCACTTCCGGTCCTTTCTGCTCGGGCGGTCCAACCTGGCCGCCAGGCAACGGCCACACAGGTAGCTGCTGCCCATGAGCGGGGCGCGGCAGTCCCTGCAGACCCTGCGGCCGATGGGCGAGACTCCGGTCACTACGCGACCTCCCTGCTCGCGGTGCAGTCATCGCGGTGATGACCATTGGCGATGAAGAACATGCCGCAGCCGGGACACAGTGGTTGTTGACGGTTACGGGCCTTTGCCAAGGCGTCCTTGACCCGATCGGTGTAGCCGCGGGTCGACTCGGTGACGGCGCCGGGCGGTTCTAAGTTCGTATCCGTCGTGTGTTCGGGGCTACGAATTAACGAATTGGACGAACTTTGCAGCTCAGAGCATGTTTCGTACGACGAACTATCTACGAATTCGGACGAACTAACCCGGTGTGCGACAGTGGGCTCAGTGAGTAAATTCGTACCTAATTCGTCTGAGTTCGTAACCGAATTTACGTCCTGACCTGCATATTTCGTAGATTCGTTATTTCGTAGGCCCCGATGCACATAACGAGAGACCGGCCGGGAGCCGGTCTCTTCCCTGATCTCGATCACCACCCCGTCGTGGACCAAGGGTGCCAACTCGGCGTTGATCTCCGCGGCGGCCTTGTTGCGCTTGAAGTAGTCCCGGCTGATTTCCGTGCGGGTGCGGCCCACATCCCCACCTCCGAGGATGAAGTTGGCTAAACCGCCCGCGGATTCCCGCTGGACTTCAAGTTCATGGGTGGAGAACAGCCATCTGGCGCTGTGCTCGGCGTAGGCCCACAGTGCTAGCGCGGCGTCGAGGTGATCGGCATCAATGACGTCCTTGCCGTCGAAGAGTGCGTACAGCAGTGACAGCCGTAGCACCATCGTGACTCCGCGGGCGGTGGCCTCGGTGGCTCTCGAATCCGGACGGTCGCGGTTGAGTTCACGGTAGGCGGCGTCCCATAGCCCCCAGAACTTGTCGGCGAACTTCATCTCACCGCCCTGTATGGCGGCCTTGTAGGCGTCCTCAAACAGCTTCCCGGCGGCAGCCAGGACGTCTGGGTAGGTTGCCCAGCCGGCTATGCAGCCTCGAGCGTCGCGACAGGCAGATCAGCATCCTGTTGACGGTGCCCCCAGAGAGGTCGCTGTCCTGAAGGGTGGCGCGGAACTCTCCTGGTGTGACGTGACCGATGACGACAATGTGGGCACCGGTTGCGGTCAGCTTGTTGTGCTTGCGGGTTAGTGTGCGCAGCGGCCGGCAGTCGAAGGTATCGCGCAGTGTCGGCCCCAGAGTGTTGCCCTCTCGACGCATACGGACAAGCACCGACTTGTACTCGGATTCCTTGACCAGTAGCCGCTTATCGGCGACGCCGGGGTCGTAATCGTTGTCATCAGGTTCCCCCGAGGGGTCGCGAACCATCTCGATCAACCCTTCAGCCGACGACAGCCCCGAGGCGGTGAACTCGTCGAACCAGGGCAGTGCATGCTTGCGTATCGCCTCGACGACGGCCAGCCCAGTACCCTTGGCGCCGTTGTTGGTTCTGCCGACGATCAGCGGGTTGATGATCGCTTGGTGCCGGTCATTCCCGGCCACGAAATGTGGCTCGGCTCCGAGAGTTGCGCCGAACTCTGCCAGCAGCTGCGCGAGGACAGCGGCGGGGTCGGCCTCGGTATGCGGTGCGACGAGGTTGACAATCCTCCCCGCGGTGCCATGCAGCGCAGCATTATTGAGCGTCGGCCATGGCACGGTGCGGACTGTCTCGTCATCGTCGTCGTCACCCGCGGTGCTCTCCCCGGTTTTTGCGTGATCGGCCAGGGTGCTTACCCACTCGACGTTGTTCGGCATCTTCTGCTCGGTGCGGGCTTTAACCTCCTCGAGGTCGGCGGCGAGGGCTTGGGCGACGGCCCAGGCGACGATGCCGTTCCATTCCGATTGGGCAGCGTCGCCGGTGCGGACGGTGCCGCTGGAACCGCCGAGGGCGGCGGTGTTGATGAATACAGGTTTGATGGCGGCGGCCGCAGCCTCGGCGCTGAAGTAGCCGGCGCGGGCTTCTTTCATCGCGCCGGCCATGACTGACACGGTGCTCACGTGGCATGATTCGTTGGCTTCGATGTGCCTGGTGAGGATCGTGGTCCAAGCCTTGACGATCTCGGGTCGTGCGGCGGCGGTGTGCTCGGCCAGGAACTTCTGCACCTGCTCATCAGTGGCGGCGTCCTCGCCGGGTGCCCCGTTGGGCAGGAGTTCGGCGATCTCGTCGGGGAGTGGGCGGATCATCGGCGCACCCACTTGTAGTGCCCGCCTTCGGGGTGCCAGCTGGGGGCGGCGATGATGACTCCGTTGAGGCCGCGGACTTCGCCCCACCCGCCGCCGAGGCGACCGGTGCTGTTGCCGATGCTGCGGCCGGTGGGTTGTAGGAATAGGTAGTGGCCGCGTCCCGGCACGTCGGGCCGTGTGGACTGGAACGGCGCCATGTCGAGGTGCTTGCGGAGCACGTCGGGGAGTTTGTCGGGGTTGTCGACGTCGAACACTACAGCGCCAGATCGGCCGCAGTGCAACGCAATTCCGTGATCGGTGCCGGCGAACCATGCGGTGATCTCTTTGGGGTCGCGGCTGGACTTGTGCTGCCAACCTTCGCGGACCACACTGCCGGGGTGTTTGCCGGGGTCCGTCGGGTGGTCGCGGGCGACAGGTAGCACGTACCAGCCGGCGTCGGCATAGGCCAGTGCGGCGGTGAGGGTGTCGGTGTCATCTGTGATCACCGGGACGGTGAGGCCCGTCATGCCACCACCGCCTTCACCCGGCACACCGGACCCAAGTGCAAGCGGACCGACTCGTGGGCGGCGAGCCAGCGGCCACATTCATCTGCGCTCGGCGCTGCGTAGCCGTCCTGACGCCGGCGTCCATTAGACTTGGCGGCAGATGTGGTGTCTCGAAGGGGCCGGTCTGGCAGGGCCGGCCTTTTTCGTGTCGTCATGCCGACGCCATCTCCTGGCTTTCCAGCCACGCCAGCACCACAGATCTCTTCCAGACCCGGCGCCTGCCCAGCTTGAAACTTGCTGGCCCGCTTCCGATGTGAGCCCAGTAGCGCCACGTCGAGGCCGGTGTGCCCGTCAACTGTTCCAACTGCGGAGCCGTTAGATACTCCGTGGGCAGAGCCGCCCGCGTGGAATCTTCAAGCGCGCGTCGTTCGGCCGCGGCGACCATCCCGCTGTAGTCCACGATGAAGTGTCCTTCCTGTGGTCGGTAGAGTCCCGAATTTCGGGAACGACACCAGTGTTACCCGTGATGGTTGCGTTGGTCAACCGATCAGAGGTATATTCCCGATCATGGGTAGGCAGTCGGCCGCGGAGACCAGTTTCAGGGAGCGGATGAAGCGCGAGCGTCAGACGCGCGATTGGTCGCAGGCAGACCTAGCAGAGTTGCTGCAAGGCAGGGGATTAGGGCACATCTACCCCACGACGGTCGCCAAGATCGAAAGCGGCGAACGGGCAGTCCGGATCGACGAGGCTACGGCCATCGCAGACCTGTTCGAGGTGTCCGTCGACGCGCTGCTCGGCCGCAATGTTGAGCGGGGAAGCAACCTGGCCTACATCCTGCGGTCCGTGCTGAACATCGCGCGCCAATCGGCATTGCAGACGGCGGCCATCGCGGACGCGCTCGGCGATAGCCTCGTTGATCTAGACGCGCTTGAGTTCAACGGTCGCGAAGAGCTCGAAAACGAAGTAGTTCGTGCCCAAGCAGCCCTTCGTGAGGCGCAGGTCGCATTCTCGAACGTCGCGAAGTTCAAGCTGCCACCACGTAGCCGGGTGGCATTGCGGAAAAGCCTTGTGATACCCGAGATCCGCACAGCGGTCGTTGGCCCCGATTCGCGCGTGATCCGCGACGTCGCGAAAGAGAGTGATTGATGAGGCGTAACCGGCGCAGCGGCGTCGAGGACCGCTGGACAAAGACCATCCGCGACGAGCAAGGCAACACACAGACAGCGCCCAGCGCGGCCTATGGGAAGGGCAGCCGTTGGCGAGCGCGATATGTCGACGACAACGGCAAGGAACACGCAAGAGGCTTCGGCCGCAAGATCGACGCGCAACAGTGGCTCAACCGGCAAATCAGCGATCAGGTCACCGGAACGTGGACCGACCGGGCGCTCTCAGGCGTCACGTTCGGCGTGCTGGCCGAACGCTGGCTGTCTACCAAGGCCACCCGCTCACCCAAGACCGTCGCCGGGTATCAAAGTCTCCTCGACACTTTGGTACTGCCTCGGTGGGGCGACGCGCCGCTGCGAGACATGACGTTTGACGCCCTGCACGTGTGGATCACTGGTCTGTCGGCGAACGGCTCGGTGCGCCGCGAAGGCAAGGGCTTATCGGCGTCGCGGGTGCGTCAGGCTCACCAGCTTGTCGGCGCGGTGCTCAAGTTCGCGGTGAAGGCGAAGCACCTGGCCGCTAATCCCGCCGAAGGAATCGAGCTGCCGAGGCTGCCGGAAGGCGAACAGCGATACCTGACACACGAGCAATTGCACCGCGTCGCTGTGGCCTGCGGCCGCTACCGCACGATGATCTTCGTACTCGGTTACTGCGGCCTTCGATTCGGTGAAGCCGCCGCACTGAAGGTAGCCGACGTAGACATCGCCGGTCGGCGAATCCGGGTGCGGCGCTCGGTGACTTACGTGACGGGCAGCGGGTTGGTCGAAGGCGTGCCGAAGAACCACACCGCCCGCACCGTGCCGGTGGCCGCGTTCGTGGCACGGCTGCTGGCGACCGAGCTGGAAGACCGCGGCGGCGACGAGCTGGTGTTCCCGCCGCCGCGGGGCGAGTACCTGGCGATCGAGAATGTGCGTCACCCGTTCACGAAGGCCGTTGCGGCGGTCGGCTGTCCCGGTGTGCGGCTGCACGATCTTCGGCACACCTGCGCCTCGCTGGCGATCAGCGCCGGGGCCAACGTCAAGGTGGTGCAACGACTGCTCGGCCACAAGACCGCAACATTGACGCTGGACCGTTACGGGCACCTGTTTCCCGACGATCTGGACGCCGTTGCGGACGCTTTCGATTCTGCCGCGGACGATCTGCGGACGGTGACCGGTCTCCGCGCGGTCGGCTCGAACGAAAAAGCTCTTTGAACTGGCCTTTTAAGGTGGGGCGGGCGGGACTCGAACCCGCGACCAACGGATTATGAGTCCGCGGCTCTAACCAACTGAGCTACCGCCCCTAGCCGAGCATGCGTTGAGCGACCTTACGTTAGCGCCCGCCGTTGGGCCAGCGTATGCAAGCCCTGCCGTTCGCTAGGTGCGGGGCAGACTCAGGTATCGCTGCGAGCTTCCCGTCTCTACGACGTGCCTTTCCTCCAACAACTGCACACACCGAAACACCAAGTCGAACGATCCATAGCAGTGATGCGCTATCAATGCCAGATGCTTCAGCTGCTCATCGGTCATGAGGTCCGGGTGGGTGAAATCCCGCACATACACGATGTCGGCTTCCGTGAGTTGATTCACCCATGGGAGAGCATCGTCGCCGACTTCAAAGTCGCCGATCGGTCTCCTTCGCAGTTGGGCGAGACAATGCGGAATAAACCCCTGACCACGTAGCTCTGCATCAACCTCCCCGGATGACGGTTGGTCCAGATACCACGTAATGAACGACACCTCGGTCTGAATCGCCACCGCCTCGGCGAGTTTCTGCTGCCCGTTTTGGAACACAGACAGTTCGCTTCCCTGAATGTCGATCTTGAGAAAGTCGAGGTCCTCAATCTCGGAAATATCGTCAAGCCGGCGGGTTTCAACCGGAATGCGCTCAACCACCTCACCACACAGTTGGAGAGCAGGGAACAACCCCAATGTCGTCGGGTCCGGTTCGAGCAGACTCGTCATTCCCGTTGCGCGACAGACGTTCAAAGTGCTTGAACTGCCGTCGCCCAGTGCGTATGGCAGATACAGCTCGTTCGGGCCATGCCTTAGTTGGAGCGCCAGCAATTCCCGTACCTGTGGCTCGAAGCCCGTCACATGACACAGTCCGGCGCCGAGCATGGGTAGGTAGGGTGGCTTGCCGCCATCGAGCGGGTTCGCCCCGACGTCTACGACCTGTGTGAGGCGCGACGGTGAGAGCAGGTCCCGAAGGGCGCTCACTTCAGTTGCTTTCAGCGTTGATCAGCGATGAGCCGGCTACGTCGCACACAACCGTGAGATTAGCGCCGCGCTCCGGCGGCCGACGACGCTGTCGGCGCCCGAGCGCGTATTTGAGCCCCGGTTAAGCCCCTAGTCGCGGTTGGTCCGGAACGCCACCGGTAACCGCCTCTGAATAGGGTCGGGCCAATGTCTCCAGAATCTCTGGTGTCAAGGTGTGCTCGGCCTCGTGCTTGTCCAGCACCGCGATGATGGCCCCGAATAGAGATTCGGCAGCGTCGTGCTGCGCTTCCTTTGCTGTTGCCATGGCTTCGATGGTCCAACTTTCAGTCGTCGCGACGGGTCATGGCATTGCAACACGGGGGCGTCCATCGCCGCGCTCTCAGGAATTGCACAGATTACGGTTGGCTGAACACTGTCTGACCGTTGGCGTCGAGCAGATACTGCTCGGTACCGCTTTCGACCCGCGGGGCATCGCCGGCCAACGCCACCGCGACCTTGTTGCTGGCATTGCGCATCACGTCGAAGGTCAGTTCGGCGGCCTCGTCGTCGGAGAACTGCGCGCGCACCGCGGCAACGATGCCGCGGTCGATATGGCCCGGCGACCAGATCAGCGCGTCGGCGTACCGCAGCGCCGCCTTCTGGCGATCGGTCAGCAGCTCCGACGCCTCGAAGCGCTCGATATCGCGGTATAGCGTCTCCGACCCGCCGGCATCCAGCGCCGTCGTCTCACGCAGCGACTTGCACAACCGGCAGTTGTGTTGAGCCGCACCGCGCAGCCGGACCACCTCGGACGTCAGCGCGTCGAGGTCGCGCAGCCGCGCGACTGCGGGCAGAAAGCCGTTGAACACCGCGTCGGACGGATCGGTGGTGTGATCCCAGGTGACCCGACCGTCCGCCCATCCGAGGTACCGCTGGCCCACCCCGAGGGCTTCCAGGCCGGCCCGCACCCGCGGAACGAAGTCGGCGATGTACATCTGCACGACGACGCCAAACGTGTTGTCCCCCAGTGCAGACCACAATCTTGAGCGCTGCTGGTCACCGATCATCGAGACATCGATGCTGAACTGTTCGGCGAAGTCGGCTACGACCGCGTCGGCATCCGATCCCGGGCCGGTCACCGCAACCTCGGCCGGAAGGGAGGGCAACGACAGCGTCTGGGCGCAGACTCGCCGGATCAGGCCGGCGGCCCGGCCGTCGCCGGGCGACAACGCGACCAGCCGGGTCAGCTCGTCGTCACGCACCCTTGCATTATGTCGCCTGGCTCACCGACGACATGTGAAAGTCGGGAATCCGCAGCGACGGCATCGCCGTCCGGGTGACCCAATCGCCCCACTCCCGCGGCAGCGTCGCCTCGCTGACGCCGGCTTGGGAGGCCCGTCGCAGCAGGTCCAGCGGGCTCTCGTTGAACCGGAAGTTGTTGACCGCCGCCGTCACCTCGCCGTCCTCGACGAGGTAGACACCGTCACGGGTCAGCCCGGTCAGCAACATCGTCGTGGGGTCGACCTCGCGGATGTACCACAGCGTGGTCAGCAGCAGGCCGCGCTCGGTCGCCGCGACCAGGTCCGCCAAGTCGGCGCTGCCACCGGTCATCACCACGTTGTCGGCGGCCACGGCGACGGGGGCGTTGAACTCGGCGGCGGCGGCCCGCGGGTAGGCCAGCGCGTTGATCACCCCGTCGCGGATCCAGTCCACCCGCTCGACGTCCATCCCGTTGTCGAAAATCGACACGGTCTCCGACGAACTGGCGGTCGCCACGAACGGCGTGCACGCCAAACCGGTCACGGTGGGATCGGAATACAGCGTCAGCGGCATGTCGGTCAGCCGCTCCCCCACCCGCGTTCCGCCGTCGAGGGCAGACAATGCGGTGCGACCCTCCTGCGCGCCGCGACCGGCCATCGACCAGGCCAGGTAGACCATCATGTCGGCCACCGCCGACGGCGGCAGGATGGTCTCATAGCGGCCTTCAGGCAGCTCGACGCTGCGCTTGGCCCACCCCAGCCGGGTCGACAACTGCTCCAGCATTAAATCCGTTGGCACAGCGGCGAAATCGGGCGCGCCCACCGCCACCCATGCACTGGCGCCGTCGCGTTTGGCATTGATCTCCACCGAACCGGTGGGCTGGGTGTAGCGACGCCGCAATCCCCCGGAAGTCGCCAGATACACCGTTTCCAGCGCGTGCCGGGCGAAGCCGTACAACTGGTCGCTGCCACGGAAGCCACGACTCAACCCCCGGGTGACGTCGGCGAACACCTCGGGACCGGTGCCCGGCGTCGGCGCATCCCAGTCGGCCGGGGCGCCGTTGCCGTTCAGCAGCGGAGTGGCGTCGGGGGCTTCTGGCGCCGCTATCGCCGCCGCTTGCGACGCTGCAACCAGTCCCTCGATCACCGACGGATCGACCTCGGACGATGTCAGCGTCCCCGCCCGCGCGGTATCACCTTGGCGGACAATCGAAATCACCGTGGTACTGCGCGCGATTGATACCCCGTTGGTGGTCATCGAGCTGTTCGCCCAGCGCAGCGACGCCGCTATCCGGTCGGTGACCAGCACGATGGTCTCGTCGGCACGTCCCCGCCGTGCCGCGGCGTCCAAGGCGATGTCGACCACCTGCTGCGCGCTGATCATTGGCCGGCCTCTGTGCGGGCGTTGAGCACGTTGACGCCCCGGAACAGCGCCGACGGGCAGCCATGGCTGACCGCGGCGACCTGACCGGGCTGGGCCTTGCCGCAGTTGTACGCCCCACCGAGCCGCCAGGTCGACGGCCCGCCAACGGCTTCCATCGAATTCCAGAAATCGGTGGTGGTGGCCTGATAGGCGACGTCGCGAAGCTGCCCGTCCAAGCGTCCGTTGCGGATGCGGTAGAACCGCTGACCGGTGAACTGAAAGTTGTACCGCTGCATGTCGATCGACCACGATCGGTCACCGACGATGTAGATGCCGTCATCGACGCGGGCGATCAGGTCGTCGGTGCTGCGGTCTTCGGGGCTGGGCTGCAGCGAGACGTTGGCCATCCGCTGAATCGGCACATGATGCGGCGAGTCGGCATACGAGCAGCCGTTGGAGCGCGACAGGCCCAGTCGCGGCGCGAACACCCGGTCCAGTTGGTAGCCGACGAAGATCCCGTCGCGCACCAGATCCCAACTCTGGGCGGCCACCCCGTCGTCGTCGAAACCGACGCTGGCCAAACCGAATTCGACGGTCCGGTCGGCGGTCACGTTCATCACCGGCGAGCCGTAGCGCAAGCTGCCGAGCTTGTCGGGGGTGGCGAACGACGTGCCGGCGTAGGCGGCCTCATAGCCGATGGCGCGATCGTATTCGGTTGCGTGCCCGATGGATTCGTGGATGGTCAGCCACAGGTTGGTGGGGTCGATCACCAGGTCCGTCGGGCCGGGTGTCACGCTGGGCGCCTTGATCTTTTCGGCCAGCTGCGACGGCAACTGCGCCAGCTCGTCGGTCCAGTTCCACACGTTGTCGCCGGCCAGCACCTCCCAGCCGCGGGCCATCGGCGGCGCCAGCGTGCGCATCGAGTCGAATCCGCAGCCGCCGACGTCGATGGTGACCGCCTCCAGGACGGGCATCAGCCGCACTCGCTGCTGGGTGATCGTCGAGCCGAAGGTGTCGGCGTAGAAGGTCTGCTCCTTGATGGTGTTCAGGCCGGCCGACACGTGATCCACCCCGTCGGCGGCCAGCAACCTGCCCGAGTACTCGTTGAGCACGGCGATCTTGTCGGCGGTGGTCACGGCGAACGGGTCGATCTGATAGCTCGAGACCCAGGTGACGTCGGTGTACACCGGTTCGGACGCCAACTCGACAGGGTCGGTGTTCAGCGCGGCCAGCGTGCTGGCCACCGACACGGCGCGGCGCGCGGTGTCGGCGGCGACCGTCGGCGACAGCTCAGCGTGGGAGGCGAATCCCCAGGTGCCGTCGATGATCACCCGGACGGCGAGGCCGAGCTCGCGGCTGAGCACCGCGGTTTCCAGCTCGCCGTCGCGGAGCTGGATGACCTCGGTGGTGAGCCGGTGAATTCGCAGGTCGGCATGGCTGGCACCGGCCGCGGTGGCCGCCGACAGCGCGGCGTCCGCCAGCTCGTGGCGGGGCAGGTCGAGGAAGTCGGCATCGATCCCCCGGTTCGGTCTCACGACACCACCGTAACGACCGGCTTTAATACCTTCATGG
>Ga0210390_10002711_pt1 | contig 15527 bp, 18 predicted proteins | sample IncBWH11OmetaG_FD_161050 | JGI IMG/M metagenome (GOLD analysis project Ga0210390, IMG submission 161050) | Forest soil microbial communities from Barre Woods Harvard Forest LTER site, Petersham, Massachusetts, United States - Inc-BW-H-11-O ... | reverse complement strand
CACGACGTTTCCTTAGTACGTTGCAGTCGATGGGGAGCTTGGGGCAGACCTCCGGTCCCAGCGTCCAACTGGCGTCCAAAACTCGGTCATTTCTGGTTGATTTCGGGGGTCTGACTCGTGTAAGGGCAATTGAATCATCAAGACTTAGGGTTTGATCGTCAAGCTCATAACCCGAAGGTCGTCAGTTCAAATCTGACCCCCGCAACCAATTGAAGTAGTAGTAGAAATCACAAGGCTTCCGGCGCTCCAACCGGGAGCCTTATTTCTTGCTAAATTGCAGAATGTCCGTGAATTGTCCGTGAAAGCAGTTCATCTTTGCCTCTCGCTACACCGCAAAAAGCAGCTCCTCTGATACTTTTGCCAGTGGCCGTGATGGTGGTTGGCTGCTAACTTGGCCGCACGTGTGAACTGCTGAATACGCGGCCTCTTCTGTCTTTCCCTCAGTGAGACAGAGAGGCCGCCCCCTCATTGCATCCACCTTTGCCCCATATCCTTCGCAAAGTCGTACGTGTACTTCGGCTTTACCTGTGGCGCCGTGCTCCGTTGCATGATCGCTAGGCCGGACATCACCAAATAGCGCGTGGCATCCATAAGGTGATCCCGCTCTTTCACAACCTTGCCGTTTGTGTCCCTGCGATAGTTGCGCATTTCCGAATACCAGTTGGGCAAAGTCCGAAAGGCTTTGAGCTTGCCGCCATACATCATCTGCTCAACCGCAAAGATGCCCGCTTCCACTGCGTTGACTCTTGGATTAGCTGAGTGCCGTCCACCTGGGAACGTCCTTTTGCTGCCGGGTCGACGAGCTTCCTGCGCTGGTCACCGTTAAGGGGCCAAAGAAAGGGCTAGACAGTCTGCTGGGTGCGCCGAAAGAGGAGAGCATTTAGCTTTTACTTTGCGCTTGCCGCTGTTCTCGTTTGAGCTTTCGTAAGCGTTTAAGCATTTTGCAGTGGGGACACGTTCCATCAGCCATAAGCCAAGAAGCTGTCCCTTGAGTGTAATTCATACTGTAGCGCGTCAGACAAAACAATCCTTCAGCCATCTGGATCAGATCATCTAGAAGTAGGGGTTCCGGCGCGCTTTCGTTTCGCATAACGCCCCACGATTTCAGCCTGGGTTATTTCTGGCCGGAAGTGACAACTCTCCCGATCAATTCATCCAGGAGTTGTTCGGATGGCGTACTGAGAACATGGCTGATCTTGGCGATGAATCTATCTTTCATATGCTGAGGTAGTGGGACACCGGCCTCCTGTTCAAGTTCGGCCAGCCTCTCCTCTGCCCATACCATTCCTTCTTCGAGTGTCATTTTTTTCATTTTGGTGGCTATGGACCTCCCGTGCCTCATCTCTATCGGGCTATCCCCAATCGCCGTATGCAAGCGGGTTAGACAACCCATCTTTCCAGGAGGTACACCGCTTCCGGCGTTCGGCACGAGCCTTGTGCCATTGCAGCGCTTCTTGCAAGGTCGTGATCTTTGGCCGCGGCGGGCCAGACATCTTGGCGTGTACAAATTCAGGATCAGATGACGGCTGTAGAACTCTGCGGTCCAGCTTCTCTATCATCTGAGCTTCCAGCTCTGGCGAGGGCTTAACGCCGTGCCTTTGCTCGAATCCGGCAATCCACAACTCTAGTAAAGTTTCGTTTGCCATTAGCGCATGACTCGGAACGCATTCTATCACCTAAAAGGAGAACCCACTGGCGGATTCTATTGGAGTTAAGTGAGCTTTGTGGTACGCTCTGCGGCCATGAACGTACTTCGTTCGCTGCTGACAGTCGGAAGATGGATCGCCATCCTGTTATGTGTGTCGATAATTTGTCACATTCTATTTCCGACACGCAATCCCAATCCGATGCCCTTCCACCCCAAGTATTTTCTGATCTATTTCTCAATCGTCGCCTTCCCCTATGGCTTCATTTGGAAGATGATTAAGCGCGCATCCCAAGGACCGCCGATCAATCCAATTGGCCCTCTCTGTTTCCTGTGAGGCTCCCCTCATCTGGTCGATGGTGGATTTCGTTTCGCAGGTTTACCGCGCAAAGATTCCAGCACTATCGTGAGCGCCGCCACAACTAAAATGGCATTGCCTCTCAAGAGAAACACCGGAAATACAACGCACACAGCCGCCACCACCACGAGCGCGACGACACCCGGCAACAAGTATGGCCTGATTTGTTCGGGAAACCGGCGATAGAAGAGTGCGATTGCAGCGGCAATGGCTAGAACGAGAAGAAAAGGTTCGCTGATGACTCCTCCCCTGACGAAAAACCGTGGAATCACCACCAAAAGAGAGATAATGCCCAGTAGAAAGCCCAGTACCCAGCGCACCTCCGATCCCCAGCTTCGCTTGTTTGGTCCCATAACTCCCTCCAACCGATAACCCCTCAGCTTTGCGGGAGATCTATATCACGGAAGGAACGTGTACGGATTCGTATTGGTAAACTCATTACCCGTGGGCGTAAGATGCTTTCTCAAGCGAGGCGGGAAATGAGCTACAACGACTGGAAGGATGGCAGGCTGGCAGGAATTGAGTTTGCGGCCAAGTACTTTGAGGGCTTCATCAAAAGCTCTTTGGAACCCAAGCAGGTTGCGACCATGTTGCGCGCCATCATTATCATCGAGGAAAAGCTTGACTGGGCCTTCCAGAGAGAGCAAATCCTGGCAGAGCATTCCGCACCCAGGGAATCCCATCCGGGTTGAAGTATCCCACTGTCCCACTGACACTAGCGAGCACGGCCCTGCTTGTTCCTAGTAGTATCTTCTGGTAGTTATCTCTCGCCACGACGTTTCCCACCACGCTTCGGCTTTGATTCGTCTGAATCTGCATGAGGCACGATTTTAGACATTTCAGAGATTGTTACAGGCTGATTCTGTTCCTCAACTTGCATTCCGGGCCATCCCTCTCTCTCGGACACACTCACGGACAGTCGCAACAACTCCCACATAATCATTTATTTGCAACGGAACATCGGGTTATAGACAGATGCGCCTGTGTTCCAAACCGCTATTCTGATGCCAGAAAGGCCATCCTTGAGGCGAAAGCCGGCGCCGCGATCAGCTTGATTGCGCCCGAAGATTGAGACGCGCAAAGCTAGCGCGCGGGTTAGAATCAGCCGGCGTTCCAACTCGTTGCCAGTCAAGGAGACGGATTGACCATGGATATTACTCAACCTTCCGAACCTTTGGGCGACTGTTACAACCTTGGAGACCTTGAACGGGCAATCAGGCGGGCGATTAACAGATACGGTGCCGCTACCAGCATCTATGGGGACGGTGAGGCAAAAGGCTTCACGCTCCACGTTCACTTTCCTAAAAGTCAGAAGCCGCATGTGACTTTGACGAAGATTGAGGTTGCCTATTCGGAAAATCCACCCGAGGACCTGATCTAAACCTGGCGCTCCGATCAGCGAGCAAAATTGTCCGCCAATTGTCCGTGAACTGGGTACAACGCCAGCCGAAACGAACCGAAAGCCCGTATCCTTATATGTTGATTCTCTAGGCCCTGTTAGGCTGGTGTGGTTTGCTATAATCGCCAAGTTCTGCCTCATAACCCGACGGTCGTCAGTTCAAATCTGACCCCCGCAACCAATTTGGGATGTAAGGCCGGGCACAGGCGCCCGGCCTTTTTTGGTTTGCGTGTGATTTTGGGGGCACTTCCTTCGACGGGATGAGGGAACGTTTCAGTTGTCGCGCGATTTTCAGAAGAGACACGTCATCGTTGGGAGGAGCGAATCATGGGTAATCGAGACGCACGAGGTCGGGAAAAGAAAAAGCCGAAGAAGGAGATTAAGCTGCCGAACAGGCCGGCGGCTAGACCGATACCAGAATACAAACCTGCGGTGGTGCCTCCGGCTCCACCAACGGGTGAGAAGACGTCGTAAGATTTGCGGGCCACGATTCTTAACGGATAAGCTCAATCATCACAGAGTCTGGGTCGATGTGTTTTTTCGATATTCCGCCATTATGCGGTTATCGAGTGCAAATCCATGCTCCCATCCACTTTACGCAATATTGTCCTAGACGGACGCGCAACTATTAGAGGGTGGGCTGCATACAATATCAAACCGGAAGGCTGCCTTGGTTTTCAATCGCGATTCATTTATTGAACTGGGTTGTGATTATTTCCGGATTCGTGTTCCTGCTTTGGTGCAGCGGAGAATATCATTGGTCACAGTGGAGCTTTGCGGGTGTCTTTGTGTTAGTAGGATTGCCTTATGCTGCCTTTTGGTGGTGGGTTAAAAACAGAGTCAAGCTGGACCAAATACGCAATGGTAAGCGTCTTGCCAAGAAGACAAAAGCTTGCGGTGAACCGTAATGGCAACCGGGGGGATCTAAGTTGGGGAAGATTAGAGGAAGAACTCAAATCTTGAAACAGCGCGTAAGTAAGGCACGCAAAATCAGCGGGGTATATGAAACGTCAGCGTGCCCATGACTCGCAGGTCGTCAGTTCAAATTTGACCCCCGCAACCATTTTTGGATGTGAGGTCGGGCACGGGTGCCCGACCTTTTGTTTTTTGGGATGGGGAACACAAGCTTGAGTCGATGATCTGCGATTTCGCTGCCAGGGAACGATTGGATTATGCTAGGACGTGACTTGGACTTGCGCGAAAAATGGTGTCGGCTGAGATGATCGAAGACGATTTGCAATCGAGAGAGCAAGCGCGCAAGGTGCGGAGAATTTTGTTTGTGGCTTTCGGTGGTTTGCTAGCGTTGATGGTGGTTGCGGGTTTGGGTGCGCTGCGTTCGTTGCGACAGTTGGACGGACTCGAACGCCAGGTGAATCAAAGATACTCGACGCACGCACAGGCGCTGACGACGATACTGATTTCGGTACACGTATACCATGACCAGATGGAGCGATATTTACTGAGCGGAGAAAATCCCGATGCTGATACGGACGCTGTAGACAATGTACGGAACTGCGGTGCGAGAGTTCGGGACGCGCTGCAAAAGTATCCCGCGGATTCAGAACCAGACGAACGAGCACTGCTGTCCGAGATACAAAAGAGATTCACGGAGCAGGAAGGCTCTTTCGCCGTGCTCGTTAGCCAACGTGCCAGCGAAAGAGCTCAGGAGAGGCAGGAGCGCATTGGCGAAGAGATGGTGTTGCGCCGCGCGTATATTCTGCGAATTTCCAGAGACGTTTCTTCGCTGAATGACGAAAAGCTGATAGAAGCAAAGCAAGCATTGGCAATCGATTTTCGCAATATGCAGATGCGGCTTATGTCCATGGTTACGCTGTCATTGTTGGCGGGGCTGATTTTGTCGCTGCTGGGAGGATTTTATATTTTGAAGCTGGAAAGGCAGGGCCGCAGCCGGTATCAGGAGCTTGTTGCCAGCCGGGAAGAACTAGAAGCGTTGTCGGCGCGGTTGGTGGACGCGCAGGAAGAGGAAAGACGGTCTATTTCGCGAGAATTGCACGATGAAGTTGGGCAGACACTGGGCGTGCTGCTCGTGGATTTAGGGCAATTGTCCAAATTGGTGCCAGCAGAGGACAATTTTCTGCAAACGCATATCACGAGGATCAAGTCCATTGCAGAGAGGGCCGTGAAATCGATCCGGAATCTTGCGCTGCTGTTGCGGCCTCCGATGCTGGATGACCTGGGACTGGTGCCCGCGCTGGAATGGCAAGGACGGGAGATTTCGCGCCGTGGCGATATGGAAGTTGACGTGCGTTCGGAAGGAGTGTCCGAGCAACTTCCTGACGACGTGAAGGTGTGTGTTTACCGGGTGGTGCAAGAAGCGCTGGCGAATGCGGCGCGGCATTCAGGAGCAAAACACGCGCAGGTTTCAGTTGTTCAAAGCGGCGAGAATATTCAGGTGCAAATTGCCGACGACGGAAAAGGATTTACTGCGGAACGCGTCCGGGGCATGGGGATTTTGGGGATGGAGGAACGGGTGAAGCGCTTGGGCGGGAGCCTGAACATTAAGTCGGGACCAGGGAAAGGCACAACTGTTGGTGCGGAGATTCCTGCGCAGCGGCTAGAGTCTATCTGATCTCATGAGGAAAATACGGATCCTGCTTGCCGACGATCATAAGTTGATGAGAAGCGGGTTGCGCGTGTTGCTTGAACAGCAAGCCGACTTGACAGTGGTCGGCGAAGCATCGGATGGGCGGGAGGCGGTTGTGCTGGTTGGGTCGCAGAGGCCGGATGTATTGGTGATGGACATCGGGATGCCAAGCCTGAATGGCATTGAAGCCGCGGGACAGATTACGCAAAGTCATCCAGAAACCGCGATTGTGATGCTGAGCATGCATTCCGATGAGAGCTATGTTCTGCGGGCACTGAAGGCGGGTGCGAAAGGATATTTACTGAAGGACTCGGCAGAGGCAGATCTGATACGAGCTGTGCATTCGGTGGCGGAGGGCAAGTCCTTTTTTAGTCCAGCCGTGAGCAAAGTTTTGTTAGACGATTATGTGCGCAAACTGAAGCGTTCCGGGACGGATGATCCTTACGATCTGCTGACGCCGCGAGAACGAGAAGTGTTGCAGCTTGTGGCCGAGGGCAAATCGAACAAGGAGATCGCGCAGCTTTTGAATTTGAGCGTTTATACCGTGGAGACGCACCGTTCGAACATTATGGAAAAATTGAATTTACACGGGGTTCCAGAGCTAATTCTGTATGCGGTGCGCAAAGGCATCATTTCCTGACGATTCTGCCAGTTCCCTACCTAGATCCCTTTCTGTTCATCCAGATCCAAGCACTACCCAATCACAGGGTACAAAGATACCGACCGCCAGGGAGGCGTATTTGCCTGTCTGAGGACATCTTAGTGAGTGCGACCAAAGAAGCGCATCCAGCAAAGCACGGCGGACAGGGTGCGCAAAAACGCTTCACTAAGGACGGACAGATGAAAGCAAATGCGATTTCACTCAAATCAAGACCAGCCGCTCTGGCCCTCGGATTGGCATTGGGAGTCGCCGGAGTCAGTTTTGCACACACGCTTCAGAAAAGTACAAAAACAGCGACGGAGAAGGCAGACACGAATCCACCAGCCACGTTGAAGTTGGCTGATGTCAATGAAGGAGCAAGCAAAACAAGTTTTGCTCCGGTCGTGAAGGCGGTTCTTCCATCGGTTGTGAATATTTCCTCTTCGAAAGTTGTCAAAGCCAGCGCCGACGGCATGGAACAGATGGAGCAGGACCCGATGTTCCGCCAGTTTTTCGGACAAGGTGGAATGGAAACGCCGAAGGATCGGCGTGAGAAGGCGCTCGGCTCCGGCGTGATTGTCAGCCCGGAAGGTTACGTATTGACGAACAACCACGTGGTGGATGGCGCGACCGACGTAAAGGTCACGCTCTCTGACAAGCGTGAATTTCAGGCGCGCATCGTGGGCACAGATCCGAAGACGGACGTTGCCGTGCTGAAGATTGACGCCGGCAAACTTGCGCCGCTTACGATCGGCGACTCCTCCACGGTGGAGGTAGGCGATGTGGCGATTGCGGTTGGCGATCCGTTCGGTGTGGGTCAGACGGTGACCAAAGGCATCATTAGCGCGAAGGGCCGCGGGGGCCTGGGCATCGAAGACTACGAAGATTTCTTACAGACAGACGCACCCATTAATCCCGGCAATTCCGGCGGTGCGCTTGTGAACGATCGCGGCGAACTGATCGGCATCAACACGGCGATCATTTCGCATGGTTCAGGCGGCAGCCAGGGCATTGGGTTTGCGGTTCCCGCGAATCTCGCGCGCGAGGTGATGGACCAAATTCTGAAGAACGGCAAAGTTGTTCGCGCGTATCTTGGAATTCTGCCGCAAGACGTTACCCCTAGCATGGCAAAAGCGTTTGGCGAGAAAGAAGCCAAGGGCATCGTGGTGGGCGACGTTAGTGCCAGCAGCCCCGCGCAAGAGAGCGGCATTCAGCGCGGCGACATCATTCTGGAAATGAACGGCAAGCCAGTTAGCGACAGCAACCAACTGCGCATGACGATTTCCATGATGACGCCGGGCAGCAGCGTTAACCTGAAGACCCTGCGCAATGGCAGTGAACGCGACGTTACGGTCAAGCTGGCCGAAATGCCCACGGAAACAGCCAAGCTGAATTCGCAGGAAGAAGGCGGAAGCAAAGCGCTGGACGGTGTGGAAGTCTCAAACCTGAATCCCGAAATCGCGCATGAGCTAGGGTTACCAGCGAGCACGACTGGAGTTGTGGTGGCCGGTGTCGATCCTTCCAGCAAGATGGCGGAGTCTGGTTTGAGCCGAGGCGATGTGATTCAGGAAGTAAACCACCAGTCCGTGAAAAACGTTTCTGAGTTCCAGAACGCGCTTAAGAAGGGTGGCGACGAGCCGCTGTTGCTCGTCAATCGCGGTGGCAGAACGCTGTATATCACCGCGTAATTGGTACGCTTCCACGGAGGCCTCTGTGCCCGCCAGGCAATAACGGATGGCACAGAGGCGGAAGCGGCATTCGAAGCGCGAGGAAGTGGCGAAGGATTGAATGTCTCTCCCCGAAAAGTGAGCAAGGAGTAGAAGGAAATGAAAGATCGCAAGATTCGAATGAGGAGCAGCGCAGAAATTAAGAGCATGTCTAATGACGTCCGTAAACAGATCGATCGGATCGACGAAGACTTGGGCCCAAGGCTGCAAACGTTAGACAACATTTTCGCTGAAACCAAAAACCATCCCGAAGAATTTCACCAGCTTTACGTTCTGCCCTTGCTAGAAGCCGGCCTCACTTTGGAAGATTCATTCTCACTGTTAGTCGACGGCATACTCCGCCCCAACTGACAGCTCGTTCGACCTTGTCCAGCGTGGATAGTTACTGCATCGCAGTAGCAGTTACCTAAAGTGCTGGGCTGCAATAATCGATATAGCAACAGTCTATCGTTTGCCAAACTAGGAGTTGGCGCTCTTACTCTTCCGCGGGATCTGACTCGGCGATCACCTCTCCTTGCGTATCGCTTTCTCGTGTAATTCCCAGGACTGGATGGCTTTCTTACAGCCTTCTTTTGCCAGATCCGTGCTCACGCGCCTTTCCGCTTCGTCGAAGCTTGTTCGGCGTTTTCTCTGGCGCGGCGTGCCGCGTTATCAGCGGTTTTTAACCAATTTTAAGTATCTTCTCGTCAGGGACGCGCAAACGGCTGCCCGTATGGGAACCATTCTACCAACATGCGCGATCGAACAAAGTGAGCTGCACTTGCTCCCGCTCCGACGGGCCCCTTTTTGCTGCGACCTAATTTCTTGTTCACGTCGCAATCAGAAAAGAGAGGATAGTACGGAAACAGCCTCAGAGTGATAGACATGTATTTGACGGAACGGTGACTCGCTGTTGACAAAGTGATTTGCGCCGAGCCCTATCCTGCTTCTTCGTGGCAGTGAGGCGTGTGCTTTCTGCCGAAGGGTGAAAGAGGAAACGGATGGGGTTGGTTCGCACTACAGGCAGGAGATTCGGCATTGCAGGCGAGCTTCTGTTCTTCTTCATGCTTCGGCGCTGGTGGATGCTTCCGGTGATTCTGGCGGTGCTGCTGATGGCGTTACTAATTATCCTGGCGCAGAGTTCGGCTTTAGCGCCGTTCTTATACCCGCTCTTTTAGATTTTTTAGAGGCGGTGATCCATTATGGAGAATCGCGTTTGGGACCAAGGCAAGAGCCTGTGGGCAGCTTGGACCCGCTTGGCACACAGGATCGGCGATTTCCAGGCGCGAGTGCTGCTGACATTTCTCTACGTTGTAATTCTCTTCCCCTTTGCGCTCTGCGTACGGCTGTTCGCGGACCCCCTTCGCACCAACGAGCGGCCAGCGAAGTGGCTGGATGCACCGCTGCAAACCTTGGACATGCCGTGGGCTCACAAGCAGTGACGCGATGAATATCCTGGGAGTCTCTTGCCACTATCACGACGCAGCAGCAGCCCTTTTGCAGGACGGTCAGTTGATAGCGGCCGCTGAAGAGGAACGTTTCTCGCGGGTCAAACATGATTCCCGCTTTCCGAGAAGCGCCATCCGATTTTGCTTGGAGACAGGCAATATCCGTGGCCGCGACTTGGACTACGTCGTGTTTTTCGAGAAGCCCTTTCGCAAGCTAGATCGGATTCTTACGAGCATTCTCCACACATATCCCAGATCACGGAAAGCCTTTCGGGAGTCCATGGTGGGGTGGGTTCTCGACAAGCTGTGGATCTCCAGCACTTTGCAATCAGAATTGGGGATCGAAAAGAATAAAGTGCTCTTTTCCGAACATCATCTTTCGCACGCGGCAAGCGCGTTTCTTTGTTCTCCGTTTAACGAAGCGGCGATCCTCACGGTGGATGGCGTGGGAGAGTGGGTCACTACCTGCTGCGGCACTGGCAGAGAGAATCAGATACGGCTGTTACGGCAAATGGAGTTTCCGCATTCGCTGGGACTGCTGTACAGCACCTTCACCGCATTCCTTGGTTTTGAAGTAAACGAGGGCGAGTACAAGGTTATGGGCATGGCGTCTTATGGACATCCGCGCTATGCCGACAAAGTTTGGAAACTGGTACGACAAAACGGCGACGGGTCGTTTTCGCTCGATATGGATTATTTTTGCTTTCATCATTCGGCCGAGCGCATGTTCAACGGCCGTTTTACAGAACTTTTCGGAGACGCGCGAGCGTGCGGGATGCCTTTTGTTACCGAATGCAGCGCGTTGCGAACGGATTTCAGCGAGCCAGAAGAGCACCGCGCGGAAATGTGCCGAATAAATCAGTACTACGCCGACATAGCGGCCAGCGCGCAAAAAGTGACCGAGGAGTTGCTGGTCGGGATGGCACGGAGTCTACAGAAAGAGACAGGTCTGAAGAGGCTATGCATTGCGGGCGGCGTGGGGTTGAACAGTGTTGCCAACAGTCACATCCTGCACGAAACAGACTTTGAGGAGATTTTTGTTCAGCCTGCCGCCGGAGACGGCGGGGGAGCGTTGGGAGCGGCGCTATGGGCCCACCACTCGCTTCTCGGCAACCCGCGGAGCTACTGCATGGAACATGCGTACTGGGGACAAGAATATTCCGCGTCGGAAATAAGCGCGTTTCTGCAGAAGAATAATATTCACCACCGGCGGATCGGAGACACAAACGAACTGCTGGACACCGTCGCTGCGCAATTGACGACAGGAAAGGTTGTGGGATGGTTTCAAGGACGGTCCGAGTGGGGACCTCGCGCTCTTGGCAACCGGAGCATTCTTGCGGACCCACGGAACCCCGGAATGAAAGACATTGTGAACAGCAAGATCAAATTCCGCGAACCGTACCGGCCATTCGCACCTTCCGTGCTGGCAGAGCGAGCCGAATGTTATTTCGAATTGCCTCAAGCAACCGTGCACTATCCGGCTCGGTACATGCAGTATGTGGCACCGACCAAGCAGAGCAAACGAGAAACGCTGCCCGCTGTGACGCATATAGACGGCACGGCGCGCGTGCAGACCGTGTTTCGTGAACACAACCCCCGTTACTACGCACTGATCGAACGCTTTGGTGATGCGACTGGAATTCCCGTTGTGCTCAACACCTCGTTCAACTTGAAGGGCGAACCGATCGTGAATACTTTGGCCGATGCGGTGAGCACATTTCGCAGGAGTGGGATGGATTGTTTGGTTCTTGGCGATTTCCTGGTTGAGAAAAATGACTAGAAATCGATCAGTACGACGGCGAAACAACGCCCGAGCCAACGATTGCGCAGGTTCGAGGAGATGGAAATGAGTTTGTCACGCATCCGATTCTTGTTCCTACGAAGATGGTTCGCATTCGTTGGATTCGTCGTAATCAGCTCAATTGTGGCGATGGCCTTGCTCGAGTTCGGAGCGTTTCTTGTATTGTCCACTGATCATTGGATTCGGCCCGACAACCGTGACTTTGCGGAAAGCAGCCCGGCCTATGCCGAATATTCATGGGCTCCAGAATATTGGAAAGAAGAAAAGGCGCGCTGGAAGTTACAGCACAGCAGCTACGAACCATTCGTCATTTGGGGAGCGGCGCCGTGGCACAGCAAATACATAAATACAGACGCCACGCCTCAGGGTATCTGGCGCAGAACAATCAACACGGGAAATGCCGGGTGTGAGAAACAAAACAGCGTTGAGGTGTTGATGTTTGGGGGCTCGACTCTTTACGGAACAGGTGTTCCCGACGAAGCGACTTTGCCGTCGTTCCTATCGCGAGAGCTGAACTCCGCCGGACACGAATGTTTTGTGGTGAGCAACTTCGGCGTGGAGGGTTACGTCACCAATCAAGAGATCATTCTTCTGATAGAACAGCTCAAAGCCGGGCGGCGTCCTGGCATCGTCATTTTCTACGACGGAGTGAACGATTCGTTCGCCGGCACAATTTCTCCGGGAATTCCAAACGCTCATGTATCCCTGGCAAACATTAAGGCACGGGTTGAAGGTTCGGTCGCGGGAAGGATCGATTTTCTTCGCGATTCCAATACTTTGCAGTTAGTTATGACTGGGGTGAATTGGCTTAGGAGGGTGAGGCCAGCTGAAACAAGAATTGAAGAAATTAGGCGAAAAGTTTCAGCAACGCTCGATAACTACGAAACGAACCTGAGTATAGCAAAAATACTTGGCGAGGCTTATGGTTTCCGGCTGTTCTGCTTCTGGCAACCAGCGCTGGTATATGGGCACAAGCCACTCCATCCATTCGAAATGAAAATCGCAGACAACGCTGCCACGAAAAGCTCATTTCGCATTCTGGCTGAGGTTTATCAGAAAGCGGAGGAGCAGAGTGCTTCGAGCGGGAGCTTTGTGTTCTTGGGAGATATTTTTGACACCGTTAAGGAACCGCTGTATATCGACAAATGGATGCATTTGGATCCCGATGGAAATGAGGTTGTCGCCCGATCGATCGCAAAATGTCTGAAAAACGGTTTAGACGTTCAAAGCGGACCGACAGGAATTCAGCCTCGGCTTACACCTACAATGGCCACCAGCAGTGCGGCCACGATGAAGGTTTTTCCAAGAGCGCGAATGAGATGACTTCGCACGCACCCGCAACTTGGGCTTTCTGGCCAACCACCGCGGGGGCTACGAAGTGCGCTTGTGATGGAACACAGGGTGTTGCTGGAAACTTGTTGCTCGCAGATATCGCTGAACAGATTGACGTATGACTCGCAATGAACAGGTATACCGCCTGCCGGAAGTGGCGGCTGACTACGCGCGGATGTCCATCCTGTTTCCGCCGGAAGCGACCATTCTTCGTGTGATGCTGCCCGAATTGCGGACAGCTCGAATGCTGGATCTGGGCGTGGGGGGTGGGCGCACAACTCTACATTTTGCGAAATGCGTGCGTGAATATGTTGGGGCAGACTATTCGAAAAGCATGATTCGCGAGTGCCAGAGACGCTTTGCGACGTATCCCGATCCGTTGTCGTTCGTGGTAGGCGATGCCAGATCGTTGCAAATGTTTGCGAGCGGATCCTTCGATTTCGTCCTGTTCAGCTTCAACGGAATCGACTATGTGAATCATTCGGACCGGTTGAGCATCTTGAAGGAAATACGGCGAGTCGGGAAACCAGGAAGTTGGTTCTGTTTTTCCAGCCATAATCTAAACTGCTGTGGCGAACTTTTCGACTTGCGGAAGATGGTCACCCTAAATCCCAGGTTTGCGAAGCGTACTGCCAAGCGATTGGTATTGCGATTTGTTTACAACTGGCGGGTCCGCGCTGCAACCCTCAGACATTCACAATATATGATGATCAACGACGGTATCCACTCGTGTCGGTTGCTTACGTACTACATTCGGCCGCAGGAACAACTGAGTCAATTAAGTGAGAATTTCACGGACATCCGGGTGTTTTCTTCGGTTAATGGCGGCGAAATCCGGGAGCATGGTGAATTAGAGAACATTCAGGATTCGTGGCTCTATTACTTGTGCAGGATCACGGACTGATTGAACTTCTGGAGTTCATCAGGAGTCGAGCTTCGCTTGGAAGACAGGGAAGGCTTTGCGGCGGAGAATGCGTTCAGACACAAGCTTGCCGAGCTTTGCGACCCATTGCATGCCACTCAATAGGTAAAAATGTTGGATGAGGACGGTGCCTCCGAAGGATAACTTGAAGCGAGCTATGGACTCCGGTTGGCCAACGCCGCCAAAGTCGAAGGTCATGAACCCCTGCGTGTAGTAATGCTGCATCTCCTGCCAGTGCAGGTAGCGATTGAGCGCTCCGCACGCTGCCGCGTGTTCCGGAGATTGCAGGCGCCGGCTCCCGGAATAGAGCAGCCTGGCAATGCCGGCTTGCGGATCGCGAAGCAACAGATGACTGCAAAGTGGTTCCCCGTCAAGGTAAAGTACGAGAGTTTCGCAATGAGCGGAGTGTTCTTGAATCCAGCGAGCGGAGAGTGGCGGAAGGCCTTTCGCCTGGGTGAAGTCGTTGTAGACGGCTAGAAAATCGTGGTTGGCCTTCTGTGAGCCGATTTCGATCGCAACGCGGCCCAACATCTTCTCCGCGCGTCGAATCTCGTAGCGACAGCTTTTCCTCTTCATGCCGCTCAAGATGGTGTCCGGACCGCCCGACAGATTGATCCAAACGGTCCGCATCTTGTGATGATCCACGAGGTGTGGAACGGTATCGAGGGCTGGAGAAACACCAAAAAAGCGCACCACGTCGTTTGGCCGCAACGATTTGCTGATTTCCATGGCCTGTGCGGGACTCGGAAACCAGAAATTGCGATCGCGAACCAGCTTGTGCAAGCGCCGTTCGATCTTCACCATTTCGCCCTGCACCGTCTTCTGAACGAGGCGGATTTTGTGACTGAACCGGGGCCGGCTTGGTACGAGAGTGCATCTACCTTGAAAGCCTCTCTGGACTCTACTTGTTTTGTTGCCGCGAGTTGTCACAAAATTGTCACGGCGCCGACATACATTCCCATTTTCTTGGGAGGACATTGGGCTGCCATAGAGAGGATAATCGGTGACACTCAAGCGGAGAAGATCAAGCGATGGTCAGAGCCGCTGCCAAGGCCATAAAGAGACGCGCACCCAGACGGCACGAATTACTCAAACGGTTTTTGCTCGGCTCGAAGTTTCCAGCTTTTACACTGCTCAACGGGAAATTCACTCTAACTGCGCCGAAGCTGATCAGTGTGCCGCCCACAGAACCTCATGTGCTGAGATGGATCGACGAATTGTTGCGCTTGGGCGACACCTTTTTTGAGGTGGGCGCGCATTATGGATGGATGTCGATGGCAGCTTGTCATTGCGTCGGCGGAAAAGGAAAAGTCGTCGCGTTGAACCTTCTCCACCACTTGTTGAACTCCCGCAATACAACAAAACAGCCAACAGGTTTCGCCAGATGGAAATTGTAGCCAAGGCCGTGGCCGATGCTGACGGTCGAGTTGTTCCGTTCTATCTTGTGGATGGCGGGGATAGCTTTCTCAATTCGTTGGTCGACCATCGGACAGAACCGACCGCAAGGCTGGCCGAGCAGAAATCAACGATACAGGTGGAAACCATTACCCTGGACGAATTTTCCAAAATGACGAACACGCACCCCAACGCGGTAAAGGTAGATGTGGAAGGCGCCGAATTATTGGTTCTCCAAGGTTCTACGGCGCTCTTGAAGCAATGTCGCACCGCGTT
>Ga0210390_10002710_pt1 | contig 15528 bp, 19 predicted proteins | sample IncBWH11OmetaG_FD_161050 | JGI IMG/M metagenome (GOLD analysis project Ga0210390, IMG submission 161050) | Forest soil microbial communities from Barre Woods Harvard Forest LTER site, Petersham, Massachusetts, United States - Inc-BW-H-11-O ... | reverse complement strand
ATGACCGGGCACGGCGATGTGCAGACCGCGGTGCGGGCGATGAAGGCGGGCGCCCACGATTTCATCGAAAAGCCGTTCGACGATGAACGCCTTATCGCCGCGATCGATCAGGCCCTGGCGCGTTCCGGGCGGGTGTCGCGGGAGTGGGAAGCGGCGGAGGCGCTCGCCAAGATCGGCGCTCTGAGCCCGCGCGAGCGGGAAGTTCTGGATGGGTTGGTGGCGGGCAAGCCAAGCAAGGTGATCGCTTTCGGGCTCGGGATCAGCGTCCGGAACGTCGAGGTGCACCGTGCCCGCATGCTGGAACGGCTCGGCACCCGAAGCACCGCCGAAGCCATTCGGCTGGCGGTGATGGCGAGTCTGGCACCCGACGGCCCTCCGAGCCGATAGCCCGGTCAATGGACACCGCGGTGGTAGGCCGGGGAAAAGTGAACAATGAATACCGGCAGGAGGGCAGTCAGTGACAAAAGAGCCCCCGCCCAGTGAGGCCGGGCGGGGTAAGTTGAGGGAGGAATCGCGCTGGAACGCGACGGTCACTATATCGCCGGTCTAGAGATCGGCTGCATTGACACCAGTCAAATTTGCGTCTGATATTCAGCCTATGGGACGATCTGGTTGACTACTTTGACGACGCCTGGCGCCGCCCAGGCAGCCCGTTCTGCCTCTTGCCGTTCCGCCCAGGAGCGCACTCTGCCCTTTAAAATAACCTCGCCGCCATTCGCCTCGACGGTGATCCGATTGGCGTCGATCAGGGCGCTGCGCCGAAATGCCTCTTCGATCTTCTCCTTGATTTCTGCCGGACTGGGCGTCTCCTTCGGCTTCAGGCGGATCAGGTTGCTGACGCCCTTAACCCCTTTAATCCAGCGCACCGCCCGCTCGGCGTATTCGCGCTGGTAGTTCCACTCGACCTCGCCTTCGAGCGTGACCCAGCCGTTCTTGACCACCACCTTTATGTTCTGCCAGGAGTTGGGCAGCCAGATCTTCAGCTCCGCGGCGACGTCGCGGGCAATGTCGGGGTCGGGCCGCTCATCGACCCCCGGCAGACGCACCTCGATGTCGTTTGCCACCCCAAAGACTCCAGCGACGCGCTTTACCGCCCTTTCCGCGGCGAATTTTTGGGCGTAGCTGGTAACAAAGCCGGTCAGCGTGACCACTCCGTCTTTTACGGCCACTGCGAAGTTGGTGGCATCGACACTCGGATCCCATCGCAGCTCGTCTTCGACTTCGCGTTTGATATCGCTGTCGGTCCTCATATCGCCTCCTGATTTCCTGGGTGATGCGAACGCTCGTTTCCCCGGTGTTGCCGAGGGCTGCGGTTGACTAGCACGGCGCCGACCGCGCCGCTTTGACCGCCGTCAGTTTTGTTGAGGTGGCGCCGGGACGCGCGGAGCGGGATTTCCACCGCCCTTTTTCCGATTTATTGACACCTATCAATGCCCACCGGTCCGCTGCGACAAATCCTTATGCCTCTGTGGTAGCCCAGTAACCGCCTGACAGGAGACCGGGAATGAGGAGAATCGCCGACAGCCGGAACCGGCAGCGCGGACAGGACGATGTCGTCCAGGAGTTCGGAACGGTCTACCCGGTGCCGGTCGGACTTGGCGAGAATGTGCGCAGCGCCAGCACCACCGCGCTGAACCAGCTGCTGGTCGATACGATGGCGCTGCGCGACCTGTACAAAAAGCACCACTGGCAAGTTTCCGGTGCAACCTTCTACCAGCTGCATCTGCTTTTTGATAAGCACTACAACGAGCAGGTCGAGCTGATGGACGGGTTGGCCGAACGCATTTCCTCGCTCGGCGCTGTCCCACTCGCGGCGCCGCATGACGTGGCAGAGGCGACCTCGCTCGTCCGCCCGCCCAAAGGGCGCGAGTCGGTACCGGCGCAAATCACGCGGCTGCTCGATGCGCACGAACAGATGCTAACGCAATCCCACAAGGCGGCGAAGGAGGCCGCCGAGAACGGCGACGACGGGACCAACGATCTGATCGTCAGCGAGTTGATCCGGACGAATGAAATGCATGTGTGGTTTCTGTCCGAGCATCTCAACGACGGCGACCCGCACGGCCATCAGAGGGGCGCGTGAAAGCGGCTTCAGTAAGGATTGGCGGCGCGCCGTTTTGACGGCCGTCAATGCAACGTCGGCCAGACAAGCGCAGTTGTTGTTGCTCCACAGGTTAGAGGAATCACGGCATGGCTGGTTTCAGACCGTTGCACGACCGGGTTTTGGTGAAGCGCGTCGAAGCCGACGAGAAGACCCCGGGCGGCATCATCATCCCCGATACCGTAAAAGAAAAACCGGTCGAAGGCGAGGTATTGGCCGTCGGTCCCGGCGCGCGGGACGAAAACGGCATGGTTCGGCCTCTCGATGTGAAGGTCGGCAACCGGGTGCTCTTCGCCAAATGGTCCGGCACAGAAGTTCTGATCGACGGAGAGGACCGCGTGATCATGAAGGAGTCGGACATTCTCGGGGTGATGGAACCGGCTGCTTACGTAACTGCAAACGCGGCTTGACGGAGGAACAGAGCCATGGCTGCGAAAGAAGTCCGGTTCGGCGGCGCTGCCCGCGACAAGATGCTCCGCGGGGTCGACACGCTGGCGGACGCGGTGAAGGTCACCCTCGGGCCGAAAGGCCGCAACGTCCTCCTTGATAAATCTTTCGGAGCGCCGCGGATCAGCAAGGACGGGGTTGCCGTCGCCAAGGAGATCGAGCTCTACGACCGCTTCGAGAACATGGGCGCCCAAATGGTCAAAGAGGTTGCCATAAAGACCGGCGAACTCGCCGGCGACGGCACCACGACCGCGACCGTCCTCGCGCAGGCCATCATTCATGAAGGCGTCAAGGCGGTCGCCGCCGGCATGAACCCAATGGATTTGAAACGCGGCGTCGACGTCGCGGTGGGCGCCGTGGTCGACGACATCCGCAAACGATCAAAAAAGGTCTCGACCAATGACGAGATCGCCCAGGTCGCGACGATCAGCGCCAATGGCGACATCGAAATCGGCCGCATGCTCGCCCAAGCGATGCAGAAGGTCGGCAATGAGGGGGTGATTACCGTCGAAGAAGCGAAGTCACTGGCAACCGAGCTCGAAGTCGTCGAAGGCATGCAGTTCGACCGCGGGTACATTAGCCCGTACTTCATCACCAACGCCGAGAAGATGGTCGCCGAGCTCGACGACCCCTATATCCTGATCCACGAGAAAAAGCTGTCGAGCCTGCAGACCCTGCTGCCGTTGCTTGAGCAGGCCGTCCAGTCGGGTCGGCCCTTGGTGATCATTGCCGAAGACGTCGAGGGCGAGGTTCTGGCCACTTTGGTGGTCAACCGCTTGCGCGGCGGTCTCAGGGTTGCAGCGGTGAAGGCGCCCGGCTTTGGCGACCGCCGCAAGGCGATGCTCGAAGACATTGCGATTGTGACCGGCGGGCAGCTGATCTCTGAGGAACTCGGGATCGCCCTCGACAAGGTCACCCTCGACATGCTGGGCCGTGCCCGCCGCGTTCGCGTCGAGCGCGAGAACACAACGATCGTCGATGGCGACGGCAAAAAGGACGAGATCCAGGCGCGCATCCGCCAGATCTGGCAGCAGATCGAGGACACCACCTCCGATTACGATCGCGAAAAATTGCAGGAGCGTCTGGCCAAGCTCGCCGGCGGCGTCGCGGTCATCCGCGTTGGCGGCGCTACCGAAGTCGAGGTAAAGGAGAAAAAGGACCGGGTCGACGACGCGGTGCACGCCACCAAGGCCGCCGTCGAGGAAGGCGTTGTCGCCGGCGGCGGTGCGGCGCTTCTCTATGCGACGATGGTGGTCGACCGGCTCAATGTCGCGAACTCCGATCAGAAAGTCGGCATCGAGATCGTGCGCCATGCATTGCAGGCGCCAATGCGTCAGATCGCCGAAAATTCTGGCGCCGAGGGCTCGATCGTTGTCGGCAAAGTACTCGACCGGAACGAGGCGAATTGGGGTTTCGACGCGCAGTCCGGCGAATACAAGGACATGCTGAAGGCCGGGATCATCGATCCGACAAAAGTCGTCCGGACCGCTCTGCAGGATGCGTCGTCGGTTGCCGGCCTCTTGATCACGAGCGAGGCGATGGTCGGAGAGGTGCCGGAAAAGAAGACCGCTGCGACAATGCCGCCCGGCAACAGCATGGATTTCTGAGGCCGACATCGCTGGCGCCCCGCGGCATGGACGAGCCGTTGGACAAGCCTTTGCTGCCGGGCAGCGAGGAGCCTGCCGATGGCCAGTTGCCGTTGGCCTATATCTACTATCCTGCCCCCTCGGCGATGCAGTCGGCTCTGGTGCAAAAAGCACAGTGGGTCGTCGAATTCGAGCCTTGCGGGCGCCGCGAGATCGAGCCGCTGTTGGGATGGGTCAGCAGCCGCGATCCATTTGCCTCGATCTCCCGGCTGCGCTTCCCCGATCTGCAGAGTGCGGTCGATTTCGCCGAGCGGCATGGCTGGCGGTGCCTGGTGCGGAACCCGCTGCGCTGCATTCGGCCGAAAAGCTACGCCGACAACTTCAAGTAAGACCAGCAATATAAGACCAGGCTATTTGATGACCGCCCGGATAATCGCCGCCGGTTCGATCGCGACGGGCTCGCGGTTCGCTCGCGCGAGCGCCGGTCTGGCACGGAATTGGCCGGCAGTCGGTCTGCGCGCGATCGCCGCCGGTCTGTTCGGCGTCGTGGTGCTGGAGTCGCCTTCGGCGACACTGGCGTCGCTGTTACTGATGTTCATTGCTTATCTCGCCGCCGACGGCGCATTTGCGATTGTTGCGGGAGTACGGGCGGCACGGCGCGGCGAGCGCTGGTGGAGCCTGATGCTGGAGGGGATATTGAACCTCGCGGCGGCGTCTGTCTTGCTGGCCTGGCCGGCGATCGCCATCACTCCGTTCATCAAGATCACCAGTGATTGGGCCGTCGTCACCGGGGTGCTGTTGATCGCCGCGGCAAGCCGCCTCTCAGTCTCGCACGGGCGCGGCCTGATGGTCCTCGCCGGCGCCCTGTCTGCCGGCTGGGGTGTGTTGTCCACGGCGCCAGACATCAGCGATGCGCGAACGATGGGGTTGTGGCTGGTCGGCTATGCGCTCGTCTTTGGCGGCACGTTTGCGATCCTCACCGGCCGCCTCCGCAGCCGCGCGCGAAAAGCGGAGACTGGTTAAGGCGGCGGGGTGACCGCATCTACCCATGCTCACCTTGTCCAATCCGGGCATATCGGCCGGGTAGGTCAAATCCAGGGCTGCGAGCGTGCGGCGGACGATCCGCGCGACCACCGCGTTGCGGTACCATTTGCGGTCTGCGGGCACGACGAACCACGGCGCCCATTCGGTACTGCAGCGTTCGAGGGCGATCTGGTACGCCAACATTTAGTCGTCCCAATACTTGCGCTCGGCGAGATCGCTCGGGTTGAACTTCCATCGCTTGGTGGGATCGTCCAACCGGGCCTGAAGCCGCGCCTTCTGCTCCTCGTTAGACGGAACTTTTTGGGTGAAGCGCGAGTCGTTAAGCGATTTCAATGACTGAAATAATCACCGACGCTTGCTACTGGGTACAGTAGTTTTTCCGGCCACGGAAATCACGGGAGGAATACCTCACAGTTGAAGACCAGTCAAGACTTAGATTCGAATCGCGCCCATACATGGGCACAGCATGAACTCGCTCCTCGGCTTTATCAATCGCTTAGGTAGATTTTAGTCCAAAGTTCCGGTTAGAGATGTGGAGAAAGAATTTGACGATAGTCACGCCATTCTCGGCGAAGTGGGGTTCAAAATTGTTGATTTTGATCGTAGATTATGGATTCGCCACAGAAAATCGTGCGCCAGTTCGCGCGGCGTGGGTTTCTTGAAGGCTACGGCCTCCGCGCCGAGCGGATTTAGCAAACAAAAGACCTTGCGAATCGTCCCATCCTTGCCGCTGGTGTCGAGCCCCTGCAGAGCCACCAGCACTGAGTGCAGTGCCTGCGCATAGAGAATTTCCTGCAACCGGTTCCTGCAACCGGTCGACTCGGCAATATCAGCAGCGGTCTCTGCTTCGGCGTGCGCCCTTGGGCAGGGTAATGCCCGCACGATCTCGCGGCACGATCTCGCGGGTTGATATCAGCAAGCCTCATCGTACCGCCAGATGCCGACACCCGGTAGTGTTCCAACCCGCGGAGATTGATGGAGGGAAAACTGGCCGTGGCCGTCACCAGCGGAACACTGCCGCCATCGGCCCGATCTTCGTCGTCATCAATTGCCGCGCCGCGGCGCTGCGCACAATCTCCAATGCCGATCGTTCCTCGAGCGCGTGCTCGATCGCCAGCTCGACGACATCCTCGACCGCCTCGACCGCCTCGCTCTCGCAGACCGGGCAGCGCTGTACGGGCGGCTCCAACAGCGCGCCGCAATTCCCGCAGCGAGCACCGGGCCTGGCGAAGCTGTCCTCGGCGATGAGCGTCATCACCCGCCCCACGCGCAATGCGTCAAGCGTCGGCTGCACGCCCCAGGCCGAGCGAGTTGGACCGGCGTCGAGCAGCCGCTGCACGGTGACAAGTTCTTCGCGCTCTTCGATCGCGCGCTGGCCCGGCTCTGCCGCGGCGGCGACTGCCGCTGGAGGTAAATGGACTTCGACCGAGAACTCCACACCGAGATGTTGCTGCACCGCCTTTGGTAGAAAGTCAATAACGGCTGTGCGCAATTCGGCGGCACCCGAGAACAGCAGATATCGGCCTTCGAATTGCTGCAACACGAGATCTGCGGCATGGGCCAAAATGCGGGCCTCGTTTTTCAATGGCTCCGTCGCCATGACGTGGGGTCGGTCTTTGGGCCCATGATCTCTGAGCGTCTCGCGCACCCCCTGACCCTTGACCAAAAATACCTCCTCAACCTGGCCGATCTGGCTGATGAAGAAGCGGCTCATTTCTTCGGACAGCACCCCGAGGACAAACCGGTCGTGTTCATCTCGCGTCCGCACGAGCGGCCGCAGGTAGGGTCGCGGCAGCACGTGCACGCTGTCGGGCAATGGAACCGAAACCGCGATCTGCCGCCAAACACCTAATTTCCGACACGTAAAGAACGCGGCCCCGCGGCCGAGTGCAGGCAGCTCGTTGTCGAGGGCAGTCTCGATCCGGTCGAATTCTTCTTGCAGCAGCTCGCGGCGGCGGTGCTCGGCGATCGGCTTCAAGACGCTGTCCGACAGGCTCGCCAAATAGGTTCGCCAGCCGCCGCCGACGCGGCGGTCGGGGCTAAGCTGCAGATAGAGGCTGACCACGGGCCAGTTGCCCGCCTCGATCTCGGCAAGTGCGCGCAGCCGCGAGGGGGTGACGAGCTGATAGGTCGCCTCATCCACCGGCGTGTGCAGCTTGGCCACGATCCGGTCCCGGATTTCCGGGTTGTAGCGGTCGTGCCCGCTGACAGTTAGAGCGGGGACCCTCATGACGACTTTTCCCGCAGGCGGACCGCCCTCAACCGGTTGTCGATGATGGCGCCGGCAGCATCAGCGGCTCGCGCAGCATGATGATCTGCGAGACGCCATCGGCGTCTATCACCTCGAAACTCAGCAAGGCGCCTGCGCCCGAGTCGGCGTAAATCTCCTGAGGTCTCCGGATCATATGGTCGAGACCGTCGAGCGCGATTTCGAGGACATCGTCTTTCGGGTCATAAGTAATGCCGAGCAACAGCACCCATTCCGCTGCGATCTGATCGCCGAGGGCGAGGGAGGCGACCTCGATCTCGGCGCGCATACCAAGAAGGCCCTTCGACAGTGTGTCGAAAAAAGTCTGCCATTCTGCCCGATCGATCTTCTGTGCAGTCATTTATTCTCTCCGATGCTCGATTGACTAATGAACGGTCGCGGGCCGTCAGCGAGAGTGCACAGGCCCATTGCGCTGCGCCTTGACGGGAGTCAATTCCGCCAGACCGACCGGAAACTGATGATCGTCAAGGCGACAGTTCCCAGCCTCTTTTAAGTCGGCTGCAAATCTGGAGAACGGCGATGGCGATGCTGCGCGATCCAATTACCTCGGTCGATCACACCCAGGGCCCGAACAATGCCCCGGTGACGCTTCTCGAATACGGCGATTACCAGTGTCCGTACTGCGGCATGGCCTACCCCATCATCAAGCGGGTGCAGAGGCAATTCGCCACCAAGTTGCGGTTTGTGTTCCGCCATTTCCCCCTGACCGAGATCCATCCATACGCGAAGACCGCGGCTGAAAGTGCGGAGTGTGCCGGTGCACATGGGCGTTTCTGGGAGATGCATGACCTCTTGTACGAGAACCAGGACCGTCTCGGCCTGCCCCTGATACTCTCTGCTGTTCGGTCTTCGGGATTGTCCGAGCAGTCACTGCGCGACGCCCTGGCGACCGGCGCCTACGCACCCAAGGTCCGCCGCGATTTTCTGTCCGGCATCCGCAGCGGCGTCAGAGGCACGCCAACATTGTTCCTCGACGGTCAACGCTATGAGGGGGCAGTCGATTACGCCTCCTTGACGGCCGCCATTACCGATCGGCTGGCGCTCGACCTGATCCCTGCCTGAAGAGGCGGCGTCATGAACGATCTCACCCCGGCCGACCTGGCGATCCCGACCCCCTACAGCGGTTTGGACCGCCTGCCGATCGCCGGCAATTGGCGTCAGGACTCGCGCGCGATCAAAAACGGATGGTTCGGGTCGTGAAGACCGACCCGCACGGGCAGCAGGCGCTGGTCACCGCATCGAGCGCGGGGATCGGCTTTGCCGTCGCCGAGTGCTTGGCCGAGTCGGGGGCGTCTGTGGTCATCAACGGACGCACCACCGAACGCGCCGACCGCGCCATCGGGCAGATCCACGACGCGGTCCCCGGCGCCGCGCTCGATGGTGTTGCGGCCGATGCGGCTACCGCTCTGGGCACCGCGGCGCTGATCGCCCATGCGCCGACGCTCGACATCCTCGTCAACAACCTCGGCATCTTTGCGCCAGCGCCGTTTTTTGCGCTCGAAGACGCGGATTGGCAGCGCATGTTCGAGACCAATGTGATCAGCGGCGCGCGCCTGTCACGGCATTACGCCCCGAAAATGCGCGAGCGCGGCTGGGCCGGACCATCTTTATCTCGAGCGAGTCGGCGCTCAACGGCGTCCCGGACATCGTCCACTACTCCGCGTCGAAGACGGCGCAGCTCGCCGTTTCGCGCGGCCTGGCGACTGGCGAATGAGCTGGCGGGCAGCGGGGTCACCGTCAACGCGGTGCTGCCGGGCCCGACGCGCAGCGAAGGCATGGCCCGGTTTCTCGAAGAATTGGCGCGCCGGAGCGGCAAGACGGTTGCCGAAATCGAGGCCGAGTTCATCCGCACCCAACGGCCGACCTCGCTGATCAGGCGTCTGATCGAGCCCGAAGAGGTGGCGAGCCCCGTCCTTTATGCCGCCAGCCCCGCGGCTTCAGCGACGACCAGCGCTTCGTTGCGGGTCGATGGCGGCGTCGTCAACTCGATCATCTGACAACCGAGCCCGGCGCGAACCGGCAAATACGGAGAAGACGGCTATGGACATAGGCTTCATCGGTCTCGGTCATATGGGTCAGGCGATGGCGCGCAACCTGCTCAAATCCGGGTTCAAGGTCACGGGCTGGGACCGCACGCGCAGCCACGCCGAAGCCTTGCGCGAGTACGGCGCCATGGTGGCCGACACCCAGGCCGGCGCCTGCACCGGCGAGGTCGTGATCACGATGCTGGCCGACGACCGCGCGGTCGAGGACGTCGTCCTCGGCAGCGGCCGGATGATCCGGGCGCTGCGCGAGAATGCCATCCATGTCTCGATGAGCACGATCACCGTCGCCCTTTCCGAGGAGCTGACCCAGGCACACCGCACGGCCGGGCAGCATTTCGTCGCCGCGCCGGTGTTCGGCCGCCCGGAAGCCGCGGCCGCGGCGCAGCTCTATGTCGTCGCCGCGGGCGAGGCGGAACCGGTCGACCGCTGCCAGCCATTGTTCGACGCAATGGGGCAAAAGACATTCGTCCTCGGCGCGTCCCCGCCCGGGGCCAATCTCGTTAAGCTCGGCGGAAACTTCCTGATCGCCTCGGTCATCGAATGCCTCGGCGAGGCGATCGCGCTGATGCGCAAGGCCGATGTGCCAGCACCCCGCTTTCTCGAAATCCTGACCGAAAGTCTTTTTTCGGCGCCCGTCTACAAGACCTATGGCAGGCTGATCGTCGAGGAAAAGTATCAACCGGCAGGTTTCAGGATGCCGCTCGCGCTGAAGGACATCCGCTCGGTGCTCGCCGCGGCCGAGGCAGAGGCGGTGCCGATGCCGGTCGCGAGCCTGATCCACGATCATTTCCTGACACAGGTGGCGCGCGGCAACGACGATCTCGACTGGTCGGCCCTGGCGCTGCTCGCCGCCGAGAACGCCGGGCTGGAACCTCCGGCATTCAAAGCAACACCATCCGCGGCTTCCGGCTCCGAGCACAGCTAGGCCGATTCGTCGCAAATCCTACTTGCTGCCGCGGTTGAACTCCGCGACCCTCATTTGGTCGGGGCGGGAATCCGGCTAGTTATCGTCATGGCAGCATTGCTGACCTTGCTTCTTTCTCTCGCCGATGGCAGATCTGAGCGAGACGTTGTAAGCGAGGCAGTCAAATATGGGGAATGTTACCGGCGTTAAAGTAACCGACCTGACCGCGGCTGGAGCCTCGGACGACGGCGCCCATGTCTGGATCACGCATCGGCTCGGTGACGGCAGCGAGTATCCGTTGGTCTATCCTTACGAGGCGGTCGGATATCTGATCACCGTGCTGACCGACGCGGCGCGATCGGCGTCGCGGCGGCGTGTTGCCTGTAACCCTCAGGAGGCCGCCGAGGGCACCAACAGCAACGTGATACCGGTTGCGGAGGTCAGGGTCGGAGCCGCGCCGGATAGTTCCGCAGCGATCCTTCACCTGCAGACCGCCGATGACATTCCGCTCGCCGTCGAACTGCCGGTTGCCGCTCTCAAGGACGTCGTCGAGCAGCTTCAAAACGTGTTGGAGCAGGCGGGAGGCGAAGCGAGCAACCGCAAACGTCTCCATTGACCCGCTACGAGCAGCCTGAGCCGGCAAGGTGCAATCCTTCGGGTAAATATTTCTTTTGAAAAATCGCTCAAGTAACGCTGGGATGCAGTGCCGAACTTGACCATTGCGTCCAGCCCTACAGCGAGGAAATCAAGGTGCGGCTTCCCGATATGTTCAAGATCATCGATATGAACGTGAAAAATCCGCCGAGCGAGGAGTGCGGGCGCTCGCAGCGGATCTTCGACCTGTTGCTGTGACGCCAAAGCCGCCTCGGCGTTTTTGCAGTTACGGGCGAGTGAGAGGCTCCTCGCCGAGCCACGGATCGGCCCGGAGCGAATGCAGGGGCAGGTGTTCCAAGCGCTTCTCAATTTGTATTTCGTGCAGCCGAACCGCTTCGGCCCCGTGGCCGATCAGGATATCCTGTGCTTTCGCCTCTTCTTCGGGCGATCGAACACGAACGCACAGAACCAGGTCGCGCGCGGCCAATTGGGCCGCCAGCTCTCTCGCAGGCTTGCGGGCGAATGCCCGCGCGATTAGCGCGCCGATGCCGCCCGCCGCCAGGGCACCGACGGCCGCGGCGACACCGGCCCACACCAAGCTCCCGCGCAAAACGATGACGATCCACGCGGCAGCAGCGGCGCCGATGAAGATCAGGATGGCCAGGGCGAGCACCCAAACCTCGACGAGATCCTCTCGCGCAAAAAAAGCTTGCCGGGGAATTCCCGGCACCTCGGGGAGTTCCTCGACGGAAACGTGAACGCCGCCGAGCCTTTCACGGGCAAACCGACCGCCGACGATCACATCGATATCGGCGCGATCGAAGCCGGCGAGCAACAAGGTATCGATAGCGGCAGCGAGGGCGTCGCGCGAGTGAAAGATGCCCACCGCCTCGCGCACCTTTACCCGTTCGATAACCTCGTATGCGCCCGTTGCCATGGCCGGCTTCTCCTCACCGCCGCGCGGTTTGCGCCGGTGTGTCAGGATTCTCGGAGCCGGCGGGCGCGTGCGCCCTGGCCCAGGAGACGATGCTGCGCGTGTCGCTGGCGCCGGCGCGCTGTACTACCTGATGCCCGCCGGCAAACATCATCAAAGTCGGAATGCTGCGGATATTGTAGCGCGCCGCGACGCTCGGCTCGTCCTCGGTATTGACTTTGAGCAGTCGAAAATCAGGTTCGAGCTCGGCGGCGGCGCGCTTGTAAGCCGGGGCCATGGCCCGGCACGGACCACACCACGGCGCCCAGAAATCAACCAGCACCGGGATGTCGTTGTGCGTCAGATGGCGTTCAAAGGTCTCGGCATCGGCCATCACCGGGGTGCCGGTGAAGATCGGCTGATGGCAGGTCCCGCATTTGGCCTGGCGCGCCGGCCGATCCGGCGGGATCCGGTTGATCGCGCCGCAGGACGGGCAGACGACGTGACGGGAGGATCCATTCACTGCAAGATCTCCATCGAGGTTCGCAGACGGCAGGGTACTATGGCGACATTGGCGAGGGATCCTTCTGCCGCGGCACCGGCAGGTATTCGACCCCGCCGCTTTGCGTGCGCACCGGCTGCGGGTAGAGCGCCATCATTTCGAGCACGCGATCGGGCATCTCGGTGCTGACCGGCAGGCCGAGCTCGCGGGCTTCCTCCGGCGTGATCGGATAATCGTGCGTCCAAATCCCGGTCGACAATTTCTCTGCCAGCGCCGTGGCCTTCTCCGCCGGAAGATGCCGCTCGAGCAGCTTGCCGGCCGCGGTCTTGACCTGCCCGATCGCCTTGCGTCCGACATCGGCGAGGATCAGCGTCTTGTCGTCGATTTCGGAAATCGGCTTTTCCTCAACGACTTTGAGGAGCGAGGCGGCTGGCGAATCTCCAAGCTGCGGATCGATCGGGCCGAGCACTGAGTGCCGGCACATCACGATCTCGTCGGCGGCGAGCGCGATCAACGTCCCGCCCGACATCGCGAAATGCGGCACAAAGGCGGTAACCTTCCCTTTGTGGCCGCGCAGAGCGCGGGCGATCTGCAATGCCGCAAGGACGAGCCCGCCGGGCGTGTGCAAAATTATGTCCACCGGCATGTCGGCGTCGGTCATCTGGATCGCGCGCAGGACTTCTTCCGAATCATTGACGTCGATGTAGCGGGCGACCGGAAAGCCCAAGAGGCGCATCGTTTCCTGACGATGGACGAGCAGGATGACACGCGAGTTCCGGGCCCGCTCCAATTGCGCGATCCGCCGCATTCGCATCGCGTCCAGCATTCGCTGCCGGAGTACCGGTTGCAGCGCCGACAGCATAAAGAAAATCCACAGGATATCGGCAACGGTCATCGTCTTCTCCCTCCTCCGAAGATGTGCCTCAAACGCGCCCGGAAAGGGCGAAACCCGGGATGCCGGTATCGGCGTCGCGCGGCCAGTGCCGGCGTCGACTGGGCTGCATGAACCCGCCGAGCGAGATGCCGGCGAGGAATCCGCCGATATGCGCCCACCAGGCGATGCCGCCGCCGGCGGCCGCGGTGACTATTTCGCTCGTCGCCTGCAGTACCTGCATCAAGAACCACAGACCGATAAAGGCCAGCGCGGGGACCTCGAAGAACAGTGGCAAGAAAAGGATCGGAATCACGACGATAACCCGCGAGAACGGAAAAAGCCGGACATAGCAGCCGAGCACGCCGGCGATGGCGCCCGAGGCGCCGAGTGCCGGCGCGGTTGAGGTCGGATTGAAGATCGCGTGGGCGATCGACGCCAGGATGCCGCACGCGAAGTAGAATAGGAGGTAGCGTCCCGAGCCTAGCTGGTCTTCGACGACGGATCCGAACAGCCACAAGGTCCACATGTTCACGATCAGGTGAAACCAGCCGGCGTGCAGGAACATGTTGGAGACAAACGGCAGATAGGCCAACAGCGATGGTGTGGCGCCGTCGGCAAAGACCGGATCGAAATACCGGGCCGGAACAAGAGCAAATTGGGAAAGGAACTGGTCGAGCTGCGATTGGCTCAAATTGATTTCATACAGAAAGACGATACAATTGGCCGCGATCAGTGCCCAAGTGGCGACTGGCGGGTAGCGCAGACGAATGGCGTTGGCGATCGGAAACATCAGGTGGCATCCAAACCGGCTGTCCACCGGAAAGCCCTACCGGAATCATCTCCGATACCGGAGCGTCGTTCGCCTGCCCGATCCGCCTGCACGATCTTTCCCCAGCCAACCGTCGAGCCCCAGGGCGGGGCATAAAACCTAAGGTCACATTACCGGTTGTCGGGCACGGACGAATTGATGGCCGTCAATCCCGAATACTTTTCGTACAGGTTGACGCAAAAATTACCGTCTGATTTGGCCGAGCTGCATACCAATCCCAACCTGAGGCGCGCTTTGGCGATCTCAGTGCGGGTTAGGTACACGCTGAATTTAACACGACTTGACTGCCGTCAAGGTAAATGTCGTGTCGACGCGGCGATAGTCAGCCGCCTAGTCGGAATAGCCGTTCGGGCCCAGTGAACGAACGCCTGGCACGCTCCTCGTGCGTTCTACCGACACGGCCAACTCGGAGATTTCAAGATGACTGTTCCCACAACCCGTTCGACACTTCTGACGTCCGTCGCCTTGGCCGCGCTCGTCGGCCTGACCGCCATCCCCGGGACCTCGGTTTGGGCGGCGGCCTCCGCCACGGGCCAGGTGGAATCGACGCCAGCAAATCAGAATACCGCGCTCGAGGCGATCGCGCGGGCCAGAATAGCCCTGATGCATCGCGACGCAACAAAGGCACTCGATCAGATCGAGCGGGCCGAAGTCGCACTGCTCAATCTGGACGAAATTCACCGTAATCCGCACCTGACGGACGCGCTGCGGCATGTCGAAGCGACGCGGGCCGCACTCAACAACAACGACTTGGGTATGGTCGAGCAACAACTTGCGGCCGTATCGCAAGATCTGAATGTCGCTTTTGCGTCGGCGGCGACGTCAGGAATGAGGCCGGCGGTAGGTGGCAAAGTCTACGATTTAGGCGGCAACGAGGTCGGTCCGGTGGTATCGCTGGTGTTCGACCCGAGTGATGGTATCCAGACGGTTATAATTGGTGTCGGCGATTACCTCGGATCTGGTGAAAAATACGTCGCTGTGCCGAGCGCCGAGGTGAAATCCGAGAATAACCGGCTCACTCTCACCGAGAGCAAAGATCAGCTGCAGCAGGCCAACAATTATTGGGACGTCGGGACCACTTACAGCGGCAGCTCCACGCCACCGCAAAAATAAGATAACGCAGACGCTGGAGGCGAACGCTCGGGATCATCATCCCGGCGATTGGCACCGGGGTCGGCGACGGGAAGAACCGTCTGGTCTTGCAGGTGGTGCCACGGGCACCGTCCGTGCGCCCGGTCCCTTTGGCCTTCGTGCGCTGTCCGCCAATCTTCCGCGACAAAGCACCTGCGCTGAGCGAGGCTTGAATATTTCGTCAGCCGGGCTTCGGTGAACGGCTGCTCGCCACTCATCGGCCCAGCCGACCGCGGCTCATCCCGCTCCTCGGGATCGGTTGTTTCGCCGTGAACCTCCTCGCGAATCA
>Ga0210390_10002709_pt1 | contig 15528 bp, 18 predicted proteins | sample IncBWH11OmetaG_FD_161050 | JGI IMG/M metagenome (GOLD analysis project Ga0210390, IMG submission 161050) | Forest soil microbial communities from Barre Woods Harvard Forest LTER site, Petersham, Massachusetts, United States - Inc-BW-H-11-O ... | reverse complement strand
CTTGGCTTCTTTTTGACTATGTGTCGTCATCGATCAGACCTTTTCCGACGAGAATCACAACCAAAGCTGCCTTCAAATTTATGAATCAAGCCCATCTTGGACACGGATCGCATTTTGACGACGCACACCTCTATTCTGGCCGCCGCTGATGAATACAGCCACTTGCCTGGTCAGATGCGCACTACAAGGCCGAAGAGGCGTCGTAAGCCGTGGATATGGGTAGAAAAACGCGAACAGAAGTGCCGTGATTTTCAGGATCATTGCTGCTTTGAATTTCAATTTGGCCGCCGTGGCCTTCGACAAACTGCTTCGCGACAAACAAGCCGATGCCTGTACCAAACGTACTGCGGGTCGTGAAGAAGGCGTCGAACACTTTCGGTAGATGCTCGGCCGCAATCCCGACTCCGTCATCCTGGACGGTCAAAACGATGCCATCTGTTGATCCCACCGCGTCTTCCACGGAGACGGATAGAACACCGCCCGCCTGCATCGCAGAGATAGAGTTCGCGATCAAGTTCGAGATCACTTGCATCATCTCCCCGCGACGCAACACGATCGCCCTCGATGATTCGAACGACTTCCTGATCTCAATGCCAGCCGCCGAACACCGCGGCTCGTAGATCGTGACCGCATGCAGAACAATCTCCGCAAGTACCGTATTGCGCGCGGATGCGTGTTCACGGTAATAGCCAAGCGTCTGCTTGGCTATGTGCGAGACGCGGCCTAGTTCGTCTTCGGCAGAGCTGAGGTAATTGATGCCGTCCGGGTTAGTAATCATGGGACGGAGAAGATAGAGGAGGTTTATCACCGCTTCGAGAGGATTATTGATTTCGTGCGCGATCGTCGCCGCCATGCGGCCAGTCGCCGCAATCTTTTCGGCTTGTAATAAGGATTGTTCGAGCCGTTTGCGTCCCGAGATATCACGGAGAATCTTGGACGCCCCGATCACGTGTCCCTGCTCGTCTTTTACCGGCGAAACGGCGAGAGATACATCGAGCGAGCGACCGTCTTTTGTGAGACGCACGGTATCGAAGTGCTCGACCCGTTGCCCAGCCCGAATGCTTTCAATGATAATTTTCTCGTCTGAATGGAGGTGCTCGGGAATGAGTTTGAGAATTGACGTTCCTATCATCTCTTCTGCCGAATAGCCGAAGACGCGCGCGGCGGCCGCATTCCAGCTTGTAATAATGCCGTTCAGATCCTTGCTCACAATTACATCGTCGGAGGATTCCACAATTGCAGCGAGTTCAGCGAGGCGCTTCGAACTTTCGCGCAGAATCTCCTCACTCCTCTTGATTTGCGTGATATCCCGTACCGTGCCGAGGATTTGCCCTGTCGAACTTCCCGTCGGTACCTGAAGCTGCCCTTTCACCTCGATCCAACGGAGGGTCTTGTTCGGCAGACAGATCATGCCCTCAAAATCGAATGCCTCGCCTCTTTGAAGAGTCGATTCCAGGGCCCATTGAAAGGCCTCCCGGTAATCCGGATGCAGCACTTCGCTCATGAAGACGACACCGTTGACCGGGCCATCTTCGGGTTTCCGTCCGAAGATCTCGTACATGAGGTCGTTTTCCCAGATTGCATGGTCTTCGACGGTTTGCCACACGAAGACTCCGAGCTTCGCGACCCCGGTCGCCAGCTTCAGCCTCATTTCGCTTTCACGAAGCCGTCGAACCCCGATCACGATTTCAGTGGTGTTGCGGAAGGCATCATAGACGCCTCCGATCCGGCCGTTTTCATAGACGGGGATGAGGGAGTAATTCCAATAGTGTTCCTCAAGCACTCCGTTGAACAGGATTGGGATGAACATGTTGTCCCGAACCGCCGTTTCACCCCGGTAAAGACAGGCTTCGAGATCGCCACTTACCAGGTCCCATGCCTCGTGGAAGACGTCACGGTACAACGCCCCAAGTGCGGCGGGATGCTTTGCCGTCAGAGTAGAAATGGCTGCGTCGTTGTACAGGAACACCATCTCCGGCCCCCACGACAGGATCGTTGGAAATGGCGAATGCAACATCAGATTGACGGTGGCGATCAGGGTTTCCGACCAGCCCTCGATCGGCCCAAGCGGCGTCGCGCTCCACGGATGAGCGCGAATGAGGTTGGCCATTTCGCTGTTCCCGGTGATCAGGGCCTCAGGTCGGCGCTCCGTCGCTAGTTGATGATTCGAGGCGAATTGCGGCTCGGACCTCGTGTTTTCCCCGCTGCCGCCGCGTCTGTATACCACCGAAAGATTGTCCCCGATCTTCGATTACAAATCGGGACTTGGGAGATTGTCCAGAGGGATCGCGTCCAGCCGTCTGCGAGTGCGCCAGCACCAGGCTAAGCTTCCTTACCATCTGGCCCAAATCTCTTGATTCAACTGATAATGAGGTTCCGGCCAATAATGAGGTTCGGGCCAACCGTTTACCCGCTTTCGTCCTCAGACTGACCAGTGTCGTTCAGAAATCCATTCGCGCCGAAAGGACCTTCTTGTCCTATGACGACCTGACAACCGCAGAACTCAAAGAACGCCTGGGCAGAGTTGAGGAATCTCTGCGTCGGAGTGAAAGGCTTGCCATCGCGGGGCGCTACGCTGGCGCAGTGATGCACGAGGTGAACAATCCGCTAGAGGCCATTAACAATCTGGTGTATTTGACGCAGCGTGAATCGCACAATGCAGAGCAGGTGCGCAGAAATATGCGCGATGCCGAGGCCCAACTGGAACGGCTGGGAGAAATCACTCGGAAAACACTTTCCTATTATCGCGAACAAAGCGAAGCAAAGGACTTCGACCTGGTTGAGATCGCTGAATCGGCTCTACGGATCCATGCCCATCGCTTTTCTGCAAATTCTGTTGTAGTCCGAAGGCATTTTCCACAACGCGTCCTGACGAGAGTTTTCGCGGGTGAGATCCTCCAGGTGTTCTCCAACCTCATTTTGAATGCCCTGGACGCACTCCCCGAGACAAACGCCGTCCTTTGGATGCGAGTCAGAATGTTGGGAGAACGAGGGCACATCATAATTGCGGACAATGGTCGCGGAATCCATCCTTCAATGCACAAGACGCTATTTGAACCCTACATTACGACCAAGAACTTAGGAACCGGGATCGGTTTGTGGCTTTCAAAACGCATCATTGACAAGCACAGGGGCACCATCCGTTTTCGCAGTTCTCAAGTCCCGGGGAGAAATGGAACCATCTTCCGGGTCTCGTTGCCGCTCCGACAATTGCAATAATTTTCGACGCTGGTCGAGCGATCTGGCTGGCGATCGCGGATCCCGTCGTGCCGGTCCGGACAAACTTTTACTCGATCAATGTACTGCGACTAGTGATGAGCGCCGGCGCGCCCACTACCACACGGTCAGTCCGCACTCCTCGTTGGGAGAAACTCAACTCCGTTTCGTCTTGGCTCTCCTGTCGGCATCTGGATTCTGCGAGGAGTCCTGTTCGGATAGACTTAATCGCTCCCGTCGCTAAAAGTGAAGGACAGACCTTCGCCGTGGGCCACGACGGCAAAACAAATGTGCACGAGTGCCGAGACAGGCAGCGCATCTTATGCACAGTCGAATGGTTCGAGGAAGGATGGAAACTATGCAAACTCCGCATCACCTTCAAGATCACATCCAGACGATCGCGAAACATGAGCAGGACTTCCATGCCAGTCGATCAAAAGGGGAGCGGATAGGCGATCGGATCGCTACCTTTGCCGGTAGCTTTCCGTTCGTCGCGATTCACATTACATTCTTTCTAATATGGATCACGATGAACACGGTGTCCATTGGTCGAGTACGCCACTTCGATCCTAATCCCTTTCCTCTTTTGGATACCGGTGTTGCCCTGGAGGCGATTCTGCTAGCAAGCTTCATCCTCATGCGTCAGTCGGGACTGGCAAAACGATCGGATGAGCGGGAGCATCTTATGTTGCAAATCCTTCTGCTTACAGAGAAAGAAGTGTCGGCAGTCGTCCGAATGAATCAGCAGATTGCAGAACGTCTGGGCCTATCAAGTATTTCGAAGGACGAGGAAATCAAAGAATTGGGGCGCCCGACTTCGGTTGACGCCGTAGCGGCGACCATCCAAGAAAGCCTATCCCGAGAATAGCGCTCTGACTTATGGCTACCAGGCGGATCAATCCCGATCAATCCAAGATAGTCAATTGGGAGAAGCGCTAGCAACCTTCTCCATTTCCGAATGGTGCGATTGACGATCAGTCTGACTTAGACGGGCGTTTTTTTATCCGTGGTCTGACCCATCCGTGACAGGTAGAAAACATCCAAGCAGCTGTACCAATAATGTGCGACCCAAGCCATTTTCAGGCGGCATGCCAAAAAACTTAAGCTCGATGGCTACCGGCTTGAAGTCGTGAGGAGCACGATACAAGTCACGCTCTTTTCTCGTTAACGCAATGTTCTGAACGATCGATTTGGCTACATCACGACTTCATTGGAGTAGCGGAGTGGCTGCCAGACGAAACCGTGGTCAACGGTGAAGCCGTGGCACTCGCACCGAATGGCCACGCTGAGTTCTATCTTATCTCCTGAAGGAAGTTTCGCTCTGCGGCGTCGGATCGTCTACCACGTGTTGGAGAATCGCGGTACCCAAAGACAACTGCGCGCAACAAACCGGCTTCTAAAAGGATTGAGGGCGCTTGGCTCGGCTGCCCGACATGGCAGTCACCTGACCTCCTCATCCAAGTTCTTAAAACAGTTCGCAACCCCACTTAGCGAAAGGAATCTGATGTCGATAGAAACGAAAGAAACGAGATTAACCAATAAGGAAGTGGAAGAAATACTACGCGATGTGATCCAGAGCCTGATCGATGGCCAGGAAGGTTTTCAAAAGACCGGAGAACACCTGAAGGACCCCACGCTTAAGAGCTATTTCATGGCAGAATCACTGAAGCGGGCCTCATTCCGCGGAGAACTCGAAAGTCTCCTCCATAATAGCGGCGTTCACAACGTGAAGGAAAGCGGTACGATAAGCGGCACCGTTCGCCGCACTTGGGGCGATCTCAAGGCTCATCTCGGTGGCGGCGATCACACGCTTCTGGAAACAGCGGAGCAGGGTGAGGACGCAGCAAAGAGTGCATACAAGGACGCGCTGGAGAAGGAACTGCCGTTGCCAGTTCATCAACTCCTTTCGACCCAATACGCGCATATCCAGACATCTCATGATCATGTGAAGGCTGCCCGCGATAGCAGCAAGTAATCGACTTAGCCGGGCTTTTTCAGAAAAATGTGAGGCGTCAGAGGTGAAAGGGCCCAAGCAAGCAGCCAATCCAGCTGTGAGCTTGGGTTTCGTTTCGCTGGTGCTGGGGTCGATTTTCTCCCCGCCGCCCTCCTCCGTTGTGTGCGACGTTTCTTTTGAGCGGCACTAATCTGCGCCCTGCCGTCATGACTCGTGCCAGACTCGCGTCAGGCCCGTCCACGTACCGTCCGTTAGCAGATCAAGAGGCTGTGGCAACGGTGAAATCAACGAGCTACCTAATTCGCGCAGCTCTCTCGATATCCCCACGATTTCCAAACCGGTGGGCGGGCTAAGTATCACATCATTTGGGCGAATTGATTGTTCCGACGACCCTATGAATCTGCGATATTTAAGATGCGTTTCCTGCCAATAGAACCCGACCGCGCAACAGAACATCAAAACTTTACAAAACGATCCGTGGTCTCAAGGAGCCAAGAGGAACCTGGTCATGAAGTCGCTTGCGAATCCCACAGTATTAAACCCTGTTCAGGATGATGATCTCATTCAGGTCATCATCGAAACTCCAGCACAAAGCCGAAACAAGTTTGCCTTCGACGCCAAACAGTCCATCTTCGCACTTAAGAAAGTTCTTCCGGCGGGAATGGTCTTTCCCTATGACTTCGGCTTTTTGCCACAAACCCTCGCGCCGGACGGCGATCCCATCGATGTTCTGCTGCTGATGGATGAACCTGCCTTTCCCGGAGTCGCAGTCAAGGCCCGCTTGATCGGCGTGATCGAGGGCGAGCAGATCGACGGGAAAGAGAAGATTCGGAATGACAGATTGGTGGCGGTTGCGGAGGCAAACCACATGTATGCCGGCATTCGGAAGCTCTCCGATCTTCCTGGCAAGTGGCTCAAGGAGCTTCAGGTTTTCTTTGTGAACTATCACAATTTAGAAGGTAAGCAGTATCGCTTGCTCGGGTGCCGAGGTACTAAACAAGCAATGCGCCTCATCAAAGCGGCGAAGAAGGCGGCATAGATGTCGACATGGGCGAACTAGTTCTCAGATTTTTGATTGGTGGTACCGTCGTCAGCCTGTTCGCTGTTCTTGGAGAAATCCTGCGTCCAAAGAGTTTTGCGGGACTGTTCGGCGCGGCACCATCGATCGCGCTGGCGACCCTGGGGTTGCTCATCCATAAGCATGGTAATGCGTACGCAGCACTAGAATCGCAATCGATGATCTGGGGCGCAAGTGCCTTTCTCGTTTACGCGGCCGTCTCGAGCGTTGTCTTACGTCGTTTTACCTTCTCGACGCTGGGCACAACGTTGGCGTTGCTGCCGATTTGGTTGGTCGCAGCCTTCGGTCTATATCATCTAGTCGGGTGATGAGATGTCTGTGATTGCGGTTCAATTAGCAGCGTTGAAGCAGACAAAACCTCATCAATACGGTATCCGCTTCTTGATTGGTGGACTTTGTACAGTTGTTGCGGGACTCGTCGGAAACCACTTTGGCCCTGCCATAGGAGGACTGTTTCTGGCATTTCCAGCAATCTTTCCGGCGGCCGCCAGCCTCATTGAGAACAATGAAAAGGAGAAAAAGCGGAAGATCGGCGCGAATGGAGCCCTTCGCGGACGGCTGGCGGCAAGCATCGATTCTGCGGGCGCGGCCCTTGGCTGCGTCGGCTTGATCGGATTTGCCGTTACCTCATGGTCGCTGCTAAGGGGCCACAATGCAACGTTGGCTATCACAATGGCAACGCTTGTTTGGTTAGTGATTGCTTTGGGTCTGTGGTTGGTCAGACGGCATCGATTGTGGAGGGGGTTCTAAGCGTAGAATGCCCAGACCACTAGAATTTCCACCGGGTCCAATGGGCACTTCATCACTGACCAACTTGTTTGCTTAGAATGAAGCCGCCTCCGGGGTGAAATCATCTTGCGCTGCTTAACGCTTAGGCGGCCGATTTATCTGCCCATTGATCGATGACAATCTTAATAACGCGATCTTTCTTATCACGCCAGACCTTATACATCTCAGGAGCGTCGTCGAGAGTAGTCCGACGCGAGATGATATAGCTAGGATCGATCTGGCTCTTCTCGATTCGTTTTAATAGCGGTTTCATATAGTTGTGCCCGTTGGTCTGACCCATCTTGATGGTAATTCCTTTTCCGAACGCTGTCCCTAAGGGATCTTGTCGAGCAGGCTGCTGTACGCACCTGGAATCAAAACCGTCCCACCCTTTCGCACGGCGTGAATCGCCTGGCGCAGAACGGCCGGCCTGCCGGTCTCTAGAAGCAGTGCGCTCTTGACGATCATAAACACCCTACAGTTCTGAGGAGTGGGCCTCTGAGGCCCACTGCGTCGATACAAGCGTCCGGTCCCACTCCACCAGCGAGATGTGTTGGAAAAAACAGTGGTCTAGCAATGCGGCCATCAAACCAGAGCTCAAGTGGGTTTTCAGAAGAGGGCCGCCGCCCAGATTGGCGAAAACATGCATGCGGCATCGGCTTTAGGCTTACGCGACGACGATCAGAGTGGAAGGCCAGTACGGCACTAAAGTGGCGTTGCGCCCCCTCATCACCTAACCTAGTTACCGCAAAGGCAACAGGGAACCGTTATCCTGCGTCCCACTGCATACATCTCCACGCGCCGCAGCGCGCCTGTCCAAGCAAAGTCGGACAAGCCACCAATGCAGAAGGTCGTCGGATGAAACTCAGGGAGGCCAGTCCATGGCATCGAGAAAGCCCACTGCCGAAAGCAAAGTTCAGCCTAAACGAAGCGGCAAAAACGACGTAACCGGCAACGGCGGGGAGCTACACCAACTCGCGGGAGGAACGCATCCTCCTCTAACCACGCAGACTGGTGCGATCATCAGCGATGATGAGAACTCTCTCAAAGCGGGGCCTCGAGGTCCGTCTCTCTTGGAAGACCACGTTCTTCTGGAGAAGATCCAGCATTTTGATCACGAACGTATTCCAGAGCGAATTGTGCACGCGCGCGGTTTTGGCGCTCATGGTTTTTTCGAACTGACTGACTCGCTCAAGGGAATTTCACGTGCCGCGGTTCTGAATGAGGTCGGAGTCAAAACCCCTGTGTTCGTCCGTTTTTCAACCGTTGCGGGAAACAAAGGATCGACCGACCTTGCCCGTGACGTCCGAGGTTTCGCCGTCAAGTTCTATACGAAAGAGGGTAATTGGGACTTAGTGGGCAACAACATACCCGTCTTCTTCATTCAGGATGCGATCAAGTTTCCGGATCTGATCCATGCTGCGAAAGCTGAGCCAGACCGCGGTTTCCCTCAGGCCCAGACCGCACACGATAGTTTTTGGGATTTCGTATCCCTCATGCCGGAATCGACTCATATGCTCATGTGGGCCATGTCGGATCGAGCAATCCCGCGGTCGTTCCGGATGATGGAGGGTTTCGGAGTCCACACATATCGCTTTGTCAGCGAGGCCGGAAAATCGACGTTCGTAAAGTTCCACTGGCGTCCCAAGCTTGGTATGCAGTCCGTCGTATGGGATGAGGCGCTCAAGATCTCTGGAGCGGATCCAGACTTTCACAGGCGCGATCTGTGGAACGCGATCGAAAAGGGAGATTATCCAGAGTGGGAGTTGGGAGTCCAACTATTCGATCAAAACTTTGCTGATAACTTTGACTTTGACGTTCTAGATCCCACGAAGCTAATCCCAGAGGAGATCCTACCTCTCCGCATCATCGGCAGACTGATGCTTGACCGGAACGTGTCAAACTTCTTTGCCGAGACCGAGCAGGTCGCGTTCTGCGTTCGGAACGTTGTCCCCGGTGTCGATTTCAGTGACGACCCCCTTCTTCAAGGACGAATCTTCTCCTATCTGGATACCCAGCTAAAGCGGTTGGGAGGGCCGAACTTCCATCAAATTCCGGTCAATGCACCGAAGTGTCCAGTAATGCATTTTCAGCGCGACGGGCATATGCAGATGAGCCCTCAACCAGGAAGGGTGAACTATTCGCCAAGTTCACTGGCAGAGGACACTCCGCGGCAGGAGCCGCATCACGGTCTGGCCAGCTTTGCAGAACCGATGGACGGCAACAAACTTCGTATTCGATCGGAATCGTTCGCTGATCACTTTTCCCAAGCTCGACAGTTTCTCTACTCACAGACGGAGCCTGAGCAAAACCATATCGTCTCCGCTTTCATCTTTGAGCTGAGCAAGGTAGAGACGCCTGCTGTCCGGGAGCGAATGGTAGGGCAACTGGCCAATGTTGATTTCAAAATTGCGCAACGTGTTGCTGACGGGCTGGGCTTGCAGGGAGAGATCACAGCCGTTGCCACGACCGTCAAGGCTCGCCAGGATATCAAGCCGTCTCCCGCTCTCAGCATTCTGGGCAAAGCAAAAGAAACCCTTCAGGGACGCAAGATCGGCTGTCTTGTAGCCGCTGGCACCGATGCAAAGCTCGTAGTCTCCCTAAAGTCAGCTGCAGCAAAAATGAAGGCTGATTTTACTGTCGTTGCACCAAAAGTAGGAGGAGCCGTAGCTGCGGACGGCCAACTTCTTCCCGCGGACTTGCAATTGGCCGGGGGTTCGTCTGTCCTGTTCGATACGGTGTTTGTGGCGCTTTCAGCAGAAGGGTCCGAACAGCTTTCCACTGAAGCTGCAGCGGTCGGGTGGGTGCACGATGCCTTCTCTCACTGCAAGGTAATTGGAGCAACGAAGGAGGCACAACCTCTTCTGGATGCGGCCGGAGTAGCTTCAGATGAAGGCGTGATTGTTGGAACTAACTCCAACACCTTCCTCACAGCAGCTGTAAAAGGAAGAATTTGGGAACGAGAGCCGAAGCTTCGAACCATATATTGAGGCTCTTCACTGCATCCTGGCTTGAAAAAATGATTGAACCTGTTGCTTCAGAAAAGGAATGGGCACCCATCTGGGAAGACGCAAAGCCCTGGCAACCGTCGGACCGTCCAATGCTGGTTGTTTCTCCACATCCTGACGACGAGACACTTGGCGCCGGAGGGCTGATCGGACTGCAAGCCGCGAGAGGAATTCCATTACATGTAGTCGCCGTGACTGACGGCGAGAATGCATATAGCGATGGCGTCGACATAGCAGACCGACGATCCCAGGAGCAAACGTCTGCCCTGGGTCGACTGGGAGTCACTCCCTCAAGCCTCATTCGCCTAAAACTCACCGATAGTAGAGTTACGGCCGAAGAAGCGGTCCTGGTTGAGCAACTGATGCCGCTCGTGTCCCAAAAATCTCACATCGTCGCTCCTTGGACTGGCGACTATCATCCCGACCACCAGGCGTGCGGACGTGCTGCGGTCGAAGTGGCGCGACGTTCGGGAGCTGCGCTGACGTTCTACTTCTTCTGGACGTGGCACTGTGGAAGGCCGGACATTCTTAGCGATCAATCTTTGAAGTCTCTGGCACTTAGCGCTGAGTTCCAGCGCGCAAAGAGGGAAGCTTTGTCCGAATATCGTTCCCAACTGGAGCATCCATCAGGCGAACCAATTCTTCCCGATTATCTCCTGTGGCCAGCAAGGCGATCATGTGAGGTATTCCTGCCGATATGAATCACAGCACTACGAGTCGAGCGTTCTTCGAAGAAAAATACAAGCGCAATCAAGATCCTTGGAAGTTCTCGTCCAGTTCATATGAGCTTGGGCGGTACGATGCGATTATCCAAGCGCTGTCCTATCGCCGATACCGACGCTGCTTTGAGCCGGCATGTTCCATAGGTGTCCTTACCAAACAATTGGCAGTTATTTGTGAGCGTGTAGATGCGATCGACATCTCTTCGACGGCTGTCGAACAATCAGTCCAGCGCTGTAAGCTGCTCCCGAATGTGACTATTAAGGAAGGCGCTTTACCTGCCGATATTCCCGCAGGGACATTTGATCTCATCGTATTTAGCGAAGTCGGATACTACTTAAAAAAACCGCAATTACGATCGGTGATTGATCAGTTTATGAGCTGCCTGGAAAGCGAAGGCATTTTTCTCGCAGCTCACTGGCTGGGCACCTCGCCTGACCATATTTTGGATGGAAATGAGGTTCACGAGATTGTTTCTTCGACGAAGGGATTAATTCACGATCATGCCGAACATCATTTCGGGTTTCGGCTTGACAGGTGGCTATGCCAATAGCCCAGCCGCCGTGGCACGTCGCAGTGCTCATTCCCGCCCGTAACGAAGAGCTTCTGATCCAACGATGTTTGAATTCCGTGTTGGCTGCGTGCTCGCGACTCCCCTCATCGATCTCCACCGATGTTGTCGTCGCATGTGACAGCTCCACGGATCTCACGCTCGAGATTACGCAGCGCGTACTCGCCGACGGGGGAATTGTTGTCGCGACCGAAGTTGCTATTGTCGGCTATGCACGCCGCTTAGCCGCTAGAGTCGCACTTCAGCGATATGCGGGCCCACCGACCCGCTGTTGGCTTGCGAATACAGACGCCGACTGTTGCGTGCCAAGCACTTGGCTTGTTGATCAAATCGCGATAGCCGACCAAGGGATAGATGCGATAGCCGGCGTAATTAGTGTGGATTCTTTTGAAGAGCATTCTATTGGTAGCGACATGCGGTTCCGTAACAGCTACCTCATCCACTCCGACGGGTCTCATCCCCACGTGCACGGCGCAAACATGGGCGTTCGCGCAGATGCATACCGTCGTTCAGGTGGGTGGCGGGGACTCGAAACTGCCGAGGATCATGATCTCTGGAATCGGCTGGTGAAGACAGCCTCGCGACAGCACTCCACTGCAAGAGTAAGGGTCACCACCAGTGGACGGCGAGTTGGACGCGCCCCGCGTGGGTTCGCAGAAGCTTTGGCTGTTCACGATGAGGCTGCTGCGTGCTAATTGACGATCAGATGGAAACGCTTCGTGGCTTAGCGCAAGAGACGATTCCCTTGCCTGGAGCGGGAACTACCGCGGAACGCCACAGGCGATTGTTCGAAATCGGACGCATAGACCTGTCATTGGCGCGGTTGGCAGAGGCTCATTGGGATGCCGTGGCTATTCTTGCGGAGAGTGGTCGCGAGGCCAGGGCAGATTGCATATACGGTGTATGGGCATCGGAGCGACCGGGCCAACAGCTAACGCTGGTGAGCAGCGCAGATTCGTTCCGAGTGAATGGCCAAAAGGCATTTTGTAGCGGAGCAGGGCTGATCGATCGAGCACTAGTTACTGTCGGCGGGATCGAGCAAAGGCTTGTCGATATTGATCTACGTCGGAATACCGATTTCATTCAGTTTGATCGTTCGGCATGGAAGACGAATGCCTTCCGCGAAACAAGGACAGATACTGCAACCCTCGATGAAGTCAGAGTGTCTGCCACGGACCTGATAGGGGAGCCGGACTGGTATCTTCAACGTCCTGGATTTTGGCACGGGGCATGCGGTCCAGCAGCATGCTGGGCGGGGGGCGCGGCCGCTCTTGTGGACTACGCCGAACGCCAGTCGAGGGAAGACCCCCATACCGTTGCGCATCTCGGGGCGATGCACGCCTCCATCTGGGCGGTTCTATCCTACCTTGATTCGGCGGGACATCAGATCGATGCTTGTCTGGAAGATCGAGAACAAGCACTAATACGCGCATTGACGGTTAGGCATTTGGTAGAACAAGCCTGCACAGAAGTTCTCCGTAGGCTGCCGCGAGCCTATGGCCCACATCCACTCGCGATGGACGAGGATGTTGTTCGCCGCTATCAAGAACTGGACTTGTACATCCGACAATCTCATGCAGAGCGTGACCTGGAAACGCTCGGTCGTACTGTCTTAGCTTCACTGGGACTGAGGAAAAGGTATCTAGACCGGAAGACAACTCAATATTCCGCGAGCACATCCTATCTGTGACTGCCACGAATTGGGCTGCATATTCCTTCGGAGCCTAGCAGGGCCGGCAGTTTTGAAGCATCGTTGCACGCCTTGGAAGGGCCTTCTAATGACACAACTCCGTTTAAGTCTCGCGGCCTCCGCCGTTCTCTTCGTATCGTGCTCCGCTTCCTTCCCGTCCTCGTCCGTCGCTCTGGTTCAACCCGCCAGCGCTCAGACTGCGCCCGATAATTCGACACAAAACAAAGATCAGGGGCTAACCGCGGACAATCAGGCCAATGCTAAGGCGGATCGCCTCACCACAGCGAACATCCGCAAGGCCATCATTGCCGACAAGGGCCTCTCCACTTACGCTCACAACGTCAAGATCATCACTGTAAATGGCGCTGTCACCCTTAAGGGACCGGTCACATCTGAAGAGGAGAAGGAAAAAGTTGCCTCTGACGCTGCCGGCGTCGTCTCTGCAGACAAAATCACCAACAATCTCACGGTCAAGCAATAGCAAGCCGTCTTAACCATAGGTCCACCAGGAGCATCACACCATGTCCAGCAAAAATACTGCCGTCTTCGGCATCTATGCGACGGCCGCCACTGCAGAAGCCGCCGTCGATCATCTTCTCGCCAAGGGTTTTGCAAACTCTGCGATATCGGTTCTCTTACCGGACAACGACAGCACGCGGGCATTCGCCCACGAGAAGAGTACGAAGGCTCCTGAGGGAACCGCCACCGGGGCAACGACCGGGGGACTTATCGGCGGGACGCTCGGTCTTCTTACCGGTCTCGGCCTTCTCGCCATTCCAGGCCTAGGTCCATTGATAGCGGCTGGTCCGATCGTGGCAACATTGGCAGGCGTGGGCGCAGGCGGAGCGGTAGGCGGCATCGTCGGAGCTCTCGTTGGGATGGGTATCCCCGAATACGAGGCAAAGCGCTATGAAGGCGCGGTCAAGGACGGCGGAAGCCTGCTTTCGGTTCATTGCGACACGTCGGAGCAGATCGATGCGGCAAAAACGGCTCTCAGGGACACATGAGCGCGAGATATTTCCTCTGCGGGGGAAGCCGCTTCGAATGACAAATCCGGGGCACGGGCAACCTACGGCAATATCTCTGAGGGAGATACAGTATTGGAGCCAGTCGCAGATCGTGTCCGAGAGGACGCGGTTGTTGCTAGGCATCGTGAGGTCGTCGATCGTGAGGTCGTCCCGGACCATTCCTCCACCAACAAATACTGAATCGGTAACCCACGCAGCAGAGGTAATGACGGGCCACCCTTAACATGGGCGGCCCGACTACTTGAATCGACCGCGTTTAGGCTTCAGTCTTACGATCGCCTCAATCCCAGGGGGTGCTAACGCATATGTCTAATCACGAAGTCAACATTTCCCCTATCACGGGAGCAAATCGAGCCAATCGATACCAGCTCACCGTTACCGCGGGAACCCGGATCACAAGCGAGACATATGAGACCCTGGAGGCTGCTGCTCTTGATTCTTTTCGACCCGGCGCTCACCGCACGCGTTCGGAGTCATGTCGTCGAGGGTATAAGGGGAGAAGGAAAGGCCGTCACCTTCTGTCTGGCGGATTCTCTCGAAAGGCTGTAGCAGTCCGTCTCGGAGTCGCTGAAAGGTACTGCGACGTAGTCCTTTCGGCTTGGTAACTTGAAGTCAGGACAATCAAATGATGCGCCCGGTTCTGTTCCCTCGTTTGCCTGACTTGGGCATCAGCGCGCAAGAAACTACAGAGCAGAGGCTCATCGTTCCGAACGGACATTTGTGCCCAAAACAATGTGTTTTGATTACAGCCAAAATACCCGCGGAGGACCGGGCCGATGCCAGAATGACCACAAAGCGTCATTTATGTCGCTATTGCGGCGAAGCAGAATCGTTCGCTTTTTGTTGAGCTTCCTTGCTCTTGTCCTTCGCCTTTTGAGTCGTTTCCTTGTTCGTGTCTTTCACTTTCGTTGTTGGCTGCTTGTCCGGATCGACGACCCTTTGAGTTCCTTCTTTCGTTTTGTCATAGGCCTTCGTCGAGCCTTCCTTTGTCTTGTCGTATCCCGTTGTAGTACCTTCCTTAGTTTTGTGATAGCCGTTCGTTGTGCCTTTCTTTATGCCGCTGCCAGCACTCTTTGCGGCGTTCTTGGTATCAGCCCCGGCGGTCTTAATGTCCTGTGATGAGCTGGAGTCCGACTGCGCGAATGATATGGCAGATGTTCCGAACACTAAGATGCATGACAAAACCGATAGGGCGTAACGTGTGACCGCGTGGGGATTCTTCATGCATGTAGGATTCGCGCTAAGCGAACAGGGTTGTCACTAATTCGATTAAGAGCAGGTAAAACGGCAGAGACGCGACTGACTGGTTGGCACGGCAAACGAAGGTACACCTGAAATACGACAATCAAGATTTCTGGGCAAAAGCCTCCAGGGCTATGAACTAAACCTCAAAGAGATCTATGCCCAAATTGCCGCAACTACACTTCCGGCTCCGATCCAGAATTGGGATCATCTCAAGGGGATCAACCGCATTCACATCGAGCAAACTCGCCAA
>Ga0210390_10002707_pt1 | contig 15531 bp, 15 predicted proteins | sample IncBWH11OmetaG_FD_161050 | JGI IMG/M metagenome (GOLD analysis project Ga0210390, IMG submission 161050) | Forest soil microbial communities from Barre Woods Harvard Forest LTER site, Petersham, Massachusetts, United States - Inc-BW-H-11-O ... | reverse complement strand
CGCGCTTACCACCACGGTCGCGACGGCGTTGCCCGCCACCGCGATGGCCGACTCGACCGACGACTACCCGATCCCCCACCCGATGATCGTCAGCACGTGCACCGCCGAGCAGATCCTCGCCGCCGCACGCGATTTCACGCCAATCTATTATGAGCGCTACATGATCGACAAGCACAACAAGTCGCCCCAGGTTCAACAGGCCGCCATCGACAGTGCGCATTACTTCTATTCGCTCAACTCTGCCGATCGCAGAGCCTATTCCGAACAAATGGTCACCAACTTTGCCGATCCCATGACGGCGGCATGGCCCAACTGGGCGAAGATCTTCTTCAACAACACCGGCGTCGCCGCCAAAGAAGCGGATCACTGCGCCGACTACCCACCCGATGACCTATCCGTGTGGGACTGGTCACCCGGCCGATGACCAACTCTGGAAAACTCGCCGCCGCAATCGCTTTGGTCGTTATGGCGCCCGCCGACGTCGATACTGACTTTGCCAATCAGCTCCACAGGTAAGACATCTCCGCGCGCCGTAAAGGAATCGCACATGCACCCATCCATGCGGGAGTACGACCTTGTCGTCATCGGTTCAGGTCCCGGCGGACAGAAGGCGGCCATCGCCGCAGCCAAACTCGGCAAAACGGTGGCGGTCATCGAACACGACGGGACGCTCGGGGGCGTGTGCACCAACACCGGCACCATCCCGTCGAAGACGCTGCGCGAGGCGGTGCTCTACCTGACCGGCATAACCCAGCGCGAGCTGTACGGCGTGAGTTACCGAGTCAAAGAAAACATCACCCCCGCCGACCTGTTGGCCCGAACCCAGCACGTCATTGACAAGGAGCAGGAGGTGGTGCGCTCGCAGCTGATCCGCAACCGCGTCGAGCTCTACACCGGCCACGGCCGCTTCATCGACGAGCACACGGTGCTGGTCGAGGACCAGCACCGTGGCGAGCGGGTCACCGTCAGCGGGCGCTACATCGTCATCGCCACAGGTACGAAGCCGGCGCAACCACCGGGCGTGGAGTTCGACGAAGAGCGGGTGCTGGACTCCGACGGGATCATCAACCTGAAGTTCGTTCCGGCATCATTGGTGGTGGTTGGCGCCGGCGTGATCGGCATCGAGTATGCGTCAATGTTCGCCGCCCTCGGCACCAAGGTGACCGTCGTCGAAAAACGGCATACCATGCTGGATTTCTGTGATCCCGAGATCGTCGAGGCCCTGCAGTTTTACCTGCGCGAGCTGGCCGTTACGTTTCGGTTCGGCGAGGAGGTGACCGCCGTCGACGTCGGCGCCTCCGGCACGGTCACCACCCTGGCCAGCGGCAAGCAGATCCCCGCCGCGGCGGTGATGTATTCGGCTGGTCGGCAGGGCCAGACCGACGATCTGGACCTGGCCAACGCCGGGTTGGAAAGCGATAGCCGCGGACGGATCTTCGTCGACGGCAAGTTCCGCACCAAGGTCGACCACATCTACGCCGTCGGCGACGTGATCGGGTTTCCGGCGCTAGCAGCCACGTCGATGGAGCAGGGTCGGCTGGCCACAAACCACGCCTTCGGCGAACCGACAGCCGGGATGCTCGAGCTGCAGCCGATCGGCGTCTACACGATCCCGGAGCTGTCCTACGTCGGCGCCACCGAAGTCGAGCTCACCAACGACTCAATCGCCTACGAGGTCGGCGTGTCCCGCTACCGAGAACTGGCCCGCGGCCAAATCACCGGCGCCTCCCACGGCATGCTCAAACTGCTGGTCTCCCCCGACGACCTAAAGCTGCTGGGAGTGCACATCGTCGGCACCAACGCCACCGAACTCGTGCATATAGGTCAGGCGGTGATGGGCTGTGGCGGCACGCTCGAGTATCTGGTGGACGCGGTGTTCAACTACCCAACGTTCGCCGAGGCCTACAAGGTCGCGGCGTTGGACGTGATGAACAAGATCCGCACGCTCAGCCGCTTCCGCGCGTGATGCCGATTCTGACATCGGTCGCGGAACCAAACCGATGAATGAGCCGAGTCCGCGACGCGAAATCGGCGGTGCCGCAATGAAGTAAGGCGCACCACCCCTGTCAACGGGGACGTTGCTCAGGTCAAGATATTCAGCCTCTCAATGCACGGCGCTGCACGTCTCTGACCTCGTTTTTCCCTGGTCAGCGCACTGCGAATAACCGATACTATGGTTCAGGTTATGGACACCGAGGAACTGCTGCCCGGCGAACTGGCCGCTCGGGCCGGCGTTGCGGTCTCGGCTTTGCATTTCTACGAGCGGCAGGGGCTGATCACCAGCAGGCGCACGTCGGGCAACCAGCGCCGCTACAGTCGCGACACCCTACGACGGGTCGCCTTCATCAGAATGTCGCACCGGCTGGGCATTCCGCTGGCACGCGTCCGCGACGCCCTGGCCACGCTGCCCGCCGATCGGGTCCCGACCAGCCGGGACTGGGCTCGACTGTCCGCCGGCTGGCGAACCGACCTCGACGATCGGATCCTGCACCTTCAGCGGCTGCGCGATAACCTCGCCGACTGCATCGGCTGCGGTTGTCTGAGCCTGCGCAGTTGCGCGTTGTTCAATCCGGGCGACGTGCTCGCCGAGCAGGGCCCCGGACCAGTCCGCCTGTAGTTCAATGGCCCGGCTTCTCCCCGGGCCGCTGCGCGGCACGCATCGTCGCCAAGCGAATTCGAACGAGTGTGCGATAGACTCGGCGCCGTGGCGATTGCGGTACAGGAGTCGTTATTCGAGTGCGCCGGGCGCAGACCGCTGGGCAACGGAGCCTGGATCGACATCCGCTCTGGATGGCTGAGCGGGGCCGACGACTTATTGAGCGAACTGCTCACCACGGTGCCGTGGCGAGCCGAGCGGCGGCAGATGTACGACCGCGTCCTCGATGTGCCGCGCCTGGTGAGCTTTCATGACCTCACCGTCGAGGATCCCCCGCACCCGCGGCTGAGCCGACTGCGCCGCCGGCTCAACGACATCTACGCCGGCGAGTTGGGCGAGCCGTTCACCACAGTAGGGCTGTGTTGGTACCGCGACGGATCGGACAGTGTCGCCTGGCATGGCGACACCATCGGCCGCAGCAGCACCCGCGACACCATGGTGGCGATCGTCAGCCTCGGCGCCACCCGCACCTTCGCGTTGCGGCCGCGCGGCGGTGGCCCGTCGTTGCGACTGCCGCAGGCTCACGGCGATCTGCTGGTGATGGGTGGTTCGTGTCAGCGGACCTGGGAGCACTCGGTGCCCAAAACGTCGGCGGCTACCGGCCCCCGGGTCAGTATCCAGTTCCGGCCCAGAGACGTGCGTTAAGAAGTCAGCCTCTGATCGCGGCGACCGATTTGACCAGTAGGTCGCGCGCCTTGTTGGTGTCGATGGCCGCGGCGGGTTTGCCGGGTTGCAGCATCGGGTTGGCGGTGATGATCACCTGATAGTCGCCGAAGTGCGCGGAGTAGTTGTAAAGCTCGCCGCTGCGGGGCTTTCCCTGCACCACGGTCTGCAGGACGCGATGCACCCCCTGGGTGCGTGCCCCGTCGATCTGCGGTGCGTCGACGGCCTCAATGAGGCCGCGCATCCGGCCGCCCTCGAATGCCACCTTCCTGCAGTTCCTGCTGGGGTCCTCGAAGGGCACCGGCGCGGACGTCTGGACGGCCATCGCGATGAACCGGTTCCCATCGCCCTCGGCGGACACGGCGGCCATGTTTCCCTGCAGGCCCGGCGGCATGTCCTGGCCGACCACGAAGGACGAGCAGTCAGGCGGGTCGAACTTCAGCCCGGGCGGAAGCTTGTGCGTCGCCAGCACCTTGGGATCGATACCGGTCTTCGGGACGTCCTTGACCTTGAACTCCGGCCCGAAGTCGGACTTCACCTGCGAAATCTTGGTGATATCGGCGGAGGGCGCGTTATCCGACGATCCGTGAGATGAACAGGCCGCCAGCAAGCAGGCACTTCCGATCGCGACCGCTATTCTCATCATCCGCGTCAATCTAATGCACCGCCTTTAGGCACGTAACGCCGACACAGCCTTGACCAGCAGGTTAGACGCGAACAGCGGGTTCAGCGCAGAATCCGGCGAGCCGGGGTCACTGATCACCGTGGTGAAGGCGTAGTAGTCGCCGAGGTAGGCAGTGAAGGTGTTTGCCTGCGAGCCGATTTCATTGCCGCCTTCGACTGACGTGGTGATATCCGCAGCCATGCCAAGGGTTTCGGCGCCGTCGATGCGGGGCGGATCGACCAGATTAACGCGGGCCGTGGCACGTCGGCTGGTCATGGTCCACTCGTGACACTGGTTCACCAAGGACTGGTCCAGCGCAACCGGACCCGTCGGCGCGGCCGCAACCACCACGTAGACGATGCCGCCGGCACCGGACCCCGAAATGCCTTGGGCGGATTGGCCGTGTCCGCCGGCCGGGTCGGCCAACGCCGCGCAGCGCGCAGGACTTGCCGCGCCGTCCCCGCCCAAACCCCAGATCACCGGCGGCGCGGCCTGGCCCGAAATCCCGGTCACCTCATAGCCGGGCGGCAGTTCACGTCCCAGCCGCCTGATGTTGGCGGGGTTGACGTGGCGAGCCGAAGTACTTTGCGACGGTGCGGGCGCTGATTGACGTGCGTGGGTGCATGAGGCGAGCAGCAGGACGATCACGGACATCGCACGGACGCGGAGCCGCATCCTAGCCGACGGCCCGGATAACTTGGCGTGCAACACGTTTGATGTCAGTCGCCATATCGCGGCTCAGCGGAAGATCCCGTAGATCGGGCACCTCGATGACGGTGGTGACCACCCCGACATCGTCGCGCTCCCAGAGAGCGCCGTAGTGGTCCATGATGGTCCGCATCGCCACGTTGTCAGCAAGCATCCGGCCGGAGAACTTTTCGACTCCGTCCACCCGGGCCGCGACGGAAAGCGCGGCGATCAGGAAAGAACCGATCCCGCGGCCCTGATAGGCGTCGCCGATGGTGAACGCGATCTCGGCGATGGCGGGTTCGTCGTCGTCCCGAACGAACCGGGCGTCGGCAACCGGGTTGCCATTCCCATCGGTCATCACCCACACAAAGTGGTCGACGTAGTCGACCTCCGCCAGGTACTCCATCAGCGCGGGGCTGGGAACGCGCGGTGACATGAACCGCCGATACAGCGTGTCGTTGGAGAATAGGACGCGACCCTGCATGGTTCGCTCGTTGTCGCCGGGCAGCACCGGACGAAGAAGCAGTTCTGTTCCGTCGCGAACCGTAACCGGGATCGGCGTGAGGAAGGCGGCGAGTCGCTGTCGGACCGTGCGCACCAACCGGCCCATGATCCCCGGGATGTGCACCATCCGTGCGAACGCGTCGTTGTCGCCGATCCAGCCGGCCAACGGTTCGGTGGTGGTGACGGTCGCCGTCCGTGGGATGTCACGCAGCAAGGCGATTTCGCCGACGATCGTGCCGGCCGACACCTGCTCGACGGTCACCACGTCGTCATCGCCGACGTGCTTGATCTCGGCCGTACCCGACGAGATGAGCAGAAAGGAAACTGCCTGCTCGCCCTGCTGCATGAGGACCTGGTCCGCAGCGGCCTGGAGCGGCTGCAGGCTCGCTGCCAGCGGCATCAGGTCCTCGGGCGGACAGCCCTTGAAGATCTCCAGTGCCGCGAGTTCGTCGGCGCGCAGCGCGGTCAGTTCGGTCACGATGCCCAATCCGCCCCTGTTGCCGTCTCATACGCGCCAGGTCGGCGAACCCCCGGTCGCGGTCTAATGGTGCCAAGGCTATGGGCTGGGTTCGGGTTGCAGCAAGGATGGACCAGACTCGGGGGATGGGCATCACCGACGATCCGCTGCAGGCAACCCGCAATTTGCTCGATCGCACGGCTGCCGTGCGGCACGGTTTCCTCGACGTGCTGGGCGAATCAATGGCGCCCGACCTCCCCACGGTCGCCCAGCGCGCGATGCACAACCCGTTGCTCGCGGGCGTCTACGAACGACTGTGGCGCCCGGTTGCGTTCTACGTTGCCAGCGGCGTCACCACCGGTGCCGAGCAACGCCGCGCGGCCGAGGCATTGCACCTGTCCAGCACGCGTAGATTGCTCGACGTCGCCTGCGGCCCAGGCAATTTCACCGGTCAGCTGGCACAACGACTCTCCGACGGCGGCCTTGCCGTCGGGTTGGACATCTCCGAGCCGATGCTGACCCGTGCCGTGCTGGACAACAGTGGGCCACACACCTGTTACGTCCGCGGCGACGGCCACTCGCTGCCGTTCGGCGATGAAACATTCGACGCCGTCTGCTGTTTCGGTGCCCTCTACCTGATGCCCGAGCCGTTCCAAGTGGCCCGCGAGATGGTGCGGGTTCTCACGCCGGACGGTCGACTGGCGATACTCACCAGCTACAACGGGCAGCCGTCGCCGATCCGGCGTGCGACGGCCATTGTGACCAGCGCTATCGGGCTGCGGATGTTCGATCGACACGCGTTCGTCGGCCTGTTCAGCTCCGCCGGCCTGGTCGACGTCGAGCAGCAGACCCAACGCTTTCTGCAGTTCGTCACGGCCCGCAAGCCCGGGTGACCAGGGGTTAGGCCATCGAGTAGAAGCCCTCTTCGGTCGGCTCCGCGGCGAACGTTCCCCGAGCGGCCAGGGCATGGGATTTGAAGACCTGCGCGGCAGCGCTCGGCCGGTGCCGGACCGGGACGAACGTACAGTTCAGATTCGGCGGCTGGCGCCGGCCCCAGAGGAGGACCTCGGTCGCATTCCCCTTGCGCGCCGCCAGGGCCAGCCGTCGCACCGGCTCGTTCGTCACGAACACATCGGTGGCAAGGGCAAGTACGTGTGCGCGCGGGCAGCCCGGTCCGGCCGCCGCGACTCTGCCGCCCAAGATGCGTATCGCCCGGTCGTTGACGCTTCCGTCGACCGCAACCGTGACATCCCATCCCGCCATCGCCCGATCGAAGATCAGCCCGCCCAGTGACGTGACCACGTCGGCGATGTTCGTGGCGACGACGTGCAGTCGGTAGCGGTCCTGATACCGGTCGGTGTCCTCGGCCGTCGGGCGTCGCGACTTCGCACGCGGCAGCTGCGCCGGGCTATTCAGGTGGGTGAGGGGGCTGGCAGGAGCGGCCACGAGCTGTCCATTCGGCTGGCTAGACGATTTTGGAATTGACACTACGAATATAGAGTAGTCTGGTGTCGAACGAAACCCAGCACCCCACAGGGATCTCCTTTGACACCAAAACCGCCGGCAACAGCCCGCTACACTGCCGGCATACAAAAGAGACGCAAGCCGAATCCGGACCAGCGCCGCCGCGAACTCTGCGATGCGGCGATTCAGTTGCTGGCCGATGACGGCGCCAAGGGTCTGAGCCATCTGAAAGTCGACGGCCGCGCCGACGTGCCCGACGGCACCACCTCGTTTTACTTCCGCACCCGCTCAGCGCTACTACGCGCGGTTGCCGAGCGGATGGTCGAGCTCGACCTGGCCGCGTTGCAGTCGGTTGCCGACCAGGCCGGCCGCGACGACGGAGCGTCCGCCTCGAATCTGGCAAAGCTGGTCATCCAGTCCGGCGAAGAGCCGCAGCTGAGCCGAACCAAGGTGCGCTACGAACTGACCATGCAGGCGACCCGCGATCCTGAGATTGCCGCAATCCTGCAGCGCGCCACCGACGCATTCACCAAGCTGCATCACGACATCTTGGTGCAGCTCCTGCCACACGGGGCCGAACTGGATCCCGCCGTCGTGGACGATCTGAGCAACGTCACGCTGACATTCATCAACGGGCTTATGCTGCGATTCGCCCACGGCGACCGGATCATCGACAGCCCGGAGCAGCTCGACGCCGTGCTGTCGGCCGTCGTGACCGGGGTCTTGCGCAGCGAACAGCAGGGACGTCTCACCCGCAACGGCGCCTCGCTGCAGCCGCGGGGCAAGCGGTCATCGCCCAGCCGCTAGGCCACCCGGCTCTTGTGGAAATGCCGGCGCATGTGGTTCTCTACGGCAATAGAGTTAACCGGCGGCGTCTGAGCCGGCCGAAGCCCGTTAAGCAGAAGGTACAAATCGCCCGAACCGCCTCAGACGCTGACACACTGGCGGCATCGACCCCGGTATGCGGCGCATCCGGGTGTGGAAGTTGTAGCGAAAGGCAAGATTTCGTGACGATCAGCACCGGCACGGACGTCCGCGACGTCTACTACGATCCGTACGACGTCGTCCTCAACGCCGACCCCTATCCCATGTTCCGCCGGCTGCGCGAAGAAGCGCCGCTGTACTACAACGCACAGCACGACTTCTACGCGTTGAGCCGGTTCACCGATGTCGACAAGGGTCTGGTCGACCACGGCACGTTCAGTTCAGCCCGGGGCATCATTCTGGAGCTGATCAAGGCCAATCTCGACATCCCGCCAGGCCTGCTCATCATGGAAGATCCGCCGATCCATGACATCCACCGCAAGCTGCTGGCCCGGATGTTCACCCCACGCAAAATCGCGGCGCTTGAGCCTCAGATCCGCGAATTCTGCGCCCAGTCGCTGGACCCGCTCATCGGTTCCGGACACCTCGACTTCGTCGCCGACCTGGGCGCCCAGATGCCGATGAAGGTCATCAGCATGCTGCTCGGCATCCCGGAAGACGATCAGGAATTCATCCGCGACCGCACCAACGCGCAGCTACGGACCGAGGCCGGCAAACCCATGAACGCCGACCGCGGCTTGGCCACCGGCGAAATCTTCGCCGCCTACATCGACTGGCGCGCCACGCATCCATCTGATGACATCATGACCGAACTGCTCAACGTCGAGTTCGTCGACGAGACCGACACCACCCGCCGGCTGACCCGCGATGAGTTGTTGATCTACCTCAACGTCGTCGCCGGAGCAGGCAACGAGACCACCACCCGGCTGATCGGTTGGGCCGGAAAGGTTCTCGCCGAACACCCGGATCAGCGCCGCGAACTGGTTGACAATCCTGCGCTGATACCGCAGGCCATCGAGGAACTGCTGCGCTTCGAAACACCAGCCCCGCACGCGGCCAGGTACGTGACCCGCGACATCAGCTTCCACGGCCAAACCGTCCCTGAAGGCGCCGTGATGATGATGCTGCTCGGTGCCGCCTGCCACGACGATCGCCAATTCGGCTCGGACAGCGAGGAATTCAACATCCACCGGCCGGTTCGTCAGCACCTGGCGTTCAGCGTGGGAACCCACTTCTGTCTGGGCTCAGCGTTGGCGCGCCTGGAAGGCCGAATCGCCCTGGAAGAGATCCTCAAACGCTTCCCAGAGTGGGAGGTCGACCTGGCCAATGCCCGCCTCAGCCCGACATCGACTGTACGAGGGTGGGAAACGATGCCGGCCCGGACAGCGTGAGGCAACGATGACTGGCCGCGTTGAGGGTAAGGTCGCGTTCATCAGCGGTGCAGCACGCGGCCAGGGCCGCAGCCACGCCGTCAGGTTGGCTCAAGAGGGCGCTGATATCATCGCGTTCGACATCTGCGGGCCGATCGACAACTTGGCTTACCCGCACTCGACACCGGCCGACCTCGCCGAGACGGTCGAATTGGTCAAGGCCCAGAACCGCCGCATCGTGGCCGCGGAGGTCGACGCGCGTGACTACGACGCGCTCAAGGCTTTGGTGGACAGCGGCGTTGAACAACTCGGCCGCCTCGACATCATCGTCGCGAACGCGGGCATCGGCACCTTCGGTAGCAAACTGCACAAGCTCCCGGAGAAAACTTGGCAGGACATGCTCGACGTCAACCTCTCCGGCGTCTGGAAGACCGTGAAAGCCGGTGTGCCGCATATCATCGCCGGCGAACGCGGTGGCTCCATCGTGCTCACCGGCTCGGTCGGCTCGCACAAGGCCATGGCCTACACCGGCCACTACATCGCCGCCAAACACGGCGTGATGGGACTGATGCGGTCATTCGCCGTCGAACTCGGCCAGCACAGCATTCGAGTCAACTCGGTGCACCCCAGTCAGGTCAACACGCCGATGACCATGAACGACGTGACGTTCAAGCTGTTTCGGCCCGATCTGGAGAATCCCGGGCCAGACGACTTCGCCCCGTTCTCGCAGATGACGCACACGCTGCCGGTGCCATGGGTGGAGGCCGCCGACATCAGCAACGCGGTCCTGTTCCTCGCCTCTGACGAATCTCGTTATGTCACCGGCGTTTCGCTACCGGTCGACGCCGGTGCTTTGCTCAAGTAGACACAACGAATTGGAGATAAGTCATGCCTGAATACGACTACGAGAAACTGAAGAAGGAAGCAGAGCAGTACATCAAGTTCGAGAAGGACAAGAAGAACCGGATCGCCTACATCACCTTCGATCGTCCTGAGGCGCAGAACGCCACCAGTTTGGGTATGCGGCAGAACTATGCCGACCTGATCCACAAATGCAACGTCGACGACGACGTCAAGGTCGTCGTAATCCGCGGCGAGGGCGAGGATTTCGGCAGCGGCGGAGACCTTCCCGAGCAGCGTCCGATGCTCGAGAACCCAGGCATGCCACTGCTGCATGAGCTCGCGATCAATGACGACGAGGTCAAGTACCCCCCGGGCGGCTCCTACCGCTACCTGTCCACCGTCACCGACTTCTACGCCAAAGCCCGCGCCGGAAACCGCCCGCTACAGGAGCTTCGGAAGATCAGCATCATCGAGGCCAAGGGCTATTGTTACGGGTGGCACTTCTACCAGGCCGGCGACGCAGACCTAGTGATCTCCTCCGACGACGCCCTGTTCGGGCACCCGGCTTTCCGTTACGTCGGGTGGGGGCCGCGGCTGTGGTGGTGGGCCGAGACAATGGGGCTGCGCAAGTTCTCCGAAATGCTCTTCACTGGAAGGCCGTTCAGCGCAAAGGAGATGTATGACTGCGGTTTCGTCAACAGCGTCGTTCCCCGCGATAAGCTGGAAGCCGAGACCGAGAAATACGCACTGGCGTGCTCGCGGTCCCGCCCGACCGACACGGTGGCGGTGCAGAAGACCTTCCTGGAGCTGTACAAGCAGCACAAGGGTGAGTACTTCGGCAGCCTGCTGACCGGCATGGTCGAGGGCATGCTGCCACTGATCCAAAACGACGCGCAAGAGGTCGACCTCACTGAAGGCACATTCCAGAAGGGCCTCAACAACGTGGTGAAGGACAACGACCTGAACTTCCCGCCCGAGTGGCGGCTGAGCCGCTCGGGCCGCGCCAAGCCCTGATGTCTCGAGGTAGTGCATGTCGGCGCTGACTGGTATCAGGATCGTCGAGCTGGCCGAATCGGTTGCCGGAGAGTACTGCGGGAAACTTCTCGCCGACTTCGGCGCCGAGGTGATCAAGGTGGAACGCCCGGATCGCGGCAGCCCGACTCGCGCGATGGCACCGATCATCGGTGATGGCGGCGGCCCGGAGCGCAGCGCGCTGTTCGCATACCTCAACACCAACAAGCGTTCGGTCGGGCTCGATCTCAGCTCAGCGGCCGACATCGACAAGCTGCACAAGATCATCGCGACGGCCGACGCAGTCGTCGACGATCATGCGCCGAGTTGGGCCGAGGCGATTGGCTTGTCAGCGGCCGAAATTCCGCGTCGACACCCGGCCGTGGTGTTCTGCTCGATCACGCCTTATGGCGCCGAGGCTCCGCCGGAGTTCCAGAACGCCAAGAGCTTCAACGTCTTCAACAGCAGCGGATGGGGGTACCACACGCCCAGCCACGCCGACGCCGCCAAGCCGCCGCTGAAAGGACCCGGCCGTTTCCTCGCCGACTACGAGGCGGGGCTCGATGCGGCGTTGTGTGTGGCGGCATCGCTGTTCTCGCATCTCCACACCGGGCGCGGCCAATTCATCGACGTGTCGCAGCACGCGGTCCTTGCGTCGCGCGCCGACTGCGTGCTGGGCAGGTTCATCACCGGGGAGATCGCTCCGCAAAACACCCGCGATGATTACGATCAGCAGGGCCCGGCCTCATTCTTCGCGTGCGCAGACGGATTCGTCTACCTGTACATGACCAGCCGCAATCACTGGGCAGGCCTGAAAAAATTGATGGGCCAACCGGAATGGCTGGACGCGTTCGAGGACGACTGGCTTGAGTTCTCGGTCACCCCGGAGAAAGTGGCGACCTTCCAGAGCGGGTTCGCCACGTGGGTCGCCGGCCTGACCAAAGATGCGGCGGCCGAGGAGGCACAGCGGCTCGGAGTTCCCCTTGTGCCCGTCAAAAGCGCTGCCGACCTGAAGAACTCGCCGCAATACCGTCATCGCGGCTTTTTCCGCAACGTCGCCCATCCGGTTCTGGGCGCCGCGGCCTACGCGGGCGTTCCCTACCTGATGAGTGCTTCGCCCGCACGTATCAACAGTGCGGCGCCTGCCCTCGGCGAGCACACCACCGAGATCACGGACAGCATTGACACACCACGTCCGGTGCCGACAGTGAAGTCGGCACAACTCAAGCCGCCGAAGGTGTCACGAGGCGGCCCGCTAGAAGGAGTGCGGGTGGTCGAGCTCACCAAGGTGTGGGCCGGCCCGTACGCCGGCAAACTGCTTGCGTTCCTGGGCGCCGAAGTGATCAAGGTCGAAACCTCCGCCAATCCCGACGAGATGCGCGCCTACGGCGGGACCGACATCAACCATGCGCCGTTCTTTCTCAGCATCAATCCTGAAGTGCTCAGCGTGGAATTGGATCTCAAGTCCCCCGCCGGCACCGACCGGCTTCGGGATCTGATCGCTCGCAGCGACATCGTCATCAACAACCTTCGGCCCGGCGCGATGGAGCGTCTGGGACTCGGATACCAGCAGCTGACGTCCATCAAGGGCGACATCATCTCGGTGTCAATCAAGATGTGGGGCAACGACGGACCGCTGGGTTATCAGACCGGCTACGCCCCGTGCTTCGCAGCGTTGGCCGGAATCGCTTCCCTGGTGGGCTATCCGGGCGGACCGCCGCTCGGCACGAGCATGCGTTATGGGGATTCCACCGTCGGCGCGGCCGCGGCTTTTGCGGCCGTAGCGGCGTTGCTTCATCGCGACGTGACCGGCGAAGGCCAATTCGTCGACGTGTCGGCCGTGGAAACTCTTTCGTCGATGATCGGAGACTGTCTGCTCGAACAGGAGCTGACCGGGAAGCAACTGGTCCCGGAAGGCAACCGCCATCCGGACATGTCGCCGCACAACTGCTATCCCTGCTCGGGCGGCGATTGGATCAGCGTTGCCGTGGCTGACGACACCCAGTGGCGTGCGCTGTGCGACGTCCTGGGCGCCGACACGCTCGCCGGCGACGCACGCTATGCCGCTATGCCCGGCCGGCTCGAGCACACTGACGCGCTGGACCGCGAGCTCGCCCAGTTCACCAGGAGCCACGACGCCGAGCAGCTGGCGCAGCGGCTGAGGTCGGCCGGTGTGCCGTCGAGCAAAAGCGCGACGACCGTCGACGTGATCAGCGATCAGCTGCTCTGGGACCGTGAACTTTATCGCTTCGTCAGCGATCATCGCGAGGGGCAACGGCCGATACTGGCGGCGCCATGGCGAATGTCGGTTGCTCCGGCACAGATCGAGCGCGGCGCTCCCGACCTCGGCGAGCACAACGACTATGTTCTGCACGAGATCTTGGGCGTGCATGCGACGGAGGCGACATGACCGGAATGTTGGCCGGCACCGCGGCGTTGGTAACCGGCGCCAGCAGCGGCATCGGCGCCGCGACGGCAAGGGCACTGGCGGCGCAGGGCGCTGCGGTTGCCCTGCTCGCCCGTCGCGCCGAGCGGCTGCAGCAAGTCAAAACCGACATCGAGTCGGCCGGCGGGACGGCGCTGGCGGTAGCCGCCGACGTGACCAACGCCGACGAAGTCGCCGCGGCGGTGCAGCGGGTCGTCGACGAGCTGGGACGGCTCGACACCGTGGTGAACAACGCCGGGCTGATGCGGATGGCGCCCGCTGCCGAAGCGCCACTACAGGATTGGGACGACCTGGTGCGCGTCAACGTGCAAGGTGTCTTGTACGTGACCCGGGCCGCAGTCCCCCACCTGATCGACGCGGCCGCCACGTCACCACGCGGTGTCGCCGACCTGGTCACCATCAGTTCCACCGCGGGTTGGGTGGCCCGCCCGAATACCGCCGTTTATTCGCTGACGAAATTCGGCGTGAATGCGTTCAGCGAGGGCATCCGCCAGGAGCTGCTGGGCAAGCGGGTGCGGGTCGGCGTGGTGGGGCCGGGCACGGTCGATACCGAGATCAGCGACCACCTCTCCCCCGAGTCACGCAAGGCATTCGATCGTCAGACCGCGGACATGGTCAAGTTGATACCCGAAGACATCGCCGACGCGGTGCTGTACATTGTCACCCGCGACCGCAGAGTGGCCGTCAACCACATGTTGGTCCGCGCCGCAGAACAGACCTGGTGATCGACGCAGACGATCGTTGGGTCACCGGCGATCACTTCGGACTCCCCATTCCCGCGGACCCTGCCGCGCTGCGCGCTGGTGGCACAACGTTTCTCACTCAAGCGTTCCGCGCCGCGGGTGCGCTGACTGCCGACAACGCCGTGACCCGCATCAGCCGGTTCGACGAAGTTCCGGGCGGAAGCACCGGCCGCAAACTTCTGCTGCGCGTCGAGTACGACAAACTTGACGCGCACGCCCACACCGACTTGTTCGTGAAGTTGTCCCGCGATGTGGACAATCCCGTTCGTGACCGCGGCAAGACGCAGATGGAGTCCGAGGTGCTGTTCGCGTCGCTGTCCGGCGCACCCGGGTTCCCGATCACAGTGCCCGCCACCCAGTTCGCCGACTACCACCGCGACACAGGTACCGGGATACTGATCACCGAGCGAATTCACTTCGGGGCCAACGGCATCGAGCGCCAATACCACAAGTGCCTCGACTACGAGATGCCCGAACCGCTGGAACACTACCGCGCGTTGCTGACCGGGCTGGCCCGGCTGGTCGGCTACCACCGATCCGGATGCCTACCCGCCGGCCTGGTCAGCCAATTCCCGGTTGACCTCCAGGCCGCGACGGTCGGCGAACAGGTTTCGATCTGCGCCGACAAGCTGGACCGGCGACTGAGCCGACTCGCCGAATTCGCGCACAGCAGTCCCGGTCTACTCCCCGCCAACGTTCGCTCACCCCAATTCTTGGAACGCCTGCGCAACGATGCGCCGCGATTTCTGCAGCACGAGCCTGCGGTCTGGAGTTATCTGGCCGCCCAGGCCGACTACATCGCGCTGTGCCACTGGAACGCGAACGTCGACAACGCCTGGTTTTGGCGCGACGCCGACAATGACGTGCACTGCGGACTGCTTGACTGGGGCTGCGTCGGTCAGATGAATGTGGCCATGGCGCTGTGGGGAGCGATGTCGGGCGCCGAAACCGACATGTGGGACCACCACCTTGACGATTTGCTTGGTCTCTTCGTCGCAGAGATACGCAAGTGCGGCGGCCCGCATCTCAACGTGAGCGAATTGCACCACCAGCTGATGCTTTACGTAGGGATCATGGCGGTCGCGTGGCTACTCGACGTACCCGCGCTGATCCGTTCGCGTTTCGGCGATGCTGCTCGTTCGCTGAACCGCAATGATCCACTGATCAAGGATGACGAGAGTGTCCGCGCGCCGTT
>Ga0210390_10002704_pt1 | contig 15538 bp, 14 predicted proteins | sample IncBWH11OmetaG_FD_161050 | JGI IMG/M metagenome (GOLD analysis project Ga0210390, IMG submission 161050) | Forest soil microbial communities from Barre Woods Harvard Forest LTER site, Petersham, Massachusetts, United States - Inc-BW-H-11-O ... | reverse complement strand
CCCAGCCGATTGCTTCTCCGTGCATAAATCGGCGGTAACGCGTGGCCGCCTCCAGCGCATGCCCCAGAGTGTGCCCGAAATTCAGGATGTGACGCAGGCCGCCTTCGCGTTCGTCTTTCGCCACCACGTGCGCTTTGATGCGAATGCAGCGCGCTATCACCCAGGAAAGCGCAGCGGCGTCGCGCCGCAATAGTGCCAACATGCGGCGCTCCAGAAATTCAAAAAGCTCGGGATCTGCGATGACGCCGTATTTGACGACCTCATAGAGCCCCGAGCGATATTCGCGGTGCGGAAGCGTCCGCAGAACTTGCGGATCGGCAATTACCAGTTTCGGCGGATAGAACGCGCCAACCAGATTCTTGCCTTCGGGAAGATTCACGCCCGTCTTGCCGCCGATCGAGCTGTCCACTTGCGCCACGAGCGTCGTCGGAATCTGAACCAGCCGAACACCACGCAAATAAGTGGCGGCGACGAACCCCACAACGTCGCCAACAACTCCTCCACCGAGCGCAACTATCGTCGCGCCGCGATCCGCGCCCGCGCGAGTCAGCTGCCGCGAGATTTGCTCGATGGTGGCGAGCTCCTTGGCGGACTCGCTATCGTCAAATAGGATGGCGGTCAGGCGATGGCGCCCGCGTAGCGCGCGCGTGAGTAGCCGGCCATAGTGAGTCCACACGTGCGGCGAGGAAAGCACGAAAAGTCCAGTTGGATGGCCCAGACGTGAAACGAGAGACGCCGAGCGAGCGAGAAGTCGCGGCGCGCAATGCACTACGTAAGGACCGCTCGAAGAAGAGATACGAATAGCCGGCATGATTCAGTGAAACTTCTTTTGTAGTTCGTCCACCGATTCCAGAATTACGTGTCCTACAATCGCGACACTGCGCGGGCTGACTTTGTCGAGCGTGTCCTGCGTAGTGTGCCAGTAGCCTGCGCTTATATAATCGTTGAGGTCAATGATATCCAAGGCAGGAACCCCGCGCTCGAGAAAGGGGTCGTGGTCGTCGCTGGTCTGGGTTTCTTGTGAAACGAAAATGTCCTTATATCCGAGTCGCGCGGCAGTTTTCCAAACCAAGTCGTTCAGCCACTTCGGCGAATCCGATTGACGCTGAATCGAGAGGTTGTACTGCCCGATCATGTCCGCGAGAATCACGGCCCTCACACGCTTCAGGTCGCCGGAAAGGGCCATGCGCGCGGCCAATTCGCGGCTGCCGTAAGTGTGGTCATTGTCCTGATTCCAATTCACGAAGGCTTCTTCGCCATCGAGGAAAGCGATCCACACTGAATTCGGCCCTTTCTTCCCGCAAAGTTGCCGAGCCATTTCAATCATGAGGCCGGTGGAAGACGCGCTATCTTCCGCGCCGACAAAATTCTCAACGCTGCTCAGGGTGTCATAGTGCGTCAGAAGCAGAATGATTCCCTGCCCTGTGCCCGGCGCTTTCGCGATGATGTTCTTCATCTGCACATCGCCTTTGGGCGTCGAAGCGTGAAAATCATCCTGATCTATTTCGCAGCCGAAATTTTTCAATTGCGAAATGATGTAGTCCTGCGAGCGGCGTATCCCCTCGGAAGCCGGGGGACGCGGGCCGAAGCTGACGAGTTTGGCGACGTGTTCGTACGCTCTCGCGCCATCGAAGCCGCCGGTTTGATCCGCGGTCGGAGCGGCTTCCGTTGGTTTGGAGGCAGCAGACTGGTTCGTGGCAGACGGAGCAGTTGGGGTGGACGGAGACGCCGCGGAGGGCTGGCCTGATCCCCCGCACGCCACAATTCCGGCAATCGCCACTAGCGCCGCAGCCCCGAGCCACAGTTTCTTACATGAAATGAACACTTATTGCGCCTCCCCGCCCGCCAGAGTTTGGGACTCTTTTCGCCGGAGCACAACGTAAGAAACCAGCACGCCAATAAAATAAAGCGCGATCATGGGCGCCATGAACACCAGCATGGTCGTGGCGTCTGGAGTGGGCGTCACTACCGCGGCCACAATGGTGATGATCAGCATCGCGTAACGGAAATTCTTCAGCAGGAACTTCGGCGTCACAATACCGAACAACGAAAGGATGAAAATCAGAACCGGCAGCTCGAAGATCACGCCCAGCCCGACCAGAATAATCAAAATGAGTTCGAAATACTCGTTGTAGCTGATGAGCGGTTTGACGGGCGCGTCGTAGGCGAAGCCGATCAAAAATCGCAGAGTTTGCGGCAACATCACGAAATAGCCGAACGCAATGCCGCAGAGAAACAGAAACATCGAGGAAATAATGAAGCCCGAGACGGCGCGCCGCTCATGCTTGTACAGCCCGGGCGCGACAAAGAGCCACACCTGATAGAGCACGAATGGCATCGCCAGCACGATGCCCAGGTACAGGCCGATGTTAATAACCAGCGTGACGTAACCGGCGGGACTCGTGAAGTAGAGCTTGTCGTCAAAATGCGAAGCCCGCAACGCGTCCTGCATCGGCTTCACCAGGATGACGATGAAATGCTTCGAAACCAACAGCCCGATGCATGCGCCTAGCGCGATGGCTACAGCGGAATTGATCAAGCGCTTGCGGAGATCTACAAGGTGCTCGAAAAATGACATCTTCCCGCCACTATCTTCTTCGGCGGGCGGTAGAGCAGTGCTATCAGGCTGGGCGGGGTCGGCCATCGGTCACTTTCTCGGGAGCTAAATCAGGATGGTCACCCTGACGGGGATCGTTGTCGCTATCTTGATTGTGAACCTCTGGCTGCGATGGCTCAGAAGCCTGCGGCTCGCGCGAAGCGAAGGAGTTCGGCGCGTCCGTTGCCACCGTGCCTGCAGCGGGCGGAAGCGGGTCGTTCGTTGATTCCGCCGCCAGAGCCGGTGTACTCGTGCCTGGAGCCGCCAGGCTACCGCCGATTGTCTGTGTGGGCTGCTGAGCTTCACGAATGCGCCGCAATTCGGCCTCGCGTTCCAGGTCGCGCATATGTCCCTCGAACGTGGAACGCAATTCGCCGGTGGCGCGCCGGAATTCGCCCATGATTTTGCCAAGATTGCGCGCCAGTTCGGGCAGCTTCTCGGGTCCGAAGACCATCAGGGCCACCGCGAAAATGATAATCAGGTGTGGGACACTAAACATGGCGTGTCTGGGACCAAGACCGGCCAGGAATTCGACTTTCTGACCGCATCTTCGGCGCCATTTTTGAATCATAGAAGAGGGCCCGAACCGTGTCAAACCGCCGAAAACTTGTATGCTATAATCGCCTTCGGGGGCTAAGTGAGGACGCATGGAATCTAAGGGGTCGTCTGGGCGCGGAGTCGTAGTGCTGGTGGTGGTACTGGCTGTTTCGGCGATCTTGGGCGGGCTATACGGCCCGTCGGTTCGCGCGACCGCTGCCGGCCAAAACGACATGCAGGATTCGGTGAAGAGCTTTACGCACGTTCTGTCGGTCGTCGAGCGCAATTACGCCGATCCTGTGGACGCCGACAAGGTGATCTACGACGGTGCCATTCCCGGCATGCTCCGCGTGCTTGATCCTCACTCGAATTTCTTCGACCCCAAGCAGTACGCCCTCTTCAAGGAAGAGCAGGAAGGCAAGTACTACGGCGTCGGCATGACCGTGCAGCAGCGCGAGAATCAGACCGTGGTGCTTTCTCCCTTCGTTGGTTCGCCTGCATATAAAGCCGGCATCCGTCCGGGCGACATCATTCAGAAAGTGGATGGCAAATCCTGCGACGGCCTGACGACTACCGAAGTAGCGGACATGCTGAAGGGCGCCAAGGGTACCGTCGTGCACATCTCGCTCGGCCGCGAAGGCTGGGATAAGCCCATCGAAGTGACTGTGACGCGCGACGAGATCCCCCGCCCCGGCGTGGAATATTATACGATGGTGAAACCCGGAATCGGCTATGTGCGGGTGACCACCTTCAACGAAACCACCGATAGCGACCTGGCCGAAGCTCTGAAGCAATTGGATGTCTCCAAGCTTGATGGCCTGATCATTGACCTGCGGAATAATGGCGGCGGCCTGCTGAACCAAGCCGTGGGCATGGCAGACATGTTCCTGGACAAGAATGAAATCGTGGTCTCGCATCGCGGTCGTGCCTCACAGGAACGCCGCTATTACGCGGTGCGCGGCAACCAGGGCATCGAAGTCCCCATGATTGTGCTCATCAACGGGCAGAGCGCGTCGGCGTCGGAAATCGTTTCCGGAGCGATACAAGACCACGATCGTGGGCTGATTGTGGGCGAAACGAGCTTTGGGAAGGGCTTGGTGCAAACGCAGTTTCCCTTGAGCCAAGACACGGCGCTGTTGCTCACAACAGCCCGTTACTACACCCCAAGCGGACGGCTCATTCAGCGCGATTATAAGAACATTTCGCTCTACGACTACCACTACAATCCGCAGCCGCCCAAAAAGCCGGAAGTGAAGCTCACTGATAGCGGCCGTCAAGTGTACGGTGGTGGCGGAATTACGCCGGACGATGTGGTCGCTGCGCCCAAACCGGATGAGTTTCAGCAGATGCTGTATCGCCGCGGCGTCTTCTATTCGCAACAGCAAGGCGTCGGCGACTTCACGCGCTTTTATCTCGGCGAGAAGCCCACGATCACCAAGGATTTTGTCAGCAATGAAGAAGTGATCGCGCAATTCAAAAAATACCTCGATCAACAGAAGATCAAATACACCGAGCAGGATATTCAGTCGAATCTGACCTGGCTGAAGTGGCAGATCAAGCGCGAGGTGTTCACTTCCTACTTTGGGTTGACCGATGGGTACAAGGTTGAATTGCAGGACGACCCGCAACTCGAAAAGGCCATCGAGATGGTCCCGCAATCCAGAGCCTTGTATCAGAACGCACGCAAGATTCTCGCCGAGCGCGAAGCCGGTCAGACCAGCCACCCCTAAAGCCTTTAGCGCACCGTTGGCGTGAATCAATTATCAACTCCCGCCTCCTGAGCACCCGGGGGCGTTTGCCCCATCTCAGCCGTTATCCCCGCTATTGCATTCCACGGCACGGCTCTATAAAGAGTTATACTTAGAGACCTGTAAAACCGTATATTTGGAACAGTTTGCACGGCCTTGGGGCGGCCAGGAACGCCGTGAACTCTTCTGCAAAAGCGCTGGGAATGAACTTGCGCCAAATGTCCCCCACGTGCTGGGTGTTGACGGGTGCCTGGGGACTTCTGGTCGGCAGCTATACGCTTGCCGCGCTTACTGTTTCGAACGGTCGCGGCCTCACAGCGTTCGGCGACATCGTGCAATGCGCCGTGGCTTTATTCGCTTGTGTCGGCCTGTGCTTGAACGCTTTCTCGGAGGAAAAGCGCACTCGCGTATTTTGGCTGCTTTTGGGCCTGGGCTGCGGGGCATGGCTGGTAGGGCAATCCATTTGGACGTATTTCGAGGTAGTGCTGCGCAAGGACGTCCCCAATCCCTTTATCGGCGACGTAATTCTGTTCCTTCATCCAGTGCCGATGATCGGGGCGCTCGCGCTGAAACCTCACGACAAGCGCGATGATCTAAACGTCCACATTGGCTATCTAGATTTTTCACTTCTACTGGTCTGGTGGGTGTACCTCTACCTTTTCGTGGTGATCCCGTGGCAATACATCGCGCCGAACGTGCTCGCTTACGGATGGAGCTACGACCACCTCGCAGCCGTGGAGAACTTGCTGCTTACCGTTGGCTTCGCGGTTTTGATCACGCAGGCCAAAGGCCGTTGGCGCGAAGTGTATGCACATCTGTTCAGCGCTTCGTTGCTCTATGCGGCAGGCTCGTACATCACCAATCGCGCCATCGATCGCCTTGACTATTACACCGGGAGTCCGTTCGATTTGCCGCTAGTGGCATCCTTCGTGTGGTTTGGAACGGCGGGGATTGTGGCGTACCAGCTGAAGCCACCTCGTGAAGCTGGACCGGTACGCCCGGACCAATCGAAGAGATGGGCTTCGGCGCTCGCTATGGCCGCCGTGTTTTCGATCCCATTAATGGCTCTGTGGAGTGTATGGCGCTCCTCCAATCCTCCGGATGTGCAAACGTTTCGAGTGAGCGTCACGCAGGTGACGTTGCTGGTGGCCGCTCTGCTGATTGGTTTGCGCCAGCGCCTCGTGGATCACGATCGCTTGCGCCTGCTAGCTGGCTCGCGGGAATCGCTAGAAAACTTGAAACATTTCCAGGCGCAGATGGTGCAGACCGAGAAGCTTGTCTCGCTGGGCCAGCTTGCGGCGGGCGCGGCGCACGAGATCAATAACCCACTGACGGGCATTTTGGGTTACTCCGACCTGCTAGTGGATGACCCGGCGTTGGGCGAGCGTCAACGCGTAGTCGCGGAAAAAATCCGCACTCTCGCGCGTCGAATTAAGACCCTGGTAACCAGCCTGCTCAGCTTCGCGCGGCGAGTCCCCAGCGAAAAGTTGCACCTCGATTTAAATCAGGTGATCGGCACCGCGCTGCATCTAAGCAATCTCGACCTGCGCGGGAAGCACATTCAAGTGGAAACGTACCCCGATACGGATTTGCCGGCCATCCGTGGCGACGCCAACCAGGTCTTGCAGGTTTTTTTCAATTTGATCAGCAATGCCGTGGACGCGCTCGAGGAAATCGGTGGTGGCAAGCTGATGATTCGTACCACGCACGTCGATTCCCGAATCACCATTGAGTTTTCGGACACCGGACCGGGCATCAAATCCCCGCAACAGGTTTTCGATCCTTTCTTCACCACCAAGCCGGTCGGCAAGGGTACTGGGCTCGGCCTCAGTATCTGCTATGGCATCATGCAGGAACATGGAGGCCGGATCGCCTGCTTCAACCGTCCCGAGGGCGGGGCCACGTTTGTCGTGGAGTTCCCCACCAACGCCGCTGCCGAGCTGTATCTGCCCGAAACGCCCCAGACGATGAGTTCGACCGAACCCTAGATTTCTTCGCTCGCAATCGTCCCGGTTTAATTCCATACAAGACTGTAATAATTGCCGGGCCTAACCGGGTTATCATCCGCGATTCAGGAGGACCCGTGAAAAGCCGCCGCGTCGTTTTGTCTTGTGGATTCTGCCTGCTCTTATTCGCGTTCTTGATTTCCTTCGCCCGTCGCGGTGCGATTGCGTCGCAGCCCAGCCACATATTCCCGGCGTCTCAAATCAACGCCGCTGCAGCAACTCTAAAGACTCGCGCGGTCGTGCTGATCGTTCTCGACGGCCTCCGTTGGCAGGAGGTCTTCGACGGAGCCGAGCATGATCTGATGAACGCCAAGATTGGCGGCGTCCAGGACGCGGATCAACTGCGCAAAGATTTCTGGCGCGACACCCCGGAACAGGGGCGACGCATGCTAATGCCCTTCCTCTGGAACGTTGTCGCCAAACAAGGACAGATTTACGGCAACCAGCACAAAGGCAGCGTCGCGCAGGTAACCAACGGGTTCAAATTCTCCTATCCGGGCTACAACGAAATGAGCACCGGTTACCCTAATCCCGCTATCAACAGCAATGAATTCGGCCCAAATCCGAATGCGACTGTCTTTGAATGGCTCAACGACAAGCCGGAATTTCACAGTCAAGTGGCGGTTTTTGGCACCTGGAACACCTACAACGATATCTTTCGTGCGAAACGCAGCGGCCTTTTCGTGCGCGCGGGCTGGGACCTGTCGTGGGCCGCGTCTCTCACTCCGCAGGAGCAAAGGCTGAAAACGCTCTACGAAACCACCACGCGAGTGGAAGACGACGACGCGTTTGACTCGTTCAGCCACGCCGACCTGCGGGACTATCTGCAGACGCACAGCCCCCGCGCTCTGTTCGTCGGCTACGGCGGCACCGACGATTGGGCCCACGAAGGGAAATACGATCTGGTGCTGCAGGCGGCGCATCAGGACGACCAGCGCATCGCTGAGCTGTGGAACACGATGCAGGCGAAGCCGGAATATCACGATCAGCTGACGTTCATCATCACCTGCGACCACGGGCGCGGCAGCGGACTGAAACTCTGGCGAGATCACGACAAGAATATCGACGGCGCGGAAAATATCTGGATCGCGGTACTTGGCCCGGATACACCGGCCACAGGCGAGATGAGGAATGTTTCGCGCACAACACAAAGCCAGATCGCGGCGACCATCGCTGCGTTGCTAGGCCAGGACTATCGCGCCGCAGTGCCGCAAGCGGCCCCCCCGTTGCCGGTGCTCCATCCGGCCGCAACCGGCAATTAATCGCGGACGACGAATTCCAGTTCGATTCCCGCGACTTCGATCACGTCGCCTGAGGCTAGCTTTGTTGGATGCGTAATCGGCTGGCCGTTGACATTGGGCACTTTATCCGCTGCGCCGATGTAATAGGAATTATCCTCGCGGCGATTGATCTGCACGGCAGCCCTCGGCTTGAACCAACCTTTCAGTTTCACGGTAGCCATCGCGGATTTTCCCACCACGGTCAACTTGTCCGTCAGCGTGTATTCGCGCTGATCCGTGCTGCCTTTGCGCACAACGAGCGTGGGCAATTTCAGCCGTCCCGGCGCGGGCTGAGCGCTTTCACCTACAGAGGCAACTTTCTGCAAAAATTCGCGGCGCTCTTTGGTATCCAGCATCACTGTCTCGTTGATCTTCGGCACGGCGGGCTTCATGTCGCCGTTATCGAGCGACGTCGCGCGGACTTCCACTGAATCCGTCACCACGATCGTGTGCTTCCCGATGCCCACGGAATCTCCGGGCTTCAGCATCACCATCTTCACGCGCTGCCCATTCACAAACGTCCCGTTCAGGCTGCCGAAGTCCTGCAGCATCAGCCGCCCTTCTTCGTTGAAAACACGTGCGTGATAGCTGGAAACAGCGGGATTGTCTATCACAATGCCGTTATCCGGCGAACGGCCGATACTCACTTCCTTCTGGCCGACCGCCACTTCCTTCAAGATCGAACTTTCGAACTTCAATACCAGCTTGGACATGAGGACCCCTCCCTATCAAGTTGGCTCTTCCGACCCTTTGAACCACCGTCCGATTTTCGAGAGCGGGCCGGCCTGTTTCGGCGCATATCGTAAAACGATAGCGGTGATGTTGTCGCCGCCACCGGCCCGATTCGACAGATCGACCAAGCGATCCGCCGACTCCTGAGCGCCGCCGGATTCTGCCAGGACTCGGGCGATCTGCGACTCCGAAAGCTCCCGGAACAAACCATCGGAGCAAAGCAAGTAAGTATCGTCCTCCACCAAAAGTTCCTCGGTGACGTCCACCTCCACGCGTGGGTCAACACCGAGCGCCCGGGTCAGCACGTTCTGCATTTTGCTGCGACCCGCTTGTTCCGCCGTCAGAATCCCACGGCGCACTTGCTCGGCCACGAACGAATGATCTTCCGTCAACTGATCGAACTGGCCTTTGCGCAGCAGATACGCACGGCTGTCGCCCACATGCGCGAGGCATACGCGATCGTCCATGCATCGCGCGGCCACAATCGTCGCGCCCATGCCGCCCCTTCCTCCCAGCTCCTGCGCAGCGTGATAAATCTCTTGATTCGCGAGCCGCACGGCGCTGGCGAGCCGATTCGAAACCTCGCAGACGCCTTCGATGCGGCCGCCGAATACTGCCAGGGCCGGGTTCGTTTCGGCGTCCCGGCAATGCGCGATAACGGTCTCGACCGCCAGCCGGCTGGCTCGTTCGCCAGATTCCAGGCCGCCCATGCCATCGGACAGAACGAAAAGATTCAGCTCCGGCGCGAGCCCGAAACTATCTTCGTTATTTTCGCGAACACGCCCTGTATCGCTGCGCGCGCCCAATTCCATCGCACTTCCCTGTCGCACAACCCAAAATTGTGCGCTTTCGCGTGCTCCCCGGATTGTTTCTCAACACCCATCAGTTAGCGCCGGGTGCTTAAATGAGTGCCCGCTATCTTGCGCTGCGGTTTCCCGTGAGGTCGCCAACATTCCTCACATTCGAAAAGCCCTTTCCTTCAAGTAGTTGCGTCACGGAGCTTACTTTCTTTGCCTCAATCGGCCCACAAAAAACAACAAAAAACTTTCGGCCTCCCCAGGTTTTTGGAGTGACCTGGAAGGGCAAATCCATTGCGGCAATCTTCTGGCCTGCGGCTTGTGCTCTTTCCTCGCGTTCAAACCGCTGCACAAAAAGGTACGTGAAAGCACTTTTGCCCGTAGCACCATCTTGGGCTGCCGAATTGTGCGCCGGAGACTGAAGTTTTTTCCTGGCCGGACCGGTCTCCATCCGCGGAAACACTTCGGGCGGCGCCGGGTTCGCATGCGCAGGTGCGGGCGTCGGTGCTTTCGACGGTGTGGGCACCTTTGATTTCGCGGGCGCAGGAGTTGCTGCTTTGGGTGCTGCTGGCTTTCCGATTTCAACCGGCTTTGCCTCTTCAGCCTCGGGCTCCGGCGACGGGGGCGGGGGAGCGGGGATCTCGTAGGCGAAATCCGGCGGCTTTGGCGCGGGCGCCGCAGCTGGAGGCTGAATCTGTTTGCTCGCTTTCATGACCGCGAACCAGTGGAGTCCGCTCAGCACTGCTCCAACAGCTATCAAACATACAAGAACCCAAACAATCATCAACCTGCGTCTGGGCGCCGTCCTAACGGGCGCCGCGGTGCGCCGAAGGCCTAACGAACCGTGGTTTGTCGTCGCCGCTGCGCTGATCGGCCGTGGCGGTGGCATCGCTGGCGTGCCGGAGCCTAGAGCAGATTCAAGATCTGCAACCGATTGAAATCGCCGCTCCGGTTCTTTTTCCAAACATTTCAATATGACGCGTTCGGCAAAAACCGGGACGTTCGGCTCAACTTCGCGCGGCGGCGCAGGCTCCTCGCGCATTTGTTTCAGCGCCACCGCGACGGGATTATCCGCGCGAAACGCCGGCGCGCCCGTAAACATTTCGTAGAGCATCAATCCCAGCGAGTAGATATCCGTGCGGTAGTCAACCGGCTTCCCGGCGACCTGTTCGGGAGCCATGTACGCAGGCGTGCCGACCATTGAACCCGTGAGGCGTGTGCCGGCTTCCATCGAACGCGCTATACCGAAGTCCATGATCTTGACGTTCCCCTGCGCGTCAATCATCACGTTTTCAGGTTTCAGATCGCGGTGGACGATCCCTTGCGCGTGCGCTTCCTTTAGGCCGGAACAAATCTGCAGCGCCAAATCGGTGGCCTTGCGCTGCGGCAGCCCGCCGAAACGGTTCAGAACCGACCGCAGACTTTCGCCTTCCACAAATTCCATCGACGTGTAGGCAATGCCGCCGAGGCGATTGAACTCATACACGCGGCAAACATTCTTGTGCGTGATTTTCCGTGCAAAGAGCAGTTCATTCTTGAACCGCTCCATCATCACCTGATCCGAAGCAATCTCGGTCTTCAGGAGCTTCAGTGCCACAGTCTCGCCCGTTTCACGGTCGCGCGCTCTGTAGACGTTGCCCATGCTGCCGTGACCCGCCGCAGCAAGAATTTCGTAACGCTGGCTGAGAGCAGCGAGGACTGTCGAACTGAGACTCAGGCCGGCAGCCGATGGGGGTGGCGATTCAGCCGCGATGGCCGCAGCATCCGGTACGTCGCTCAGAAGGATCGTGTCCCGAGGACCCTGCGGGCGGGCAGAATCCCGCGACGCCACAGGCCCAGTGGGCTTGGTTGGTTCGGCCATTATCACCATAGGATAAGAGAGAAGTCGTCAGGCCTATACGGAACAAAACAAACCTGTAAGGTAAGAGTATCTGGTACGCGCGGCCGCGAGAATCGCCGGAAGTACAGCTAATTCGTACAGCTAATCCTTTGAGAACATTGCCGGGTGCTTCCCCGCATACCGTCACGCGTTGCCTCATACTTGGGGCGTACCCCGCAGACGTGCCGGCCTCCATCCCGGACGACTCGGTGGAGGACTCTGCATGGACGTCCCAAAAGCCCCGGCTCCGCCCGCTACTTTGTCAGACTTGCCCGGCACAGCGCCTACGCCCAATATCATCGCCTCCATGCTGCACGCCGCGCCGAAGACCAGTGACCTGATCTTCTCTCCGGGACGCGCTCCGCAAGTGGAGATTAACGGCCAGCTCACGCAGCTAAAGATCAAGGGCGTCGGCATCCTATCGTCGGAAGACACGGCTCGCATCGCCGCGGACCTGATCGGGCGAAATTCTCACGCCGTGGACAAATTGAAAGAGGAAGGCTCCTGCGACATTTCCTACAGCCTTCCCAAGGTGTCGCGCTTCCGCGTGAATATTTTTACTCAGCGCGGCAGTTGTGCAATCGTCATGCGCGTGATTCCCAGCAGCGTCCCTGATTTCAAGACGCTGCACCTGCCGCCGCAGTTGGGCGAAGCGGCGGTCGTGCGCCCCGGCATCGTGCTGGTCACCGGGCCCACGGGCAGCGGAAAATCCTCGACGCTCGCCGCGTTCGTCAACAAGATCAATGAAGAACAGGCTTGCCACATCATCACCATCGAAGACCCGATCGAATTTCTCCACCCGCACAAGCGCGCCACGATTCATCAGCGCGAGTTGTACTCTGACACTCCCAGTTTTCCGCTGGCCTTGCGCGCGGCCCTGCGCCAATCGCCCAAGTTAATCCTGGTGGGTGAAATGCGCGATAAGGACACGATCGAAGTCGCCCTGGAGGCAGCCGAGACGGGGCACCTGGTGTTTTCGACGCTGCATACCATTGATGCATCGAAAACAATTGAGCGCGTGATCGGCGTTTTCCCGGTTTCCGAGCAGCATGCCGTCCGCGGCCGGCTGGGAAAAACTTTTCGTTACATCATCTCTCAGCGATTGATTCCAAAACGCGATGGCAGCGGCCGCGTGGCTGCGTTCGAGATTCTGAAATCTACGATGCGCACGCGGGACTATGTGCAAAAAGGCGAAAGTGAAGGCAAATCGCTGCTCGACGCCATGCGTGATGGCGCCACCGAAGGCATGCAATGTTTCGACGACGAAATCGAAAAGCTGATCCGCGCAAACGTGCTGGACATTGACACCGGCCTGGCATACGCAACGAATGAAGGAAACTTGCGCCTGCTGATAGCCGACCTCGCAGAACGCGGAGAAGATCTGCCGTCGGCTGGCGCCTTAGAACCAGAGCCAGCTCAAGCAACGGAAACCGCGGAAGCAATCGAAAGATAAAGAGCAGGCCGGAAGCTCGAACACTGCCGGGCCAATCACAATAATGGTGGACGTGAGGGGGCTCGAACCCCTGACCTCCTCGTTGCGAACGAGGCGCTCTCCCAACTGAGCTACACGCCCTACGTGGAATAAAACCTAGCAGTGAAACGACTTCCACTATACAGCCTTCGCCTTCGGAAACTCAACTACAGTGGGTGTGTCGGTTTTTGTGCTGGTTACGACCAGGGTATCAACCGCCTGCCGCAAAATATCTAAATCGACATGCGCATATCTGGCCGTCATAGAATGCTTCTTGAGATCGTGGCCCAGCAGCGCAGCGATATCCTCCAGCGGCACCTTGTTCCGACGCAGGCGCGTGGCGAACGTATGACGCAGGTCATGCGGATGCAGGTCCACGATGCCGGCCTTCTCGCAGGATTTCTCGAACCACTTCCGGCAACTCTGCAATTCGAGCCCAGAGGGTTTGCGAATGACCGGGCCTTTCCCATCCGAAGAGCGTTCCAGTAGCTTGTTGAGCGCGTCCATGGCGACTTGGTTCAAAGGTATTTGATAGCCAACGCCGGATTTCGAACGCGGGAACATTACGACTTTCCAATCCATGTTGATTGCCGACCACTGCAATGGTTCCATGTGCGCGCGATTTTGTTTGTGAGCGCCGTACCAGTTGGAGCATCGAGCGCCCGTATGAAGCAGCAAATCGAGTTCGACTTCCTTGGTCGGATACAACTCTCGGATGGCCAATCGCAAACGGGTTTCCTCGTCGCGACTGAGTTCGCGCGTACGAGCATTTTCCAACGTGTAGCACTGCACCTTCGAGGCTGGGTTTCGAACGAGTTCGCCGCGGTCGATGCTGAGCGTGAAGATGTGGCTGAGGCAATTTCGATATTCGTTAAATGTTGTCTTTGACCAGCAGAAGCCATTCGGCGCGAGATTCTCGGTAAGTTTTTTCTCGATTTCATCGGCCGTAACAGACTCGGCAGGACGACTGCCCCACCAGGCTGTAAACACCCCCGCTCTTTGTTTGTCCGCGTCCCAGCAGCGTTTGTGACGCTGACTGTGTTCGACGGCCTTGTCCGCGATCGTCTTGAACAGAACCAGTTCGGTGCGCGGTACCGGCTTGAGATATCGGCCTTCGGCGATTTGCCGCTGAAAGACGATCCGTTGTTTTTTGGCGAATGTGGGCGTCACGTTTCCGAGAGACCGGCGTTCGATACGGCCGTCCGGATGCGTCAGGTAAATCACTAAGGCGTTGCCGCGACGCCGCACGCCGCGCTCCAGTTTTTCCCGCGCGACGCGGCCAGCGTTCCGTTGTTCCCGCGCGGCCTGCCGTTCCTGCAAATGCCTCTTCTTTAATTGCTGGGCGTTTGCCAATGCCTGGTCGAGCGCGGCATCGGACGGAAAGGCATCGCGCAGAGCGTGCTTGAGTGACACTGCTTCGTGAGTGCTATCGTTCATCGTCAGTTCCCTCCCTTGCCTTCGGACTTTTTTGCCCAACGTGCCTTTGCTGCCTTGCGTCCACTCTCTGAAAGTTCCTGGGCGGTCAGCTTCTTGGCGCGTGCGGCGCCACCCAGCCGTCCCATTTCCTTCGCGGTCAGCTCCTTCTTGCGTGCCATGTGCGTCTCTCCTTTGCGTCATACGTGACGCTACGCATCATAATACGTACCGCTACGCATAGTGTCAACTGTTATTTTCCCTGGGTGTCGTGGTCTTTACGTAGGAACGCGTCAATCGAACTACGCGGGATGCGGACCGAACTGCCGATTTTGCGCCTCACCAACTCTTTGCGGTCGAGCAACCGCTTCACCGTGCGCACCGACAGATTGAGTAGCTTGCTCGTTTGCTCGACAGACAATAGGAGCGGCGCATCCGGCTGCCAGTCGGGTTGGACCTTGAGAGTCACAGCATATCCACACAATTGAGGCATAGCAGGACGTGCACTAAATGGTTTGGCGATCCGCAGCAGTTACATCCCGGCGGTCGCTTCGTTCGTTCGTTTCTCGTGTGCCGTGGTGCTGGCGCAAGTTCGCAAAACTTCGTGTGCCGCTTACAAAGCGACACGCTTTTGAACGTGCGCCCGCACCATGGACAAGCAAGGGTCATGTTTCAGTCTTCTGCTTCTTGCTGAATCCTTGCAAGAGTGGAAACGTGTTCGGCCAACTCGGAGTAATGCGCGTCCCAGAGGATTCGTTGAATCGCGTTAACTTCGGAGCGCAGGTCCTTTTCGTTGGTTCTGAGTGCCACCAACAATCGGTGCATTTCGTCTAGCAACTCGTCCATGTGTTCAACGAGCCATACCAACTCGACACAGTTGCTATCTCGTCCGTACGTCTTATGCTCGTATTTCACCGCGTACAGGAGTGCGCAGTCATTTATATGAAACGGTGACTCTCTCATTGCTCACCTCCATTGGATTGGAAAGCTCACACTTTCCGCCTCTGAATCACCTTCAGTTCGTCGTCTAATTTCGCCGCATACGCCTTAAGGAAATCGACGACTTCCGGCAGTGCTCT
>Ga0210390_10002703_pt1 | contig 15541 bp, 10 predicted proteins | sample IncBWH11OmetaG_FD_161050 | JGI IMG/M metagenome (GOLD analysis project Ga0210390, IMG submission 161050) | Forest soil microbial communities from Barre Woods Harvard Forest LTER site, Petersham, Massachusetts, United States - Inc-BW-H-11-O ... | reverse complement strand
TGAAAATGTCCTCGGCGGCGACGGCGTCTTCAAGCTTCACTTGCAGCAATGTGCGGGTGTCCGCGTTCATGGTGGTTTCCCACAACTGCTCGGCGTTCATTTCGCCCAGGCCCTTGAATCGGGTGATGGTGAAATCTTTTTTGGCGTCTTCCATGACGTAGTTGAGAACGTCGGTGGCCTTTTCCCTGGTGACCTTCGTGCCGTTGCGCGCGACGGTGAACGGCGGATGGTTGAACTCCTCGATCTGCTTGGCCAGGGCGCGGAGGCGCTTGTACTCGGCGGTGGAGGCAACACCCCAGCTGACCTTCTGGTTGTGCGGAAGGCCGAATTGAATTTCGTAGAGGCTGTGTTCCTCATCGAAGGCGATCTTGCCGTCGAGCTTGAGTTTCGACTTCTCGATCTCCTTGAGAAGCTTTTCCAGGGCCTTCTTGTCCTCGAAATCCGTTTTCTTTTCGAGGCCGCTTTCGGCGAGGAGTTCGACGAGGCCGGGTTCGCGAAGGCGGCGCCCGAGTTTGGCAGCGGCGGCATCGTATTCCTGAACGTTCAGGAGAAACGTGGTGAGGCGCGCGCCTTCGAGATTTACGCCTTCCTTGGCTTTCACGATGTGATCTTCGGTGGCGCGCTTCATCAACTCGCGGGCGAATTCGCGATCGTCGCGGATATATCGCTCCGTTTTGCCGCGCTTGACGCGGTAGAGGGGCGGCTGGGCAATGTAGACGTGGCCGCGCTCGATGAGCTCCTTCATGTGGCGGAAAAAGAAAGTGAGGAGCAGGGTACGGATGTGTGAGCCGTCGACGTCGGCGTCGGTCATGAGAATAATTTTGTGATAGCGGAGTTTGCCGGCGTCGAAATCGTCCTTGCCGATGCCGGTGCCGAGCGCGGTGATGATGGCGCGAATTTCTTCATGGCCCAGCATTTTGTCGTAGCGGGCCTTTTCGACGTTGAGAATTTTACCTTTGAGGGGAAGAATGGCTTGGTATTTGCGGTCGCGGCCCATCTTTGCGGAACCACCGGCCGACTCGCCCTCAACGACGAACAGTTCGCAGCGAGCCGGATCGCGCTCCTGGCAATCGGCCAACTTCCCGGGGAGGCCGCTGGAATCCATCGCGGATTTGCGGCGAGTGAGTTCGCGGGCCTTGCGGGCGGCTTCACGGGCGCGGGCGGCGTCAATACACTTTCCGATGATGCGGCGCGCGACAGTGGAATGCTTGTCGAACCAGTCGCCGAGTTTCTCGTTTACGAGTTGCTCGACGTCGCCCTTGATGTCGCTATTCAGCTTGCCTTTGGTCTGGCCTTCGAACTGGGGTTGCGGCAGCCGGACGCTGACAACGGCGACGAGTCCTTCGCGCACGTCGTCACCGGAAATGGTGACTTCGTCTTTCTGTTCTTTCAACATGCCGGCGTTGGAAGCGAAATTGTTGATGGTGCGCGTGAGAGCGGAGCGAAAACCGGAGAGGTGCGTGCCGCCATCGACGGTGTTGATGGTGTTAGCGAAGGAGAAGACGTTTTCGCCGTAGGTGTCGTTGTACTGCAGGGCAATTTCGATTTCAACGTTGCCCTTTTTGCCTTCCATGTAGATCGGCGAATCGTGGAGCGAAGTCTTGCCGCGGTTCAGGTGCTTGACGAATTCGGCAATGCCACCGGTGAAGCGGAATTCGGCTGTCTTTTCGTTCCGCTCATCCGTAAGGGTGATTTTCAAGCCCTTGTTAAGAAAGGCGTATTCGCGGAGACGGGTGGCCAGCGTGTCGTAGCTGAAGACGGTCTTTTCGAAAATGCTTGGGTCGGGATGGAACTTGACCTTTGTGCCGGTTTTGCGGGTCTTGCCAGTCTGCTTGAGTTTATTGGTAGGCTTCCCTTTTTCGTAACTCTGTTCCCAAACGGCCCCATCGCGTTGAATTTCGAGTTCGAGAAAGTCGGAAAGAGCGTTGACGACCGAGACGCCGACGCCGTGAAGACCGCCAGAAACTTTGTAGGTGTCGCTGTCGAATTTGCCGCCGGCGTGAAGAACGGTGAGGACGACTTCGGCTGCCGGCCGCTTTTCGGTGGCGTGCATGTCGACGGGAATACCGCGGCCATTGTCGACCACCGTGACGGAATTGTCGGCATGAACGGTGACGTTCACTTCGTCCGCGTAGCCAGCCATTGCTTCGTCGACGGAATTGTCGACGACTTCCCAGACCAGGTGATGGAGTCCCATCTCGCCGGTCGAGCCGATGTACATGGCAGGGCGCAGGCGAACGGCTTCCAGTCCGCCGAGGACTTTAATGGATTTCGCATCGTACTGGTGTCCGGTCTTTACAGCGGCTGTTTCTTTGTCGCCCATTTGCTCTCCTGACGTACAAGCCTGCGGCAATCGGGTCGCGCGGAACGGCGCTTTTCATACGGAGAATGTTCCGAGTACGACCGCTCAAGAAAATTTTTGCGAAGCAAGGAAAGGCGTGATGTCTGTATTCTGCAACCGTCGCCTCACCCTTTGGCTGAGATCCCACTGGGCAGATCGGAGCTCGTAGGGCTTCCTGCTTCATCCCATCCCGCGTTCCGGGACGTGGCGAAGACTTATGTTCTCCAGGGTGCGAGACCTGCTCCTGGCGCAGAGCGTTCGAGATCCAGCGGTCCTGGCGGACGTGTCGATTGGGGGGAAGAACAACCGATCGACAACACTTAAATTTTACTGGAAAAGGGGGAGATTCTCAAGCAGGAGGATGGGGGTTGTGGATAAATAAGTATAGATATTCCAATAAGTTAGAATTCTTTATGAAGTCAAGTTGGCTCTTCAAACTGAGCTAGTCCGAGAGTGAAATCCGATCTGGCGTTTGGGCGGAATTGGGGTCTCCAACATCTGGCGGAGAGTGGCGAAAACGGCGTGAAATTTGGAGGCGTAACGCTTTTCCATCTCGGCGATTTTTCTCCTCAAGTCTTCGTGAGTGGCGAGCATGGCGCGGAGCTGGAGGAAGGCGCGCATGATGGCGATGTTGACCTGGACGGCGCGATCACTGTGGAGAACGCTGGAAAGCATAGCTACGCCGTGTTCGGTGAAAGCGTACGGGCGATACCGACGGCCACCATGAACTGAAAAACTTGAGGTTCCAGTCTGGAACCTCAAGTTTTTGGCTTCTTTGGACTTTAGCTGGAACATAAAATCTGCAGGAAATCGATGTGCATTGCGCTTCACCGCTTTGTTCAGATTCTTGGTCGTCACACGATAAAGTTGCGCAAGATCTGAATCCAACATCACGCGAGTACCGCGGAAGAAGTAGATTTTCCGGCTGATGAGAGCGGTGGGGATGAGCGCGTTTGCAATGGGCTTTGGCATCGTCGGATAAATCTTGAGGTTCCCGTTTGGAACCTCAAGATAGCCAGACCCTATAACACAACTGTTACATAATCAAGTAAGAATAGCTCCGGTCTCTAAAGCGAATATTTCTACTCGGCAAACGGCTGGCTCAGATGCGCATGGGCATGATGACGTAGCGGTAGCGATAGCTTTCGTCGGCGAGGGGGCGCATCTGGCCGGCGGATTGTTCATCCTTGAGTTCGATGCTGATGGGGCCGTCGGCCGCGGCGGCGAGGAAATCGAGCATGTAGCTGGAGTTGAAGCCAATGGAGATGTTGTCGCCCTTGTAATCCTTGTCGATGGTTTCTTTCGCTTCGCCGTATTCGGGGCTGGAGGCGGAAATTTCCACGCCTTCGCTGGAAACGGCAAGCTTGACGGCATGAGAGCGCTGGTCGGCGAGTTGCGAGACGCGGCGCACGGCATCGCTGAGTTCGGCGCGCTCCAGAACCACCGTCTTCGTGTTCTCGCGTGGAAGAACCGCTTCGTAATTCGGGAACTGGCCGGTGAGGATGCGGGAGATCAGCAGGCGGTGCCCGACCTGGAAAAATAGGTGGCTTTCGTCTTTCGCAAACTCCAGATGGGCGTCGGAGCCGGCAGCTGCGGAGAGTTTTTCAACTTCGTCCATGGCTTTCTTGGGGATCAGGACGCGAACTTCCCCGTTAAGGCCAGCAAGTTTCTGGTCCGTTTCCGCGAGCGCTAACCGATGGCCGTCCGTAGCCACCATGGCGAGGGTATCGGGCTTCAGGATCAGTAAGCCGCCGTTAAGCGTGTAGCGGGACTCTTCCATGGAAATGGCGAATTTCGTTTTGGCGATCAGGCTTTCGAGCACCACAGCCGGAAGCTTGACCAGGGTGTGTGGCATCGCGGGCAGGGCGGGGAAATTTTCCTTGGCCATGCCGACGAGCCTGTATTTCTTCTTGTCGCTGACGATTTCAACCCAGTGATTGTCGAGCAGTTTGAACTTGATTTCTCCTTCGGGGAGAAGCCTGACAAGTTCGAGAAGCTTTTTGGCCGGGATGGTGCCGGCGCCCTCTTTTTTGACTTTGGCCTCGCAGGAGGTGCGCACGCTGAGCTCCAGGTCGGTAGCCGTGATTGTCACGCGGCTACCCTTGGCCTCAACCAGCAGATTCGAAAGAATGGGGATCGTGGTCTTGCGTTCCACGACGCCTTGCGTGGTGGTGAGTTCGTTGAGCAGCGCGGACTTGGTTACGCTGAATTCCATGTATTGGCTTTCCTCACGTGCGGTACCGGTTGCCGTCATGTGGCTTTCCCCCGCTGAAATAACCCGCTGACGTACTGTACTCGCTTTTCCGCCAAGTATAAAGTGCGCAAGCGGCTCTGGCGTTGTGGAAATGCAGCGGTCTGAGGATTTCGTGGTGTAGGTGTCCAGGCTGGAGAAATGAGGATTTTCACAGACACAAAGACTTTCACAAGAACTGTAAATAAAAATTAAGTTCATAAAGCTTGTTGTTGTGATGAGCGCTGTGGATTGGTGGAAAAGCCCACGGACGCATGCTCCGCTTGGCGATTCTTCCGCCGGTGTCACGTGGATTTCCGGGCGCAACTGCGGAAAAATGGAGTGGTGGCACGGATGGATCAAGTTGCTCCGCTTCCGTGCACATTTGATCCGCAACATTCCCACGCAATGTTCACACGTTGCTCACAAGTTATCCGCGTGACAAAACCTGACGCAGGGCATCCCACTTAATAGAATTTCGGACAGCCATGGACAGGAAGTTCGGTCCAGGTTTAGTTCCGCCGAGATCGTTCTCGTTCAAAGGAGAGACAAAAGATGTCCACCGTTTTGATTACAGGGGCGAATCGCGGACTTGGTTTGGAATTCGCGCGACAATATGCGGCGGATGGATGGGATGTGGTCGCTACATGCCGCGATCCGGAGAAGAGCGAGGATTTACAGCAACTGCGGAAGAAAAACAACAAAGCATCTTTGCATACGCTGGATGTGGCCAGCGGTAAATCCGTCGCCGCGCTCGCACACGCACTTGGCGGACGGCCAGTAGATTTGCTGATCCTGAATTCCGCCATCTATTCGCGAAAGGGGAACAAGATCGGAGAGATTGATTACGAAGCGTGGCGACAAGCAAATGAAACCAATTTGATGGGGGCAGTCCGGGTAGCCGAAGCGCTGCTTGAGAATGTTGTCGCCGGCAAACGAAAACAAATTGCAGCGATCAGCACGGGAATGGCCTCGATGCAGGCGTTGAAATCCACTTTCGGTTTTGGCGCAGTTTATCAGTACAGAACGAGCAAGGTCGCTTTAAACATGGCGATGTCAATCCTGGCCAAAGAACTGGAGCCGCGGGGGATAAGTGTGGTCATATTCGATCCTGGGTGGGTGCAGACAGATATGGGTGGCGCGAACGCTGCCTTGACGCCCCAGGAGAGCATAGGAGGAATGCGTAGGGTACTGGCCGGAGATTCGATGAGCTTAACCGGCAGATTTGTGGGCTACGACGGCGCCACACGACCATGGTGATTGGGAATTTACGAATTTATCTACGCGCAAGAACAAAAGGCCCGCTGAATGAATAAGCGGGCCCTTCAATTTCTGGATAAATGCAGATGTTACTGCAAGGCGTCCATCAGGCGCGTGATGGTACGATTCAGCTCTTTGTCGGAGCGGCGGAGTTCTTCAATCTTGTTGATGGAGTGAAGGACGGTAGTGTGATGCTTGCCGCCGAACTGCCGGCCGATCTCGGGAAGCGAGGCGGTGGTGAGCTGCTTGACGATATACATCGCCACCTGGCGCGGGAAAGCGATGGCGCGAGTGTTGCTGCGCACCTTCAGGTCCTGCTCGCGCAAATTGAAATGCTCGCTGACGCGTTTCTGGATGAGGTCAATGGTGACGCGCTTTTCTTGCGACGCGATGATATTGCGAAGAACCTGCTGCGCGGTGGTTAGCGAGACGATGGTGCCGGTGAGCGAAGCGTAGGCCATCAGGCGGGTGAGGGCGCCCTCGAGCTCGCGCACGTTGGACTTGATGGCGCGGGCGATGTACTCGGCGACGTCATCGGGCAAATGGAACCGATCGTTCTCCGCCTTTTTCTGGAGAATCGCGATTTTTGTTTCCAGATCGGGCGGCTGAATATCGGCGATCAAACCCCATTCAAAACGTGAACGAAGGCGTTCTTCGATCGAGTTGATGTCCTTCGGCAGGCAATCCGAGGAGATGACGATCTGCTTCTGTTGTTCGTACAGCGCGTTGAAGGTGTGGAAAAATTCTTCCTGGGTGCGCTCTTTGCCGGCGATGAATTGAATGTCGTCCACGAGCAGGACGTCAACGGTGTGGAAGCGATCGCGGAAACTGATCATGCGATCGAATCGCAGGGAGTTGATGACTTCTATGGTGAATTTTTCGGCGCTGACGTAGCTCAGACGCATGGCCGGGTTGCGCTTCTTGATGGTGTGCCCAATGGCATGCATCAAATGCGTTTTGCCCATGCCCACGCCGCCGTAAAGGAAGAGCGGGTTATAAGCCTTGGAAGGCTGTTCGGCGACGGCACGGGAGGCAGCGTGCGCAAACTCATTGGATTTGCCGACGACGAAGGTGTCGAAGGTGTAGCGCGTGTTCAGTTGATGATCGCTGCTTTCAAAATCAAGCTTGGCCTGCTTTGTGCCGTTAACCGCAGGAGCGGCCTGGACGGGTTCTTCCTCAGTGCAGACGTATTGCACTTTCATCTGAGGAGTGCCCATCTGGTGAAAGACGGCCTTCACAATTTCGCCGTAGGTTCGGGTGAGAACCTGACGGAACACGGTGCTCGGAATCTGCACGTAGAGGGTGTCCCCCTCGGCGCGATTGAGCCGGGTGGGCTGAAACCAGGTGGAATAGGTGTTGATGCTCACCCTGGATTTAATCAGGTCCAGGAACTTATCCCAGAGATTCTGCACTTCTTTTTCACGGCCAATTTGGGTAGCTGTCGTCATCAGAAAAAGCCAAACCTACACCATTTCCACAGATGTGTAAAAGCTGTGGAAAGTCAATTTCGCCCTAAAGCTTCAAGCCTTGGAGTTCTTTCCCGCGCTGGAACGATTGGTCGTGCCCCTGTGAACCTGCGCGGTCCTTTCAGACCCGCTGAACCAAGCACCATTGCATTCAAACTGTGTTGGATTCTCGCGCACTGTTCCGGTGGGAGCAAGCGAAAAGTGTGCGAGGGGGTTCAACGAAGTTCACATGCCATGCACAACTTTTCCACAAGCACGGGAATTGTGCAAGAGCTAAGAATTCCGCAACATTTGCCTGATAAAATCGCGGTTTACATGCAGTGCGAAATGTGAATGCACTGGTTGAGTGCAAAGCGACCTGAGGAAAACGCAGTGAATTTTACTCATGGAGCTCGGTCCGGCCGGGCGAATTCGTACACACCGATGGGATCCGCGCCGATGAGCAGGCGTTTTTCCTCGACAAGCAGAACGTTGGCTTCGATGCGCGCGCCATCCTTCGTGTAAATCTGATACTCGGAACGCCGGTTTCCGTCCTTGTCGAAATGGAGGAGGGTGTTGTGCAGCGCGATCCAGACGTCGCCATTTACGGGATCGACGCCGAACGCGGTGAGGATGGGCTGGAGTGACGGCGGCTCCTGGCGCTTTTCCTGGCGCTCTATTTCCTTGCGGGCTGCACGGGCCTCGGAGAAAGCGTCAATGTTCGTAAATTGGAAATCCTGCTTGGCGAATCCGAACCGGTCGTATTGGCGGACCACCGGCTCGGGCAGGTAGGTGTACCCGTAGTAGATATGACCATCGGGATCGGAGCCCACCCGCCCGACGCTCACGTAACGGTTGAGGTCGTCTCGCTCCGAGAGTTGCTCTGAATCGCCAAATTCGCGGACAACCCGGCCATTGGGGCCAAACACGGTTACCAGGTGGAGGCCGCGCGGCGCGGTCACCGCCACTTCGCCTTCGGGAAGCGCAGCCAGCGAAGTCGGAGAGTTGAATTGCATCGAGCGGATAAGGGCGCCCGTGGGTGAGAAGACGTTGACGAGATTGTAGCCCCGATCGGCGACGTAGAGATTCCCTTGGGAATCGACGTCGCAATCTTCGCCAAAGGAAATCGGCGGCCGGCTGGCTTTATCCGTGGTGGAGGACGCCGGAGCGGCGCCGAGGACGGTCAATTGCTTTTCCTGGGAATCGAAAACCACGATTCCTACGCTTGGCGAAGCAAGGAGATAGTATTTGCCGTCCCGCCCATGCCGAAGCGCGCGCAGCCCCGGCCCGATGGACGGGAAGACCCGGCGGCGTGCCATCAGTTGGTCGTCGACTTCCGAGGCTGCGGAAGCCAGCGCGAGGGCGAGGGCACAAGTAGCCGCCGCGGCGGCAAGGAATTTCCCAATTTTCCCGTGCATGGTTTCTCAGATTACCGCGGGCGCTCCGCGGTTGCCTCCTTCTTTGTCGAATTGGCAAACGGCGCGGGGAAAGCAAAGCGATCAATCAATGCGGAGACGGAGACGTTCGATGGATTTGGCCGACAGGCGGCCGGCTTCGTTGCGGGGAGCAGCTTCGTCCGTTTCGATGAGCACCGCGTTCATCTGATTATCGCCGGTGGCGACTTCGAAACGCGCGGGAAGGCCGTCCAGGAACTTCTTGATAATGCCGGTCCGGTCCATGCCGATCACGCCGCCGTGCGGCCCTGTCATGCCCACGTCAGTGATGTACGCGGTGCCCCTGGGAAGCACTCGCTCGTCAGCGGTGGCCACGTGCGTATGCGTGCCAACGACGGCGGTGACCCGGCCGTCGAGATACCAACCGAGGGCGATTTTCTCACTCGTCGTCTCCGCGTGCATGTCCACCAGGACGAAGGCGACCTCAGCCGGAAGGCTGGCCAGCAGTTCATCGGCTTTCTTGAACGGGTCGTCGTTGGGCGCAAGAAAAACGCGGCCCTGCAGGTTGAGCACGGCGAATTTCACGCCTGTTTTCGACTCTCCCACAAACAGTCCGCCGCCGGGATTAACCGCCGCAAAATTCGCGGGGCGCAGCAACCGGGGTTGGTGCGGAATGTATTCGAGAATTTCCTTGCGGTCCCAGCTGTGGTTTCCGCCGGTCAGCACTTCGATGCCGAGGCCCAGAAGCTCTTCGGCGATTTTCGGAGTGATGCCGAAGCCGGAAGCGGAGTTTTCGCCGTTGGCGATCACCAGATCGATGTGGCGGTGTTCGACGAGGTCGGCAAGGCGTTCCTGAACGATGAGGCGCCCGGGAGAGCCGACGATGTCACCGATGAAAAGGGTGCGCATAGGTGAAGGCAGTAATCCGTAATCAGCGATCAGTAATCAGTAAGAAAATCGTGAAACCAAAATTAGCAGGCTGTGGATTGCCCTGAACAGCAGAAGGAGCGGACTGCTTGGCCGTGGGCTGCTAGGCCGTGAACCTCTGAAATAGGTGGGTACCACGAGCCGGCCAGTAGGCTTTCCTGCCCCGGCCGCGGGTTTCGCTGGAAACCCGCCGACGGGACAGGCCGTGCACACAAGCCGACTATCCGCAGCACCCCAGAGATTCGTTACGGTTCAAACGGCTTTCGCGACCACACCTGCTTCGAAGTGCCGCTCCGGCATCTATTATCCTCTCCCGGGGAAGTTCCGTCCAATCGGCGCCCAGAATCGCTGGCGCGTCTCGGCCAGCGCAGACTAACCGAAGTGCCGATAGCCGTCCCAAAACTCTCGCCAGGGCTTTTTAAGCCCCTGGCATACGTAAATGTCGGGGTGTTCCCGAGTTTCTTCATTCTCGACGCCCAGACGGTTCCAGGAATGGGCAGCGACGCGGCAGGAAGTGAAATTCTGGGCCAGAAAACCGGCAGAGTGTCCCAGAACAATCAACGTATCCGGCGGTGGATCGCCATAACCCCGCACCCAGAAGGAATTGACGCCACTGATAACACCAGGGAGCCCGTACTTCGGGCCGTAGAGATTGACGGCCCCCGCCTCGCCATAATTGGCAGCGAGGATTCCATAATGCGCGCGCTCGTCCGGGGGGAGAGAGTCGCGAACCTGTGCGACAGTTTCAACCAACTCGGGCCAGCCGATCTCTTCCACATAGTCGCCTTGAACTTTACTGGCGATGTCCCACCATTTGGAATGGACCCGGGCAAGGGGTAAGGCCAGCATCGCGGCGATCACGATGTCCACCGCCAAGACCAGCAATGCGACGGCGCGCAGAGCGGCGGCCCAACCCCGGTTCACCGAAGCTAGCCAACGTTCTCCCCAGACGCTTCCCGCGGCGTAGATCATCGGATAGGCCGCGGCGAAATAATAGACGCGGCCCTTCAGGACGGCGAGGAGCACCAGGGGAACGACAAACATCCAGCCAATCGCGCGGAGGCGTTTTCCGGCGGGCGCAAGCAACGTGAAGTACAGTCCCGCGAGACAAAGAGGAAATGCCAGCAGGGTCATCTTCAGTTGACCGGGAAGAAAGTCGTCCGTTCGGCCCTGGCGGACATCGCGCGCGTGAATATGTTTCAGGAAGTCCACGGAAATGAAATGGTTCTGGGCCTGCCAGAGCAAGTTGGGCAGCATAATCAGGATGCAGAGGGCAACGCCATACCAGAGCCATTTGCTGCGCAAATATTGCCGCGCGCCTGTGAACAAAACGCCGGCCACAATGCCCATGGCGAACACACCCATGGTGTATTTCGAAAGCATGCCGAAACCGATGGATGCCCCGACGGCGAGCCACCAGCGGGGATTGCCGCTCACCAGCAGGCGCACCATGAAATAAGCGGCCAGAACCCAGCAGAGGTAGTCAAAGGAGACGTATTGCATCAGGGCGCCGCCGCCGAGGCAGAACGGCACTCCGGCGAACGCGGCGACCAGTTGCGCGCCGCGGCCTCCGCCCATCTCCCGCGCCATCAACCCCGTGAGCACAAGGGCGACCGCCTGGGCGAGCGCCGCAAAGAGACGAAAGCCGGGCAAGGTTGGTCCGAAGAGAATCAGGGAGATTCGCCCGAAGAACGGGGTGACGGGCGGGTAGGCGACGTAGCCCCACGCCAAGCGGCGCGCGTCGTCGAGCGTGGCGAGTTCATCGCGCTGGAAACCATAGCGCTGGCCCACGAGCATGTGAACGATGACGGTGACCAGCGCGAGATAGATCAACAGCGCGGTGTCGCCGAACCACGGCGAATCGTGTGAAGTCTGGTTGAGATTGCGGGATTGCTGTTCAGAGGAAATGTTCGCGGGCAAGGCGGAAGCTCCCGGAGACGATTTTCTGGCCGAGCTATGTGCACAAATCATAGCAGCACCGGGGCGCGCCGTGGAGGTTCGATGAAATGCAACTGCCGCATCCCGGGATGGCGATGCGGCAGTTGGAGTTTCAGAAAATAGAAAGAGATCAGGGTTTTGGTTGCGGGGCAGCCTGAGGCTGCTCCTTGGGAGCTTCTTTCGGAGCTTCCTTCGGTTGCTCCTTGGCGGCTGCCTTCGGCTCGATCGAAATAAGCTCGACTTCGAAGATCAGGGTGGAATTCGGCCCAATGGGAGAGCCAGGGGCGCCGCGCTCGCCGTAGGCGAGATCCGAAGGAATGAAGAGTTGCCATTTCGAGCCCACGGGCATGAGTTGAATGGCCTCGGTCCAGCCTTTGATTACCCCTCCGACGGGAATCTTAAGGGGCTCCTTGCGCTTGTAGGAACTGTCGAACTCGGTATTGTCCACCAGGGTGCCGCGGTAGTGGCAGAGCACGGTGTCGTCCGCTGTAGGCTTTGGGCCGGTACCCGCAGTGATGATCTTGTATTGCAAGCCGCTGGGGAGAGTGACCACGCCCTCCTTGGTTTTGTTGGCGGCGAGAAAGGCGTCTCCGGTTTTCTTATTTTCAACCGCGACAGCTTTCGTCTTGGCTTCTTCCTTCATACGGACTTCCATCTGCAACGCCGTCAGCGCTGCCTTGGCCTCGTCGTCGGTAAGCAGGAGCTTGCCGCCGGCGAGGGCGTCTTTGAGGCCGCGGGACAATACTGCAGGATCGATGTCGACAGAATCCCGTTTAAGGTTCTTGCCGATGTTCATGCCGATGGCATAACTGGCCTTCTGCTTCGGCGTAGTGAGGGCGAGTGGCGCCGCGGTTTTCGCGGTGCCGGATTTTGCGGCAGTGGCAGGTTTCGCCGCTGCGGGCGGGGTTGAAGGGGAATTCGGGGCGGGAGTCTGTTGCGCCGGAGTACCGGCGGCCAGGAAAAGTCCCGCGGCCACGATAGAGGTAGCGATAAATGTTGTTTTGGACATAGACGACTATTGTGGCATCCCCGGCGCCCGGGAACAAATTGAAAGCTGGACCCGGGTGTGACTCGCGGATAATTGGGGCCTTCGCTACAATGTCTGCGCGAGCGAGGAGACCAAAGAGATGAATTACCGGCGGTTTGGGCGAACGGGATGGAACGTCAGCGAAATCGGTTACGGCATGTGGGGGCTTGCGGGCTGGACGGGTTCGGACGATGCGGAATCCCTGGCGTCGCTGCGGCGCTCCATTGAACTGGGATGCAATTTTTTTGATACCGCATGGGCTTACGGGGATGGGAAAAGCGAACAGATTCTTGGGAAAATTGTCCGCGAATACAAGGGGAACACTTCGGTCGGCGGTCCGGACAAACATCTCTATGTGGCCACGAAGATTCCACCGAAAAATCGCCGTTGGCCGAGCCTGCGCAACTTCACCCTCGACGATTGCTACCCGCCGGCCTATATCGAGGAATACATCGAGAAGAGCTTGAAGAATCTTGGCCTCGAGACAATCGACCTGATGCAACTGCACACCTGGGAAGACCGCTGGTTGAATGACGAAAGGCTTCCACGGGCGATCGAGAACATGAAGAAGAGCGGAAAAGTGCGGGCATTCGGGCCGAGCCTGAACCGTTGGGAGCCTTCGAACGGCATTCGCGCGGTGCTGGAAGGTCACGCTGAGGCGGTGCAGGTGATTTACAACATTTTCGACCAGAATCCCGAGGATGCGCTCTTTCCCATCTGCCGGATGAAGCAGGCCGCCGTAATCGCTCGCGTCCCGTTTGACGAGGGCACGCTGACGGGAACATTGACTGTGAACTCCACGTGGCCCGCGGGCGACTGGAGGAACACTTATTTTGTGCCGGAAAACTTGAAATCGAGCGTGGAGCATGCGGAAGCGCTGCGGCCGCTGGTGCCGCCGGGCAACACGATGGCGGAGATGGCGCTGCGCTTTATTCTGAACAACCCCGATGTGAGCACGATCATCCCAGGGATGAGGAAACTGAAAAACGTGGAAGCCAACATCGCGGCGGGGAAAGCCGGCGCCCTGCCGGCGGAATTGCACAAAAAATTGCGCGCCCACCGGTGGGACCGCAATCCGACAACGTGGTCGCAGTGAGCGAGGTGCACATGAGCCAAAGCATCAAAGTGGATATTTATGGCCAGGTCTACCCGATCAGCGCCGAACTGGAAGAGGCATACGTCCGTAGGATTGCCGCGTATGTGGACGAGAAGATGAGGTTGATTTCGGACGCAGCGAGGACCGTGGACACGCAAAAGGTGGCTGTGCTGGCGGCGTTGGCGATTGCGGATGAGTTGCACCGTTTGCGAGAAGAGCGCGGGGAGCGCGAGGAGATATTGAAGGAGCAGGCGGAGCGGTGCCTGACGCTGGTGGAGCGGGCGTTGCGGAAGACGGAGTAAGAGAAGAGGTTTAACGCAGAGGCGCAGGGAAGAACGGCCCGCCTCCGAAGGCGGGCCCTACAAGTGCAAGATTAGGTGGCGCGGAGAGCGGCGCCGAGTTGATTTTCCAGAGCAGCCACTATGCGAGTAGAGAAATCGTTGATCTGTGCTTCGGTCAGGGTGGCTTCGCGGCTTTGAAGAACGATCCGCACGAGAAGCGAGAACTTTCCTGCCGGAACATTTTTGCCGCGGAAAAGGTCCGCGGCTTCGATGGAAACAATTTCCGCGATGCCCAGCGACAGAATGGTTTTTTGCACCTGGGAAAAAGTGACGCCGTCCGCCAGGAAAAGAGAAAAATCCCTTTCCACACCGGGGAAACGCGGCAGCAGTTCGTAGCGCCGATTGTTCTTCACTCCGTAATACATGCAATAGAGCGGCCCCAGGGTGATCTCCGCCAGAAAAACTTCCTGACGAAATTTGAATTTTTCGGCGACACGCTTGGCGAGTTGACCGGCCGAGCCGAGCGCGGGTCCCGATTCCCTGCCGAGAGATATCGCGCCGCGGCGCGCGGGATTCAGCCAGTCGGCGCCTCCATGCTCCCAGCGGAGGCCGCCGGAGAGGGCACCGATAGCGTCGAGATCGCCCTTGAGATCGGCGAAAGTGTAATCGCGCGGCGAATCGTATAAAGCCTGGGAACGGGCGGCGCCGGTCGCGCCAATCGAGAGGACTCGCGTTTCGACCGGCTTGCCATCCACAAAACGGTAATGGCTGCCAATTTCGAAGAGCCGTGCGTTGCGCTGGCCATGATTCAAATTCCACTCGATGGCGGAGGTCATGGTGACGGCGCCAGTGGATTTCAGAACGCCGGCTTCTTCGGAGAGCGGATTCGCGAGTTTCGCGGGTGCAGCGTCGGGCGGGCGGAAGAGTTCATTGCGATCTTCGGCGACATGCGGCATGGTCAATATCTCGTGATAGCCCAGGCCGATCAACCGCTCGCGAAGGCGCGTTTCGGCTTCGTAATGCGGCAGTCTTGCCGCACCGGCTCGCGATGCGGGAAGCCGCGGCGGAAACTTGTCGAGTCCATAGACGCGGGCAACTTCTTCGATGAGATCGATTTCGCGCTCGACGTCGGCACGCCACGAGGGCTGCGTGCATTCCCAGGCAGCGAGCAGCGAACCTGCCGCGCCGCGGATCTGATCCACGCGCACGGGAGCAAATCCGAGCGCGGAAAGAATCGTTTCGAGATCCTTATCCGGAACATCGGCGCCCATGATTCGAAGAAGTTCCGCGCGCGTGATGGTGATCTTTTTTGCCGCGCGTTTGCCGGGATAGACGTCGACCAAACCGGAGAGCAGTTCCCCGCCGGCAAGCTGCAAAATAAGTTCCGCCGCACGGCGAGCCGCGAGTTCGGCCATTTCCGGATCCGCGCCTCGGCCAAAGCGGGTGCTGGCTTCGGTGTGCAGGCGCAAGGAACGGGCCGCGCGGCGAATGGAGATGGGGTCGAACCAGGCGCACTCGATCAACACGTTTTTTGTCGAGAAGGAAATTTCCGTTTCGGCGCCGCCCATGATGCCGCCGATTCCGATGGGGCGGGAACCATCG
>Ga0210390_10002702_pt1 | contig 15542 bp, 13 predicted proteins | sample IncBWH11OmetaG_FD_161050 | JGI IMG/M metagenome (GOLD analysis project Ga0210390, IMG submission 161050) | Forest soil microbial communities from Barre Woods Harvard Forest LTER site, Petersham, Massachusetts, United States - Inc-BW-H-11-O ... | reverse complement strand
GGTGGGCTCGACATGCAAGGCCATCACTTCCGGGGAAAGCCGTGCAGCAAATTCGATTCCCTGGCGGCTGATGTTGCTCCAGCGGTCGATGACAATGACCGCAATGGGCTGCTGGCTCAGACCGGCTACGTCGACGGGAACGTTGCAAGTCGTGAGCACTTTCACGGAGTGGTAGTGGCGGCGCACCATAGCGAAGAGAGCAATCGTAGAGGGAATGAAAAGCAGGGTGATCCATGCGCCTTCCGTAAATTTCGCGGTCAAAACAACGACAGTGGTGATGCCGGTGACGAAGGCTCCCAGTCCATTCACGAGAGCGCTCTTCAACCAGTGCGGCCCGCGATTTTTCCTCCAGTGCATGACCATGCCGGCTTGCGAAAGCGTGAAAGCCAGAAACGCACCGACGGCATAAAGCGGGATAAGCCGATCAGTGACCCCGCCGAAAAGGATGAGAACCCCACCACACAGCAGCGCCAAGACGACAATGCCGTAGGTGTAGACGAGCCTCCGCCCGCGATACCCGAATACGTGAGGGAGGTAGTTGTTTTGCGCGATGGCCCGGCAGAGACGCGGAAAATCGGCGAAGGCGGTGTTGGCGGAAAGAGAGAGAACCACTAGGATCGAGCCGATCGTCAGATAATAAAAGAATCCTTTGCCGAAAACCGCGGCCGTGAGCATGGAGAGAACACTCTGATAGCCCGGCTGTCCCGGATCGGTAGCAGCGATTCCGTAAGTCTTCACAAGATAGGAGATTCCCGCCAACAGCACCGCCAGGAGGAAAATAATCACGGTGAGAGTGCGCTGGGCGTTCTTCACAGTGGGCTCCCGGAACGCCTTCACGCCGTTGCTGACAGCCTCCACGCCAGTCAGGGCCGTGCAACCGCTGGCAAAAACCTTCAACAGAAGCCAGTAGCTCACGGCTTCCGTCACTGGCGGCGGAACCGGAAGCGGAACTACCGGCGTGGGATGTCCTCCGTTGACGAGCACACGAAGAATGCCCGCGACGATTGTGATAAGAAGCGTCCCGACAAAAAGGTAAGTGGGAACCGCGAATGCTGTACCAGCTTCGCGCACGCCGCGGAGATTAAGGATGGTGATGACGATCAGAATGCCCACGCAGAGAGAAACGGTGTGCGGCAGCAAAGACGGAACGGCCGAGACCAAAGCTCCCACGCCCGCGGAAATGCCCACCGCAGCCGTGAGAATGTAATCGGCGAGGAGCGCGGCAGCGGCAAGCAGCCCGGCGGGTGCGCCAAGGTTGAACCGCGCCACGGTATAGGAGCCGCCGCCTGAGGGATAGGCGGCGATGGTTTGACGATACGAGAAATACACGATCACGAGCAGCGTGATGATGGCAGCGCTGATGGGAACGATATAACGAACGCCGAGAAGGCCAAGCGGAATGAGCAGGCTCAGTGCGGCTTCCGGACCGTACGCGGCCGAGCTAAGCGCATCAAGTCCAAATATCGGGATGCCCTGGGTGGGACCGATCTGCTCGGCACGTTCGTCGCTCGTCCGGATAGGCTTACCGACAACGAGGTCGAGTATGTTCATGAGCGACGAATATCACGATAACATCGGTCGAACCTGCAATCAAAAATCCTGTGTACCGAAATGAACCTCGACCGCTTGTCGTACAACGCGGTGGAAACCCAGGGATCGGACTTGGGTTGGAACTGCGCGATTCTACCCGGGGCTCCGCTACTCGTATCGCAGAGCTTCGATGGGATCGAGGCGCGACGCTCGGACCGCCGGGACCATGCCACTGATCAGTCCTACGGCCGCCAGGATGAGCGTAGCAACCAGCAGCGTGCCGGGCGCTATGATCAGGCGAATGTCGCCGCCTTCCGCGTTCTTCGCCATCGCACTGTAAAGGGTGAGTCTGCCGACCGACAGCGAAACGACGTACGCCAGCAGGACTCCAAGCGCTCCACCAATAAATGTGATGGTGAGAGCCTCGGCGAGGAATTGAAGCAGGATGTCTCCTCGGCGCGCGCCGAGTGCCTTCTCGACGCCAATCTCGCGGGTGCGCTGCGTGACTGAGACCAGCATGATGTTCATCAAGCCGACGCCGCCGATGCCCAGCGTCAGCGTTCCAATGAAGCCGAGCAGAATCTTCAGTCCGATGGTGATGACTTCGAACTGGTGAACTTGTTCCATGAGATTGAACACTCGCACCGCTCGGCGATCGGTTGGGCTGAATTTGTGCTGAACTGCCAGGACGTCGCGCGCCGCCTGCTCCAACCTCTCGTACTCCGGCGTCTCGTAATTGAACCAGATGGAATCGAGGTAGTGTGTATCCTTCAAATCACTCATGGTGGTGAAGGGCACGTAAACGGCGCGGTTGATGTCGTCGTCGCCTTCTTGCATCTTAGCGCTCAAGATACCGACCACTTCAAAACTGAGGCCATCGATGCGGATGCGTTCGCCTAAGGCATTTCGTCCAGAGAACAGTTTTTCCTTGGCCTCGGAACCGATCACCGCAACCCGGGCTCGCTGCGACTGATCCTGCATGTTGAAGAAGCGTCCCTGGCCCAGCTTGAGTGCTCGGACCGAATCGACATTCGGATAATCTCCAGTTACGTCGAATGTAAAAGTCCGAGTGTCGAATTGAATGTTGCACTGCTTATCCACTTCGGGCGTGATGTGAGTGATTTGCGGAAGGTTTGTGGTGAGCGTGTCTACGTCATCCATGGTGAATCGGACCTGCGCGCCGGCTTTCTGGCCGCCAGCCTGCATGGAAGTGCGGCCGGGCACCAGGATCATCAGCTTCGTTCCGAAATTGGCGAAGATATTGGCGCAAGCCTGGCCAAACCCGTTGCCATAGGCCAAGAGCATGACCACCGTGGCGATGCCCCAAGCCATACCAAGCATGGTAAGGGCCGTGCGCCGGCGATTGTGCCGCATGGCGTCGTAAGCTTCGTGAAACAGATCACGGAACATATCTACTCCTGCCGCAACGCTTCTACCGGCTGCAGCATCGCGGCTTTGCGCGCCGGGTACAGTCCGGCGACCACGCCTGCCAGCGTAAGGCTGCCAATTGCGAGAATCGCCGACATCGGCACAATCTTGGGAGGATCAAACCCTCCCGGCCCTTGCTGCGTGCCCAGCACCGCCATCAAGCCGGCTGCAAATCCCATGCCGATTAGTCCGCTGAACAAGGTGATCATGATTCCCTCCATGAAAAATTGGAGCAAAATGCTTTGGTTGGTGGCGCCCAACGCCTTGCGCAATCCGATCTCACGGGTTCGTTCACTGACGGTCACCAGCATGATGTTGATCACGCCGATCGCGCCCAAAGCTAGCGTCACCAGTCCCACCGCGCCCAGAAACATATTCATCGCGTCGAAGATGAGGCCGACCGCCTTGGAATTCTGAATCGTGTCCCATCCTTCAAAAGCATTCTTGTCGTGATAGTCAAACCCATGATTACGCGCAACCAGCTTGCGAACTTCATCCTGTGCAATCAGGTGCTCGTCGGTCACCCGCGGCTGATAGTTTATGAAGGAGATCGAGTTCTCATGGTTCTCCCCCTTGAGCGGGAATAAAGTAGCCATCACCCGGTAGGGGACATAGCCACGCATGTTCGTAGAGTTGTCGTCGCCGCGGCCGACGCGTTGGACGGTCCCAACAACTTCGAAGCTGATGTCGTTCAGAATGATGGTCGCGCCCAGCGCGGGCCGTCCGGGGAACAGGTTCTTGACCAGTTCATCGCCCAGGACGATGACGTTGCGCCGCTGAGTTTCGTCCAAACCATTCAGCCAGCGTCCAGAATTCAGTGGAAGGTAGCGAATCTCGCTGAACTGGGGTTCCACTCCGGCAATCTCTCCGTTGGCACTGGCGAACTCGCTCACCGCTCTCACATCCGTGCGAATGAGGACCGGAGAAGCATTCCGAACATGCGGGGCTTCCTTGCGAATATCCGCATAATCCTGGTAGGTGAGCAGATAGTTGCGTGCAGAATTCATGCTGCCCTCGACAACCGGAGCTCGTCCCGGATAGATGAACATGATGTCCTTGCCATACTGCGCCAGTTCACGCTTGTTGCCCGAGCGGAAACCCTCGCCGAGCCCTACCAGCAGCAGCAGAGAGCCCACTCCCCAGGCGATCCCGAACATGGTGAGGAACGAGCGCAGCTTGTGCGCCCAGAGGGTGCGCAAGATTTGCCCGAAAATGTCGAAAACCATCCGCATATTCTTTAGATACGTGTATTTGACGTACCGGGTTCAAACTTTGGTAGCAGCTTCCCCATGAATCGGGATCGACGCAGGACGTATGGGGCTCAGATGCGGAAGCCAACAAAAAGGTCCAGAACAGATGTCCTAATACCAACGTGTAGCCTATAGTGTAGAGAGGAAAATTCAGGAAGCAGGTTGACAAAAGGTCGAAAGCAGTGAAAAATTGGTCCCGGCCTTCCCCAGGAGGCGCTGTCAGCGCCAGCTCCCGAAACAAACGAAAATTGAGTGAATGATTTCGTTGCGCCCGACAATGAAGCCCACAGAGTATTGCGACCCTAACCAGGCGCGTGGAGAATGTATCTTTGAGGAGGAACTGCAAAATGAAGATGGCTAATTTCTTTCGCAAGATGTGGTCGAACGATGAAGGCCAGGACATAGCTGAATACGCTGTGATGCTTGCAGTAATTCTGGTGATCGTCGTAGGCACGATCCGACTGATCGGGGGGAACGCTAACAACGTGTTTTCCAGCGTCGCCAGTTCGATTGGAAATTAGGGCAAAGTCACGAAGCGTGATCTGGCAGAAACTGATCATCCGCTTCACATAATTTGATTTTGAGGCCGAGGCAAAAGTCCGTGTTCTAACTCCCCTCGTCCGATTCAATATTGGCTTTGGTTTCCCCCCGCTTAATGGACGCTAGCAGCGTGGCGTGGTCTTCTTCCGTCTGATCTCCGTAGCTTTCGGACCACTCGGCCAAGGCTTCATCGAGGACTGCCGAGTTGCCGCAATAACCGGCGATGCGAGCTGGATCTCCGGTTCGGGAGTGGGCTCGGGCAAGAATTGCGCCACACCCCCACCCGTAGAAGTTGAAGGCAGCGCCGGTCAGGAACTCGACTGGAATCGAAGCCTTCAGGTTCTTCATCTGCCGCACCATATAATGTCGCCCGTCGATCTCGGTATAACCCAGCAAGGGATCGGACGAGGCTTGCATCGCTCTTTGCCCCATCACTACCCGCTTCCCGTTGTGTCGGAATTCTTCGAGGATAGGCGGGAGGTACGGAGCGTGGGCCGCCTGGACTGACTCTTTAATCTGCAGAAACAATGGATCGTTTTCTCCGTTTCCGAACAGCAGCGCCAGGTAAGCACGGGTTCCCACCGAACCGACACCGACCACCCGGTGGGCGACATCGGCGAGATGGTAGCGGTTTAGCATGAAGCGCCGCTCCCGTGAAACGGTCAATGTATAGCGGTTCAAGCCGTCGAGCACCTTGGCCTTAGTGGAAGCGTCAACGCGGGTCAACACGGGTGGATCATCGCGAAACTTCCAGGTCCCGTCACTTTTGCGATCCGCGACCTTGGGCAGGAGCGTCCGGTTTTCCGTGCGCAGTGCCTTGGCCAGAGTCTTTCTGACGATTGCCTTTGACTTGGGATCGGGCTTGACCAGCGGATTGTCCCGTCCGGGATAAGCGTGGAGGTACCAGACGTCCAGCACCCCCATCTCCTGGAGACGGTTGACATTGAAGCGGTAACCCTCCACGCATCGCCGCACGGCCGCTGCCCGTTCGCGGCGGTTCAGGCCATTCTGTCGTCCGCAGACGTTGACGCTCGCCACCAGTCGCTTCAGGTCCCATTCCCATGGGCCGATGGTCGTCTCATCAAAATCATTCAGGTCAAAAACCACTTCCCGCTGCGGTGTGCCGTAGAACCCAAAATTGTTGACGTGGGCGTCACCATCCATCACCACGGAGATTCCGCTTATTGGCGACGTAGAGAGATCGGCAGCCATCACGCACGCCGAGCCTCGCAGGAATGCGAAGGGAGAGGCAGCCATGCGTCCCATACGCAGCGGAATCAGATGCTTTTGCCGGCCCTGGTTGCTCAACGCCATCAACTTCATTGGGTCAGGCCGATCTTTGCCGGGTTTCCACTTCGCGTGCGACTCGCGCGGGGTCCTCCGGCGAGACTCCTTGCCTTCAGCGCGCCGTTGCTCCCACGGAGTCAGCTTGGTCCCAAAAGCAAATTTTGGCGGTGGTTCAATCTTTGCGATTGCCATGTTGCCTCCTAAAGAACTGGCTGCCCACTGGGAGAATGCCGACACTGTCGTCGGCCAGTTCGTCGAGACGCACTCATGCGATCCCATAGACTATGAGCCTCATGCCCTCCCAACAACTGGCAAAACAGACAGTACTTAGGGGCGGCGGCTGACGCCCAGCGGAGTTACTCCCGGGGTCGCGGCCTACTTGGAATTAACCCACCCCGAAGGAAACTGGCGATCGTGTGATTCTTAGCCGAAGGGTTTCGAGAGCCGAGCGCCGAGTCATGCACGCGCTTCGTCGATCATTGCTTTCCAAATACCCTTGGACTTGAGAATGAGTTCGACAGCTTCGCGCACCGCGCCAGCACCGCCGACGGCCCTCGTAGTGAAATGCGCGACCTTCTTAACTTCGGGGACGGCGTCACCGACGGCTACGGCGAGGCCAACTCGGCGCATCAATGGGATATCAGGAAGATCATCGCCGATAAACGCTACCGCAGAATCAGAGACGCCCGCTTTTTGAAGGATTTCTTCATAGGCCGGCATCTTCACCGGCTGTTTCATGTAGATAAATTCCATCTTCATTTCATGCGCGCGGCGAAGGAGCGCAGGACTTTCCCTACCGGTAATGCAGCCCGTACGCAGGCCGGCGGTTTGCGCAAGGGTCAGGCCCTGGCCGTCGTGCGCGTCGAACGTCTTGATTTCGAGAGCGGTGCCGTCGGGTTGCGACAGCAAGGTGACGCCACCGTTCGTCATCGTGCCGTCCACGTCCATCAGGAGCACTTTAATTTGCGCTGCGCGTTTCTTGAGTGCGGGAGAGATTTTGGGAACCTGAGCCAAAAGAAGCCTCCGAGAAGAAGTAATAGATTGAAGTAATAGATTATGGTAAAGCCTGTCGATTGCAGCCCCCCGGTTGACGACCAACTTTTTCGACGCCGTCCGCGCGGCCAAGCACAGAAAGTTGCCTGTGGTGCACCCTTAATGCGATTTTAGTTTTTGGCGCATTTCTCGGAGTGAGTTCTTCCGCAGCCGATCCCTGCGGCGTGATGGCAACGTTAGCCACGCCTTGGCTCGATGACGTTAAGCCCCTTGATCATCTCAAAGTGGCGTTTGTTGAAGGTGGCTAGGCGGCTTCCATGCTCGAGGGCGGTTGCTGCCACGATCAGATCGTAAGCTCCGATCATTTTGCCAGCCGACTGCAATTCCGCCCACAGTCGCGCATGTTCGTAGGCCGTCTGCTCGGTGTAAGGAAGAATGGGTAGAGCCGCTAAAATGGCCTCGAGATATTTTCGACGCTTGGACTTGTGAGGTTCGGCCCCACGCTCTACCCCGTGCCAAAGTTCCGCTACCGTGATGGCCGCAACTTGAAACCGATCATTCGGTCGCGTCGCTGCCCATGCCGTGAGGTCGAACACTCCCCTCTCCCCGCGGATGATGACGTCCGCATCGAGAATTATCGCCATTTGTCAGCCGGCGGCCTGAGGGTCTTGCGCGCAGTTCGGACATCACGGCGCCAGGTTCTGGCCTCGTCCGTTGATAGTTTGGTTTCGGCCGTCAGCACTCCGGCCAGATCTCGGCCGAAGCAGACTTTCTCGGCGTCCGGCACCAGGCGAGCGAAGGGAGCGCCATTCTTGAGAAGCACGAAGGTGACCTTCTGGTAATGGGACCGGTTGACACAATCGGCGAAATTGCGGGCCGCTTCCGTAACGCTGATCGTAGTCTTTCTCATAAAATCAGATTATCATATATTCTGTAAATGATCAAAGCGGATACTCCCGGTTCGTAGAGCTTGGTCGCCCCAGCCGTTCCCCGTGCTTCATAACTTTCCGGCGCAGGAGGCGCCGGATTAAGATTGGTGGGGCACAAAAAGCAGCTTGGCGGAAACGGGCGATTGGCGCACTGAGTTCAGACTTGATTGACCTGAAGATGAAACAATTTCTTTTCTAAATTCTACTGGTCTGGCTACGTATGCAATTCCTCGTGCCATCCCCGGCTATCGGAGCTAGCAATTAGCTTTCGTGAGCCTTATCACAAGGCTCTGTGATGAGCGTGCGGGCGGACTGGATTCCCCGCGCGTAAGCTTACCCTGAAAAGAGAGTAGCCAACAGGCGGAAACCAGGAGTTGGTCATGGACAGCTTCGGTTACAGCAGATGCTCGCAATGCAAAGAAGAAAATTTTCTCGTCGATAGTTCTAAGTGTGCACGCTGCCTTGGCCTGGGTTATGTGCCGATTGACGACGACAACCAGGAAGAGTCCGCAAAGGTTTCCTTGGATCGTCTGACGGCGGCGTAATACTCTGATCAGGATGAAAGAGATTGCTCCGCTCTCCGGGGCGACCAATCCCCTGGGCCGCGACATCCATGTACAGTGGAAAAGGAAAGCCCACCTCTCGCTTCCGAAAGGTGGGCAGCGACAAAATCCTGCCAAAGCAAACTACAGCGCCGTGCACACCGCCTTGACCTCAGTGTATTGCTCCAACACTTCGTGGCCCATTTCGCGACCCCAGCCCGACTGCTTGTATCCGCCGAAGGGGAGGGCAGCATCGAAAATGTTGTAGCAGTTAATCCACACTGTCCCGGCGCGGAGTTGGGAAGCCAGGCGATGCGCCTTCTGGATATCGCGCGTCCAGATTCCCGCAGCCAGACCGTAAACCGAATTGTTGGCCTGCGTAACCAGTTCTGCGGGATCGCTGAACGGAATCGCGGTGACCACCGGTCCGAAGATTTCTTCCTGAACGACCTTCATCTTTTCGCTGGTGTTCACCAGAACCGTGGGCTTGACGAAATATCCTTTATCGCCGTGCCGCCCTCCCCCGACGACTGCCTTGGCGCCTTCGGAGAATCCCGACTCAAGGTATCCGCAGACCCGATTCAGTTGTTCAGCGGAAACGAGCGGGCCCATGTCGGTAGATTCATCCTGTCCCGATCCTACGTTGATCTTCTTCGCATGCTCGGCTACGCCTTCGACGACTTTGTCGAAGATTTTGTTCTCGACGTAGAGGCGCGAGCCCGCGCAGCAGCACTGTCCGTGATTAAAGAAGATCGCGCTGGCGGCCCCTGCAATCGCGGCGTCGAGATCAACATCGGCAAACACAACGTTCGGAGACTTGCCGCCCAACTCCAGCGAAACCTTCTTCAGATTGCCGGCGGCCGCTTGCAAAATCAGTTTGCCGACTTCCGTCGAACCCGTGAATGCGACTTTGTCTACTCCGGGATGAGCAGCCAGCGCGGCTCCCGCGGTCTCTCCGTATCCCGGAACGATATTAACCACGCCATCCGGAAAACCAGCTTGTTGAAACAACTCACCCAGACGCAAAGCAGTAAGAGGGGTCTGTTCCGCGGGCTTAAGAACAACGGTATTTCCCGTGGCTAGCGCGGGGCCCAGCTTCCAGGCAGCCATCAGCAAAGGAAAATTCCACGGAATAATCTGGCCGACCACGCCCACAGGTTCGCGCAAAGTGTACGCCAGGAATTTCGACCCAGCCGCATAAGGCACCGAAATCGGAATCGTGTTTCCCTCAACCTTGGTAGCCCAACCGGCCATGTATCTAAATAAATCGACGGCCAGGGGGACGTCAGCCGCGCGTGCGATTTTCAGAGGCTTGCCATTGTCGAGAGATTCCAGTTCGGCAAATTCTTCGAGATTGTCTTCGAGAAGGTCGGCCAGTTTCCAGATCAGGCGACCGCGCTCGGAGGGAGTCAACTGTGACCAGCGGCCGGTCTCGAAAGCAGCGCGAGCGGCCTTAACGGCGCGATTTATGTCCTCGCGATCGCCTTCGGCGACGCGCGCAAGAACCCCGCCAGTTGCCGGGTTAAAGCTGTCAAACGTCTTGCCCGATGCCGCTTCCACCCACTTGCCGTTGATCAGCATTTTGTGGGTTCGGGAAACGAAACTAGTGACTTTGTTTCGGGATGGAGCAATATTCAGAACGGTTGCCATAATTTTTCCTCCTGGCGTGCAGATGTCAAGTCATGGAGTCGCGCGCTGACCCGGACGATCTTGGTTAAGCGGTCAGCGTTCGCGGCGGCAGGTGCAAATTGTAGCTCATTTCAGCGAATATTTTGCGTTTTTTACTGGCTGACCGACGCTCCTTTTTGTCCAATCATGACGGCTTCCTGCATCTGGCGAAACAGATCGCCGATGGCGGCCGGCGAGTGGGACATGAATATGGTGTTGCTCTTATCGTTGGCCCCGATTTCCTTCATCGTGTCGAGGTACTGGGTCACGAGCACCAGCATCATCACGTCGTGCGGCGTGGATCCTTCGACGGCCTTTGCGAAAGCCTCGACTGAGTCTTTCAGTCCTTCGATAATGGCCTTGCGCTGGTTGGCAATGCCCTGGCCCTGTAAAGCTTTGCTCTGAGCTTCGGCTTCAGCCTGCTTTACCTTTAGAATTTTCTCGGCCTCGCCGCGGGCGCTGGCCGCGACTTGCTCGCGCTGCGCCGCGTTGATGTCGTTCATCGCAGCCTTTACTTTTTCGTCGGGCTCGATGTCGGTCACCAGAGCCTGGTCGATGGCGTATCCATACGTTCTCATTACGTCGTCCAAACCCTCTTTGATCGCCACCGCGATATCGGACTGCTGCAGGAAAGCGTCGTCCAGAATCATCTTGGGGACGTGGCCGAGAATTACGTTGAAGACGTAGGAAGAAATCTGCTGCTTGGGATTGGCCAGCTTATAAAAAGCCTCATACACTTTTTCTGGAATGACGTGATACTGAACGGAGACGGGGATCTTTACAAAGACGTTGTCTTTGGTTTTGGTCTCGACATCAAGGGCGAGTTGCTGGACGCGCAAGTCAATGCGGCCGGCGATCTGGTCGAGCCAGGGCAACTTGAAGTTAATGCCAGCGGTGGCCACGCGAAGGAACTTACCCATGCGCTGGATCACGACGGCTTCAGCGGTTCTGACCTGGAAAAATCCGCTCAAAATGGTGCCAATCGCGAATAGAAACACCAACCCGTAAAAGAAAACCCCTAGAGCCTGGGAAAAGTCCATCGGCAGTCCTCCTTCGGAAGTCGTGTGTTTTCCGGCAGACGTCTATGACACGGTGCCAAGACAAACCGGAATCGGAAGCATAATAGCGGGTGGAAGGAGTTCCCACAATTGAAATGTAATCCGAAGAATCAGCGCTTGGCAGGGAGGCGCAGCTCGCTCCTTCGCCTTTCCCCTAAAAGACCTGAACACAGAAGGGTGGGGCACCCCGATCCCTCATGTGATTTATTTTCGCGCTGTGTTGGTGGCTGCACTGCCCAGTCCCAAGTCGAATCGAGCGGATACGATCAGCCTCGCTCGCCATAACATATGTTGAAATATATGTTGAGCAGGTGATCGAAAATCTAGACAATTCGCATTGCCTCGCGGCACCTTCTGGTTCAGAATGCTGGAGCGCTTGTCGAGCCAACCCAAGCTGACAAGCCCGGAGGGATGCATGAAAAGCATACTGATTGCGAGATCGAGTGATTTGTTGTTGTCCGCTTGCCTTTTGCTGGGGATTGTTCCTGCCGTCGCACAAGATCTGCCGAGCGAACCCGAGGTGAGCTACGACATTCGACGCGACGTATCTCCACCGCTGAGAGAGATGGCGAAAAACGCTCCGCCGATGAGGCGGGCGCGTGGAGAGACGCTGGAACCCAAATCCAGCTTCGTATTTCCCCCCGTTCCTGCCGGGGAAGATGCCGCGGTGCAGGAAGCTTACTTGCCCGGCGTGTCCACTCACGCCGTGTTGAGCTTCGATGGAATGACCAGTGATGATTCAGGCGGCGTTGCTCCTCCTGATACCAACGGGGCCGTGGGCAGCAAGCAGTTCGTCGAGATCGTGAACTTTGCCTATGAGGTCTTCGACAAGACCTCGGGAAAGATTCTGCTCAAGCCCACCAGCATCGATACGATCTGGCAGGGATTCGGCGGATTGTGCCAGAACATTAATGGGGGCGATCCCGTTGTGCTGTGGGATAAGATGGCGCAGCGCTGGCTCGTGACCCAACTTTCCTACTCCCAGGGATTCATCAAGGATTTCGTATGCGTTGCGGTGTCAACTTCTTCGGATGCCACTGGCAGCTACAATCGATACGCCTTTAACTTCCACGGAGTTCTGACCGACTATCCCAAGTACGGAATCTGGCCCGACGCTTACTATTTCTCGGGAAATGTGAATGGCTCCGAACCCTGCGCTCTGGATCGGAGTGCGATGATCGCCGGCAAAAAAGCCGCACTGATTTGCATCACACCCAATCCCAATTTCAATAGCTTCCTGCCGTCCGATATGGACGGTGCCATGCCGCCTCCAACCGGCGCTCCCAACCATTACGTCGACATTCCCAACGGAACGAGCAATCAGTTGGCGGAATTCGATTTCCACGTGGATTTTGCCAACCCAAAGAAGTCCACGTTCACCGGTCCAAACATCATCACCGTGCCCGCTTACTCTTTCGCCTGCGGCGGTTTGGGCGATTGCATTCCGCAACCAACGCCAGGGGAAATGCTGGAGGTGCTGGCCGACCGGCTGATGTTCCGCTTGGGCTACCGCAATTTCGGCGATCATGAATCGCTGGTAGTGAACCACAGCGTTGTGCCGGGGAAACATTCGACCGCTTCGGCGGCGGTGCGATGGTATGAAATGCGCGCCACCCCTGCGGGCGGCAAATTCTCGCATTATCAGGCGGGAACGTTCCAAGATCCGACGACCAGCTTGTGGATGGGATCGATCGCCATGGATAAGCAAGGCGACATCGCGCTGGGAATGAGCGCTTCGAGCACAACGCTGAAACCGAGCGTGTGGTATACCGGGCGTGTTCCCACGGACCCTTTGGGCAAGATGGAAACTCCCACCGTGGCAGCAAAAGGCTCCGCCGTACAAATTGGCGACGGCCAACGTTGGGGAGACTACAGCAGCATGAGTATCGATCCGGTGGATGATTGCACTTTCTGGTACAGCCAGATGTATTACAACAAAAAGCACGGGGGAGCGAGTTCGGGGGACTGGAGTACGCGCATCACGGCCTTTCGCTTCAATGGATGTCAATAGGTGGTTGCTCTGTTTGTCGCGATGAAAATCGCGTTGGGGAAAACGCCGAAATGTCGCAGTCGAGGTGTGCACCGGTTATCTCTTGCGCCATGGCATGTGCCGTGACTGGAGCTAGCAGAATGCCGTCGCGAAAGTGTCCGGTGGCTGCGAAGTATCCGGGTGTACTGGTGGCGCCGAGGATGGGTAGGTTGTCGGGAGTCCCCGGCCGCAGCCCCGCCCATGATTCGAGGATCCGCGCCTGTCCGAGGGCCGGAATCAATCGGATCGCCGCTTGATGCAGACGTCGAATCGTGTCCGCGTCAGTGCGCTTATCGTATCCGGCCTCTTCCAGTGTGGAACCAATCAGAATCCGTCCATCGCTGCGCGGCACCAGGTAGACGTCAGGTGTCCGGATGACGTGGCGCACGACGTTGTGCCCGGTGCAAGCCACCGCCAACATCTGTCCTTTGACCGGGCGGGTAGGGAAGCCATGCGCAGGAAAATTCCCAGCCCACGCTCCGGCGCAGTTCACCACGATCGGCGCGTTGTAGTGAGTTCTGTCGGTGCGGATGCCTGAGACTCGACCATCAGAGAGCAGGACCCCGGTGACTGTGGTGCCGGAGGAGATGTCAACGCCGCGGTGTTTGGCCGATTTTAATGCAGCCCCGACCAGGGCGCGCGGATCGACGCTGCGCTCCTTCAGGTAAACGGCGCGCAGATTAAGTGCTGTAATTTTCTCGGAGGATAATCCCGGTTCGAGTTCGGCCAGAGTCGCTGGAAGCGGGTTCTGGGCGCAAAAATCGGATTGTCCTGAAACATGCTCAGGCGGAAGAAACAATAACGTGCCTTCATCACGCAGATCAACATTGGTTCCGGATTCATCCTGCAACTCAAGCACAAACTCCGGATACATCCGTGCACTCGCCGTCGCCAGCGTTTGCAGTGAATGCGGAGTCTCCACGGTGCAGTCCGCCAACATTCCGGCCGCGGCGTGTGAAGCTTCGCGGCCCGGCTCTCCGCGCTCGACCACCAGCACGCGCATGCCGCGCTTGTGCAGCGCAATCGAAAGTGATAGTCCAATGATGCCGCCGCCGATGACGATGACGTCCCAGCTTTTCACTCTCGCATTGTATAAGGACGTTACCGTTTGGTTAAACGATGCTGGACCGGCGCGCAGAGATGAGAATAGCGGACAGCATATTCTCGTTCGTCAGAATTAGAGCAGCTTCTTCTTGGAGAAAGGCACCGCGTAGGCAGCAGCGGGATTGTGTGAAATTGCCGCCGAAGCTTTCCGGTAGTATTCCAAGGCTCGCTCCTTGTCGCCCAATTTCTCGTAGGTCTGGCCGATCATGCACTGAATGAACGGATCGTTCGCATTTGCCTTATTCAGTCCTTCCAGGGCCGCTTTGAAGTCTCCTTCATAGAATGCGACATAGCCTTGCAGGTAAGGAAAAAACGTCGCCTGCTCCGGGTTGGTACCTTTGTCGAGAATGGCTTTCGCCGCGGCGACATGCTTTTGCGCATCTCCCTGGTTGCCTCGCCGCACCGCAATGCGGGCCTGGGCGTTTTCCCAACGGAAGTTCCACAGGTCCTGGCGAGCGGGCTTGATGTCGGGTTCCTTCAGGCCGGTTTCGTACCCCAGTTTGTACCATTTGTAGGCAGCGTCGAGATCTCCCGACTCGATGCAAACGCGGGCCCCTTCGTTCGCGGTTTCGCCCTGCTGAAAGAAGTTCTTCATGCTCCCGTGGAAATCAAAAACTTGTTGCTCATATTCCAGGGTTTTTTGGCAGTTTGCCTCGAACGCATACGACATCGCCATTGCCCGGTTTGCCGCCGCTCTCTCCTCGGGCGTCCGGGCATCAGCGATTGCCTTTGCGAAATACTTGCGGGCCTCTTCGCCCTGCCCCATTAGATCGAGAACACTGCCAGCCGCGATTTTGGCCGCAGTCGAATCCGGCGAACTCTGAAGCGTCTGGCGATATAGAGCCAGCGCCTCGCTCAATTTTCCGTCGCGCATCAACTGCTGGCCTTGTTTGATGAATTCCGGGGGTTGCTGAGCCGGTGCTTGGGCGTACGAGGAGGAAGACAGCAGAGCCAAAAAAGCCAAAAAAGCCAAAAACAACGAAGCAATTACGCGAATGCTTGATCGCATGCGGCAATCCTAACACTACAACAACGCGGGCTCTCGAGAAATTGCGGCTTGGTGGACCCGGAGAGACTTGAACTCCCAACCCCTGCGTTCGAAGCGCAGTGCTCTATCCAGTTGAGCTACGGGTCCGCAGTTTGTGCCTACAAGCGTAGCAGATTTGCACCGGATATTCTCACGG